>Ga0066192_1000008_pt1 | contig 100069 bp, 84 predicted proteins | sample WorMetvacBELIZE1_FD_58707 | JGI IMG/M metagenome (GOLD analysis project Ga0066192, IMG submission 58707) | Marine gutless worms symbiont microbial communities from Max Planck institute for Marine Microbiology, Germany - Olavius vacuus BELIZE.1... | ecosystem: Host-associated > Annelida >... | reverse complement strand
CTCATCACCTCCCTGGGTGGTCTCATCTGTGAGAGATCGGGAGTTGTCAATATCGGACTGGAAGGACTCATGATTATCGGTTCCTTTGCCAGCGCGCTTTCAATATCCAAGCTTTACCCACTGATGGGTGTCTCTGCAATTTGGCTGGGGTTATTGATTGGCGCTCTTGCCGGCGCCATTTTTTCCTTGCTGCATGCTTTTGCCAGCGTCAGTCTCAACGCGAATCAGGTGATAAGCGGTACGGCGATTAACATGATCGCTGGCGCATTGACAGTGTATTTTGCCAGGTTCATAACTGGGAGCGGCAATATACAGATTATCAGCGGGCTCGGCCGATACACTGTGCCTGTGCTCTCGAAGATACCGATTATCGGGAAATTGTTCTTCACGCAAACCTATTCGACGACATGGCTCGTCCTGCTTATCTTGCTAGGAAGCTGGTATCTCATCTACAAGACACCGTTTGGTCTTCGGGTGCGTGCCTGTGGTGAACACCCGCAGGCGGCAGATGCTGCGGGTGTGAATGTGAGATTGATAAGGTATATCTGTGTCTTGTTTTCCGGCGCCTTTGCCGGTCTTGGCGGGGCGGCCATAATGGTAACGTATTCAGGAGAATTTAATGGTTCAGTGGCGGGTTTGGGGTTTCTCGCCCTGGCCGCGCTGATTTTCGGTCAGTGGAAGCCCCTGGGCATTTTGGGCGCCACATTCTTTTTCGGTTTTGCTAGCACATTGGCCAATGTGTCACAGGTGGTGCCGGCTCTCACTCAAATTCCAGGACTCATCTTAAAAGCATTTCCCTATGTTGTAACCCTGTTGGCTTTGGTTTTCTTCTCAAAATCATCTCAGGCGCCGCGGGCATCTGGTGAGTCTTTCGAACAGGGCAAAAACTAGGAGCATCGATACAGGATGAACAAAAGCAAAGATTCTTCTTCAATCACTATCGACAGTTCTGTTTGATCTCAATATGATTCCTCGCAACCATGTTCAGGCATAGTCTGGCAGTCATTTCATTAGGGCTTTCTCTTCACTCCGTTATCGTCGCGTGTGTGGCGAACCCTGATACCAATGTTCACAAATCTTTCGAAGATTTACCTAGCAGCTTCATCGCGCGCCCCCGCTTCGAAAAACCCGTTTTCAGGCCACTTGGAAGAATTTTGCTTCAGTGGAATAGTATTGACGAGGCGGAAGGATATGAAATCCAGATGTCAGATAGCCAAGATTTCCTTTTAATCGAGAAAACATGGATTGTACGCGGCTTGAAACTGGAGATTCCTCTGGAAAGCGAGGAAGGGTGGTGGTTTCGTATCCGATCTTTCAAAACTGATATGCAGAGTGAGTGGAGCACAGCATTGAAAGTGACGTTATCCGATCGATGATATTCTCCCTTGGAGAGCAATTTTTTGCCTCCTTTTCCGCTGGGAATGAGCTTCTTTGGTTCATTACGCTTATCTTCAATTTTGCCGGGATACTCTTTGCCTATCGTTTTTTCGGATCCATGGGCCTGTATGCCTGGCTGCCAATCGCCGTTATTATCGCCAATATTCAGGTAATAAAGATTGTCGAGTTATTTGGTTTGAGCGCGTCACTTGGCAATATCATCTACGCGACGAGTTTTCTGGCTACTGACATCCTGTCGGAAAACCATGGCAAGCGAAACGCCATCAAAGCCGTAGGATTGGGATTTCTTTCCCTCGTTGTACTAACACTCTTCATGAATCTGGCACTTCTTTTTAAGCCATCCCCCGCCGATTTCGCTCAAAAGAGCATGCTGACGCTCTACACTTTCCTTCCGCGCATTGCTCTGGCAAGCTTCATCGCCTACGCGGTCAGTCAGCTTCATGATGTCTGGACCTACGCGATGATGAAGCGTCACCGACCCGGTGCCAAATGGATATGGCTTAGAAACAATGCATCTACAATGGTGAGTCAGGCCATCGACTCGATGGTATTCGTTAGTATTGCTTTCGCCGGAGTCATTTCCGCCATGGAATTCTGGCAAATCGCCATAACTACCTATGTACTGAAATGCGTTGTGGCTGTTGCCGATACTCCGCTACTCTACATTGCTGTGTGGTGGAAACTTCGTGGAAAGATCAATGATAAATAAAGGGAATTAGCCGTGTTCTTGCTGCTTCTAAAAAAATCCTTTTTTGACGCGTGGGACAATCTTGGTGTCGTGGTTCTTGCCAACCTGGCATTTTTTCTCATCCTCTCAGTCGGCCTTTGGCCGATGTTTCGTATGCTCGAATCGAGCAATACTGCCGGAATTCTTTTCCCGATATTCCTGTTTCCGATTGTGTTCACAGCCGGGGGCATTGTCTCATCGGCAATGTCGCGCATAGCTGATTATCAGCATTCCTCCTGGAGCGATTTACCGAAAACTTTCAAAAAAACCTGGAAATCATCCTTAGCTATGGGAGTATTCTCCGTTGTGTTTTTTTCCGTATCAGTACTCGGCATGCTCTACTACATCAAAATGGGAAGCTTGTTTGGTTTTTTCGCGGCTTCATCATTGTTTTGGATAAGCCTGGGCGTGTATTTAGTTCTTCTGTGGATCTTCCCAGTGCGCAACCGTCTATCAGGAAACTTCAAAGAACTGTTAAAAAAAAGCGCTCTGATTGCATTCGACAATTTATCCCTTACTTTCTTTGCCGCTATCATCGCCATTCCTTTGCACATGTTCCTCTGGCCTCTGACGGCTTTTGCTCTGTTCGGACCTGCTGGCACACTCCTATTCATGGATTGCGCACTGCGTTTGCTGACATTCAAATATGACTGGCTTGAATCACACCAGGGCGCCAAACGAAAGGATATTCCATGGAATGAGTTGTTGATTGATGAACATGAAAAGATCGGAAAACGCACTTTGAAGGGGATGATATTCCCTTGGAAAGAGTGAAAAAACATACTCGTTATCCTCTATCTCATCCTAATATCGCTTACACGCAGCTGATGATGTGTATAATAGTCATTTCTATTAATAAGAAGCTGATAGAATACAACAGGTAGAAAATGCAGGAGGCTTCTATGGCTGGAAAAAATCTACTGGAAAAGGTTTGGGAGCGGCACCTCGTTAAGAAGCTTCCCTCGGGGCAGGATCAGCTCTTCATAGGGTTGCATCTGATACATGAGGTTACCTCACCCCAGGCGTTCGGAATGCTTCGTGCGCGAAAATTTTCTGTGCGCTATCCTCATCGAACATTTGCGACGGCCGACCATATTGTGCCCACCGACAAAATCAGGCGCCCATTTAACGACCCACTTGCCGAAGAAATGCTCAGGGCATTGGAGAAAAATACACATGAATATGGCATCACCTACTTTGATCCGGAATCCGGTAAACAGGGTGTGGTTCATGTTGTGGGTCCTGAAAAAGGCTTAACCCAACCAGGGATGACCATTGCCTGCGGCGACTCACATACGGCCACCCATGGCGCGTTCGGCTCCATCGCGTTCGGTGTCGGTACAAGCCAGGTAAGGGATATCCTGGCGACTCAAACCATGGCGATATCGAAACCCAAGGTGAGACGTATTCATGTTAAAGGGAGTTTGGCAAAAAACCTCAGCGCAAAAGATTTGATTTTAGCAATCATAGGGCGCTTGGGTGTGAAAGGAGGTCTTGGTTATGCCTATGAGTACACAGGAGAAGCCATCGACGCTCTTTCCATGGAAGAGCGTATGACTCTATGCAATATGAGCATTGAAGGCGGCGCCAGAGTGGGGTATGTCAATCCCGATGAAATCACCTACCAATGGCTGAAAGGCAGACCCTATGTAACGAATTTCCAAAGCATGAAGGCATTCGCTGAAGAAACAAAATCCGATGAAGATGCGCTATTCGATGATGAGGCGCATCTTGATGCCTCCGACCTCAAGCCCATGGTTACCTGGGGAATCAATCCGGGTCAGGTGGTGGCAATCGACCAGAAACTTCCCAAGATTGAATCCCTTCCCCCTGAGGAACAAGAAACAGCCCGCCGTGCCTATGATCATATGGGTTTCGCGCCCGGGGAAATGATGCTGGGGAAGAAGATAAACGTGGTATTCATCGGGTCGTGCACCAACGGCAGACTCGGCGATCTGAGAGAGGCCGCGCTGGTTGTTCGGGGCAATAAGGTTGCCGATGGTGTGAAGGCCCTGGTTGTTCCGGGCAGTCAAGAAGTGGCAGCGGCCGCCGAAGAGGAGGGTTTGGCCGCTATTTTTACCGAAGCGGGCTTCGAGTGGCGTCATGCCGGATGTTCGATGTGTTTGGCTATGAATCCCGATAGGCTCACAGGCCGGCAGCTTTCAGCGAGTACTTCCAACAGGAATTTCATTGGAAGACAGGGATCACCAACGGGCCGCACCGTGTTGATGAGCCCCACGATGGCTGCCTCAGCGGCCATCGCGGGCAATCTCGTGGATGTCAGGAACATAGGAGCCGCATCATGAAAATACAAGATTTCCGCGGCAAGGCTATTGTCGTGCGTGGGAATGAAATCGATACCGATCGCATCATACCGGCGCGATTCATGAAATGCACTACCTTTGAAGGACTGGGTATACATGCGTTCCACGATGAGCGTGTTGATGGGAAGGGCAGAAGTAAGAAGCATCCCTTTGACGATCCGCGATGGGCCTTTCACCCCGTGCTTGTCGTTAACGCAAATTTCGGCTGTGGCTCCTCCAGAGAACACGCTCCCCAGGCTCTCCGAGATTATGGGATACGGGCAATCATTGGCGAATCCTTTGCGGAAATATTCGCGGGCAATTGCTTATCTCTTGGAATACCGGCGCCCACTTTGAGTGCGAAAGATATTGCGACACTTCAGAAATTGATTGAGAATGAACCGGAGATTGACATCCACATCGATTTGCTTAACATGAAGATAGCTGCCGGGAAAACACTGTGGCCGGCTATTATGCCTCATGCCCATCGTAACGCGCTGCTTGATGGGAGCTGGGATTCCACCGCCCTTTTGGCAGCGAATGCCGATGAAATCGAGCGGGTAGCCGCGTCGCTTCCCTACCTCTAAGCGCTCGCGGGGAATTCTCTTGGAGCGAAGATGCCGGGTATGGCGGTCCGGCAATCCGGACAGGCGCCATTTTCCACATTCGAGCTGATGCTATAATTGCGACGGTGAATCAATGTTTTTCCACATCCCGCGCAAACAGTGTCATTGTTTTCACCCGTATTGCCAAGATAGACATAAGTGAGCATCTCTTCAGCAAGTTTTTTATAACGGTGTAAAAGCGTAAGCTCTGTGGGCGCTCTTTTGTATTTGTATGCCGGATAATAACCCGAAAGATGTAGGGGAATACTCTCAGAGAGGGATGCGATCCACTGAATCATATTCCGCATATCGGTTTCATCATCGTTGTCACCGGGAACAATCAGCATAGTCAGCTCTACCCATGAGCGCTCAATGGCAATTTCAATACACTGCCGTACCGCCTCCAGATTTCCCTTGAGGATGCGCTTATAATACTCAGCTCTCCACGATTTCAAATCGATATTAACACCATCCATAGCGTTAAAAAGCTCTTTTGCCGGTTTTTTACACAAATTTCCATTGGTAACAAGAACATTGAGAAGCCCCGCTGCCGATGCCGCGTGGGCACTTTCCAACAGAAACTCACAATGAATGCTTGGTTCTGAATACGTGTATGCAATTAAACGGGCACCGGAGTTTATGGCATTTTCCACGAGCTTTTCGGGAGCGCGCATGTATCCTTTTTCGGGCGCGGCCCTGGCAATGCTGTGATTCTGGCAAAATGGGCAGTTAAGGTTGCAACCGGTAAAACCCACCGACCATACCATACTTCCGGGCAGGAAATGGTACAGCGGTTTTTTCTCGATTGGATCGAGTGCCTCGGCTGAAATCCGTCCGTAACCTGGCAGCACCAACTGCCCGCGCTCTACCGCCCTTGCCCCGCAAAGTCCCCTGTAACCGTTTGCGATTCGGCAACTATGGGGACAAAGATGACAGCGAACCGAATTTCCGTTTCTAATCCACCAACGCGCTTCGATCGCCATCTTAGATTAAGAGTTCTTTGAGTTTTTCAACCAGATCGGTTTGCTCCCAAGGAAATTCGGCATGTCCAAAATGCCCATAGGACGCGGTGGGCTTATAAATAGGACGTTTGAGATCGAATGTGCTGATGATGCCGGCTGGCCTGAGATTGAATAGCTGGGGAAGAGCTTGTTCAATCTTTTCATCACCAATCTTAGCCGTTCCAAAAGTATTCACATAAACGGAAACCGGTTCGGCGACACCGATGGCATAGGCCAGCTGAACCTCCGCTTCGTCGGCAATCTCCGCTGCCACCAGGTTTTTCGCGATATATCGGGCCATGTATGCCGCCGATCGGTCTACTTTTGTAGGGTCTTTCCCGGAAAATGAACCGCCACCATGTCTGGAATACCCCCCATAGGTATCCACGATTGTTTTGCGTCCGGTGAGACCGGCGTCTCCAGCTGGACCACCGATGACAAATCTGCCTGTTGGATTGATATGAAAAAGGGTGCGGGGACTGATGAGCTCTTCGGGCAAGGAGGGGAGGATAACAGTTTCAATCAATCCTTCCTTCACCATGGAATAGCTGGCGTTTTCCCTGTGCTGATGTGAGAGCACCACGGTATCGATATGAACTGGCTTATGGTTTTTATAACGAACGGTAACCTGACATTTGCCATCGGGCCTGAGAAAATCCAACTGACCCGATTTTCTCACTTCAGCCGCCTTCTTCATGATTGAATGGGATAACTGAATGGGAGCGGGCATCAATTCATCGGTTTGGCGGCAGGCGAATCCGAACATCAAACCCTGATCCCCGGCGCCCTGCTCCTTGTGAAGCCCCTGACCGGCCGTTACACCCTGGGAAATATCCATCGACTGGGGTTTGATTACCGACATCACGGAACATGAAATGGCATCAATACCATCACTAGGATCGTCGTACCCAATATTTTCGAGAACCTCTCGTGTCGTCTGTATGATATCAATATAGCCTTCGGTAGTCAGCTCACCGCCAATGAGAACAAGTCCTGTCGATGTGAAGCATTCGCAGGCCACGCGTGATTCTGGATCCTGACCCAAGGCCTTATCGAGAATGGCGTCGGCGATAATATCACATACTTTATCCGGATGGCCTTCACCCACACTCTCTGAGGAAAAGATAAAATTTTCTTTGCGGAGCATATACGAACACTACGGCAAGGACAGAAGTGGGTCAAGGCGGGATGTCACACAGTGGCGAGACGGCGATTCACCTCATGAAGAAGATTCATAAATCCGTCATCGGCAAAATCGATAAAGACCAGCGAAAGTGAATCCGTATTACTGATGATACGCGCTCTCAAATCCAAGAGAGTATCTCCAACCCTCATCGAAGCACTTTCGATAAGCATGCCCGGTTCCAATTCCGCGATATCCTGTGGCTCATCCGGACGAAAAATACCACCGGCAGGGGACAGTCCGATCAACTTGCCTGATACAATGTGAAAATCCAGCGGATGATTGATCATGAAGGATACACGATCAGCATCGGAAGGAACCCATGTGTTGTGAAAGTCCGGATGTTCGAGCGGTGTTTTATAGCGCCTGATAAGATGATCCAGTTGGCGCAAGTCCTCAGTGCTTTCCATTTTATGAGGGTAGAGGGCATTAACCCTGAGAAAGGCGGCCTTGTCTACTTCTTCCGTATCAAAACGATCGTCCACATTGAGAATAACCACGGTTTCACTGCGCTCCCTGATGTCCCGAAGCTCTTTGACAATGAGTTTCCAGTGGCGCGGATAGTCGGTGGCGGCGCATATGAGAACATCGGGTGAGAGCTCTTCAAAATTATCAATGGCTTTCAGTGGATGCGTATACTGCACCGCCGTATATCCCAATGTGCCAAAAAACGCGTTAAAGCGACTTTTCAACGCCTTGTCCGCGGCAACGATCATGATAATCACTATCATCACCTCACGATCACAGCATCATAGCGTACAACTCGCCAGCGATCCAATGGAGCTTTCTCGAGCCGGAACGTATATGTACTCTCCTGCCTCAACGGACCACTGGCTGTTTCACTGTGTATGCGGGCATTCTCCACAGTTACTGTTCCATGCATATCAGTATAATATACCTTGCTGATCCTCCAAGTTTCGATATCTGTTAGGGGTATCTGGCCATCTTCGAGACGACCGGATATGAGGCGCTGGTGATATTCTGACAAAGTTTGACGATGTTCCGTGCTACTCATGTTATTCCAGCGATCGACATTCTCAGGCAAGTTTTTAACATGGTCGGTTAAATCAAGATAACGCAGTGCGATTTCCCAGTCGCGCCTCCGCACGGCTTGGAGCAGCTCGCTGACAATCTCAGAGGGGGAGAGATTGAGTTGACCATAGCGAGCTGGATCGACATCAGCGTCGTATATTGCCTCAATTCTGCGGATTGCCCAATATCCATCGGGATTATGCAGGAAAAACCTCAAATCCTTTTTGAATTCCTCTCCGAAAGGCTCATATTTCACTTCCATGCGGACTGTCGCCTCATGTTGATAAACCTGTGAGGATAGCAGTTTAAAGGATGCCGATGGGTGTTCAAAACCAGGGATATCATCCCAAACTCCGCTCAGAAGGTTGTTTTCAAGTTCCTTGTCCTCGAGTTTGCGCGACGATGCTGCTGCCAGGGATTCCAGATCAAGATAAAGGATGGCGCGATTGTACTGCGATTTGCTTCGTGAGAGCAAGGTTTCCTTAATAACCGATAGAGGATTCATATCTCGCGCTATCAGCGCATCGCGCACACCCTCATCCAGCTTGTCTTTCCACTGCTGATTGTGCTTGGGCATGAGCGAAAGGTTGAGCACGGCATCCGCCTGGACGGCCTCTATTTCCATACCCCGAAGCATGGGGTAGAACATGCCAGTGAGCCGGTACTGCCCGGGAAGTGAGAGATCGACCCAGTCATTCAGCGGGACATTGATGGAAAGCTCCTGGCCGGGTATTAAATGAACTACCCGATAAGCACCACGATTATTCAATGATGCCACAAAATCGCGGGAGAGCGGCACTGGCTCCCCGCTCAGAGAACGAAGGTCAAACCCGAAACTCTCTCGTGGGTCGTCCGCTAAATAGAAGCTTAGCTCAGACATCTCTGAATCAACAGAGTTTGAAATAGTGAGTTTCAAAACTATCTCATCATTAGTATAATAGATTTTTCTTGACTGATATCGTATGCTGAAATCCACTTCCGCCTGAGAAGATAATACCGCGAAAAAAGCGAAGAGAACTAAAAAGGTAAATCGGCGCGCCATAGGGCCCCCTAAGGGTCGTGGTTTTGAGGTTCTGCTATAGAAATGAAACAGAGCTCTTTCTATTGGAAATATCGGTGAATCTTCATGCTGAATCAATTCAAAACATCACTTGATCGTGCTCTATTGTCCAATCCCCATTGGGAAGAGTTGGTTCAGTCTTGGACAACAGGAAAATTCCCGCTAAACCTGAGTGGTCCTAAAGGGGCATGGGCCACAAGGATACTTTCGAGGCTGGCTGCTCTCAGTGGGGGGCCACTGCTCATTATTACCCCCGATGAGTCCGAAGCCATGGCCCTTGAGGCCGATATCTCTCTGTATGGCGACAGTGTTTCCCTGTTCCCCTGGTGGGGGACTATGCTGTACCGAGGAGTATCCCCCCAGGCGGCGATATTCGGACGGCGAGCGACAGTACTGGCCCAACTCGCGTCAAAGGAGCGCCGCATTGTTGTCGCTTCGCTCAGAGCGGCCTTGGGTTTGCTCCCCCCACCCCAGAGCATCCGCGATAAGCTAATCAACTTGAAGGTTGGTGGTGCTATCAACCCGATGGCCCTGGAGTATCAATTGCAGAATTTCGGATATTCCAGGGTTCCTCGGGTGAGTGTTCCCGGTGAATTCGCCCTGCGAGGTGAAGTGCTCGATCTCGCTCCTTTGGGAGAGAGGGAAGCCGTGCGCATCGTTTTTGCCTGGGATGTCATTGAGAAAATCCGTCTGTTCGATACCGTAACACAGATTACCTCAGGTTCCTTGGAAGAAGTTACCCTGCACCCCCTCAAGGAAGTAATATGGGAAAACTCCACTCTTTCAGCCCTGCGCCAAAATCTTCCCGAGGACATTTACGCTGAAGTTTTCGACGCGCTTGAGTCTGGCCGCGACTGGAGGGGAGAGGAGCTTTTTTACCCCCTGGCATTTTTGACTCAGAGTACCCTTCAGGATTATTTACCCGAAGAATCGACAACAGTTTTCGTTGACAAGGAACGCTTGGAGATTGCCGAGTCTCATATGCTCAAGGAATACTCGGATTTGTATCGACAATCTTTGCTTCAGGACCTCAAAACCCCTCCGCCTGAGCGACTTATTAGAGATCTTTCTTCATTTATTGAGTCACGCAAACGTCGCTTGACTATCCATGCCCTAAAAAAACAACACAATATCCCACTATTCAAATTTCCTTGCGAGCCAGGACGATCTTTCTTCGGGAATATCAGTTTACTGAAGAAGGAGCTTGGTGATTTAGCTGATGAGGGATATGAAATTTTTATTTTTGCCGAGAGTGAATCGCAGAGTCAGAGAATCGGCTACCTGCTTAGGGATATCGAGCAGGTTCATATCGGATCCGCGAGCATTTCAGGGGGATTTTTTCTGCCGGATGCCAAAATCCTTGTTATCCAGGAGAATGAGATTTTCCATCGGCGCAAAAGAGTTCCCGCTTCGCTCAAAAGCGCGAAAAGCATAGCTATTGATTCTTTTGTTGAACTGGAGCCAGGTGATTTGGTTGTCCATATGAACTACGGTATTGGCCGTTTTCGTGGTATCAAGAGGATTAAGACTGCTGGCGCTGAACGGGATTACATCAGCTTAGTATACGCCGATGAAGAGAGAGTATTCATACCCATTGAGCAGGTAAACCTAATTCAACGGTATATCGGTCAGGAAGGGCGAGAGCCCAGACTTGACCGCATCGGTTCCTCATCCTGGGAAAAGAAAAAAAGTCGCGTGAAGAAGTCGGTGGCCGATCTGGCAGAGAGACTCGTACTTCTTTACGCGAGAAGACAGATTACTAGCGGCTACGCTTTTCCGAAAGATGATGACTTTCAAATCAGTTTTGAAGCCGCGTTTCCCTGGCAGGAAACGGAAGATCAGCTCACGGCCATTGCCGATGTTAAGACGGACATGGAAAGGCCCACACCAATGGATCGTCTTGTTTGTGGTGATGTGGGCTACGGAAAAACAGAAATTGCCATGAGGGCCGCGTTCAAAGCCGTGATGGGCGGGCGGCAGGTTGCCTACCTCTGTCCCACAACAATTTTGGCGGAGCAGCACCACGAGAGTTTCAATGGGCGCTTCAAGCGTTTTCCGGTTACTGTGGGAATGCTCAGCCGCTTCATTCCAGCTTCCCAGATAAAGAAGGTGCTGCAGGGAGTCAGTTTGGGTGAGGTAGATATTGTTATCGGCACCCATCGCATACTCTCAAAAGATGTACGCTTTAAGAACTTGGGGTTAATCATTGTCGATGAAGAACAGCGTTTTGGAGTTAAGGACAAAGAAAGGCTCAAAGAACTGAAGGCATCCGTGGACTGTCTGACACTGTCAGCCACACCCATTCCCCGAACCCTTCACATGTCCTTGGTAAAAATCAGAGATATGACTCTTCTGGAAACGCCACCTCGCAATCGTCAGCCCATTGAAACCTTCATTCAGAATTTCGACGCCGCGCTTATCGCAAGAGCGATACGAACAGAGGTTGAACGGGGTGGACAGGCCTTCTATCTTCATAACCGAATTGAAAACCTCGAAGAAATTCAAGAGTTCTTGCACAATCTGGTTCCCGAAATACTGGTAGAAATAGCTCATGGCCAGATGCTCTCCAGAGACTTGGAAGACATCATGCACCGATTTGTCCACGGCGCGTTCCAGGTGTTAGTTTCTACTACTATCATTGAAAATGGTATCGATATCCCCAACGTCAATACCATCATTATCGATCGCGCTGACATGTATGGCATCAGTCAGCTCTATCAATTACGCGGGCGCGTTGGACGTTCGGGGCGCTTGGCTTATGCCTATCTGATGTATCCGGAGGGTCGGGAAATCAGTGATCTGGCCATGAAGAGGCTTCAGATTATCAGCGATTTCACTGAACTCGGTTCGGGTTTTAAGATTGCCATGAAAGATCTGGAGGTGAGAGGCGCGGGAAATCTCCTGGGATCTCAGCAGTCCGGAGATGTCTATGCCGTTGGATTCGATCTGTATATCAGGCTGCTTGAAGAAGCTATACAGCAAAGAACAGCCAATGAAGAGGAGGAGGAAACACCTGAAACCTATCTGGAACTCGACTATTCAGGCTTTATTCCCGACAGTTACATTGATGATGAATCGGAAAAGATGGAAGTATACAAAAAGATTGCCGCTGTTGGAGACGATCAGGATTTGAACACATTGAATACCGAACTCCATGATAGATTTGGCCCATTGCCCGATGAACTGCACAGCCTGGTTTCAATGGCGGAAATCCGCATCATATGCCGCAAACTGAGAATAAGCCATCTTAAGGAGAAAAAAGGCAAGATTGAGATTGCTTTTGGAAAACTCTCCTTGATTTCTGTTGATAAGGTGATAGATTTGATAAAGATGAGTGCTGGGCGAGTGAAACTCAATCCGCTTAGCCCTGAGGGACTATTAATGGATATTGGGGATGTAGCTCTCAAGGAGAAATCCGCATTTATCAGAGAACACCTGGAAACCTTGCTCTAGCATCATCCATCACCTTTGACTCAATCCCCACGCGGCGCTACGATTGAGTTATGCCTGATAGAACCGCGTACATCCCTAGCTATGTCATCCGTACCTCCCGGATGTCTCACGCTCAAAAAAAAGCCTACGCGGAGCTCTCTGACAGATGGGTAACTCCATATAACAGCAAGTTACTGGATTGGGATCTCCTTTTTGATTCCAACGCTCGGCGGATTGTTGAAGTTGGATTTGGAATGGGAGACGCGACAAAAACAGTCGCGGCGGCACACCCTGAATGGGCCTTGCTCGGCATCGAAGTTCACAAACCGGGAATCGGAAAGCTTTTATGGCTTATCGAACAGGAAAAACTCAAAAACATACGGATAATCGAGGGTGATGCTGTGTGGATATTGACAAATATGCTTCACCCTGAGACTGTGGATGCCTTTCATATATGGTTTCCTGATCCATGGCCCAAAAAGAGGCATCACAAACGCCGGCTTCTTCAGGAGCCGGTAATCAGCTTGATGCACAGGGCATTGCGAGTCAAAGGTTATATTCATGTAGCCACTGATTGGGAACACTATGCCGTGGAGGTTTTGAACCTGCTAAAAAACACAGCGGGATTAACAAACAAATTCGACGCATGGGCGCCGAAACCTGATTACCGTCCACTAACGAAATTTGAAAAACGAGGTGTCGCTGCGGGTCGAAGCATCCGAGACTTAATTTTTGAAAAGGAGCTGATATGAGCGAAGCAAAGGAAAATCCATTTCTCGCGAAATACGCAAAGATAGCGGATCGGCAGAATCGCATTCCGGTGGATTTATATGAACAATACAATGTGAAGCGTGGCCTCAGAAACGCCGATGGTACTGGCGTTCTCGTCGGCTTAACCGAAATCGGCCAGGTACATGGTTACATCCTTGATGAAGGCGCCAAAATCTCCGTACCGGGGGTTCTGCGCTATCGTGGAATTGACCTGAGAGATATCGTTAGCGGCTTCCAAGCCGAGGGGCGCTTCGGTTTTGAGGAGACAGTCTTTCTCCTTCTTTTCGGGTATCTGCCTGATAACCAGGAATTGAGTGAGTTTCAGGCTCATCTTGGTGAACTTCGGAAACTGCCGGAGAATTTCGTGGAAGACATGATTCTCAAGGCGCCGAGCGACAACATCATGAATGGACTCGCCAGATCGATACTCTCCCTCTATTCATTTGATTCCAATGCAGAAGCCACCAATATTCCCAACGTGCTGCGGCAGAGCGTGTTTCTCATTAGCTGCTTTCCATCGATCGTGGCCTACGCTTATCAAGCCAAAAACCACTATTTCAATAAGACTTCCCTGTATATCCACACACCGAAAGCGGAGAAAAGTACGGCTGAAAATCTGCTCATGATGATGAGAGTTGACCAAAGCTATACCAAGATGGAAGCTGAAATTCTCGATCTGTGCCTCGTTCTTCATGCTGAACATGGAGGTGGCAACAACTCAGCATTCAGTACTCATGTTGTATCATCCTCCGGTACGGATACTTATTCGGCCATCGCTGCCGCGGTCGGTTCGTTGAAGGGTTCACTTCACGGCGGCGCCTCAAGCATGGTGAGAGCGATGATGAATAACATCATGACGTATGTAAAAGACTGGAGTGATGAGGAAGAAGTTAGTAATTACGTTACCAAGTTACTCAAGAAACAGGTATTTGACCGGAAAGGCTTGGTTTACGGGCTGGGGCATGCCGTGTATACAAAATCAGACCCGCGAGCCGAAATTCTCAAGAGCAAGGCCTCGGAGCTAGCGGCTCTGAGCGGACGTGCCGATGAGTATCAACTCTATGAATGCGTCGAAAAGGTGAGCCCCAAAATATTTCATGAGCTAAGCGGAAAATCCAAAGACCTGTGCGCCAATGTCGATTTTTATTCGGGATTTGTTTATGCCTGCTTGAATATTCCCGCAGACCTTTTTACACCGATTTTCGCGGTATCACGCATTGCCGGCTGGTGTGCTCACCGTGTGGAAGAACTCGTATCGGGCGGTCGCATTATCCGACCGGCATACCGAAGTATCACCAGAAGCCGTCCCTACATGGCAATGAAAGAGCGAACTCGATCATGATAATGACTTAATCTCCCCGAGTAAAAACTCACCCAGCTTGAAATTCCCGCTCAGCAATTCGTTGCAGGCCATCCTATATTTATCAAGCCTCTTTTTTGCTGGCGGCCACGACATCCTGGGCCACCTTTCCGGTTATTGGATCATAATGACTGAATTCTATTTCGTATGCGCCAGTGCCCGAAGTGAGAGATTTTAAATCGATGGTATAGCTTAGAAGTTCACCTTGAGGCACGATGGCTTTAATGGACTGAATCCCAGCGCCAACAGGTGACTGATCCTGAACCCGAGCGCGCTTACTCGATAGATCTGAAAGAACATCACCAAGATATTGGTCTTCGACATACACAGTGAGACTCACCATGGGTTCCAACAATGTCGGCCCACACTTCCCAAATGCCTGTTTGAGGGCATTTTTTGCTGCAAGCTTAAATGCCATTTCGGATGAGTCTACTGAATGCTCCTTACCATCATAGACACTTACCCCGATATCAACCATGGGATAGCCCGCGAGAAATCCTTCTTGCATAGCTTCTCGCAACCCCTTTTCGATGCCCGGGAAATAACCACGACTCACCGCACCCCCCTTGATGTCATTGGTCATTGCAAAATCTTCACCACGCGCGAGAGGCTTCACCCTAATGAAAACGCGGCCAAATTGACCATGACCACCAGTCTGTTTCTTGTGGGTATACTCCGATTCAGCAGCTTTTGTTATAGTTTCTCGATAGGGAACCCTGGGTTTTCTCGCCAATACAGTAATTTTGGTCTCTTTTTTCAGTTTTTCAAAAATGCTGTTCACTTGCATCTCACCCATACCCGCAATAACTGTTTCCTTGGTTTCCTCGTTAAAACCAATTGAGAATGTAAGATCCTGCTCGGCAATGCGATGCAAGAATTCATTCATCTTGTCTTCATCATTCTGGTTTTCGGCGTTGATTGCTAATGAATGAACTGGGGAGGGGAGGGCAAGGGGACGGAAGTGGATATCCTGAGCTGTTGCCGTCAGGGTATCGTTGGTGCAAACTGAATCGAGTTTGACAACACCGCCCAAATCTCCCGCGACGAGTTCCGAGGTTTCCTGAAGCCTCTTTCCATTGATATGGAAAACCTTCGATATCCGTTCTTTTTTGGTCGTTCGGGTATTATAGATTTCTCCGGGTTTGAGCAGTCCGGTAACAACTTTTACATAGCTGATTTTGCCTGAGAATTTGTCGATGGATGTTTTATAGACAAAACCGGAAAAATCACTTGATGGATCGTAATGCGCAGCTTCACCCTGCTTGATGGGTTCAGGCGCGTGTCCCGGCGCCGGCGCGAGCTCTGCAAGGATGTCCAACAGGTCGGAGATGCCCGTACCAATCCCAGCGGAGCCGCATAGAACGGGTACAAATGTATTGCCCGCCATGCCTTCTTTGAGCCCCTTGAGTATGTCCGGTCCTTCCAGGGTGTCCGCTTCGAAAAATCTCTCGGTGATTTCGTCATCACCTTCCGCGGCCATCTCTATGAGCTTTTCGCGCCACTGGTTTACCTGATCGTTCATTTCAGCGGGAATAGCTGTTTCAATTCCGCCGGCCTTGATGGCTTTCATGTGCAATATGTCAATGATGCCTTCATGAGCGGCGCCCTCTCCCAAAGGGAGATTCAAGGGAATAGCCGTCACATCAAAGGCCTCTTTGATTTCATCCAAAGACTTCTGAAAATTCGCCCTGTCCTGATCCATCTTGTTAATGAACACAACACGGGGAAGATTTCGTTTATCCAGTCTCCGCCACAGTTTCACCGTCTCTATCTGTATTCCCGCAGGCGCGCTGATCAGCATAACGGCGGTTTCGGCGGCGCGAAATGATGTAACCACTTCACCGACATAATCAGAAGATCCTGGGGTATCAAGGAGGTTGATTTTCACTTCTTTCCAGGGCAGGTGCATGAGGCTGGCATGAAGAGATATCTTATGCTCAATCTCTTCATCGTGATAGTCGCTCACGGTTCGCCCACTCGCAACAGTTTCGGCCTTTGAAATTACCTTTGAGCGATAGAGCATCTGCTCAACCAAGCTTGTTTTACCGGTACCGCCATGACCACAGACAGCGATGTTACGAATAGCGTTCATGGAATATGCCATGAAAGGTCCTCCTCAGTGCATTATATGTGAACCATGAAATCCTACGACAGCATCCCCGCAGCGTCAATGAAATCGATGCGGGGAATGGGGCATGTGACGCGCATTCGTCCTGAAAATGCGCATTGATGGTTCTAGTTGCCATTACTTTTTTCCATGAAGTGACTGAATTCCATGGAAAAAGTTCCACGTCCCTGAGTCAGACTTCGAAGCGCCGTTGAGTATCCGAACATTTTAATAAGGGGGGCCTTGGCTTTCACTAATTCATATGCCGGTCGGGACTCCATGCTTTCTACATGTCCACCCCTCTGGCTGAGATTGCTAATAACATCCCCCACCTGTTCAGATGGGCACATGATGTCCACCTGCATCAGCGGTTCGAGCAGTATGGGATCCGCTTTGCGACAGGCGTTGTCAAAGCCCAGCGACGCGGAAGTTTCATAAGCAATTTCGCTGGCTGTCGCTTCCTGGAATTCGACTTTGATAAGAGACACTTTGATATCAACCGTCGGATATCCCATAACGATTCCCGATGAAAACGAGCTGGTGACGCCACGTTTCACGGCTTCCTGGTAGTTTGCGGGAAGATAGGCGGAAGAGATTTCTGACACAAACACATTCCCCTCGCCACGCTTTCGCGGTTCAACCTTGAGCGTAACGGCGGCCGCGTGCTCTTTACCCGCCAATGTGCGATGATAGAATTCGCTGTGGGTTTCGGCACTCCTGATTGATTCCCGATAGCTTACCTGTGGCTTGCCAACATTGGCATCTACCTTATACTCTTCGAGTATCCGGGTAACCACAACATCCAGATGAAGTTCCCCCATTCCCGATATTATCAGTTGCCCCGTCTCGTCGTTTTCCCTCACGTCAAATGTTGGATCTTCTTTGTGGAGGTTCGCCAAGGCATTTTTCAATTTGTCTTGATCGCTCATGGTCTTCGGTTCGATCGCTACCGAGATTACCGGTTCGGGAAAATTCATCATTTCCAGAACAACCGGGAAGCCTTCTGAGGCAAGAGTTTCACCGGTTCGGGCGAATTTCAATCCGATTGCAACCCCAATATCACCGGCCTTGATTTCTGATACCTGCTCATGATGGTTGGCATGCATTCTAAGCAGCCGATTGATACGCTCCCTCTTAGCTATGTTCACACTGAAAACCACAGACCCGGCTTTAATAAACCCAGAATAAACCCTTATATAGCAGAGAGTGCCCATTTCCCGATCATGCTGAATCTTGAACACCAAGGCCGAGCAGTGTTCCTTTTCATCCCGATTAATGGTTATCGTGTTGTTGTTTTTAGCGTGATGGGCAATAATGGGTTTTAGCTCCTCTGGGGATGGAAGATAGGCCAAGATCGCGTCTAAAACTGGCTGAACGCCCTTGTTCTTCAGCGAAGAGCCGACAAGCACAGGCAGCAACTCTCTGGCAATGGTGGCCTTCCTGATTGTGCTGATAATGAGTTCTGCCGGAACCTCTTGGGATTCCAGATAAAGGTCGGTTATCTCCTCGCTAAAGGCCGAAAGAGTATCAAGCAGCTCATCGCGCCATTCGCTGGCGAGGGGCTTAAGGTGTTCTCTGATGTCCGAGATTCTTATTTCGGATCCCTCAACCTCAGCATCCCAGTGAAGTTCTTTCATATGGATCAGGTCGATATTGCCCTCGTAGGAGCTGTCCTTTCCGATGGGGATGCACACAGGCAGCGGGTTGGCCATGAGTTTCTCCCGAATTTCATCCACCACTTTGAAAAAATCAGCACCGATGCGATCCATCTTATTGATGTAGGCGATACACGGCACATGGTAGCGGTCCGCTTGGCGCCAGACAGTTTCGGACTGGGGCTCAACCCCTCCAACGGCACAGAAAATGCCGACGGCTCCATCAAGTACTCGCAATGAACGCTCCACTTCAGCTGTAAAGTCAACATGACCGGGAGTATCGATAATATTGATCTTGGTTTCCTTCCAGTAACAAGTTGTCGCGGCCGAAACAATTGAAATGCCTCGGTTCTGTTCCTGAGCCATCCAATCCATTGCGGCGGTTCCCTCATCAACCTCGCCCATTCGATGACTCTTGTGAGTGTAGAATAGAATTCGTTCGGTGGTTGTGGTTTTTCCGGCATCGATATGTGCTATAATGCCAATATTCCGTATGGCGGCTTTTTGCTTTGCCATTCCTACCGCTCCATGTGATGACTGTGGGCATGAGATTAGCACAATCGCCATGCCCTAAGCAACGCGAGTGTAGCTTGGACTTCTTCAGCCTTGATCGAACTTGTATGGACAGTTAGGGTAGGTGTATGCAACGAGCAAGAGATATCAATCCTGAAATCTGGAAGGCCGTCGACGATGCCGTACTCTGTTATATACGGGATAAGAAGAACAAGAAAATACTGCTTATTCACAAGAAAACCGGTTTGGGTTCGGGCCTGATCAATGTTCCAGGGGGAAGAGTGAATCCCGGTGAAACTCCTGAACTGGCCGCGAAGAGAGAGACGCTCGAAGAAGTCGGTTTAGTCGTGGCGGATTTGCGGCACGCGGGTGATTTGTATTTCCAGTTCATTGATGGTTATTCAATCAGGGGCTATGTGTTTGCTACCGAATCCTGGTCTGGGGATATGATGGAAACCGACGAAGCTACCCCATTCTGGTCTGATGAAGAGACTATTCCGTACCACCGAATGTGGAGTGACGACGGCTGGTGGATTCCCCACCTAATGGCGGAGAGGCCTTTTCGAGGACGATTTGTTTTCGATGGGGAGAATATGCTGAGCATGAGTCTTGATGTTGAAGCGGTCTCGCCTTCACATCCCATCGGATTTCGTTAAGGAGAAAAGATGAGCAAGACGATTTTCGACAAATTTCTCAGCGGCGAAGTTCCTGTTGATCCGATTTTTGAAAATGATGATGTACTCGCCTTTCATGATATCAATCCCCAGGCTCCCCTGCATGTTCTGGTGATTCCTAAATCGAAAGTGGAAAGATTTGCAAGGCTTTGTGAGTGGGATGACGCGCAGGCAGGCCGCTTTTTCAAGGCAGTCTCTGAAGTGGCGCGGAATCTCGGTTTGGAAGAGAAGGGTTATCGCATTGTCCTTAATAACGGTTTTCATGCTGGAGAGGAAGTAGAATACCTTCACGCGCATATACTAGGCGGTAGAAAAATGTCCTGGCCTCCTGGTTGACGATGTCAATTTTCCCGCTCTTCGCATCGTCAATATTTCTATTGATTCTCGTTCCATCAATTTCCGCAAAATCACCTACAGATTCAACCCCATTCATCGTATTGCAAAGAATAAATGAGATTCGCGCCGATCATGGGCTTCAAGCTCTGAGATTCGAGAGTACAGCCGCAGATACAGCAGACAAACATGCCTTTGATTTGGCCTCACGAATGACTTTGAGCCATAGAAGCATTGATGGCATGCGTGTGAACCATCGATACCGCCTTGAAGGTGGTACGGCTCTGCGCGCCGGTGAAAATCTCGGCGCGGGAGATGATATCGATGTGATCATACAGGCCTGGATGGATAGCCCTTCTCACCGGGCCAATCTCCTTAGTCCCGACTGGTTTCATGCTGGTATAGGATCATGGGCTTTGCCAGGCGATAGGATATTGCTCGTGGCTGTATTCACAGGATCGCGCTGGGAACAGAAGACGCTGATCGTGGAAGATGACGCGATCATTCTTTCAGGGAACATCGTTCTCAGATTTGGTATCATCCCTGATGGGTTCTTCATTGTTCTTGATAATGTGAAATATCCGCCGCGAGCCTTGAGGCAAAACAACGCTGAAATTATCGAGATGAATTTTTATCTCCCTTATCCCCAGTCCTGGGATGCCATGGGCATGACTTTCTATCAAGTCGCTGTCGTGGAACACAATAATACGCAGATTTCAGATCTCGTGTTCATTGCCGAACCACCCATCTTGTGACACAGAACGCGCACTTTGCTATTCTTGCACCATGAATACAATTGCTGTTAGGGGCGCCATTACGATTGAAAATACGCCTGATGAAACCAACGCGATGATTCAGGCCGTCGGAGTGCTGATGCAGTCTCTGATGGATTCCAATAGTATTGCCATAGAGAGTATTGTCAGTGTTCAGTTCTCACAAACCGCCGATCTTCGGAAGATGAGTGCCGCTTCCGCGCTAAGAATCGCCAATCCAGCTTTTGATTCCGTGCCTCTTTTCTGCTCCCAAGAGCCGGAGATTGAAGGTTCGCTTCCCCGAACAGTCAGAATTCTGATTATCTGGAAGGGAAGGGGACCTGCCATCCCCCTTTATCTGAATGAGGCCTCTTCTCTCAGGCCGGATTTATTCGAAAAAACATGAGGGTTACTCTTGTTACTCGGGAAATGGAAGGTCTGAGTGGGGCTGGGGGATTAAAGGATGTTGTCCGGGGTATCGCTGACGCCCTGATTGAGAGAGGTGATATTGTTACTGTTTTTTTACCGCGATATGCCCGTCAGAAATCAGGAGAATTTCTCTACGATATCGATGTGCCTCTTTGGAATAGTATAGAGCATATCCGCGTTTTTGGTTTTCAACTGGGCGAAATCCATATTCGTCTTCTCGACTCTGCATATTTTTCATCGAAGAGAGCAGTTTACACTTACACGAAAGACGACTGTCCTGATTCCTCAGCAATTGGGAAAGGTCATTACGATTCCCGGGAAATGGATACACTGCTCCAGGCCACTGCTGTGCTGGCTCTGATGGAAGAGGGAGTACCCCAAGATATTATCCACGGGCATGATGGCCATACTGGGCTACTGCCGCTGTTTATCATGAAACACGACAGCAAAGGCTTTTTTCGCAATACAGGTGTTCTGATTACGATTCATAATGCTGGAATCACCTATCAGCAGATTTTGGGAACGGTAGAGGAAAGTGCCGAATTAACCGGCTTAGCGCCTGAGCTGCTCAGCCATGTTACAGTGGATAATATGGTTAACCCACTCATGGCGGCGGGGCTCTACGGACATGTGAACACGGTCTCTCCGGAATACGCCTCGGAAATACTCAATGCCACTGATCGCTACTCCGGCAACTTGGGCCGCTCTTACCGAGAGAATAAAATCCATCTGAGTGGCAGCTACAACGGTATTAGTATCGAATACTGGCTGAGCAAATCAGGATTGGCATCCGGAAAAAACCGACAGAGAAAATCAATATTGAGACAGTCTCTTTGCGCCCGCTTCCAAAGCGAAGATTTTGGCGCGAAGGATATTCTTGTTCATGGTGGTCTGCCGAAGAGGGAGTTCCCCTGGGTGCTCTTTCATGGTCGTTTTACGCGCCAAAAGGGCCTAAGTGAGATACTGAAGCTTGATTTTCCTGCCTGGCGGCCTGAGATGAGGCATCATTTCATCGTATATGGTCAAGGTGAACCTGAGTATGAACAGCAGGTGATTGAACGCAGCATACAGAATAAACACTGGACCTTCATACAGGGATATGATGCCGAACTGACAAGCCAATTGATTGGCGCTTCATCGTTCCTGCTCGTTCCTTCTGAATGGGAACCTTGTGGACAAATAGACATGATTGGACAGCTTCTCGGTTCGCTGCCCATTGTCAGATATGTAGGCGGCTTGAAAAAAGTCCGAAATCAAATCGATGGATTTGTATATCCATCCAGAGCTTTTCGAAGCTTACAGGAAAGCCTGGAAACCGCGCTGAATTGGCAATACCATCGCGAGCGAAAAATAACGCGAATGTGTGTTCGCGCGAAAAAAGTCATACTGAGACGGCGCACATGGAAGAGGGTATTAGCGCGTAGTTATCTTCCTCTCTACGAAAAAGCGCGTAAATCGATTAAGCACAAATGCAAAGGACATGCACTGGGAAGCCACATGGGAGCACAGTGCTGTTGACATATCCAAGCTCTCGGTGCTATTTTCCCTTTCGACGGTCGGAATCCCAAGGTTCTCAAGCCATCTTAGCTCAGTTGGCCAGAGCACGTGATTTGTAATCTCGGGGTCGTCGGTTCGAATCCGACAGATGGCTGGTTTTTCCGGGGAGGTTCCCGAGTGGTCAAAGGGGGCAGACTGTAAATCTGTTGCTTCGGCTTCGAAGGTTCAAATCCTTCTCTCCCCAGTCATTGAGAGGTCTCCCCCCGGGAGGCCTTTCAATTCATGATAAGGTGTTACCGTGAAACCTAATGCCCCCAGCAGTGTTTTCTGGCATAATGGCCTTCATTTCGCGTGTACTTTATGCGGACATTGCTGCCGGCATGAGCCCGGTTTTGTTTTCCTCTCGAAAGCCGATCTGAAGGCCCTTGCCCTTCACATGAATTTGTCGGAAAATGAGTTTTCTAAGAAATACTGTAGAATTGTAGTGTGTGGTGATGAGAATCGCTTAAGTCTGAGCGAAACCGAGGAAAACGATTGTATTCTCTGGGACAAGGTGTGTACCGTCTACAAATCTAGACCACTGCAATGTCGTACCTATCCTTTCTGGTCGGCGATATTGGCTTCCCAAGTGGAATGGGAGAAATGTGCGCGGGAATGCCCAGGGGTGAATAGGGGAAGGAAATATCCCTCCTTTTACATCAGAGCGCAGCTAAAAATGCGGGAACGTGATAATTTGATATCCTTGATGCGTTAGAATAGCATTGACAGGCGGAGGTTGCATGATCGTTCGTTTTTGGGGAGTCCGAGGCTCCAGCCCCACACCTTTGGCCCCAGAAGAAATGCGAGATAGAATTGCTTCGATCATTCAGAGGATTCAAGTGTCAGATCTGCAAAACGCAGAATCGCGACAGATGTTCTTATCAAAACTACCGCCGGAGCTATTTGGCGCTCTCGGCGGCAATACAGCATGCGTAGAAGTCCTGACAAAAGGTGGAACGACGCTCGTTTTCGATGTTGGTACAGGATTAAGAGAGCTGGAGAAAGAGGTTAAAAAATTCCGGAAAAAAATCACGGAATATCATATCTTTCTCTCTCATTTCCACTATGATCATCTGTTGGGTCTTCCCTATTTTGGCGCGATGTACGATTCCAGGATGAAAATCACCTTCTACAGTCCCTTCCCAAATCTGGAAAAAAATCTGGCTGAATTCATGAGAGTTCCCTACCATCCTGTGGGATGGGACAGTTTCGCCGCCGATATCGATTTTCATGTACTCCGCAAGGGCGAGGTTGTTCAACTTGGTGAATCGGAAATCCGCTGGATTAAGAGAAATCATCCGAATGGCTGCGTTTCATATAAGGTTTCCGAAGAAGATCATTCATTTATTTATTCAACTGATACCGAGCTTACGGAACAAGATTTTCAACGAACGGATGCCAATCTTTCCTATTTTCAGGGCGCCGACGCGATTGTGCTCGATACACAATACACCCTGGGCGAGGCCATTGAAAAATACAACTGGGGGCATTCGTCCTACAGCCTGGCGGTAGAGTTTGTCAGAGAGTTCAATATCAGAAAGCTCTATCTTTTTCATCACGATCCAATGAATGCCGATAGCGTCATGGAGGGCATACTCCAATCAGCTCAGCGCTTAGATGCTCGCTTAGAGCACCGTGATGGTAAATCACTTGACATCGATTTAGCCCGGGAGGGTCATACATTTGAGCTCTAATTCCTATAATGGGTTTTTGCAACTGTGACGGCCATGAAGAAACCAGTGGGGATATATTGAATGAATAAGGAAGGCGGAATCTTCAAAGGACTGATAATCACTGTCCTTATTGCGTTTCCTATCGCATTCGTGTCGTTTGTGGCGGTATTCTGGTTTGTTCTCGACTCAGCACCGGAGAATACCAGTGCCGCTATGGTTGAGCTTCTTATCAGGCGTGGTGACACCATTGCTGATGTTTCCCAAAGGCTGGAGGATGAAGGGCTGGTCAAAAACCGCGCCTACATCGAACTTCGATACAAAATCCTATACCGCTTGGGCCGTATGCGGGGATTGCAGGCTGGCCGCTACACCATATCAAATGATTGGAAGCCTTCGAAGATTCTGAAAGCCCTCACGTCGGAAAGTGCTGAGTACCGTGTCTATGTCGATCTTGTTATTCCCCCGGGACTGACATCCCGCGCCATCGCGAAGAGAGTGCAGGAGGCGGGGCTTGCGAGAGAAGAAGATGCACTTGATGCTATCATCACCCTCGCGGTAGACTACCCGATTCAGAAAAATCCCGAAGGACTTCAGGGCTATCTGTTCCCCGACACCTACAGGATTGAAGCCCCATTGGAAGAGAATCCAGATAGTTCAAAACAGCTCGCCCAGATGATCGTACACCTAATGGCCCGAAGATTTTTTGAGGTGCAGGATGAGATTTACCCAGCCTGGCGGCAACTTACAAGGACTCAGTTGCATGAAAAGGTAACCCTGGCCTCAATCGTTGAAAGAGAATATCGCCGCCCTGAAGAAGCGGCGACGATTGCCGCGGTTTTCAACAATCGTCTCATCAGGAATATGCGCCTTCAGTCCTGCGCGACTGTTGTATACACCATCGAAAATACGAGCAATGGAAGGCCGTTTCAGAACGATTATTATCGCTTCAATCGCCGGATATTTGAGCGATACCTTGATATTGAATCGCCCTATAATACTTACCAATCGGACGGTCTTCCGCCTGGGCCAATCGCATCGCCAGGACCTGTCGCGCTCAATGCGGCATTTTTCCCATCGGATACAGATGTTCTGTACTTTGTTGTAAAAGATCCTGTAGCGGGCACACACACCTTCACGCGAGTTTACAACGATCATCTGGACGCGCGAGATGAGTATTTTCTGAGCCAGTACATCGTCAAGAACTGATATGGGGCAGATCCCGGATAGCATCATCGACGAGATAAGTCGTAGATCAGACATCCTCGACATCGTTGGCGCACATGTCCTTCTTACCCGTAAAAACGATCGATGGTGGGGGCTTTGTCCGTTTCATAATGAGAAAACACCCTCATTTTCTGTGAGTCCGGATACCAATCTTTTTTACTGTTTTGGCTGCCAAAAGGGTGGTAGTGTATTCCAATTTGTGATGGAGATGGATGGGTTAAGCTTCCCTGAGACCGTGGAAAAACTCGCTGAAAAAGCCGGGATTGACTTACCCCACAATGATGCGGCGCGGCAAGGTGATTGGCGCCGCTCTCTTGAAAACCTGTATGGGAGAGTTTCAACAACCTTTCGCTGGCTGCTTCTTCATCGCCCTGAAGCTGGGCACGCAAGAAAATACCTGAGTGAGCGGGGCATCAATGATGAAACTGCCGATTTCTACAAGATAGGATGGGCGCCATCCGATGGTGAATGGCTGTATCGGTTTCTGCTCAAAAAAAAATACTCACCCGAATTCCTGAGTGAATCGGGACTTTTCAGTTCCAAATCCCCCCAATGGGCTATTTTTGTCGACCGCGTCATCTTCCCTGTAATGCCGGATGAGGAGCGCGTCGTGGCTTTTAGCGGCAGAGCTCTAAACGATCGAGCTCCCAAGTACATCAATTCGCCCCAGACGGGAATTTTTACGAAAAGAGAGCAGCTCTATGGTTTGGGGCAGGCTAGAAAAAGCATACGAAGCAGCAAAAATGTTGTACTTTGCGAGGGCAATATGGATGTTCTCTCATGCCAGCAGGCCGGAGTGGGGGAAACAGTCGCACCATTGGGCACAGCCTTCACTCTGGATCAGGCGAAACAGATAAAAAAAATGGTAAATAGAATGACTCTTTGCTTCGATGCTGACAATGCGGGCCGTGCGGCAAGCATGAAGGCGGCCATTATCGCCGAGAGGATTGGATTAACAGTGATGGCTGCCATTTTACCCTCGAACAGCGATCCAGCGGATATTTTGCTGGAACATGGGGCAACAGCATTGAAAAAAATTCTACAAAGACCTATAAATATCTTCGAATACTTATTAAATTCTCTGCTCAGTGCTCAGTCGAGGCAGTCGGGTGAGTTGCGGCTGGGGATTCTTGAAAATCTAGCCCCATATCTTGAGGCGGTGGAATCCGAAGTAAGGCGGGAGGCTTATCTTGGAGAATTGGCCAATACCATTAGAGCGGATCCGATTGCCGTTATTCGGGATTTCAAGAATCGTAGGGAACGTGAGAAACCCATAGCGCTGAGCCGGGCAGATTTCGATATGGGGGCTGCGGCTGAAATCGAAACTGTCGGGGATGAACTTTTCTTAATGGCGGCAGTTGCGGTGAAGACAGAGTATTTCGCTACTTTGCGGAAGAGACTTGCTCCTGAAATGCTGCGTGACAGACGGGCTTTGTCTGTTTACAGGGCTCTTGATGAGTTAAGCGTTGATGGCAAAATTCCTCGAAGTGATGCTGTTATATCGATTTTAGAAGATGAGAGCCTCAAACAGTTCATTCTTGAGAAGGCCGCGTCCGGGATTTACGATGACAAGGCAGAGCTCACGATTTTCGAAAAAGTTAAGATTCTGAAGCTGAGATCCCTATCGAACGAACGGCAAGAACTCGTAAACAGCTTGGCAACTACTTCGGGTGAGGATATGGAACTCAGAAAAGCCAAGTTGAAGCGAATCAAAGAAATCGATCAGGTTATGATAGCCACCAGGCAAGGTGAAAATGACGGAAATCAAGTCTAATCCACATGTTATACAGCTTATGGAACACGCTGAGAGAAATAAGTCTATCAGCTATGAAGAACTGAGTGACTGGCTCCCCGATGAACTGATTAAATCGGATGCCATGAATGGCATTATCGCTCTATTGGAATCATCCGGTGTGGAAATTGTCGACAATGGGCAAATTGGTAGATCGCCCACTGGCACTATTTCGGAAAAGGTTTATAGCGATGTGGTTGAACACGCGGAGAATGAGGTTGGAGATGATGACATTATCGATGACGATCTGGGGGAAGATATCGCTGAAAATCCCGAATCGTTAAAAGAAAACGCGGCGACAGAGGATGTTATCGATGGGGAATCTGACGATGTGGATGAGAAGGTTTCTGATGAGGATGATGACGAGGATGAAGATGAGGATGAAGCTGAAGTAGAGGTAAATGTTCCGATTTCTCAGCAGAGCAAACTCGTATTCAACGACAATGATTCATCGATAGACGATCCGATTCGTCTCTACCTCAGGGAAATCGGCAGAGAAGATTTGCTCACAGCAGCACAGGAAGTTGAGCTGTCTAAGCAAATGGAAGACGGTGAGAATATCATCAAGAAGGTATTAAGAAATTCCGGAATGATAATTTCCGAATTTCATCACCTCGCGCAAATAGCACTCAGCAAAAACGATCAGAAAGCGCGCCATTACTCAAAAAAAAGGCACGCTGAATTTCAAGCCGAGCATAGAAGGATAAGTAATTTCTATAAAGAAGATATCCATGCTCTTTTAGCACCCCTGAATCAGTACATGGAAATGAAATCCCGGATTGCTTCAACGGATGGAGATGTGCTGAGCGATAAAAAGCTCATGCAAAAGCAGAGACAATTATTGAACTGTATTTCCGCCATTGATATGCACCAGGTGGAAATTATTCATTTTTCCGATAGGTACACGGGCGCCGTCAAAAAAATAAAGCAGTATCAGCAGAAACAATATAGAATCGAACGTACCTTGGGTGTGCGCTCAATGAGGGAAATCAGAGCTCTAGGTCGGGGCCTCGCGACAGCCGAAGAGCGTAAGGAACTCGAAGCAGAAATTGGTATATCATCGGACGAGATAAAAGAACTGATGAGGCAAGTACAGATTGCTGAGAAGAATCTGCGTGATATGGAAATTGATTTTGAAGCCCCGGTAGATGAGATTCTCAAAAAGGCTGATGAAATCACACATGGCCGCATCATGATGAAGACCGCGAAAGACCGATTGATACAGGCAAACTTGCGTTTAGTCGTGAGCATTGCCAAAAAATACACAAACCGCGGACTCCATTTCTTCGATCTTGTTCAGGAAGGCAACATCGGCCTGATAAAAGCTGTCGAGAAATTTGAGTATCGAAAAGGCTATAAATTTTCAACATACGCGACATGGTGGATTAGGCAGGCGATTACACGCTCAATTTCAGATCAGGCCCGCACCATTCGCGTTCCAGTCCATATGATTGAGCAGATTAACAAGGTGATCCGCGAATCCCGGCAGCTCATGCAAATGAAGGGCCGCGAACCCACGGATGAAGAAGTTGCCGATCGCCTTGGCTGGACGGTTGCTCGCGTGAAATCCGTTAAAAACGTTGCCAGAGAACCCATAAGCTTAGAAACCCCGATTGGAGAAGAAGAGGACTCTCTGCTTGGGGATTTCATAGAAGACAAGGATGTGGAAAATCCAGCAACTCAGACGGCTTTTCACATACTTCAGGAGCAGCTGCGGGAGGTTCTGAAGACACTTCCCCCCCGGGAGCAGGAAGTATTAAAGATGAGATTCGGTCTGGAGGACGGGTACTCACTTACGCTTGAGGAGGTGGGTTTGTCTTTTTTCGTAACACGAGAGAGAATACGTCAGATTGAGGCCAAAGCACTTCGGCGATTGCGACATCCTAAGAGAAGCCGCAGGTTGAAGGACTATCTGGAAAACTAAAAACGATAAGGAATACGACATGGAAAAAACCTTTGAAACGCTGCAACAGCTCCAGGTGATTCTTTCGCAGAAATACGCCATTGAGCGCGACATTCTGGAGATACCCAAGGCTTTGGAAACGAAGCAAGAGATTCTTAACCGCCTTAAGAAAACTTATGTTGAAAAAAATGAGAGATTTGAAACCATTAAGGTTGAAATTCAACAGCTTCAGTTCGAGATGGACGAAACCGGTAAAAGACGTGAAGAATCAGAAGGGAACATGGACATTATTACAACGCAGCGGGAATATGAGGCTCTTGATAAAGAGATACGGGATGCTACAGAAAAGGAACAGCGATTAAGACGTGATATACAGAAAAGGGAACACGATCTTGGAGAGATGCGCTCCGCCTTGCTGAGAGAAGAACAGATGATTAAGATGCAGGAAGATGAACTGAGCGCTGAAAATGAAAAAATAAAGGAGGAAACCAGTGTTAGAAAAGCTCAGCTAGCCGATCTTGTGGAAAAGGAGAAAACAATAACTCCCGGTATGGATGACGATATTCTGTTCAAATTTGAGCGGATTATCAGGAATAAATCGGGCGTTGGCATCGTTCCGGTGAAATCCAATGTCTGTAGCGGATGCCACATGGTGCTTCCTGTTCAATTTGTCAACAATGTGAGAGGCGGAAATCAAATACATTTCTGTCCCTATTGCAGTCGAATCCTCTATTGGGAAGAAGGCGATGAAGTTCTTGCTGAAACATACGATTTTGACGATGAGGATGTAGGAGGTCTAGCCGATTTGGTTGATGATGAAATTGATCTTGTTTGATATAGTTTTTGCAAATGCTTCGCTTATCAGTTATGCTAATTGTTGACGAGCCGGGCCGCCGCTGGTGATAGTCAGAGGAAAGTCCGGGCTCCGCAGGGGATGATGCCGGGCAATACCCGGGCGCTTCATGGGAAGCGACAGCCAGTGCCGCAGAAAATATACCGCCAAGAAGCTTTTCCCTAAAGGGGGAGGCCTGGGTAAGGGTGAAAAGGTGGGGTAAGAGCCCACCGGACCGCCGGTAACGTCGGTCGCTTGGTAAACCTCATCAGGAGCAAGATCAAGCAGCGAGTGGATGCCCCGTCCAATATTCGCGGGTCGATCGCTCATGACTCCGTTGAAAACAACAGGAGCAAGATAGATGGCGGCCAGAAACAGAACTCGGCTTACCGGCTCGTCTTTTTATGGTAAAAACTGGATTCGGATACAAAAAACGTCAAAAAACACAGCGCGCCGCCATCGTTTTATTGGTGCTTGCCGCGGCAGCTCTCATTACCTATCTCGCCATCCGTCGCGGAATAAGATTGTTTCATAGGGGAACAGAAAGCATCGGAAATGCCGTGTCCATTAGCGAGTTATGGAGTGATGGGCAATACGCCGATGTTGTTGCCATTTCAGAGGAGATTCTGCGAGATAATCCCATAGACAAGGATGCTTTGCTTTTTGCTGGCTATTCCCGTTTTTTCATGGCAATTTCGCGTCTTTCCGCTGAAGAACGGAATGCCGACTTACATGCCTCTATTCGTCATTTGAGACTGCTGAAGGCTCTTGGAGGCACACCCAATCCCGAACGAGTTGATTATATACTCGGTAAGGCCTATCTTCTGAAAGGCGCCTATTGGGCCGATTTGGCGCTGCGATATCTAACCGCGTCATTGGATGCGGGCTATCAATCAGATGATAGTTTTGAGTTTATTGGCAAAGCTTATTCAGCTTTGGGCGATCTCAATTCGGCCTTCCATTGGTACGAAAAGGCGGCTGAATCACATCCAACGGATCAGTTGCTCCTCACACTGGGTGAAAAAGCCTTCAATCTTGGACGCTACAACGATGCCGTTCTTTACTATAATAAGGCAATCGAGGGAACGAAGGATGAGAGTCTCAAAAAGAGAGGACTTTCACAATTAGGCCAACTCTATTATGATATTGGCAACTACTTGATGGCGAGAGAGATTCTCGAAACTCTCGTGGAAATGGAAGCGGGCAACCAAGATTATCAGTTTCTATTGGCTGAGGCTTATCACGAACTCGGTATGCGCGTGGATGCTCGAAAAACTTGGTTCATCGTAACAAAAATCAACCCCCGGCATGTCGGGGCTTTGCGTCGATTATATGATTAAGAATGTGGAGGCAGCATGGGTGGCCGGAAAAAACTATTCGGTGGTCTGACAGCGGACATCGGTATCGATTTAGGGACATGCAATACGCTCATTTTCGTCCGAGGTCATGGAGTAGTCAGCAGTGAACCCTCCGTTGTGGCTGTTGAACGCGGCACCAAAAAGGTAGTTGCCGTTGGCGAAGACGCGAAAAGAATGCTCTGGAAAACCCCCGGAGATATCATTGCCATTCGTCCATTGCGCGATGGGGTGATAGCCGATCTTGAAACTACCGAGAAAATGATCAGGCATTTTGTCGGAAAAATACTGAGTAGAAGATTGATTATCAAACCGCGTATGGTGATGGGAGTTCCATCCTGTATAACCGAGGTTGAAAGACGGGCGGTGCAGGAGGCCGCCTATAAGGCCGGGGCCCGCAATGTGGAAACTATTGATGAATCCTTGGCAGCGGCCATCGGCGCCGAAATTCCGATTTTTGAGCCCGCGGGTCATATGATTGTTGATGTTGGCGGCGGCACAACCGAGATATCCGTTATTTCTCTCGGCGGCATGGTGGTCGCGAATGCTATTCGTCTTGGCGGAGACGCCTTCGATTTGGCCATCATAAAACATGTCCGAACCGTGCATAATTTGATTATTGGAGAGCAGACCTCCGAGCAGCTGAAGATCAATATCGGCAATGCCTCGCCTGATAAAACGATTGAAAAAATGGAAATAAAGGGAACTGACGCCATTACCGGTTTGCCCCGGCGTCTTGAAATTGATTCTGTCGAGGTTAGAGAAGCACTGCAGGAACCAATCAACGCCGTTGTTGAGGAGATTAAGAAAACACTCGGTCAGACCCCACCGGAGCTCGTTGCTGATATAGTGGAACGCGGTATTGTGATGACCGGCGGAGGATCGATGCTGAAGGGTTTACCTCATCTCTTATCAAAGGAAACCGGTGTTCCGGCGTTTCTGGCTGATAATCCCCTGCTTTGTGTGGTGATAGGGGCGGGGAAGTATTATGAGTATGTGAAAGGACATAATGACAACCGTGCCGTGTACAACGTATTGAGCGGGTAAAACTGATGCGGGAACGCGGAGATGGAGGAGCCCATCCCCAGGCGGTACTTGCGGTCCTTCTGATAGTATCCATTATGCTCATTTTTTTCTCTAGTACATTCGAGGCCCGTACTGGGCGGCAGTGGGGCAGGCAGTTCATACACGCTGTTCAACGCTTCACCGGTAGTACTGCTGAACAGATAAAAGATGGCTTCGCGTCTCTGAAGCGACTTCATGAAACACGGGCTCTCTATGAATCTCTGCTGAAGGAACTGAGCGAATACCAAGGCTTAGAGCACGACACTGTCGAACTGCGCCGGGAGAATGAGGAGTTCAGGCGTCTACTCAGATTTTCAGAGGAGATGAAATTCGATCATCTGCCGGCTCGCATTATCGGTGGTGATCCTTCCAATCTATTCGGCTCGCGAACCATCGATAAAGGCACGCATGATGGCATCCGCCTGGGAATGGTTGTGGTTGCTTTTGAAAATGGTTTTTTTGGCTTGGTAGGCAAAGTCGTTTCGGTTTCCAGGCATTCATCACAGCTAAGAACCATTGTTGATCCCAATCATTTTGTCGCGGCACGGATTCAGCGAAATCGCTTTGAAGGATTAGTTGAGGGGCGAGGAAACGAAGAGGCCGAACTGGTGATGAGATATGTTCGAAAATCCGCGGGCAGCGTGACACAAGTTAACGATTTGGTGCTCACCTCAGGAATGCAATCACTGTATCCTAAGGGAATTGTGATTGGGAGAGTTAAAGAAATCCGTTCACGCGAATACAGTTCGTCCCTCGATTTGATTCTTAGGCCACTGGTTACGATCGCGAAGACTGAATATGTGTTTGTACTCAGGAGCAGGCAATGATTCTGGGTATACTGTTAACGACTGTCGTGGGTGCGATCTTTGGGTTTCTTCAATCGACGCTGTTTTTCGGCATCATACCCCTTGGGATTGTTCCCGATCTGGCGATGATTTTCTTGGCTGCCACGGCTTGGCGATATGGCTCTCTCACAGGTGAAATTTCCGGATTTCTCATCGGCTTAAGCTTCGATATCACGAGCCTTTCGCCATTGGGATTTCACGCGTTTCTTTTTACGCTCATCGGTTTTTTATTTGGCCGCATGAAGGGCAGCATCGCGCCAGGGCCCATCATGATACCCGTCCTGGCTGCCGGAATCGCGGCATTTATCAAGTATCTGGGCTTTTTTCTGCTCTCGTTGCTTTTCAGTCTGGAAAGCGTTGGCTTTCGATATTTCATCTTGAAGGCTGTCTTTGAAACCATGGCCAACATGGTGTTGGCCCCCCTAATCTTCCTACTTGCGGGATTTCTCATTAAACTGTTAGCGGGCAAGCGCGGAGGATTTCATTGAGCCAGCAGGATAGTCTTGGTAAAGGCGGTCTCAGGATGAGGCTTCTCATCATAGGCGCCATAGCGTTTTCCGTTTTCCTGTTTCTTGTGCTGTACTTGTTCAATCTGCAGATTGTAGAAAAGCTTTTATGGGAGGGGCGCGCCAAAGCCGTATCCAGCCGATCAGAGCCGCTGTCGGCACAACGTGGTTTGATTTGGGATAGGAATTTTGACACACCTTTGGCTGTCAATATCGATTCATTCGCGGTACACATCATTCCAGCGGAGATATCGCCTTCCACGCCGCAAGAATTAGCAGCCCTCTTAGCCCCCATCTTGGATATGGAAGCCCACGAGATTGTCGAAGAATTGCCGGCGGATTGGATGAACGCCTGGAATCCTGTTGAGATTAAAGACGGTGTATCCTTTGAAACAGTCATTCAACTCGCCGAATCCAACGAGAAATATCCGGGTGTCGCGTGGTCCAGTAAACCGTATCGCTGGTACAACGATGTCGGATCGATATCCCACATACTCGGATATGTAGGGGATATCACCGTTGAAGAGCTTCAGCTATTATACAATGAAGGCTATGGAAACACATCAAGCCTCGGTAAAGGGGGAGTCGAGAAGGCATTCGATGATACACTGCGTGGGCGTGATGGAATTCAATTCCGTACAGTGGATGCCAAAGGCCGCAAACTGGGTGAAGTTCAAGAGATCGTACCACCGAGCAATGGCTTCGATATTGTTTTAACCATCGATAGGCATATTCAGGAACTCGCCGAAAAAGCTCTCGGGCCCCGAAAAGGCTCAGTCGTGGTACTCAAGCCAGCGACAGGAGAAATCCTGGCATTGGTATCCTATCCCTCCTTTAATCCGAATCGTTTTTTCAACGAAGGTCCCGGAAATTTCAGGGATTTGAGCTTGAATACTGATTTTCCCTTTCTCAATCGATCCATACAATCCAGTTACGCCCCCGCGTCGACATTTAAGCTGGTAGTTACAGCGGCTATCCTGGGGGAAAATGTCATCTCTCCCAAACAAGCTGTCAATTGCCAAGGTGTTATGAGCCTTGGCAACAGGGAATTCTGGTGCCATAAGAAAAGCGGTCATGGCTGGGTTAATCTCAAAGATGCACTGGTGCATTCATGTAACATTTACTTCGGCAGTGTCGCTGTTGAACATCTTGGCATCGATATCATATCCCAATACGCGAAGGCCTTTGGACTGGGAACACCGACAGGTATAGCACTCGATGGCGAAGTTGAGGGCAATGTACCGGATAGAAACTGGAAACAAGAACTCTACCACACACGCTGGACAGGAGGAGACACGCTCAATGTATCGGTGGGCCAGGGATTTCTCACGGCAACTCCGTTGCAGCTGGCCAATGTTGTCGCGGGTATAGCAAACAACGGCATTATCCACAGGCCGCGGCTGCTAAAGGAAATTCGCGGCACTGAATCGAAAGCGCTGATAGAACAAAGAAAAACCGAAGTGCTCAGGCGCATCGATCTACTCGATGCTGAAGACTGGAGATTTATTCAGTCCGCTATGCGCACAGTTGTCACTCAAGGGACGGCCTTCTGGGCCATCCACACTGATTCGGTTGATATTGCCGGCAAGACGGGCACAGGAGAGGTGGGCATTCTCGATGGCTGGCACGACTGGTTTGTCGCGTACGGACCATACAAGGCAAAAAATCCGGAGGACCAAGTCGTCGTCGTTACCATGCTGGAAGCATCCGATACCTATAACTGGTGGGCGCCCAAGGCCGCTGACATCATCTTCGAGGGTATATTTGCCAAACGAAGCTATGAACAGGTTATTGAAGAATGGAGAAGAAAGCGTGTGTGGTGGAGTTGGGATAATTTGCCCTTGCCGCCGCCTGGAATGCCTTATGTTCCGCCTGAAGAGCAAGCGGTAAGAAGATAATGGCAAAACACGATAATACAAGTTCTCTCAGGCTGGATATCGTCCTTGTTTTCTGCGTAATTGGTTTGATAGCACTGGGTGTGGCCTTTATTTATTCAAGTGGAGTCACTTCGGCAGGAAAACAGGTATCAATTGAATGGCTGAAACAGATTATGTGGTCTGTTGGCGGTCTGGTTCTTATGGTTTTGTTTGCCTGGATGGACTATCGCAAGTGGAAGCCCCTTGTCTTTTCAATTTACCTTGGAACACTTCTCTTGCTACTTCTTGTCCTTCTCTTCGGCAGCTACGTTAAGGGCGCGCGCGCGTGGATGGGAGTGGGTGGGGTGGGCATACAACCCTCAGAGTTCGGGAAACTCTCGCTCATCCTGTTTCTTGCCTGGTGGTTTGATGAGCGCGGCATAGGGCAGGATAGAACGCGAATCTGGCTAGCCGCTATCGTAGTAACGGCGCTTCCCATGCTGCTCGTGCTGCTTCAGCCGGATTTGGGTACGGCAATGGTCTACATACCCATTTTCCTCGCGATCGCGTTCACAGCGGGCATTGGATGGAAATACCTGCTTTTTCCCATCTTATTAGGTGTTCTTATGGCGATGGGAGTACTGGGCTACGCCTGGAGCGAACACATCGCGGCGACATCGGCAAGATTTTTTCGCCTTTTCAGTGAAATTGAACTCATTCGCATCGCGCTCCCATCCCTTTTGGGGATTTCCATTATGCTGCTGCTCGGCTGGCTGATTTTCAAACGGCGACTGTACCTTGTTTTGATATATGTATTCAGCATCATTACGACGGCCTACGGTGGCGTCCTCGCGCTCACAAAGCTGCTTCGCGGATACCAGATGATGCGCCTGGTTGTATTTCTCAACCCGCAAATTGACCCCAGGGGGGCCGGCTGGCATATTATTCAATCGGTAACGGCGATTGGAAGCGGGGGAGCGTTGGGAAAGGGGTTTCTCAAGGGCACCCAATCGCACTACAGGTATTTACCGGAGCAGAGCACGGACTTCATCTTCTCCATACTGGCCGAAGAAACCGGATTTCTTGGCAGCCTGCTGGTTTTCGTTTTGTTTTCCATTGTCATTCTCAGAGCCCTGTACATTGCCTACACATCTCAAGACCGCTTCGGATCGTTCATTGCCGTGGGTATCGCGGCCATGCTGGCATATCATGTGATTCAGAACATCGGAATGGCCATTGGAGTGATGCCCATTACCGGCATACCCCTGTTCTTTCTCTCCTACGGCGGTTCATCGCTCTGGACTGCCCTGATGTCCATGGGTTTGCTGCTGTCGATTCATTATAGACGCTAGGAAGTGATGGAGATTTCACATGAACTGCTTCGTCCTCTTCTTCTGAAAGTTGAAAAGCCCGGACGCTATGTCGGCGGTGAATATGGAGCCATCTCTCACAAACCTGCCCTCGATGATTATCTGATAGCCGTCGTGTTTCCCGACCTGTATGAAATCGCGATGTCGAATCAGGCAGTCCGCATCCTTTACAGAATGTTCAACAAAACCGGCGGCCTGCATGCTGAGAGGGCCTTTATGCCCGATCTGGATTTTCAACAGGAGCTCAAAAACCACGGACTGCCGATCTTTTCTCTGGAAAATGCCATACCGCTGAAGGAATTCGATCTACTCGCCATCAGCATCGGGGTGGAACTCTCCTTCACAAACGTCCTGACACTGCTGGGCGGCTCTGCCATTCCCCTGCGCTCGGTGCACAGGAATGAGTCTGATCCCCTAATAATAGCCGGTGGTCCTGCCATTACCAACCCCGCCCCCTGGATGGCTTTCATCGACGCTGTGTATATCGGCGAGGCCGAGGAGAAGGTGGCCGCTGACATGCTCGAATTAAGGGAAATGAAACATGCTGGCGCCTCCCGGTCGGATTTACTTGAGAGACTTTCGCGGATGGAGGGCTATTTCACCGCATCAAACCCCCGCGCTCAGCGGGTTGTATGGATGGGCTTTAGCAGACAGCGGGAAGCGCCATCGGCATTTCCCATCCCCTCACTGATTCCTGTTCACAGTAACGGGGTAGTGGAAATAATGCGGGGATGTCCGCGCCGCTGTCGCTTCTGCCACGCGGGAGTTTTCTACCGGCCCTTCAGAATGAAGGATCCGAAGCGAATTCTCAAGGAAATTGACTTTTTGGTGAAGCGCTGTGGCTATCGCAGTATCACCCTCTCAAGCCTCTCAAGTGGTGATTATACGGGATTGGAAGCATTGTTAGAGTGTTTGAACAAGAAATACGCCGCGACGCGTGTTTCATTCAGTCTGCCATCGCTGAGAGTGAATTCTATCACATTATCGCTCCTGGATCAGTTAGGCTCTGTGCGCAAGAGCGCTTTGACATTCGCGGTGGAAACTCCCACGAGAGAGGGGCAAAGAGCGATCAACAAGGAAGTAGCGGAGGATAGGATTGTTGATATTCTTCTGAAAGCCAAAGAAATGGGCTGGAGGCTAGCCAAATTTTACTTCATGTTGGGCCTGCCACTTGATAACGCCGATGCGGAGGCCAGCAATATCATCGATTATCTTCTTAGGATTCAGAGAAAAACCGGTATGAGACTCCATGTCAATCTTGCTAGCTTTATTCCAAAGCCGCATACGCCATTTGAACGCTCCGCTCAGCTCAGCGACGCTGAGGCCATGGCCACTATCACGCGGATTCGCGATGGACTGAAGCGCGGCGGAAAAATACGATGTTCATTTCAATCTCCCTTCGCCTCCTTTATTGAAGGCATTATAGCGCGGGGGGATGAGAGGGCAGGGGAATTGGCCTTTGACGCGTGGAGATTTGGAGCTCATTTTGACGCCTGGGATGATCGATTGAATAAGAACGCCTGGAGGAAGGCCATTGCCGATGCCGACTGGCAAGTTGAAAGGGAGAGCTGCCGGAAAAGGAGGGAAGGGGAGAGAGTTCCCTGGGAGGGAGTGTCACTTGGGCCGCGCGCCGGTCATTTCAAGAGCGAAATGCAACGTTCGGTAAGAAGAAGACTCACCGAGCCATGTGCCCCAGAATGCCGCGATTCCTGCGGCGTCTGTAATGAAAAACACTTTCCCACTGGTCAGAAAAGCATCAGGGCTGTTGCCGTCGCGACTGAAACTACTCAGGCGCCACAGTACAGGCGGCTTTTCATCTTCTACAGCAAAACAGCACCGGCTGTATATCTTGGCCACCGGGATGTTATGGGGATCTTTGAAAAAGCATTGCGGCGGGCGGGATTTCGCGTCGATTTCACTCAAGGATTCAACCCGAAGCCCCGCATCGAATACGCCCAGCCTTTGCCTTTGGGCGTTTCATCCGTGGGGGAAATATGCGCCGTAAAAACACTTTTCAGCTATGAGAAACCCGCAATTATCACAGAGCGCGTCAATAGCGCTCTTCCCCCAGGTTTTCATGTTCAGCGAACAGCCTGGATTGAAAATGCCGAAAAGGGAAGCAAAACTCAGAGCATCATGAGCGCTTTCTGGGGCAGTACCTGGCGTATAAGGGAAGTCAGAAAGAAGACTGGGTCCGCAAGGAAACTCAAGGGTGATATCCTTAGTGAATGCCGTGAGAGAGAGATTCTCAAAGACACAGAAATCACCCACCGTCAAAGCGATGTGATTGTCACGTTGAAGCATTCGGGTGAGAGCCGTTATAACTTTCTTAAAATTCTGAAAACCCTCCTAGGCAGCTCCTTTTCGGACTGGGAAATCTCCCGCCTTGTATGCTGGGCAAAGGACAAGAGGGGAGAGCCGCGGTCCTACAGCGAAGTCTTCTCCCAAGCGCCCTAGTCCACGGCCGGCGAGGTCGCAAAGCCAGATTCGTTTGTTATCGAGCGCTGATTCTCAGCATCGTCGCTGAAGTGAAGGTGTATTGTTGCTGTACCGTAACCATTATTCGATCTCACCTCAATAGTGGAGTTTCGGCCCAGGTTTTTCGCGTCATTGTCAAGCGATGTGTGATCGCTATCACGAAACAGCAGCACCCCTTCAGCATATCCGGCCCCCGCTCCGGTTCCTCCCATATCGTGGAGATTAACCACAGGAACGTATTTATCCTGCATCCCCGTGTTGGCAAGTATATAACTTCTGGAACCCCCTGATGGAGTATGCCATATGGAAACAGGTGAGGTTCTCTCAGTGGCGGGGCTAAAATCAGAATACGGAACGATGCCGTATTTCTTGCCCACATAGATCCGCTCTAGAAGTTCTCCGTTCCTTCGGACTCGAAAGGGTGATTCCGCTCCGCGAGCTCCGGTTTGAACCGTAACGCTTATCACCTCACCGTCCTCTTTTGCCGCGTAGAGCTTGTAGGTGGTGCTGGCACTCAGGGTGGCCGTTGGCACTCTGACGTTGCTGCTAGAGGTGCCATCCAATGTTGGGGCGCCCGGTAGAAATATCATGCCTGCCCGCTCAACGGGTTTGGCCTTCAGGCTGATAGACCCATCATAGGCCCCGATCGCGGCATAGTCGGCAGGCGCCGCCGTAGCTTCTGGCAGAACCACAAACCGGTAGTCTGCGCCATCGGCATCCTTGTAGAAGAATATAATGTAGTGGGAGCTCACCACGTTCTCAGTCGTCGCCAGGGTGGGCGATCCAGGTTCGAGGGCCCCTGACCTATTTGCTGTCGGATCAGAACAGCCTAGAAGAAGCAGTATGAGAGAGAGAGAGAGAGAGAGAAGGGAGTAGAATCTTTGATACAATCCTATTCATTGCACCTCCAATACAAGTATAGCCCGTTTAGGGGAAATATCAAGAAACCATGAGGAAATTTATTAGAACAATTCGGCGCACGGCATTTCAGACGCTTTGAGCACTTTTTTCATGATTTACCGGTAGACAGAATATACATTATCAGAAGTTCTATTAGAACGCCGCTTACCAGTTACCCGGGATTTTCTTGATCCTGAGAAAGAAACCGGCCAAAAGCCATGAGCCCGCGAAACCGGCAAGCAGACTTCCGATAAAATCCGGGTTTAGGCCAGCGCGGTTAATGAGTATTGTCCCCAGGTATCCGCCGGCGAACGCGCCGATAAGACTGATAAACCAGGTAGCCCAGAACGCGCCCAAAGACAGATCGCGGCCCAATTTGAGAAAAACAAGCGCGGAAACAAAGGCGCATAGGATGTAGGAGAAAAAAAGAAGAATTTCACGCATAAAAAACCCCACTCGGGCACATAAATAGCCATTCCCATCAACGATGGTTTTAGATGAGAATCCAAAGGCCATGCTATCACAGCTAAGCGACTATGGGAAGATGATAATTACGATCCGCTGAGGCGCGCCGAATTCTGTCTAATTTCGGTGTATTCAATCTTGCCGATGCTGACAGGCTGGCTGACAAGGGGGCTTGATGTCGCTGGGTTGTAGCCCACCGAATGTACCACGAAGCCGATGATAATTCTATTGACAATTGCCAGCCGCTGAAAATTTCCCGGATAGTCAGCGGCCTGAGAGCCAGGCTGCTTCGCGGGCGGTCTTCCCAAATCACCATCAGTGAAATCCTGCTGGAAATACCAGTCATCCACGAAGCGGCGAAGCTGATTGCCGCTTGCCGATCTATAGTCAACAAAGCCTCTAGCCAATGTATGGAGTGTTGGATTATTGGCCGAGAGCGGTCCTTTGACGACTACGGGTTCTTGACGGGCATTCGAGTCGGTATTACTATCGTTCGGATTGAAATTAATCAGGATATCATCCCCGGCGGCGCTGTGGCGAATGGTGTATCGGGATTCTGGCAGGTCAGTCGCGCCCAGGTGGCCGGCAAGTACGAAACCACGGGATTTGGGCACCACGGAACCCGGCTGAAACTCAGTATCGGAATTGACATAGTGTCCATCCTCGAAATACGATTCGTCAGTGTTGTATTCCGAATCGCTAATGTAGATTTTATAGTACAGCGCGTAGCCGGTGATATTCGTATCGTTCGATGGAGTCTGGAATCCGATTACCGTCGCCTTCAATGTGTCTGAATTCGTGAGTTTTGAAGGCTTCGCCACTACCGCGAATTCCGGAAGGCCGCATTGCGCGAAAAGAAGTAGAATGAGGGCGGCAAGAAATGAGCGGCCCGCCGCGCGGAAACCCCATATATGGGTTAAAGCAAGTGAAAACATGAAAAATTACCCCACATCACCCGGGACTCCCTTGAGTTCTCCTTCATAGTCAACAAGTTCATAAATAGTGACGGGTTTTCGGCGCCCTTTCACTCGTATTACATCCAGCTCCCTGACAATGAAGAGTTCATCATCCCGAATCAGCTTGTATGTGTCCTCGCTCAGCAAAATGCTCGTGTGATATGTCTTATTCACTCCTTCAAGGCGGCTGGCCAAATTCACCGCGTCTCCCATGGCCGTGTAATTCTTTCTTCCCTCGCTGCCCATGTAGGCCACCATCAGAGAATTATCATCTTTGAAGGCGGAGTTGATGCCGATGCCAATGTCGATGCGGCGCTGAAACTCCTTTTGCAGCATGGGATTCAACCGCTTCAGTATTCTCATTTGCGCGAGGGCCGACTTACACGCGTTCAAAGCGTGATTTTCATCCGCCTTGGGGGCGCCCCAGAAACTCATAATGGCATCGCCGATGTACTTGTCCAAAGTTCCCTTGTAGTCGATCACCATGCTGTCGGTCATCGCGGTGAGATACCGGTTTAAGAGATCCACAAGCTCTCCGGAGGAAAGACTGCCGGCCAGTCCGGTGAAATTGCGGATGTCGGAGAATAAGACTGTGCCATCGATATAAACCCCGCCCAGTTCGGGTGGAGCCAGCACCAAATCTTCAACGAGCGCGGGCGAGATGAACTGGCCAAAAACGCCTTTGATTTGTTTTTTGTCGCGTTCGGCGGAAAGAAATCGAAAAATGACAATCGCGATGAACGCGACGAGTATGGCCAATATCGGCGTGCCCCAGTCAACAAGGATTCCCAGCACATTGAAAAGCGATGTAACGATTATGAACGAGAATAGAATGAAACCCAGCAGAATCACGGACGCCCAGCCAAGCGCTTTCATGCGAAAGCTGATGAATGAGAAAAGCATGAGAACGATGAACAAAATCAGTCCGTTCGCGAGCACTGAGGGCTGAATGATGAAATTATCCATAATGATGGTATTGAGCGCGTTGGCATGCATTTCAACCCCGAACATCAGCCCACGCGGGGTCGGCTTTTCGTCATCCGCCATTCCCAAGGAGAACGCGCCCACCAAAACGATTTTGCCGCCCAGACCGCGGGTGTCAGGCCAGCTTTCTGTATCCAGCGATGGCGGATCGGCGGCGAATCGGCTGTAGCTGCGCACCGGAAAGGTTTGGTATTCGGAAGGATTCGACGAGGATTTTCCACCCATGAAATTGATGAGCATGTTCCCCGATTCATCGATTGGTACGCGAATTTCCTCTAATTCCCGCAAGGGCGCTTTCGGAAGGGTATGGGCAGGCACGGTGTAGGGAACCCACGAGGCGGATGCCGCATTCCATTTCCGCGGCGAGGGAATTAAGATATGCGACCCATAGACAACTTCGATGTCTTGTAACTCCACATTAAGGTATCGGAGCGCCAGTAAAAGGGTGATAGCGGGGATGTAGTAATCCTCATAGGCCGTAAGAATGTAGGATTCGCTCCGAAGCTGCGTATCGGCATCCACTATCTGCTTTGTCAGTCCGCGTTGACGCACATCCTTTTTCAGTGTGTTAAGGGAATCTTCGCTGAGCGGGAGATTTTGGATTTCAAACTCGCCTTTGTTGTTCACCCAGGAAAGATGTCCCCGCCCGCTGATGCCGAAATCCGTGTTCACACTCAGCTCATCTAAGAGAACTTCCTCTACTTTCAGCGCGTAGCGGCTTACCAGTTCCACTCGCCGGTAGGTTTCATCAGCATCGGGGGTGTAGGAGGCATGGCCATAACCGGCAATCACCCTTTCATACGGTATAAGCGGCGATTCGATGCTGTAGTACGGAGAAACCTTGGATAGGTTTCCACTGACATCTTCCACTTCGCCGAATCTGGATAAAAGAAGACGAAATCGATTGGTGAGATCTTCCTGGTCGGTGGTGGCAAGGGGCGATTGGCTGTGGGCTGTTTGCAGAGATGTGCGACCGTGATTTCGCATAGCCTCCAGCAAGAGTACGTCTTCGTACGCGGGATCGGAAATATCATTGAACAGAAAATCCAATAGAACGGCCCTCTCCCGTTCCTCGGATTGCTTTATTCGCGCGAAGGTGTTCAGTAAATCCGCGTGAACACTGCGGGGGAAAGGCCATTTTCCGAATTGCTCGAGTGTTCTGTTATCCACTCCAATGATAACGATGTCTTTAGAAAGCTTGGGCGAGCTGGTGATTGTCGCGTAACTTGCTGTACGATTGCTTATTAACCATGTTCTTTTCAGCTTGTAGTGGGCATCCAGTATCTGGATTTCCAGGATTTGAAAAACATCGGTGAACATCCCGATGAGGAGAAAGAGTATAAATACCGCAAGGCCTATGAGAAGGCCGAAGTGTTTTTGAGCGACACGGCTCTTCGCGCTTTTTTTCCCCTTGCTCAAACTCCCCCCGCTACCGGGATGGACTGGAGCGCTTAAGCCGCCCTACCCCGGTTTCAATTGTTAACGATTCTCCAATTCAAGGATACGACTTTTGGCGATATTCGTCCAGCGACTTTGAGGAAATCGTGAGACGATATCCCGATAATACTCCAGAGCTTTTTCACGCTCGTCATCATCATCGGCAAGTCTTCCAAGATTGAACAGGGCTTCGGGAATATCGGGGGATGCTCCCTCATATTCATCCACAAGGCGCCTCCAGATAATTCTGGCGGTTTCAATATCGCCAGAATCTTCCCAGGCCGACGCGGCATTAAAAAGGCTCACAGGAGCGAGATAACTGTTCGGCCATGTATCGCTGAGTTTTGTAAACGCGGAAGTGGCTTCTTCCCAGCTTTCGTTTTCCAAAGCCATCAAGCCGCGTGTGAAGTACGCTCTCTGCGCCGCGAATTGTCTGGGAAAGTCACGCGTAGCTCTATCGATCAGCTCATCTAACGTGGCAGTATCCCTGCTATCGGAGGAGGCTTGTATCCACTCGTTGTAGGCGTCCATGATATCTTCAGAGAGCATGGCTGAATCGCTCAGTTTTTTCTGATTCAGATATCGGACAATGAAAAATCCCGCTAACACGAGAAAGGCCAGAAGAAAAAACACGACGACTGCTTTCCATCCTCGAGCCAACGCCAAGTTGATACGCTCCCTAAGCGGTAGATTCTCCTTCACAGTTTTCATTCATCCTCTCCAATCGCGATGTTCAATTCCTTGATTATGCGTGATAGATATGTACGCTGTATTCCCAGTACTTCCGCCGCCTGCGTCTGATTGCCGTTGTGGGCGATGAGTATCTCTCGGATAAAATTCTTCTTGAACAGGCTTACCGAATCTTTCAAATTCTTTCCCCGATAATCCGACCCATTCTTAAGCCGTGTGCTCAGCGCCAGGCCGGCGGCGTTCACAGTTTTTTGTCCACGAGAGTGGATAACACCCCGCTCAATGGCATTCCGGAGCTCTCTTACATTGCCTGGCCATCGGTGAGAGAGCAAGGCCTCAATCGCGTCCATATCAAAATCCTCAGGAACGCTCGTGTCACTTTCTCTAAAAGAATTCAGGAAGTGCCGGGCGAGAATCTCGATATCCCCCGGCCTGTCGCGAAGAGGGGGGATTTCAAGCGGGAGAACCGCGAGACGGTAGTAGAGATCTTGGCGAAAACGTCCACCTTCAACTTCCGCATCAAGATTCTTGTTGCTGGCAGCGATTACCCGGACATCCACCGCGACATCGATTTCGCCCCCCACTCTCTGAAACCACCCACTGTTTAGCACACGCAGAAGTTTGCCTTGCGCCGCTGAGCTCAGTTCGGCAACTTCGTCCAAGAACAGTGTGCCGGTGTCGGCACGTTCGAAATATCCCAATTTATCCCTTGTGGCATCGGTAAATGAACCTTTTACATAGCCAAAAAGTTCTGATTCAATGAGTTCTTGCGGAATTGCCGCGCAATTCACCTTGATAAGCGGCTGGGTATTTCTTCTGGACGCGCGATGAACATATTCGGCGAGAAGCTCTTTGCCGGTGCCGCTTTCTCCGAGGATGAGTATGGAAGAATCCGATCCCGCGACTCGTTCAGCTTGTTCGAGGATTTTTCCGGTTACGGGACTTTCCCAAATGAATTGGGATGCCTCTTCATCACTGCTCCTGTTACTCTCCAATCGGGCTATCTCATGGGTCATGCGACCAAATTCATGAGCGTTCTGAATCGCGATGGATGCCTGATCGGCCAATACTTCCAGAAGCTTTAGATCGTTATCATCAAAAAGTCCATTCTCTGTTTTGTTGATCACTTCAAGGACACCGATCAACTTGTCTTTCGCCCGCATTGGCACGGCCAAAAGGTTTCTCGTGCGGTAGCCTGTGTCATCGCTGATAGCAGAATAATGCCTCGCGTCGTTCTCTGCCTCATTAACCAAAAGAGACCTATCATTCTGTGCCACCCAACCGGCAATCCCCTCCCCCATTTTCAGTTTATATCTTTTGACATCCTCCCCCTTCTCCCCAAGGGCAATTTCAAAATAGAGCAAATTGGTGCCCATATCCACCAGAAGCAGAGCCGAGGCATCGGTACCGATGAGCCGCTCAGCCGATTCCATGATGCGAGAGAGTAAGACACTCACATCCTGGTACTGGGAATTGATCAGCGCGTTGATCTCTATGAGTGTTTCTAGTTTCTCAACCTCAATACTCATCTTGTTCATCAATCACTAGGGTATTAATCCTCTTTTTCCTTGAGCATGTCTGCCAGGGTGTAAGAATCATTTTCGATTTCTTCATCATCCATATACTTGGAAATTTCAGCGCGTTCCTCGCGATGCTTCACTTCACGTACGGAAAGTGAGAGTTTCTTCTTCTGTGTGTTCACCTCGATGATTGAGACCTTCATCTTATCGCCGATGTTAAGCTCTTCAAGCTTAGCTTCAGCATTATCGTCTCTGTTTTCAGTGAGGTTGTTTTTGTGAATCAAACCCTCGATATCCCCTTCAACCCTGAGGAAAACTCCAAAATCAGTTTTCCCGGTGATTTCACCCTCAATTATTGTTCCCCGTGGATGCTTATCCTGGAATGAAATCCAGGGATCAGGCACCAGCTGCTTCACACCCAGTCTAATACGGCGCTCTTCAGGTTCGACACTGATAACAACGGCATCGACAGGCTCTCCTTCTGTAAGTACACTGCCAATATTGCGTATTTTCTTAGTCCACGAAAGATCATCCGCGTGAAGGAAGGCGTCAATGCCTTCTTCAAACTCAATAAAGGCGCCCGCGTTGGTTATTTTTTTAACAATCCAACTGCCATGGGTACCCTTAGGGTATCGTGTTTCGATCTCCTCCCAGGGATTGGGAAGCACCTGCTTGAGTCCCAGGGATATCCGGCCCTGCGGAATATCATAGCCTAAGATCATCGCCTCACATTCATCGCCGATACTGAAAATTTCCCTGGGATGCTTGACGCGCTTCACCCAGGACAATTCCGAGATATGGGCCAAGCCTTCTATGCCCTCTTCGATTTCAATAAAAGCGCCGAAATCCGTCAGTTTGGTAACTTTGCCTTTGATTACCTGATCGACATGGTACTTTTCCTCAAAGGTGGACCAAGGGTCTGCCAGAAAATGTTTGATGGACAGGTTGATTTTTTTCTCCTCGGGGTCCATGCGGATTACTTTGAGTTTGATTTTCTCGCCTTTTTTGACATAATCCTTCGGGCGTGTTACATGTCCCCAGCTCATGTCGTTGATATGAAGCAGGCCATCAAAACCACCCAAATCGATGAAGGCGCCAAAGGAGGTGAAGCTTTTGACCATGCCTTCTACTTCATCACCAATAGACACAGTTTCAAAAAACGCGTTGCGATTTTTCTCCATCTGCTGCGTGAGATATGAGCGTCTTGTGAGAACAATATTGACTTTCTTCTCACTGTAAAGCCGGTCAATCATAAAGGGAGATTCCAGTCCGATGAATTTTTGGGGATCTTCAATTCGCTGAACATCCATTTTGCTTATAGGGCAGAAAGCCCGGACATCGAAGCCAAGGTCAACTTCGAATCCGCCCTTAACGGATTTCGATACTTTGCCATTCACCGGCTCATGCGCATCAAACGCTTCGCGAAGAGCTTTCCAAAATATCCTCATATCCGCTTTTTTCTTGGAGATGAGAACTTCACCATGACGTCCCTCACGCTTGAGAAGGACGGCTTCAACAGTTTCGCCAATACCCGGAAGCGCTGTGAATTCCTCAATGGGAACCTTGCCGTCGGACTTCAAGCCGACGTCGAGATATACGTATTCACTATCAATTTGTATGACTTTACCATCGATAAGACCGCCTTCCTCTATATTATCGAGGGATTTCAGGTACACTTCCTGAAGTTGGTCTTGATCGCTTTCCTGAGCGAAGGCATCCGATTCGGGCATATTTTCTCCTGAGAAATTTGATATTCATAGGTAGGTTTCGATCAACTTAGACACTTTCTCATAAACCTCATCCAGGGTCAAGGCGGAGCTGTCGATTAGCTGCGCGTCATCGGCAATCATGAGTGAGCCTTCAGCCTTATTGCGGTCTCTATAGTCGCGTTCCCTGATGGCGCTCTCAATTTCATCCAGGCTCATGGTGCTCATATTCTGATTGAAGCGCCTTAACGCGCGAACGGAAGGATGGGCATCCAGATAAATCTTAACTTCGGCATCGGGGAAAACAATGGTGGTCATGTCTCTGCCTTCGGCTACTATATTGATAGAAGCGGCGATTCGTCTAAGCTGACGGTTAACCAGATGGCGCACTTCGACAATGCACGAAACTATCGAGGAAACTCGATCAACATCATCATTTCTCAATCGATCCTCCACATCTTGATTGTTCATGTGCAGTCGCTTATCGACAATATCCAAGGTAACGGTGGAAGCTATCGCCATCACTCCCGCCTGATTTTCAGGATTGATTTTCTCATCCAGTACTTTCAGGGCTATTGCCCGATAAAAAGCCCCGGAATTCAGATTGAAGAAACCGTACTGCCGGGCAATCCATGCCGCCACGCTGCTCTTGCCCACTCCGGCGGGCCCATCAATGGCGACGACCATTACTCTTTCTCACATAGCGCGAAGGCTGCTCTTCAATGCTCTCTCTTGTGTTGTTTGTGTTCATCAACGCTCGAATTTCACTCTTTTTGAGTTCACGGAAATGGCCAGGGGCGATGCCCTTGAGCCGAATTGGCCCGATGCGGACTCTGTGCACTTTTTTTATCGCAATACTCTTCGATAGAAACACGCGGCGCAGTTCACGGTTCTTGCCTTCGCAAAGAACGATGCGGGCTGTTCGCGGAGAGATCAGTTGTGCTTTGGATGCCTTGTAATGAACGCCATCGATTCTCATTCCTCTCACAAAATGCTCCAGAAGTTCGGGCAGAATCGTATTTTTGGCGCTTAGCAGGTACTCTTTTTCCACTTCGCATGATGGATGAGTGAGAACCCTGGCGAAATTTCCGTCGTTGGTGAAGAAAATGAGACCACTGGTCATGTAATCCAGCCGGCCAACGTGAAAAATGCGCTCCTTAAACGCGGGCTCCAATAAGCTTTTCGCCAAAGGTCTTCTATCAGGATCCTCATCCGAGCATAGAAAACCCGCGGGTTTATGAAGCGCGATGTACACTTTGCGTTTTTCCACGTTCACTGAGCGGCCGTCGAAGAGAATATCATCGTGGGGCATTACCTTGGCGCCTGGGCTGGTGATGGTTTTGCCATTCACCATGATGCGCCCCTCAGCGATGAACTTTTCGCAACGACGGCGAGACGCGATGCCAGAGCGAGCAAGCCGAACGTGGAGCCTAACGGCCCTAGAATCTTCCATCGATCGCAAACCTCTTCGCGTCAAGTTCATCGAGCTTGGGTAAATCAGCAATGCTCTTCAGTCGGAAAATTTTCAAAAATTCACGCGTTGTTCCATAGAGAACGGGACGACCGGGGCTGTCCTTGCGACCGATTTCCTTGACGAGATTTCTGAGCTTCAAAGCACGAATTACCCCTTCGGCGCTTACACCTCGAATGCTTTCGATTTCGGCTCTGGTGAGCGGCTGAGAGTAGGCAATAATGGAGAGAGTTTCAAGCGCGGCGCGCGAGAGCCGGTCTTCCCGCTGTTTGCCATATCGCCGCTTCAATACATGCCACAACCGCACTTTGGGTGAAAGAGTCCATCCTCCCCCGACGCGAACAGGCTCAATACCGTGCCATTCCGCCTTGGAATGAGCCGCCAAAAGCTCAAGCGCTTCGCTCACTACCCTTTCGCTCAGTCCTGTGAATTTGGCAATACTCATTTCACTCACTGGTTCAACTTCCAGAAGAAGTATCGCCTCCACGATGGCCGCCTCTTCTGAGAAATCATGAGCATCGTCAGTATTCAATACGTTCTCCTTTAGCACTTTTTACTTCGAAGCGGTAATTTTGATATCCCCAAAGAGCCGATTCTGGAAAACATCAATAACTCTTATTTTCACGAGTTCCAACACTGCCAGAAAAGTGCTGACAATTTCCACTAGCGATTCTCGATTCAGTAGTAAATCGTCAAAATTGAACTCATCGCGAGTCTCGAGATACTCGGTAACCAAGGTGATTTTTTCATTGATAGAAACTTCTTCCCAGAGCTTGAAAAACTGCTCGCTTCCAAGGTTTTTCATTACCCGAGCGAAATTTTTAACAAGATCCCAACTATCCACTTTTGTCCAAAGGTTTTCCTCGTCTGGGAATGGCAGAATTGCCTGAGTTTTATTCCTCTCGACAATCCAATCCGTGTGCGCCTCCCTTTCTTCCAACAGATCGGTGAGTTTTTTAAATCGCTCATACTCAATAAGACGCCCTACCAGTTCCTCTCTAGGATCTTCAATTTCGTCTTCCAAGTTCACTTCCACAGGAAGGAGCATGCGTGATTTGATATGAAGTAAGGTGGCTGCTATGAGGTAGAACTCGGAACTTTCATCTAAATTGCTGCCAGAGGAGTATTTCAAGAATTCCAGATACTGCTCGGTGATTTCTGCGATGGGAATATCATAGATATTCACTTCATTTCTGCGGATTAGGAAAAGAAGCAAATCCAGGGGACCTTCAAAATGGCTTAGCCTGTATTCTGGAATTTGTAGAGCCGTTGCATGTTCGCTCGCCGCTTCGTGATTCATTCGCGATACAGCTTAACCTGTTGATCAGAAAGGTGCGAGGCCTTCTGGGAGAAAGCAATGCCGTCTCTCGGATCACTGAGATCCGAATCCAACTCGAGCAATGGCAAGAGCACAAACAGGCGAAGCGCCATGGACTGATGTGGTATGATCAATGTGCTTCCATCCTGCCTTATATGACGGATGATTTCATTTCCGTAAAGCAGGATGTCAATATCGATTGTTCGAGGACCTTTGGGCTTATTCCGAAGTCGGCCTCCATCATGCTCGATGCCGTGTATTTTCTCAAGAAGCGTATCAGCTGATAATGATGTTTGTCCCCTGAGTACGGCATTGAGAAAATCCGGCTGTTCGGTGAAGTCTTGGGCTTCTGACTCATAGAGGCTGGAAAGCGTGATTTCATGAATCACGCTGGAAAGAGATTTCACCGCCTGGTGAATTTGCGCCGATCTGTTTCCGATGTTGGCTCCCAGACCAATCCATACCGTACGCATTGACGATGAATAGCTAGATCAGTTGCAGATCGGAATCGCCCGCGCGGGCTGATACACTGCTATTGAGCTTATTATCTTTCTGAGCCGCGCTTTTCCCTGAAGCGATGGCGCTGTCATCAGGTTTTGTCGATGTTGTTTTCATCGCATCGGCATCCAACACTGGAAAAAGCTTGTTTCTCAATTCACTAATGAGTTCGGCAGCTTTCTCGTGATTCTCTTCCAAAAACTGTTTTGCGTTCTCCCGCCCCTGACCAATCCTCTGCTCGCCAAGCGAGTACCAGCTTCCGCTCTTTTCTATGAGCTTGTGCAAAACCGCCGCGTCCAACAGCGATCCGCTCGCGGAAATGCCCTTGCCAAACATGATTTCAAGTTCAACCCTGCGAAATGGCGGTGCGAGTTTGTTCTTGACAACTTTCACTCGAATACGGTTGCCGATGGCATCTTCCTGACCCTTGGCAATGGTTTCAATCTTTCGTACTTCCAGACGAACCGAGGAGTAAAATTTCAAGGCATTACCACCGGAGGTAGTTTCAGGATTGCCAAACATAACACCGATTTTCATTCGGATCTGATTAATAAATATCAGGCAAGTTCCCGACTTGCTGATGGTGCCTGTCAGTTTGCGAAGCGCCTGGCTCATCAGCCTTGCCTGAAGACCCATGTGGGAGTTCCCCATTTCCCCATCGATTTCGGCCTGAGGGGTTAATGCCGCTACCGAATCAACAACGATGATGTCAACTCCCCCCGAACGCACCAGTGATTCAGCAATTTCCAGAGCCTGTTCACCAGTATCTGGCTGACTCACCCAGAGATTGTTGATATCGACTCCCAAATGACCCGCATAGAGGGGATCGAGTGCATGCTCGGCATCGATGAAGGCAGCGATACCGTCTGTTTTCTGTGCTTCGGCGATAGCGTGAAGCGCGAGAGTGGTTTTTCCTGAGGATTCAGGGCCATAAATCTCGATAATCCTGCCTCTCGGATATCCGCCAACACCGAGAGCCTCATCCAGCAGCATGGATCCCGACGCGATGGTTTCCACCCTCGTTAGATGTTTTTCGCCCATTTTCATGAGAGAGCCCTTGCCAAACTGCTTTTCAATTTGGAGTCGTGCTGATTCGACCGCCTGCTCCCGATCGCTACCGGCCTTATTAACTTCCTTTGTTTTTGCCATATCCAGCCTTCCTGCTTTGTATAACGATGCAGAATTCTCCAATACTTGAATCCAATTTTATCATAACTGTCGAACTTTGTAAGATCGCAAGGTACATGGATCGCTCCTTTGTGGATTTGGCCGAGAGTTCGAGGAGGAGGCAAGCTAGCGCAGGAAATGGAGAGTTTTGGCCACTAGTGAAAACGTGTTTTCACTAGGGCGCACCTGAGCGAGCAGTTCCAGAGGCAGTGGCTCCATGACAACCGGAAAAGGTACCTTTACAGCTACCTTGCCATCCAGAATCTGATCATTTTCGAATCCTACCAGAAAATCGAATTCGATGACATCATCGTGATAGGCGATATTGGCCGCCCTGCCTCGCCAGAGCACCCAACAGCCTTCGTATAGCCAGGGCTGTTCGCTGACTTCCCGGAAGCTAAAGGCGGTATCAATGCTGTTGATACTGGGTTCGCCTAGAGAGTCTATGAGGCCGTCAGCTTGCTGACGTATATCTTCGGTGGCGTTGGAATATCGAATTCTGTTTAATTCAAGACGAGCCAAATTGTCCTGGTACTTCTGGAAATGCTTAATCGCCTTTCTGAGGGTTTTGCGTACATCGCTCTCATCCATGGGATAAAGGGCTTCGCTGCCATCTAGTACGGTTAGGGGGCTGTTATCAGTCAGCATAAGCTGCCTTGAACCTGCTCGATATTCTCGCGACTCCCTGCCTTGAAAAAAATTGCTGATGGAGTCGCGAAAATAAAACCCAAGTAATACGATGAGGATTACTGAAAGCAAAAGTAGTAGACGGAAGGGCCACTTTGAACCAATGAAAGGGAGATAATGCTGACTATTAAAACGCTCAAGGAAGCGATCCTGCTGATATGGGTTAGAGATTTTTTTGAGAGAATTGAGTCCCCTACTTGAGAATTTTTCATCAGGATACTCTTCCAGTATTTCCAGCCAAGTCTGAACCGCCGCCGCTGGATCTTTTCTCTTAAGATGGTTAACGGCAAGTGAAAGGCGCACTTCGAGATGATTGGGATCGGCCTGGAGACCACGATTAAGGTAGGTATCGGCATCTTTCAAGAGCCCGGCCTCAACGCAGGCGCGTCCTAGAATCGCGTAATACTGAGGATCTTCAATGAAGAGAGGCACTTTGGGTTCGAGAAAGTGTATTACCTTTGTGCTGCGACCGGAGGCTAGCCATCGACGGGCTCTTCGGAGATCCTGGTTATACAACTTATACATTGCCACCGACAGCTCCTGAGTAGGAAGCGGCTAGCAATGAAGCGCATCTACCCTCCCGATATCGATATCGTAACTGCATATACAATGTGCTCTCCCGTTTATCCGGCGTTTAGATGACAGCCGGGCGACACTTTTCGAGAAGCTCTCTGGAATTCTGAGAACCAAAAAACGCCGTTCCCATAACCGCAACATCGGCGCCGGCTTCCCAAACATCCACCGCCGTCCCAATGGAGAATCCACCGTCCATACATATCAGATAATCACCCAACCCGCCTTTCCTGAGATTCCATAGCTCTCGAATTTTTGCCAATGTCGGTGGTATTAAAAGCTGTCCGCCCCACCCCGGGTTGACTGTCATCACCAAAACTTGGTCTACCATGCCAAGAATTTCTTTGATGGCTGATATCGGCGTAGAGGGAACAACCGAGATTCCCGCTTTTATGCCGAATTTTCTGATGGTGCTCAGAAGATGGTGCGCGTGTACCTCCGCTTCAATATGAAATGTGAATCGATCGGCGCCTGCCTGTACGAAAGAATCTAAGTGCGATGCTGGATTCACTGTCATCAGATGAACATCCAGCGGCAAGCTTGTAATCCCGCGAACAGCCGAAATCATCTGTGAGCCAAAGGTTATCTGGGGAACAAAACAACCATCCATGACATCCAGATGAATCCAATCAGCTCCCGATTGTTCCACCTGCCTAACGGCCTTGCCGATTTCAGAAAAGTCGGCGGCAAGCAGTGAAGGTGCTATTATACTCTTTCTTTCCGCCATAAAAAGGATTATAAAGTGGTGACACATATCATCCAAGCCCCGGCTTTATTGACTCTTGAAAGGCTTCCGGGTTATACTGAAGCAAGGCCAAAGAATTGAAATGCGGGAAATTAAGGAGCAGAACTCCAATATCGATAAACTTATACTGAGGAGTTATCAGTTCTTTGAAAAGGGGGATTTTGTAGATGCTCAGCTTCTGCTAGACGAAGCTCACGCTCTTGACTTTGAAAATCTTGAGGTGCGTGCGGCTCTGCGAGCCTGTGGCTACTGGCAACAGCGCATGAAAAGCCTTGAGGAGTTAGAGGAGTTAAGCGACAATGGGCCTCGCGGCGATTATTTGCGCCGTCAATGGCGCCACTTCGTCGATCAGTATTGCGCCGAATTTGAATACCCGTTCAAGGAGGGCAAAGCATATTTGCAGAATTGGGTTCATAATTTGGCCTTGGACTACTATCGGAAGCAGTCCAAGGAATCGCCTAATCCCGAAGCGCTGCTTCAATCTGGAAGATGTAATAAAGTACTTGGGCGGTTTGAAGAGTGCATTGCTGTGCTGGAAGAGGCCATCAGATTAATCGGTAATACTGATTCTCGTCTTCTGGCTGAATTGGCAGATACATATGCGTTGATCGGTGAATCACAACCGGCTAAGGTTTTGATGCGAGAGGCATTGTATCTTGATGCCCGGCGGATTGACTTGGGGGAGCTCATCGCTCCCTTGTTCATTCGCTTGATAGATCGTCTGGAAAAAGAATGGGATATCAACGATCCCGCGTTTCCAGAGTGGCTGGCGGTGTATGGAACCATTTGGGGTGTTCTTGATGTGAGTAGGGAGTTGACTCCTGTTGAGTATGGAAAATTGAAACAATCCATTTACGCGTTGAAGAATGAGATTTCAGATGGTGATAAGTTAGGTAATCTAACGCCAAAACTGATCAATCGCTATTTGCGATTGATTGATCACTACCAGTCAAATGGATTAGACCGTTCGTTGATTGACGAGGCCTTGATCAATATCAAACTACTCGCGCCGTCAATCTATAGGCAGTATTTTGAATAGTATGGCATTTGCAAACTGAAGCTGGAGGCTCTATCCCCATGCCAAAAAAAATTGTTAATGAAATCCATGGAATGCTCACCGGAGAAAAATGGACACGTGCCACACTCCATGATTATGCCATCAGCAATTTCCATGAATTAGATAGTCTGATTGAGAGTGTAATCGCAAAAGGACTGCAGGATGAAGCTCAGACACTTTGTGATGAACACCTTGAACACACAAAAAACAGCATTGTCGCCTTATACATCTCAGGTGTGATTTCTCTAAGCAAACAACAGGTTGACGATTCTCACCTGCTCAATCTCATTGGTATTTTTTCTGACAACCATAAATGGTCTGCCGTTGAATATCTTTGCAAGCGCATATTGGATTTCGGCGAGAACAAAGATGCCCTCAGGATACTCGCCGAAACTCTGGAGCATCTCGCCCGTCAGGAGGATTTAGTCGATGTTTGGGAACGACTTATCCGGGTTGACTATTCGGAAACAGACATAGTTCGAAATCTCGCGGTGAAACGTGAAAAAGAGGGAAATATAGAGGAAGCAATTCTTTATTACCGCAAAGCAATTCACCGATTCGTCAATAAAAACCTCTTTAACCAGGTGCGCGATATTTGGGATAAGTTAGTAAAGCTTGGTGTTGATGATTTTGAATTTTTCTTTCTGATTGAGAAAAAAGTTGCTAAATCCATGAGCGTGGAGCGAGCCATCAATTTGCTGGAGGAACTCTATCCCGCAATCAAGGAACGTGAGGAATGGAGCACGGCGATTGAGATTCTCAAGCGAATTCTGAACTATGACGGCAAAAACAACTGGGCTCGGGGTGAAATAATCCTGTGCTATAAAGCTCAGTATTCGGGGCATAGCCAGCTTGACGAGTATATTCGCTTGTCAAATCTCAACCAAAACTGGCGCAATGTGCTTGAAGCGATCGCTGATTTCGAAAAACATGTCTCATTTGACTCGGGAACCTTTGTGTTTCACAAAACTTGGGGTGTTGGCATTATCAAAGAAATCAGGGGGGATGAGCTTATCATCGATTTCACGAAAAAGCGCGCGCATCCCATGTCGCTCAAAATGGCAGTTGGAGCGTTGCAGAGTCTCCCAAACGATCATATTTGGACGCTTAAAAGTGTCCATTCCAAAGAAAAGCTGAGAAGTAAAATCCGCAATGACATCCCCTGGGCATTGAAAACCATTATCCGCAGCTTCGACAATGTTGCCGATATGAAAAAAATTAAATCCGAGCTTGTCCCCACCATACTCACGACAAGCGAATGGTCTACCTGGAGTCCTGAGGCGCGGGAGATATTGAAAACGGACTCTGTGTTCGGGAATGTGCCGGATAAGCTCGATCAGTTTGTTGTCCGCGACAAACCCATGAGTTATGAGGAGAAGACTTTCAATCAGTTCAAAGCTGAAAAGAGCTTCTTCGGAAAAATTCAGGCAGTGCGCGATTTTTTGGATCACAGTGACCCGGCTTCTGAGTTTTTCGCGGAAATGTTCGATTATTTCATGGCTTTTCTCAAATCAGGCAATGTTTCAGTTTATGTTGTCGCAAGCTATCTTTTCGTTACCGATTTGAGCAGTACCTACCCTTTTCTCACATCCGGACTTGAATGGGGTTTCAGCAATCTCTGGGAGGATATCGACGACCCTGTTGAGATATTCACCCAATTGGAAGATTCCGAACTGAGGAGAAGCTTCTTATCCTCAGTTCATCAGGAAGTGGAGCGCTGGGACCAAGTTTTTTTGACACTTTTCCCCATTCAGCTCTCACGTACGATGCTGGATGAGCTTCTGTCCGCAGGATACAAGGAGGGTGTTTTAGCAAAGCTTGAAGAAATCGTCGAGCATTACCGAGAATACCGAGATGCATTGGTTTGGATTGCCCGAAACACTGTTGATGGCTCATGGCTGATAGATCTTGGTATGAAACTGGAAAAAATACTCATCAATATGATTCGTCTTATGAGTCTTTCCTACAACGATATTGAAAATAGGCGGGAGGTTAGCTATAACCGCAGACTCAACAGACAGATTCAAAATTTTCTCTTCAAGGAAGGGCAGCTGGAGAAATTTCTCGTTCATGGCGATAAAGACTCTGCCATTCGTGTGTTCACCCTGCTTGAGGATATCGAGCGGCTCGATCCGGTATTGATAAGAAATCTGAAATCCGTAATAGAAAAGACATTCCCCGGAATTAAATTCTATGGGGATAAAAAAATAAGCGAACCAATAGCTGTCTCATCAAGTAGATATTTCTTCACGACTCAAGAGAGCTTGGAAGCTAAACAGAAAGAGCTTAAAAAAATTGTGGATGTGGAGATACCCAAAAACTCCAAGGAAATCGGAGCGGCAATTGAGCTGGGAGATCTCAATGAGAATGCCGAGTACAAGGCCGGAAAGGAAAGGCAGGAAAGCCTGCAGATTCAGGTTGGTCGGCTCAAGGACGAGCTCGATAGGGCGAGACTTTTTCCCGAGGATAATAGAGAACCAGGAAAAGCCGGATTCGGAACCATTATTACAATTGACGATCTGGTCGATGAAAAGACAGAGGCATATACCATACTCGGACCTTGGGAATCGGATCCATCTCAGAGGATAATTTCATATTTATCACCCTTTGGCAGCGAATTGGTCGGGAAAAACATTGGCGCCACACTGAAATTCGAGATTAATGACAGAGCCTACCATTTCTGTATCAAAGATGTACAGCCGGTTTCTCTTTCTTGAGTGCGGATTTCGAAAATCTCTGTCGATCGCTCAGCTGGAATTTGTTTTACCGGCCCGCCGCTATTTCTCGCCGTACACGCTCATCAGTGCCCTCTGTATCCATGGCATCAACCCTCTCCTGCAAGCTGAGAATGCCGTTTCGTCTAATTCCCCGAATACCATAAACCTGGATTAACCAATGAGGATGATTGAGCATCCGATCAAAAACCGGCGTCAAGCGTGGCCAGTCGCTGCTCGCGAGATTCTTGCAAACGAATTCGAGAAAGCGCCCCTCATCCTTCTCCCACAACTCATCCATAACCTTATGAATAGCCTTGTTTGTGCCCGAAATGCGATTTTCGAGCATTACATCCAGTGCGGCAAGACGCATTTCAGTGTTTTTTTGGCGATCGTGAAAGTAGTTGAGGATGAACTTGGAATTTTCTGATCCACCAGTCGCGCCGATTGATTTCAAGGAGGCAATTCTTACCTGGCTCACTGGATCGTTAGCAGCCTTGTATCGTAGGAGTTTCATTATCTCTTCGTCGTGAAAACCAGCAAGACTCTCGGCGGCCGTAAGGCGAATTCGCCAAAATGAATCGCGCTTAAGCGCCTGCACCAAATTATCGCGCATGTCCTGGTCTGCGAATTTGGTCAGTCCGGCTAACGCATAGGCTCTGAGGGTGGCGTCTTCACTCTCATAGTACACATGTTCCAGTATTTTGAAATCCTCGCTTCGACCGATCTCACCCACCGAAATACATGCCAGTCGCCTGTGTCCCAGAGATGCGCCGGCATCCTCAACAATCCCTATCAACTCATCAGCCGCGGGCCTGTATCGGAGGCTGCCCAAACTCACTATCAAAGCCGCATACAATTCATCTTCCGTGTTGGGATCTTCCTCTAGCAAGAGTTCTCTCATGCTTCTGCCCAGTTCTTCCGTGTTCATTTTAGTGCCGTTATCTGCCATTTTTCCGATGGCGCGAATCGAAGCGGTGGCAATCACCGTGTCATGAAAATTGTGTAGCTGGCTAAAAATCGGAAGCGATTGGCTATCATTCTGATTGGCGAGATAGGTCATCGCTGCCTGAATAACAGAAGGATGATAATCGTCGCCTTCGATCACCTTGTTGATTTCATCCCTCGCGAGAGAAAAACCCGGTGTAAAAGACGTATCATCCCATAGGCGGTAAATACCCTGAATTATCGTCGAATCTTTGGTTTCCAGAATGAGGGAAGCTAGAATGTGATTGTATTTCGCGTTTTTTTCCTGCTGCAACATTCCAAGTACCTCCAGGAGTTCGGTATCAATTCCATAGCGCAGGATTTCCTCTATCGAATCGGTTTCCGGTTTGACGCTCTCGGCATTGGTTTCTTGGGAGAAAGCTAGCGGATGAAGGAAGCATAGAAGTAATACTGGTAGGATCAATAACTTATCGCATCGCCTCATCTTCATTTCTGTTCCCTTTCTTCAGAATTATCGATACAGCCTCTACTTTCCACCACCAATATAGCATGAAAATGAGGCCAGCGGATACCAATGAAATAGTGAGAAGTATACCAAGGGCCGACCAACTGCTTCCCCTAGACCACCACGAAGTACCAAGTACAACACGCGAGCCAGCCATAAGAACCGCCGCCGCCGCGCTTGCCAATGTAATCTTAAGAAAGGTTTTGACAGTCTCGCCCCTCATATGAAAACCAGCATATTTCCTGATTGCCAGAAACTGAACAATCGCGCCGACGATAAAAGCAATGGAATTGGCCCATGCCAGAGAGACGCTGCCTCCATCAGCAAGAAACACAAAAAAGAGGGAAAATGCGATGTCTATGCTGATGAGCCCCAGTGCAAAGTAGAAGGGCTTTTTCACTTCACCCATGGCATAAAATGCTCGCTGAGTAATATTGAAAAGACCAACAAAGGGCATGCCCACAGCATATGCCGCCAGTACCCGGCTCGTCATAATCGTATCCGAGAGGAGGAATGCGCGTCGTTGAAAGGCAACAGCTATGATGGGCTCTCCGAGCAGTATCAAAACAACGGCTGAGGGCAGCAAAAACGCCCAGAGATTGCGATAGCCAAATCCCAAGCTTTCAAGCATCTCCTTTCGATTGCCCGCTACCGACTGCCTGCTCATTTTTGGATAAAGAACAGTTGTAATCGATGCTGAAAAAATACCGAAAGGAAGTTGATAGAAGATGATAGCATTGGCAAGGGAGGATGCGCTTTTATCCGGAAGAAAGGAAGCGATGAGCATAGCAACCTGATTGTTTACCGCGAAAAGTGATGAGGTGATAAGCATGGGAGCCCACTTGCGCATCACTCTCAAAAAGGCTGGATGAGCAAAATTGAAAGAAGGTATGAGTCGATATCCTAATCCTCTATACGTCGGAAACTGAAGGACTATCTGGGCGATGCCGCCGATGAGAACTCCAAATCCAATGGACAGGGCGCCCCATTTCGCATGCCCGGAGAATAGTGAGATAATCACAGAAATGGAAAAGGCAATGGGTGTGATAGCCGGAATGAAGAAACGCCCTGAAGTGTTGTGCACAGCCATCATGAGAGCGCTCACCGATACCAGAAAAAGATAGGGCATCATCCACCGGAAGAGCACAACACTCAAGGCGGTTTTTTCCGGATCCTTAAATCGTTCGAATATGGAGAGTACAGTATCTGGAAATGCCAGTGAGTATATTAATAATGGCACAATAATAATCATCTGCAGACCGAGAATCGATCGCACGAGCTTGGATGCTTGAGAGTCCTCAGGATTGCGCGCAATTTCCCTAGAGAGTTCTGGTATGAAGGCGGTGGAAAGGGCGCCCTCCGCCAGAAGCTTTCTCAGATTGTTTGGTATGTTGAATATAAGGTGTATAACATCCGCTTGGCCTCCGGCGCCAAATAGAGCACCAATCGCGGCTGTTCTCACAAACCCGAGAAGCCGGCTTATAAAGGTACAAACCATGACAAGAACCGCTGAGAGGGCGCTTTGCCGATGACTCCTTCCGCTCATGCATCACCTCGGAATCGTTCCAAGAATGATGTTTTGAAAGATGAAAATTCTCCCTTTCTAATGGACCTTCTCACCCGTTCCATCAAGGTGTATATGAAAAGTAGATTGTGATGAGTGATGAGTATGGGTCCAAGAATTTCCCCTGTTGCAAAAAGATGTCGGAGGTATCCCCGACTGTAATCGGTGCATGTGGGACAAGAGCATTCTGAGGAGATGGGTGATAAATCATTCTTGAAGCGGGTATTTTTGAGATTGAGCATGCCATCGGCGGTAAAACAGGTGCCATTTCTTGCTACTCTTGTCGGATATACACAGTCAAAAATATCTACTCCTGCCTCAATCGCTTCCAGCATGTATTCAGGGGTGCCAATACCCATAACATATCGAGGCTTATCAGTCGGCAGCAATGGGGTGGTATAATGAAGGAAATCGCGGAATGTGTCAGAATCCTCACCCACTGAAAGACCACCAATGGCGTAGCCGGGCAGCTCAAGCGCGGAAAGCCGCGTCGCGCTTTCTTTTCTCAGGTCTTTGAAGAAATTGCCTTGTACAATGCCGAAAAGCGCGCTCTTCGCTTCCGCGTCCTGCTCCTGCCACCTTTTTTTCGCTCTTACAGCCCAAGTTGTTGTTAAATCAACCGCTTCAGCGGCTTTTTTTCTATTAATTCCCATTGCTGTACACACATCAAGCTGCATCTGAATATCGCTTCCGAGCACAATCTGCATATCAACAACAGATTCGGGACTGAGGAAGTGCTGAGAACCATCGATATGGGACCGAAAAACCACACCCTCTTCACTGATTTTCCTGAATGAGGGAAGGGAAAAGACCTGAAAGCCTCCAGAATCCGTCAGAATGTTCCCTTTCCACGAGGAAAAACGGTGTAAACCTCCATGTTTTGCGATGACATCCATGCCCGGTCGGAGAAAGAGATGATAGGTATTGCCGAGAATTAAGGAATACCCAATTTCATGCAATGTCTTGTGATGAATAGCCTTAACAGTACCATTGGTGCCCACTGGCATGAAAGCCGGTATGGGCACATCACCTTTGGGAAGATGCAGAATTCCTGTTCGCGCTGAAGAATTGGAATCGAAGGCGGAGATACTAATCACAACGGCGTTCCCGTTAGGTTTGCGCTTGTCTGAACAGCCATCCACCAAGAGCAAGGAAGAGAACAAACGGAGCCAGCGCTCCCACTAATGGTGAAACCATTCCGATTTTTGACAGCAAAGTGGACATCATCCTTCCTACATACCAAGCTGAAGAGAGTCCGAGGCTTACCAACAGACTCATGAGAAGTATATTCCTTCTAAATCGCCCACCCAATGCGCCGGCGAAGAGAATAACCAAAAAAGGGGTTAATGCCATGGAGAAGCGCTGATAATACTCCGCCTGATGCTCCTTGTAGGGAAGACCCGCTCTCTTCTGCGTCTCAATCCAAAGTCGCGATTCTTTACCGTTCATTTCTTCGATTTTTCGGGTATCAAGACGAAAAGTCTCAGGATCTTCATCTACCCAATCATCGCTATAATGCTGTATTTTCTCTTGAATAACTTCCCCAAAGGAATCTTGGGTGAATATACGGCACTCCTCCATCAACCATGAGCCGGATTCATCCCAAGTGGCTTTTTGGGCGTCAATCCTTTTCCGAAAGCGATCAGCTTCATCGAGTAGAATAACCGTGAGTTCTGTCAGTTCCCTTGTCTCGTCGTTGTAATAATCCGCAAGGTAGAATACTTGCCCGCCTCGGCCGATCGCTGTCGCCCTTGAGCGGCTCTTCGAATCCTGTATTCCCAGCAGCTCTCTGGATAAATGATTGCGCTTTTGCATTGTGGGTATGACAAGTTGGTCTTCGAAAACAAATCCTCCGACGCTCAGAAGAATGGCGATCAGAATCATGGGCAGAACAAAACGCAGCCGGGAAACCCCGGACGCGAATACCGCGATAAGTTCGTTTCTGCTGCCCAAGTTTCCCAGGGCAAAGGCCGCGGCAAACATGGACCCAATGGGCAGGGCAAAGCTGAGGGCTTTGGGGCCGTATAGCAAACTGACCCACAGGGCTTGAGAGAACGGTACCTCCTGATTCAAATAGCGCCAAAGATTGGAAAAAGTATCGGCCAAAACCAGTATGAGCGCAAAGAAGAGAACACCCAAAAGGAAAAACGGGAGAAACTCTCTGAATAGCAAATGTCGAAACAGCTTCATATATGCGATCGTCTTGTAAAGAGAAATATACCAACTCCAAGAAGGAGCAATTCGGGGACAATCATCAATAAAAATGGAGATACTCCCGTGCTGAAACCCAAGGAGCGCCCAAGAACAAGAGTACTCCAATAGACACTTGTGAGTAGCAAACCTATGAAAAATCCGACTGCCCGACCGCTACGCTTGGCCGATACACCCAAGGGGAATGCCAATACAACAAAGGGGATACACGCGAAGGGTATGGCAAATTTCTGATAAAATTCGATTTTCCAAGACTGCAGCGAGTAATCGAGCCGTGGTATACTTTCCAAATTTTCTATTTCCTTGGCGCTGCTCTTGAGCCTGAGCTCAATGTCCGAACCTTCGATACCCTTTGCGGATGCCAGATCCGCATAAAGAAGACTCATCTCCAGTCGCTTTTCTTCTATGCTGGATTCGCGATCTAAGATAACTTGGTTATGCTGGGAATTCATTTCCTTAATCGCCTCCCACACCTTTTTTGTACGCATTTCTGCCGGTCCGGTCTGGTGATCAAGAACTGTCGATGATGAACTCGTGAAAGGACGATAATTCATGGAATCCGCCGTAGCCCAGGCCCATTCTTCAGGATTCCTGGAATCTGGAATGAGCGAAAACACATCATGCATACGAAAACCTGGCGACTGACCGGCAGTCCTCCCCTTCATCGGAGCCGCTAATCGAGAGATGATGCTATTGCGATTTCCATTGTTGTCCTGTTCGATAATCAGCATCGGATGGATGCCTTCCTCATCTATCGCGCCGCTTACAAGGGTGGATTGGTTGAATGTTCTGATAGAATACGCGTCTAACTCCAAGCCAGGATTTGTCAGACTCAATTCCAGCCATAGCCTCTGAAAAGCCTTCGTGCCGGCAGGTAAAAGAAAATCATTGATACCGAATGATAACAACGCAATCAGAATGCCTACCATGAGTATGGGGCGAAATACCATGAAATGACGAAGCCCGGCACTGCGCATTGCAAGCACTTCATTATCCGAGGCAAATCGGCCATAAGTCATCAATGCGGCATTGAGAGTGGCGAAGGGTGTAGATAGGGTAAGAAATGACGGCAATGCGTATAACACTAATAGTAGAACGGAGCCGATAGGTATTCCCTTGGCAAGAATATCCTGAGCCATCAGTAGGAGTTGGTTGAGAAAAAAAATCAAAAAATAAAAGAGGAAACTCACTAGGAAGGAAAACGAGAATTCTGATACAATGTATTTTTCGATAGTTGGATATCGCCTAATCAGCATAAAACCCGCCAGATAACTTGACGATGCCGCCCCCAAGTGTTCCAACCCAGAGATCGCCTTGCGCATTGCTCGCCAAACTCGCGATATCAACCGATGGAAGGCCCTCTTCGATTCCAATTGCGATCCAGCGATTCTCTTCAGAATGCCAAGACTTCAGTCCGGCGCCAAACGTGGCAAAATGAAAGTGCTTGCCAATTTCCGCGACGGCTAAAACCCAGAGATCTCCCAATAAACGTTCATCGATAAGGCGTATACTCGCATCAGCGCTGTCCCAAATAAACGCGCCACTGCCATAGGTACCGCCCAGTATCAATGAATCCGATCGCAGCATTGAGGTTACATTGACATTTTTCAAAAAGGTGGAAGGCGGCTGAATCCAGAGCTTACTCGCGGGTTTGTATATGAAAAGACCGCGATCCATTGTCGCGACAAGAATTTCGCCCTTCTCTCCTTTTTCAAGACGATTGATAAACAATCCCGGCTCCGGGATATTGCGCCAAATCTGGTTTTCCCTAACCCAGAGTCCATGGCCCAAAGTAGCCAGGTACAGGCGGGAATTGTGTATGAGCAAATCCTGTAAGCGTTCATTCGCCGGGAGATCCGATAAAACCGACCACTGTCCTGTCCTTAAATCGAATCGCTCGATAGCAGCATAGCGTACAATCCAAATAGCATTGTCGAATCGTGCAATGCGATTAACCGTCCGTACGCCAAGAGATGGTACGCCGGGATCCCAAACTGTGGAATTGTTCAGTGGTTCGGAGAATCGAATAACACCTCCTGTCCAGGTTCCGGCCCACACATCATCATTATCGATGAACAAGGCCGAGATATTGCCTTCGGCGAGCCCCAAATCCGTCGCTGACCACCGCTGGAGAAACGGGTTTACTCTCCGCAAAGACATTTCTGACTGTGAGACTCCATTGTTTTTTGAAACGCGTTGCCAGCGGTCAGAGTTTTCGTTGGAAAGACTGCCTTCCAGCATCGAAACGGATTCCGATGCCCCGCGGAGCCATTCGGCATTTGTTGAGGCTGATTCTAAGCTCAAGGTGGAAGGAAGCGTCGGGGATGATGTTGAACAGGCGCACAATGCCAATAGGATGAGCGATAATCGCAATCTTGTTTTTTGAATTTGGCTCATAAGCCTGTCGATCCGAAACCACCGACTCCACGGGTGGTTTCGGGCAGATGCTCGGTCCACTGAAACTGCGCGGTCGCCACCTTTGCGATGATGAGCTGGGCAATCCGTTCTCCAGGACTGATGGTAACCGCTTCTCTGCCAAGGTTGATGAGTATTACCTTCACTTCACCACGATAGTCCGCGTCAATGGTGCCTGGGTGGTTCAAGAGAGTAACACCGTGCTTAATCGCCAACCCCGAACGCGGTCTCACCTGCCCTTCCCATCCTGGGGGAATCGCCATGTGAATACCCGTTGGAATCAGCGCCCGATCTCCCGGTTCCAGTCGCATCGCAGTACTCAGATTGGCTTTCAGATCGGCGCCTGCCGCACTGCTTGTGGCATAGCTGGGAATGAACTGCGGGGGACCGGTGAAAAAAACCAATGGTTCGCTTGAATCTTTCATAGATGAATCCTCACTCTCTTTCATGAGAGAGCACGATCGAACCGCTCTTGTGCCCTTTCAGTGTTTAGCTGATAGCCTCCTATGTTCAAAAATGGCGAAAACCTACCTCCGCGGGCCTCTCCGCGGGAAAGCGGAAGGGCGGGCCGATACGGAAGGCGGCTTCCAATCAGGGTTGTCCGCATCCACCGCGCTGAGATTCAATCGTCCCATACGGTCAATTTCCACAAGACGAACCCTTAACTCCTGCCCCTCCTGAAGGACGTCTTCCACACGATTGACTCTCTCTTGGGATAGCTTGGATATGTGGCAGAGACCCTCTTTGCCAGGCAGGATTTCAACAAAAGCGCCGAAATCCATAATTCTCTTGACAGTGCCGGTATATATGGTTCCCACTTCGGGGCTTTCCACACATGCCTTTACCATATTCAATGCTTCATCGGCGCCGGATTTTCCATCTTTGGAGAAGATGGTGATAACACCAGCATCATCAATATTGACCTTTGTTCCGGAAGTTTCGCTGATATTTCGGATGTTTTGACCACCAGGACCAATGATAGTGCCAATTTTATCGACATCTACCTTGTAAGTAAGAACGGCCGGCGCGAATTCGCTGATTGTCGCGCTTGGCTTGTCGATCGTTTTCGTCATTTCTCTGAGTATATGAATCCGACCGTCCCGCGCCTGTTCCAACGCTGTTTTGAGAATTTCGATACTGATGCCGGATATCTTGACGTCCAATTGGAACGCGGTGATTCCCTTCTCACTTCCGGTTACCTTGAAGTCCATGTCGCCCATGTGATCCTCTTCACCAAGTATGTCCGAAAGCACAACACTCTTGCCATCTTCCTGAATAAGCCCCATGGCAATACCGGCAACAGGAGTTTTGATAGGAACCCCAGCGGCAAGGAGACTCATCGTCGCGCTGCAAACTGATGCCATGGAGGAAGAGCCATTGGATTCGGTTATTTCAGAAACGATGCGAATTGTGTAGGGAAATTCTTCCTTATCAGGAAGAATTGGTTCCACACCCCGCTGCGCGAGATGACCATGACCAATCTCTCTACGTCCGGTTCCGGTTCGTCCGGTTTCTCCCACAGAATAGGGGGGAAAATTGTAATGGAGCATGAAGCGAGAACGGCGATCTCCATCAATATCGTCAAATATCTGTTCGTCGTAGGTGCTTCCGAGTGTTACCACACCTATCGATTGGGTTTCGCCGCGAGTGAAGAGTGATGAACCGTGGGCTCTGGGAAGAAGTCCAATTTCTGTTGATATAGGCCGAATTTCCTCAGGAGAGCGGCTGTCACAACGCCTGTTTTCCTCAACGATGGAACGCCGCATTACTCTTGAATGAATGTCATCCAGCAGGGTCTTGAAAACGTTTACGCCAATTTCGCCGTGGGCTTCAATCTTGTCGGAAAACCGCTCAAGGAGTTGCTCTTCCACATCTCGCACCCCACGAGAGCGGGCAAGCTTATCGGGGAGAAAAACTACCTCTCGAAACATTTTCTCGGCAGCTTCTATAACGTCGCTTTCGAATTCCAGCGCTGGGAATCCTTCCGGAATGGGCAGTTTCTCCTTGCCAGATGTGGCGGCAAAATCCTCAAGGAACACGCAAAGGTCTTTCAGCACATGCTCGGCAAATGCCAGGGCATCAAGCATCCGCTCTTCGCTTATCTGATTGGCCCCACCTTCTACCATAACAATGCCGTTATTATTGCCGGCAACCACGATGTCCAGTTCGGTATTTTCCAGTTGTCCGAATGTGGGATTGGCAACAAACTTACCATCAGCTATCCCCACCCTAATGGCCGCCACAGGACCATTGAATGGTATATCCGATATCATAACAGACGCGAAAGCGGCCATCATTCCAACAACATCGGGAGTATGAATCTGATCTGTGGAGATGGTCATGGGAATGACCTGAATATCCCGACCAAATCGCTTGTCGAAAAGGGGCCGCATGGGTCGGTCGATCAGTCTGGATACGAGAATTTCCTTGTCTTTGGGCCGCATTTCCCGCTTGATAAACCCACCTGGAATTTTGCCGGCGGAATAGTAACGCTCGTTATAATCCACCATCAGAGGAACGTAGTCCAAACCCTCTGAGATATCCGAGCCGCAGCATGCCGTCGCCAATACCACACTGCCGCCGTATTTAGCGAGAACCGCTCCGTTGGCCTGCTTGGCAATTTTCCCAGTTTCGAGAATCAAGTCCTCGTCACCAATTCTGATTTTAGATGTGTGCATGAACAAACCTTTCTATTTTCGAAGACCAAGCTTTCCAATAAGAGCTCGGTATCCTTCCAGATTAGTCCGCCTGAGGTAGCGGAGAAGCCGGCGTCTTTTTCCAACCATTTTAAGAAGGCCACGTCGCGAAGCGTGGTCTTTTGTGAGATTGTCGAAGTGAGATTTCAAATCTTCGATGCGTTTGGTTATAAGGGCAATCTGAACCTCCGTTGCTCCGGAGTCCGCGTTGTCTTTGCCATATTCAGCCACAATGGCAGCTTTGGTATCCCTAGTGAGAGACATGTTGTGCTCTTCCTCTTCTTTGTTGTTTCACGGTGCGTTGACCGTGTACCGTCCGCGTGTAGCCGGTCCGGGCCGTTGTTGTGCCACCGAGCTGAGATGCTCCAATTCAGAGGGAAGCCGCAAGCAAACCACCAGTGCCTCCCCAAAAATCAGGTTTTCGGGGCCCTTGTGAGACTATACAACAGCTCAAACTGCCATGGATACCATGGATTAGTCAAGATTGGCTCTCATGCGGCATATCATGATACACAAGCAGGATAGCCTTTAGTTGAACACAATTTTATAAGACAAGCGAGATTTGCTGGATTCCAGGAGGGCTACAGGATTGTCATCGAAGTTCACATAGAGAACAAGCAGTGCTTCAGGGGGAGCGAAGAGTCCTATGCGCTCAGGTTTGAGGCCCTTGCGCAGGCCGTTTGCGGCTTCTTCGTCAACAACTCGCACAATGGCGCCGAGATGTTTGAGAAATTTCACGGCATTCATACCGGTTTCAGGATTCTGATCAGTTGGCGCAATCGCGTTATCTACGTTGAAATTGCCGATGGCGGTTCTCCGCAATGCGCTGCAGAATGCCCGGCTTCCTGCCGCGATACCCAAATCGCGGGCTATAGATCTGATATACGTGCCGGATGAACATTGAATGTGAACCCTGAGATCAGGGGCATTCCAATCGACAATATCAAATGAGCTGATATGAACGCTTCTCGCTGGGATATCAATACCCTTCCCCCGGCGAGCCTCCGCGTATGCACGTTTTCCGCCAATTTTGATTGCAGAATATGCCGGCGGCACCTGGAGTATATCGCCTGCGAACGCCTTGGAAGCTTGGATGATGTCCTCAATTGGCGGAATGGGAGCTGAATAGAGAATGCTGCCTTCAGAATCGAGAGTGTCGGTTTCTTCACCAAAACGTATCAATGTCTCGTAGCGTTTATTCATCCTGCTCAGCAGCCCGCTCATCTTCGTGAGTTTTCCAGACAGCGCCAGCAATAAACCGGTGGCAAAGGGATCCAATGTACCGGCATGACCGACTTTGCCTGTGCCGAGGGATTTTTTGAGCTGACTTAAAGCGGAGAAACTTGATAGGCCAGCGGGTTTATCAATGAGAAAGAGTTTTGATACCTGTGCTGACAGTGGATTCAATCTCCACCAGATTTGCTGGAATCGTTGCCAATCACTTCATCGATCAGACGATTCACAACGATTCCATCTCGAATCGAGTTGTCGGGTGAGAAATGGAGTTTCGGGGTGTGCCACATATGGAATTCCCGTGCGAGCCTCGATTGTATGAAACCGGCAGCTCTATTGAGTCCAATTGTGGCCCGTTTTGTGGCCTCGTCTCCCCCGAAGGAGCTTACCCAGAGATGAGCGGAGGCGAGGTCTTTAGCAGCCTTCACTCTGGTGATGGTGATCGATGGATCAACCCGGGGATCTTTTACCTCTCTCATCATGATAAGCGTGCTCACCTTCTCGCGAATAAGACTTTCTACCCGCTTGAGGCGGATTTCATTCATCGGCTTTGCCTAATTTTTTGGCAATCTCTTTCATGGTAAACACCTCAAGTGTGTCACCTACTTGGATGTCGGAGTAATTTTCCAGTCCGATACCACACTCGAATCCTTCTTTGACTTCTTTGATATCTTCCTTGAAACGTTTCAGGGATGCCAAGGCACCGGTATGCAGCACGACATTGTCACGAATAAGGTGTACATGACTCTTACGCGTTATCAGGCCCGATGTTACCATGCAACCCGCGACAGTTCCAATTTTCGGGACTTTGAAGGTTTCCCGGATTTCCACCTTTCCGGTGATTTCTTCCTCGAATTCCGGAACAAGCATGCCTTCCATGGCCGCTTTGATGTCTTCCACGGCATCGTAAATAACGTTGTATTTTCGAATCTCCACTTTCTCACGCTCGGCGATTGTCTGTGCCTTGGCGGTGGGTCGAACGTGAAATCCGATAATAATAGCTTCTGAGGCTACGGCAAGATTGACATCATCCTCGATAATGGCGCCGGCGGCGGCCCTGATGCAAAGAAGACGTATTTCATCGGTGCTCAACTTCTCAAGCGCCGACTGAAGGGCTTCAACCGACCCGTGAACATCGCCCTTAATGATAATTTTGATTTCCTGAACATCACCTTCCTGCATGGAGTCATACAGGTTGTCGAGGGTAATTTTCTTGACGTTCTTCGCACTCTCCATTTTCTTGAGTTCTTGACGTTTACTGCCGTATTGGCGGGCTTCCCTCTCACTTTCGATTACCTGAAATGGGTCTCCCGCATCGGGAACACCCGAGAATCCCAGGATTTCCACGGGCATGGAGGGTGTTGCTTCCTTCAGGGCCATGCCTTTATCATCAAACATCGCCCGAACTTTTCCGTGAAAAATTCCCGCGACAAAGGCATCACCGATACGAAGAGTGCCTTTCTCGACCAGAACAGTGGAGACAATACCGCGTCCCTGATCAACCTTGGATTCGATGATTTTGCCATCCGCCTTGCGATCCCAGTTGGCCTTGAGTTCAAGCATTTCCGCTTCCAGTATCAACACACTCAATAGATCAGATATCCCCTCACGCTCCAAGGCCGAAATCTCAATAAATTGAGTGGAACCACCCCAATCCTCGGGTAGGAGTTCATACTCTGAGAGTTGTTGTTTCACTTTCTCCGGATTCGCTTCCGGTAGATCCATTTTGTTGATGGCAACAACAATTGGAGACTTAGCCTCCTTCGCATGCTGGATAGCCTCCACCGTTTGAGGCATCACGCCATCGTTAGCTGCCACAACCAGAACTACCAGATCGGTTATCTGTGCGCCACGGGCTCTCATCATGGTAAATGCCGAATGTCCGGGGGTATCGAGGAAAGTAATATTTCCCCTGGCCGTATGCACCATATATGCGCCGATATGCTGGGTAATGCCACCATGCTCACCGGATACAACATCGGTGCTGCGAATGGCGTCCAGTAGTTTTGTTTTACCATGATCGACATGCCCCATCACTGTTACGATGGGCGGGCGCTGTCTCATTTCATCAGCATGATCGATATCGGATTCGATAATGGTTTCGTCATACAGACTGACAATTTTTACCTTGCAATCGTAGTCATCGGCAAGTATGGTTGCTGTCTCAGCATCAATCTGTTGGTTGATGGATACCATCATACCCATTTCCATGAGTTTGGAAATAAGGTCTGAAGCCTTCAGATTCATTTTTCGCGCAAGTTCAGAAACCGCAATTACTTCCATAATTTCGATTTCTTTGGGAACCGGGTTCGCCTGAACTACCTGCTTCTTGCGAGCGTATTGGTAGAGCTTCTCCTGCTCTTCCTTACGCTTCTCGTAGGTTTTCTTGGCTTTATAGAATTTCTTGCTTCTACTCACCGGTGGTGGAGCCGCAGGAGCAGTGCCAAAACCACCGGATCTGCCGGCGCCGAAGCGACCGCCAGGGCGACTACCACTTGATGTGCCTTGGCCACCGGGACCTCGGTTGTAGCCACCAGGCCGACCAGTAGCGTCAGGCTTGCGATGATAGCTTTCAGGGCGCCCGCTGAACTGTCCGACTCGATTCCCCTCACGACGTCTGGAACCAGGGTCTACTCGTCTGCCTGCGACAACTCCCGCTCGACCGCCGGTACGTCGGGTTTCCAGTACCTGAACACCCGCCTGTGAGGCGCCGACACGCTTGGGCGGAGAGGCAACTGTATCCTTTCCCGAGGTGACTCTTTCCGAAGATGAGAGCTCGCCATCACGGCCCTCATCGACCGATGAAGAACGGTTTTCGGTGGTTCGAATTTCGGCTTTAGTGCCAGCCTTGGGCCTCTTGGCCTCAGAATCGGCAGTTTTTTGATCAACCTTCTCTGAAACTTCTGTATTGGGAATTGTTTTTTCGTTTTTACTAACCAGCACCTTGGCATGCTCAGTAGTTTTTTTGGGGCTATCAGAAGGAGAGACTTGTTTTGCTGTCGCTGCCGCAGAGACGGATTTCGGTGTTTTCTTAACGACAACCTTTTTTTTCACCACAACAACTTTCTTAGCATCCGATTGAACCGGTTCATCGGTTGAAACCGTATTCACTGGCCCACTTTTGCGGTGTTTAATCAGAGTGGCTTTCGGTTTTGTTTTTTCGTTGTCTTCGGCCATTTTATCTACGCTTCCTGCTCCTCAATTTCCTCTATCTCAAAACTCAAACCCACACCGCAACTTGGGCAGTTTAACATATCGATCGCGATTGGTTGCTTACATACCGGGCATTCATAAGTTTCAGCTCCAACTTCGACTTTCTGAGAAGCTGGGTCAGTGTCCACTGTGTCAGTGGGACTCGCCTCTTCATTACTTTCAATGATTTCCACGTTATCTTCAATGATTTTACGAATTTGCTCAGCATCGTCTGGACTAAGGCCGGCAAGTCCTTCCAGCTCTGTTGACGTTAGGCTGATGAGGGTTTCGATAAGCTCGATTCCGTTTTCCTTCAATAGAGATACGAGGCGCTCTGATATATCCGGAAGTTCACTGATCCGCGTAATTTCTTCTTCAGCGACGATGCCGCTGAACAGATCCGACGCGGCCCTGCTCATTTCAATCGCCACATCCATTTCTGAGAATTGTGCTTCTGTCTTCACATCGATATTCCAGTCAACAAGACGATTGCCCAGCCTGACATTCAAACCCTGTTTTCCAATAGCAAGAGAGAGTTGCTGCTCGGGAACAATGGCAAGAGCCTGGCGTTTAGCGGCATCCAAAACCACGATGTCTTGTACCACGGCCGGGCTTAAAACATTGCGCATAAAGGTAATCGGATCGTTATCGTATTTTACAATATCTATTTTTTCTCCTTCCAGCTCCCGCACAATAGCTTGAATCCGAATGCCTTTGAGACCAACGCATGCGCCAACAGGATCAACATCATCGCGATTGGAATAAACGGCCACTTTTGTTCTATATCCCGGTTCCCTTACAATCTTGAAAATACCAACCGTGCCGTCATAAATCTCCGGCACTTCCAATTCGAAGATCCGCCTCACAAACTCGCCATGGGATCGAGAGAGGATAATCTCCAGTCCTGTCGGGGCCTTTTTAACTTCGGCAATCATAGCCTTTATACGATCACCTTGATGATATTCTTCGCGGGGGGATTGAAAACGCTTGGGAAGAATCCCTTCGGTTCTACCCAGATCGACAAATACTGTTCCGTTCTTTTCTCTTTGATAATAGCCGATGATCATTTCACCAACCTTATCTTTGAATTCTGAGTATAGGGTGTCTTTCTGAATTTCCCGCAAGTTCTGCTTGGCTTTTTGTTTCGCGCTCTGAATCGCGCTGCGGTCAAAATCTTTAGGATTAATCTCGATAAGAAGCTCATCGCCAATTTCACATTCATCGTTGAGTCGAAGGGCATCGGCGAGTTCAATCTCGGACACCGGATCATAAAGATCCTCATCATCCACAATAACTTTCCTCGCGAAAATCGATACCTCTTCACCGGTATCAGAAAAACGAACGACAGCGTTATCGGAAGTTCCAAACGTTTTCTTGTAAGCTGCCAACAGAAATTCTTCGATGGTGGCCAGTACCAAATCCTCGGTTATACCACGTTCCGATTGGATAAGCTTTATAGAGTCGGCAAAATCGGCATTCATTATCTACATAATCTCCTTTATTTCCTAATCAAGCCTAGCCTTTTTAATCCTTTTCAAGGGTATAGTAAGCTCATCCTGAGGAGTAATGATGCGGACGCTGGTATCATCTGTCCCCATGAGCCTGCCGCCAATCCACTGTTCATCGACAAGCAGCTTGATATCCCGACCGACAAAGACACGGTATTCCAACTGATTTTTGATTACCCGTGATAACCCGGGGGATGAAATTTCCACTGATAAACTGTTCCTATTATATACCAGCTCCAGACGCGGCCTGAGAATCTTCTGAGCTTTCGCAAGGTCATTCAGACTGATGCCTCCGTTTTTATAGAGAACCAGGTTCAACTTGATATTACCACGATGGCGCCCGATGGAGTATTCAATCAAGTTAAGGCCCATAGCGTGGAGCAGGGGCGAGACAATACTTGTCAAATCCTGGTTGATTTCCATAGTTTCCGCTTTTGAAGATCAAAAAAAAGAGACCGCGTTGCGGGCTCTTTAAATCAGCTGCATATTCCTGGACGCTTTGTATACTAACAGTTGCAATGTAAAAGGTCAATAGCTACAAAACTCATGCACGACAAATCACGAGAGCAAAAATCCTATGCGCCCCGGCGCTTTTCAGCAGCTCTGCGCATTTATTCAATGTCGCGCCAGTGCTTGTGACATCATCCAGCATAACATAGTCTTTCTTGTCGAGCTGTGAAGAAAAACGGAATCTGAAATCGAGAGCGGCCCCGGCGAGTCGTTCTTCCTTTGTTAATGACTTCTGAGCTTGCCCTCCTTTTCTAAGAAGTAGATTCTCAACGGGAACTCCGCGGGCCTTGAGTGTTTTGGCAATCAGTCCAACAGGGTCGAACCCGTCTCGAAACACCCGCATAAATCTAGGCGGTACCGGCACTACTGGTATTCCAGCCCATTCTTCCTCCCAACGGCAGAATAATAACTCCGCTAACTTTCCCGCAGTACGGGAATCACCGCCAAATTTAAACGTTGATAGCCATTCTCGAAGCACTCCCGACCATGCTCCGACAGCTTTTATTCCGTCAATAGCCGCTGAACCTGTTCGACACTGGGGACATGGGTTGTCGCTGCCGGCAAGATCCGCAGAGCATCGTGTACAGGTTTCCGAATACTCATTGTTCAAGGCATCCAGGCATTCCACACACGGCTCAAGGAAAGCCTGAGCTGCTTTTCCGCATACCGGACATCGAAACAGTGTAAACTTCATGCGAATTCATGACAGCGAAAGAAGCTTCTCTGCTTGAAACTTTTACAGATCGCTTCCCAATTCCTCCTTCCATCGTGCAAGAATTTTTAGCGATTCCAAGGGCGTAATGGAATCGATATCCAATCCCCGGAGTAAATCCACCATGAGATCGCTTGGATTGAAGAGCGTGGTTGGCTTTGTGCTTGTTTCATGAGACTGTGGGGCGGATTTTTCGGGCAGCGAATATCTCTCATATTCATCCAGCAGCTCTTTCGCTCTTGACACAACCGCAGATGGCAGTCCTGCTAAGGCTCCCACATGTATGCCATAGGAAGCTTCGGCTGCTCCGGCAACAAGATTTTTCGTGAATACCACATCATTGCCAACCTCGCGGACAGCCATTGATAGATTCATCATCTTAGGATGTTTGATGTGGGTTAATTCCCTGTAGTGGGTAGCAAAAAGTGTTCTTGGGCACGGGTTTTCCAAAAGGTATTCGCACACTGCTCGGGCAATCGCCAGGCCATCAGCAGTACCGGTTCCTCGACCTACTTCGTCCATGATAACTAAGCTTCTGAAGCTGGCATTGCGTAGGATATTCGCTGTCTCATTCATTTCCACCAAGAATGTTGATTCGCCCCGCGCCAAATTATCCGAGGCCCCAACCCTGCAGAAGATACGGTCTGCAACACCGATGACTGCTGAATCAGCAGGTATGTAACTTCCTATTTGAGCCATAAGAGTGAGGAGCGCTACTTGTCTGAGAACCGTGGATTTACCGGCCATATTCGGACCGGTAACAAGCGCGAAAGAGTGCTTCTCTCCGGAAAGGTGTACGCTGTTGGGTACAAAAGAACCATGAGGCATATGGTGTTCCACCACCGGGTGTCGACCGCCCACAATGTCGGTTAATGGCTCCTCTACCATCCTGGGTCGCACATAGCCATACTCGGTTGCGGCATGGGCGAAGCTTTGTACAACATCGATGTTGGCCACAATCAGTGCCGCCCGCATGAGTCGGGGAACTTCCTCTTTCACACGCGCGCGAACTACTAGAAATACCTTTCGTTCTTGTTCCACAAGTCGCTCGCCAACACTGCTAATCTCATTCTCAAGTTCGTCAAGACGATCTGTGGAGAACCTTTCAACTTGCGCGAGTGATTGTCGTCTTCTGAATCTTGAGGGCGCAGCTTCCGATTGCATTTTGGAAATTTCGAGAAAATAGCCGAGTATGCGATTATATTTGAGCTTAAGCGATCCAATCCCGGTGGCCGCTTTTTCCTCTGCCACATAGGCATTGAGAAGATTATGTCCTTCATCTCTTAGCAGCCTCATCCTATCCACCTCTGTATTCCAGCCTGCGCGTATTAAACGGCCTTCATTTAAAAGTATCGAGGGATCTTCCATGAGAGACCGCTGAAGATATTCTGCCAGTTCGGCCAATGAATCAAAGAGGCGATTGAGCTCACCTTGCCCATCATCCAATAACGTGACATCAACAATGGTCCGAATCTTAACACACTTTTTCAATGAATCTCGTATGGCTATCAAATCTTTGGCATGAGCCTTGTCCATGGCGCTTCGCGCAGCAAGACGCTCCATATCCAAAATACTCGAAAGCGCATCGCGGAGAGCCGATAGCATACTCTGGTCGTGATAGAGCCGATCCACCCTCTCATGATGAGAAATAGACTCTGCGATATTGGAAAATGGCTGGAGAATTCTCTTTCTGAGTAAACGCGCGCCGGGAGCTGTTTTTGTGTGATCCAGCGTGTCAAGGAGAGTGAAGGAACGGCTGCCATCTTGAAGATTTCGTACGAGTTCCAAGTTTTTGATTGTAGACTCGTCCAAACCCATCGAATCGGAATTCCCGTATAATTGAAGCGAACTAATATGAGGTAGCAATCGATGGTGTTTATCTTCAAGGTACTCAAGGATTGAACCGGAAACAGGAATGCGTGGATCGTGGGATTTAAGACCGAAGGCCTTAAGATTTACCGTACCAAATTGTTTCGTGAGACGTTCGGCGGATGCAGCGTAATCGAAATACCAGTCCGGCATCCTGTCAATAACGATATCCTCATCAATCAAAAAAGAATACTCGCTTGATTCCAAAAGGCTTTCCTGTATAATCAGTTCACGGGGTGATGTACAGGCTAGCTCCCGCCTGAGACCATCTCGAGGAGGAACGTCTTCTAAAACTGTAGCCCGAAATTCACCCGTCGAGAGATCGATATAAGCGAAGGCCAATCGAGCGATATCTCCGGCCACCGCGGCTAAATAGTTGTTGGCAGAATCATCGAGATACCTGTCATCGACAACGGTTCCAGGTGTCACCACCTCAATGACTTCTCTTTTTGCTAAGCCCTTTCCATTTTGCGGCAGTTCAATTTGCTCACAAATAGCAATCTTCTTGCCAAGCTTTAAGAGTCTTCCAATGTAGTTAGAAGCCGCATGATAGGGTATGCCGCACATAGGTATGCCCTGCCGATGTGTCAGAGTGAGATTTAACAATCGGCTGATTTCAATGGCATCGCTCTTGAACATCTCATAGAAATCCCCCATTCGAAAAAAAAGAACCGCATCCTTGTGCTTCCTTTTTTGTTCCGCATATTGCTGGAACATGGGTGTTGTTTCTTTTGTCTCTGCCATCCTGGCCAGTCTTTTTGCCTGCTATTTCTTACTCATCAGACGCTGGAGAACCAGTTCCGTGATATCCACCTCGTAGTTCCACCATAGAAGATCAGGATCAGAGCGTTTTAGCACAATGCTGAATCCCCGTGATTCAGCAACATATTGAATCTCCTGAAGAATTTCCTTGGCAAGTTCATTGTTGGCCCCAAGTTTGGCAGAGGATTGCTGAATCCTATTTCCCCTCACTCTGACAAAATCCTGGTAATACTCTTTCTTATCTTGAATGCGTTTATCTATTTTCAATGCCTCTCGCGATTTTCCAGCATTTTCGGCTTCCAGTTTTTCTTCCTCAAGGCTCTGTATTTCCTCCTGCATTTTGCGTACATCGGCAGCAAAAACCTCTTTCATTTTTTCAATGCGTCGAACCGCGGCCGAATCGGCATAAAAGGCCGAAAGAACTTTTGTATAGTCCAGAACTGCAATTTTTGTAATCTGATCAGCACTCAGAGGAACGGTGATCAATGCCGCCAACACATACACAACAGAAAAAGAAGAATTTCTCATCCAGAGTCTCCTAATAAATATCCAAGCTGAAGGCAACAACAAGGTCTAAACCTCCATTTTTGAACTCCGTATGTCGGGGTTCGGGAGTCCAATTGATGTTGCCCTGATTATCCCATTTGAACTTCTTAACAAGATAAATCCCAATGGGAAACTGGGGATTGGCAAACCGAAGTCCGCCTCCCAAACTGAAGCGCCAGTCGCTGATATGCATATTATTGAGGGCGTTGCTGGTGGAATAATCACCTTGAGTTACAACCCAAGCACCGACGGCATCAAAGAAAATATCGAATGCCAGAATACTGGGTACGATGGGAAATTTCAGTTGTACAGTATTATCCCACAGATACCGGTATCCTGATTTGGGAACCCATCCGCGAGCAATAAACATGCCATCGACATAGAAACCATCTCGCTGGCTATCTGATTCGATATCGGACCATGGTTTGTTAAATAGCGCCTGGAATGCGGAATTGAGGTACAAAACACTGCGGAAAGTACCACCTTCATCGTTCACCGGAATATCGAAGAGCATGTAAGAATAACTGAACCGAGACACACTCTTAATGTATTCCCGTCGCGACGTAGGCAGAATTCCCGCAAAAGTCAGTTTTTCGCTGAGGACAAATCCTTTTGTTGCATCAAAAACTAGATCGCGTGTATCCCAGGAAATCTTTACAAAAACGGTATCATCATATTTCCAAGTGTGCAGATTATCTCGAATATCGGGGTTATGAGGCCTGTTAATTGTCTCATCATAATTGATGTATTCCCAAGTTGACCGCAATCCACCCGATATGCCGAAGCGTCCGTATCGTGTTGGCCAGATATTGCCAGTGGTGAATCCTGGTGAAATATAATGCGAATTATACACCATCTGATGGTCGGGGGGGACAACACGACCCACGGCGTTGTATACCTGCCATGAGTCATAGGGGTCAGGGAGGCCATTCCCATCAATATCCTGATTGATACGGTGATTGACATCATGTTCCCAGCTCAGACTGATTCCTCCCGACCAACGGCGCCCGAGTAACTTGGGCTCAGTGAATTGGACGGTAACACTCTGAACGTCGCGTGATATCCTCGCTTCCGCACCCACTTCCTGTCCACGACCGAAGAAATTTCGGTCTTTCCAATTGAATAGCCCCGAAATGGGAAAATCAGGGCCACCTGAGAAGGAAAGTCCAAATCCGATATCCGAAGTTTTTCCTTCGGATACATCGATAATGAGGTTCATCAAGCCATCAGTTTCGCTAGGATAGGGCTGCGGTTCTACAACATCAAAAAACTGAAGATTGTGAAGATTCATCATTCCTTCAACGATTTTTGCCTTACTGAAAACCTCACCTTCCTCCAAAGGTATTTCCCTTCGGATAACATAGGATTTGGTTTTGTCATTCCCTCGGATGATGATGTTCTCGATATGGGCACGGTCTCGTTCGACGATCGTAACAGCATAGGTAATTTCACGACTGCTTTCAGTCCTTATTTCTTCGTATGTGAAATTATTGAAAATGTAGCCATTTTCGTAATAAAGATCTGAGATGTTCTGAAAATCGATTTGAAATTTGGTACGGTTAAAAACTTTACCAGCTTGCTGAGCTGTAACCTCCTCAAGCTCAGTATCCGAGTAGACACGATTGCCGTGGAACGTCATACCGCCATATGACCATACATCACCTTCCTCAATAACGAAGGTGATACGCATTTTCCGCAGGTTTTGCTTCTCATCCAGAACAATTTCCTTGTTAACATCAAGAATTCTGGCATCAATAAGCCCCCGATCGCCATAATAACGTTCAATGGATTTCACATCTTCTTGTAGCTTGGTTTCAACAAAAAGACCTTTGTTGAAAAGAGATTGCGCCTTTGTCTTTATGAGGTTTCTAAGAGCATTGTCGGGCACATGCTTATCGTTGCCGACAAATAGAATTCCGCTAATTTTTGTCTGACTGCCCTCATTGATAGTGAAGAGAACAATGGCATGATTGTTCTGTTCATCAATGGTGTAGCTAGAGCTAACTTCAACATCTATAAAGCCTTTTTCAAGATAATAATCAATAATCACTTGCTCATCAGCACGAAGAGCATCGGGACTGAGAAGATCGCCCACCTTCACCAGTACTGTATCGGCAAGCTCTCCTTTCCTTATTCCCGAATTACCAGCGAAAACCACATCATCAACCAGAGGTTTCTCTTCAACCTGAAAAATGAGAATAACACTTTCGGCGTCCGATTCTGCAGGAATGATTTTCGGAATGATGATATTGAAGTAATCTAAGGCATAAAGCTTGCCCTGAATATCCCACGAGAGATCATCCGTATAGGGCCTACCAAAATAGGGGCGGACAATGCCCATGAGTTCATTTACCGAAATCGACGTCAATCCATCAAAACGGATTTCTGATATAGGCTTGTTGAGATACCAATCTTCCTCTTGCGCAGTCAGATTTACAGGAAAAACGATGAGTAAAAGCAATAGTAATTTCAAACGCTCCATTCATGCCCCTTATTGCCGAGCGGATAATAGCATGCAGACTGACTCAGAAAGCAAACTGCCATCTCAGGGATATGCGGTTATCCTCAACAAAAGAACGGGAAGTCAACGAGCCTGGCAAGTAAGACCATCCCAAATTGAAAAATGGGGTTTCCATCTCAAGGTTGACAGACGTTTCAAATTCAAGGCCGCCAAAAACAGACTGAAGCCGCTGGCCTTCGAAATAATTCGCCGACAATGTGCCCGAAACAAACAAGTCATTCCCTATGTACTTCCCAACGAATAAGCTTGTATTATCCAGGTACTGTCCCAAGCCAAAAGATCCGGTATTCTCACTGTTGACATCGTTATTTCGTTTCAGTCCCTGTGCCAGTGTGTTCTCGACTATATCCGTTTGAATAGTTACCATATCAAGGTTGAAGCCCTTTCTCAAGACCTCCTCGAATGGCTGCACAAAACCCACTTGTCCAAACATCCCGCCCGTGGCCAATAAAACGGTATTCGCAGCGTCGGTATCGCCTGGTTCCGAATAGGGTATCACCGCTTGGCCGAAAAGAGCGAGGATTTCGGATTCGGAACGTGGGGGGATTGTAATAATTCTCGGGTTGAAATCAGACATGATGGGGGCATTATAAACCAACGCAACCGTGATATTTTCACCCAGTTCGTCCTTAACGCGTGTTTCCGCTTGAAAGGCCAGTATCGGATCGAAAACCTCTAGCGATTCATTGAATTCTATCGAGCCCTCGGTAATCTGAAAATCCCGATCAAAATAGAATATATCACCGGATTTAATGGGAATTCGGCCTGTAAAGGCCATGGTTTTCGACTCTGAGCTGTACTTAAGATTGACTGCGTTCTCAGGTTCTGCGATGGCTTTGACAATTTTTACCTGCTCGTTGGGAAGGAAAAAGGCATTGTTGTTCCCAGTAATGAAGTTGAAATCGAGGAAAACGGATGGCGGCTCAGCTCCTAGTATCGGCTGAGGGGTGGGAATCACTGGCGAACCTAACGAAGCCTTTAGATAAGGAAACCAAAAATCCCCCGTGAGCAAAAACCGGTTATTGCCGCCTGTCATACGAATTTCACCGGTAAAAAGGCCGTCCAAATCAACTTCAATTAAAGGATAAAAAACCGGAACTCCGGCGCCATTGGCGCCTGCTTTTCCCCCGTAAATCATATCGAATTCGCTGATTATCCATTGGTCGAGAACCAGATATCCTTCCCCGTACATGATTCCTTGCCCAACGGGAATCTCAATCCGATCTACGCTGACGCGGTCTCCATTGAGGTGTATTTCTGTATCGGCCGGCTTGATGCTCGCATATGTGTAGGGGGTATCAACCTTCAGGTTTTCCACATGGATGGTGCCATAGAGGTTAGGGTCGTTTATAGGCCCAATGAGATCTAAATTGCCAATAAATCGGCCTGATTGGAAAACTACATAGTACTGAAGCAGGATGGGATCCCGCAGCATCACATAGTTTATCAACACGGGGTCTATCTCAAGTTCGGGAAAAGAAAGATCTGCCTGCGCGTCTTTCAATGTACCACCACCGCGTACCATAATTGGCATGGGGGCGCCTGAGAGAACATCTAATTCGCCAGACTCATAATCGTAGTTTACGTTCAGTACTTTCGCGTCCGGAGACTGTACTGTAAAACCGTCAGCATCCTTGACGAAATGAAATGTGAAAGCCGGCATATGCTCTTTGCTGTTCCAGAGCAGCTTTTGAGTTGCCAAAGTTCCACTAAACTCGCCATTGCCGATCTCGCGAAGTTCTGTCAGTGCTAGCTTGTGTCCAAAATCCATGGCCAGCGAGAATCCAGTGGAAACAGGAACTTGATTGTAATGGGCTTGCAGTTCAGCTGTTGTCTTCAGGAATCCTTCATTGAGATTTACCAGCGCCAATCCGCGTTTCAGCGCAACTCCTTTATGCTCATAGAAGATATCCTGCAGTCGCAAGCGCCCTGAGCTCATTGTAGCTTTGGCCTCAGTGTGGAAAGGATGATCGTCAAGAACCCCATTTTCCGTTTCCAGCTTAAGCTCAACAATCGGACTCTCCAGAGTGCCATTCATCCTGCCTGATAAATTAAGTTGACCGGAAACGCGATCTCCTCCCATGCGATTCATCCATGCATCTCGAATTTCCAATCCGACATCCCATACAGGACCATTTTTGCGAAGCCCTAGATCATAAAATTCCCCTTCTATTCCAGAGAAAAACAAACGTCCTTTCAATTGGTTGTGCTCACTCATTCTCTCCACTACCATATTTCCCTTTAATTCACCGATATCGTCGATGAGGATTATTTTCGGTAGTACGATACTTTCCTGATTGATGGTTCCATTCAACCGCAAATCAATATCTGAGCGATGTGTGAGCTCGGAGAAAGACATAGTGAAGGTATTAAGATAAATTTCCCAATCATGGCGCGCGATACGTCCTCTGATATCGAAGTGTGAAACCAACTGTCCATCTGGTAGCGGCAGGAAGCTATTTTGACTAAGTACCTGGATTGACCTTCCATTGAGCGATTGAGGGCCTATGTTGGCAGAAAGGCCGAAATTGCTCATCAGGTGTACTCTGCCATCAGCGTACCAGTTCACATTAAAAGGAAAAACCTCTTCCTGAATAACAAAACGCCCACGAGCAGCTCCCACCTTGTTCGATGCTTTGCCAAATACAGATCCGTTAACGACATAGCTATTCCAGGAAATGCGAAGATTGTCCAACGACCAGCTCTCAGGGGACATTCTGCCCCGGAATGATACGCTATTTGACGGATTTTCATTGTGTGTGAAATTGACCTCTTCAACAGTGAGCGCCCAAGACTCATTGTTTGCTTCAAAGTAGCTTCTGAGGTTTAAGGATGAGTTCTGGAAGATACCAATGCTATCAATGCTGCCCAAACCAACAAGTTTTAATATATTGGAAGAATCAAAACCAGCCATATCGGCAAAGCCATATATCACGGGCTCGGAACCGAAGTCGATCAGTGCATCGATAAACAAACTGCGTGCTGCACTATCATCTGGTTGAACCGGCACGGCCAGAAGGGAAAGGGCATAGGCATGGCTTTCCCGAATGACAAGAAACCGGAAATCATGAAAAACTAAATCCGCTGCTTGAACAAGGACAGGTTCAGCGGAAATCGTTGCGCCTGTCGTTTTCAGATTGAAAGCCGCACTTACCGGGTATTTCAGTAGGTCATCTTCCAATTTGAAGGATAGGTGTCCCCGGGGGCCTAATTCTTGTAAGCTGAAATTTCCTGAGTATTCTATGCTAGCATGCTCCGAACTGAAACTCATCTGATCGATAAAGGCTGTTTCCTGATTTCCTTGAATGCTTAGCTCCGCGTGCCATGCTACATGCATAGGGCCTGGAGGTATGGAAAAACCGAGATCGAAAAAATAGTCCATGGACGATGTACCGGAGATTCCTGAGATCAAAAAACGCCCATCCAACTCCGATGAAAACCAGTTCTCTAGCTCCATCCCTGAAGGATTGGGCCGGACGATGTCCCTGAGAGTCAATCCCAGTGCGTCGCCACTGAGCGACCAACTCTCAGGTGAATAGGTAAAAGACAAGTCCAATGGATGGGCATCAAAGATGCGCCGCGCGGTGAGCCTACTTGCTGAATACGTGAAATCGACAGCAAGGGGTTTAAAAGCAAACCTCTCTGTATTGAGTGTTCTAAAATCCAATCGCCCATTGAGAGCTTTCTCCTCAGAAGAGATGGTGCCGGCAGACGAAATATCCGCGAAGATATTTCTATCCGAACGATGAGAATCGGGGATATCGACAGTAAGATTGCTGTCGAACGTATAGCGAATCGTGCCGTTAACATCCTGAATATGAAGTGAGACGTTTTGCGCACTGAAGGTGGTATCCTCATTCAGGACGATATCCGCGGAAATTCCGCTGAGTGACACAGTTTTACCTGTCAGAAAAGCCCACAACATTGTTTCCGATGCTGTACTTTCAACTCCTACTCCCGCCTCACCCTCCAATGCCATGTTCAGATGACCTTGGGCCACTGTAACCTTGGATATCATTCTCATCGGATCGTTCTTATCTTTCCTCAAACTCCTGAAAGGGTTGTAGTGTACCTGCAGCGTATCCACATGAAAATCACCATGCTGAAACTCGACTTCCAACCCCTTCACAGTAACTACCGAGAGTAATGCCGGTGAGATGCTCTGGTAGCTAATAGTAATTCCCAATGTGGCCTCTAGCCGTCCTATGATTCGATGCTTCAGAATTTCCGCGCGTTGATCAGCCTTTTGTTTGATTGGAACAAGTAGTAAGGATCCGGCGGCAAGGATGAGTAGAAGCAGGCATATCTGTACCAAATGCCTTTTGAAAAAGAGTTTGATCATGGTTGGCCACCAAGGAAGATGAGGCGCAAGCGACCTTCTTGCACACCTCGCTCCTCTGGCCATGGTTCCAGAAGGAGTTGCAAGGCAGCACTGTGCATGTAGCGATCGATACGTATATCTCCGGAGCCAGGCGGTACGATTTCAGCGGATATAACCTCGCCTTCTGGTGAAACCCTCAGAAGCAGCTCTGTATTGAGCAGGCGTTCGGCATTGTCAGGGAATTCGTTTGCATCAACCATCGGAAAGGACACGATACCCCTTTCGCTGCCGTTTATCCAAGATAAATTCCAGGGGTTGGGAATTGTTGTTCGACTTTCACTCTCATCCTGTAATACTTCCTCCAATCCGGCAAGGGGGTCCAAGGCGCTCGGTAACGCGGTGGGAGGTAGGGGCACGGTGAATGCTGTGCTAAAAGGCTCTTCACCCCCTACCCGCTCGTCAATCACATCTTCCGGGATATCGTGTTCTTCTCTACTCGCATCAGGATGGATCTTCCCGATTTCTGAAGGAGGAACGATTCGCCGCAGATCCCTAGGACTTTCGGCGGCCGCGCTCACTGGAGCGATGTGGGAGTTCCCTTTCGCAGTGCCAGATCTGATGAGCCTGATGCGAACGGTATCGGCAATCGGTTCATATCGATCCACCTCCATCACAGTAATATATAAGAAAAGCAGAAGAAGTATGTGAATCACAAAAGAAATCAGCAAACTCCGAGTCAATGTCAATTCCCAGAACGCAGAGTCTGCAGCGAAATAGAGTCCAATCCCGCTTGTCGCACGCGGTCCAGCGCTTCCACCATGCGCGCATAGGGAATGTCTTTATCAGCTCTGATAATAACGTCAACAATTCCTTTCTCACGGGCAAGTTCGCGCATAGTATCTGATACCGATTCCCATGCTATATCACTTCCTTCAAGGGCCGTTGATCCATCTTCCCGAAGGGTTAATACCATGCCGATGGCCTGGATATCCTCAGAGCTCTCCGAAAATGGCAGATTGACATCCATGTAGCGTTCCTGCCGAAAACTCGTGTTCAGTACAAAAAACAGGGAAAGCAGGAAAATGATATCAATGAGAGGGGTAAGAAATTCTCTCCCCCTATGCCGACGGCTTCGTCGGTATCCTCTCGCGCCCATACTGTTCTCCTGATACAAACAGACATTCACTTATCACTTCTTCCATCTGTTCGGCATGGCGATCGACAAGTGCTTCAAAAAGATGAGTAGCTAATAGGGCGGGAATTGCTACGGCCAATCCTGCCGCGGTGCTCACTAATGCTTGCGAAATACCGCCGGCAAGGACATAGGGATCGGAATTCCCTGTTTCGTTCATGCGTGAAAAAGCAGTAATCATACCGGATACGGTGCCGAAAAGACCCAAAAGAGTAGCAATATTGCCGATGCCATTGAGGATGGGCAAATGGCGCTCCATGCGGTCGAGATAGCGCTCTTTCAAGGCCTCCAAACGTTGTTTATGAGCCTGGGGCATGCTACGAGTCCGCGATGTGAGAGCCAGCTTCAGAAGCTTCCTGGCGGGACTGTTGTCTTCCTTCGGAAAGCGTCTCATGATATTGGCAACCGGAAAGCGGCCAACGAGAATCAAGGCATCTGATAGAGTTGAGCTCGGTGCCAAACGGATCTTGTGGAAATAGAATCCCTTCTCGATAATCAAAGCCACGGCGATCACAGACAAGAGGATTATCGGTGAGAGAATTAGCCAATTCGCTTCGATCAGTTCACTCATGAATTTCTCCAATTAACTGATATATTGATTGACGGCTCACTCCAGGGAATGCCGGTATACATGGATACGCCGATATTCCACTGGCTTCGAATAACCCACTCTAAGCCTAACCCCATTTTCATTTTTTCACCACGCATACCTAATAAACCGGTAGAAAGTATGGCGTCCATGCTGCCGCCCGCGATAAAAAATGAGATTTCATCCGCGATGAGCGTTGCTCGAGTCTCCCATAAATTCGATCGTCCCGCGATAGAATAGTCCAAATGCCCCGAAAACAATAAGGAGATCGTTTTGAAAGCAATTCCCAATTCCGCCAAACCGCTCAACCGACGATCTGGCAATGTGACAATTATCTGCTTCTCAGCAAAGGCGAAACTGCCTGAGGAATATGCTGTTTCCAGGCGATAATCAAGATGTTCAGACGTACCGGTCAGTCCAACACGGTATTGCTTGCTCACCGGCAACTCCGGTAGAAATCCACCGAGTCTCATCTTGCTCATGCTATCATCCACTGACTTTGGATATCCGGTTGCAATTCGGCTATCGGCAAAAAAATGAAAACTCTGAACGGGTGACCAAAGCAGTCCGAGGTATGGCGTCCCCTCAAGGCCCCGCGAGGTGGTATAACAAATATCGGCACCCCCTTCCAGTTCCCAATGTGCTGATGGCAAAAACAGCCGGGTAGCTACGGCACTCCGAGCAATAGCTCCCGATGCAGATGGTTTTTTAGCGCCATTATCCGACGGAGTCCACCCCCCGGCATCCACTTCTAAGAGCATCGTCCAGCGTGAATCCCTGATAGGAAAGTCCACTCGGGCCCCAAGAAGGGCGGAAAACTCTGATGTACCGTAGTGGTGCAGACTCATTGTATACGAGTCTCCAATGGAAAAGCGCGGCAACCAATCAATACGACCGATACTGTAGGGACTGGAAACTAAATCCTTTTTATAGCCAATCCTGACATCGGCTCCCAAGCGACTATTGCTCGTCCAATTAACCTCTCCAGAGAGTGATTGGTACTCCGAATGATTAAATGGTATAATGGAGTTGGCTCCGAGAGTGCCAAATTGAGGAATCAGTACCGCAAGTCCCAAATCAAGAGCCTCCAGGGGATTCACGTTGGCCCCTATGGACCAGTTGCGCAGCGGCGGCAAAATTCCGCTTCTGCGGAACTCTTCGGCTCGAAGAGGCTTTCGGGAGGCGAGAGACATTTCTTCATCCCAATAGAGGGATTCTGCTTCTTTATCAATTATACCGCTTGCTTCAAAGAATGTGAGCGGGAGAATGGCTGGAGTCGTAAATGGGTACTGCCGACGGAATGAGGGAAGTCTGGGAAGCCAAGACTCGGCCGGATCCGGATAATTATCGGGTTGAGCTATATCAGGACGGGGAAGACGTTCAAATATCAAATCAGGAAGAACAAATTCATCCAGCGCGGATAATTCCGCTATGCTAAGCGTCAGTATCATTACCGCCAGAAAGACGAGGATGGAATGGGGTGGACGCTTTTCGTGCATTAACCCTATCTTAACGAAAACAAGTATAAGCCGGAAGGAAACGGATGAAACATGACCGGGCTATATGGAACGGACTCATTGCTATCGAAGGCATTGATGGCGCCGGCACCACAACTCTCTGTCGATTACTCGCTGATGCCCTGAAAGCCCGTAAGAGGCACTTTGTGAGTGGCAATGAGCCTACTGATGGACCTGTGGGCCAACTCATCAGAGAAGCACTGGAAGGTCGAGTTACAATCCTCCCAAAAATCTTGGCAATTCTATTTTCCGCCGACCGCAATGAGCATCTCTTTAGCTCTAATGGCATTAGAGATCATCTGGATTCTGGCGCCCTTTACATCACCGACCGGTATTTTTTCTCTTCACTTGCCTACCAATCCCTCGATTTAGACTGGGAATGGGTGGAGAGCATCAACGCATACTATCCTCTTCCCAGCCATCTGATTTTTCTGGGCATACCTGTTAAGAAAGCCATCGATAGACTCTCTGATAGGAAATCTCTGGATATCTTCGAACATGCAAGCCTTCAGCACCGGGTGCTCCAGGGCTATCAGAAGGCCTTAGATGCCTATCGTGATTCAAAAATGAAGATTCTCGAACTCGATTCCAGGGAAACACCTGAAAAACTCTGTGATGCCTCAATGAAATTCATTGCCGATCTTCTCTGATTGTGAGTGAAATAAAGAGCGGAAAAACCGATAATCGTAATCATGAAGCTCCCACTGCGAACATTGACAATGCTGACTCTGGCAGTGCTGGTTTCCGAGGTTGCCCCGGCATGGAAGATACAGTACGCTGAGCAGTTTTATGAACTTTACCACCAGCACATGTATCGCTACCCTGAGGATGGAGCGGAAAATATCTGGTATCTCTCCATGGCCCTTCGTTCCCCCTTCGCCAACCCCTTAAACGCATTGGCCGTGATAGAAAATGAAATTGAATGGGAAAAGTACCGGAATCTCTTCGTCATGCATACGTATCTGAAGCTCGTTGATGAGTATCTATCCATGGCCGCCAAATATGACAAGTTCAACGCATACTTCTTCAATTACCCATGGAAGTCTGCCAATTTGGATAGTATGCGAACTGCCGAACAGTACTATAAACTGGCTCTGGAATGCTGGGAATTGGCTCTTTCTTACAGCGACGTAGTCCGGGAACCCCGTTTCCGCTGGATACATCTCGATGAATTAACCTTCTGGGAGGACGAGGCATATCGCATCGAAACCGGCGACCTTGATTATCGGGATATCATCGAATCCCATCTTGCCAGATTGGATAGAACTCAGAGGGAATTTGAGAATATGGATTATGAGACTTATTGATATCCGATGACTATTTCGCCGTTGGCCGACACCAGGCTCATCGGATTAACATGGCATCGCCATAGGAAAAAAATCGATAACGCTCATCCACTGCCATGTTATAGGCTTTTAGTAATCGCCCTCTTCCACAAAAGGCGGAAACTAGCATCAGCAGGCTGGAATGAGGCGTGTGGAAGTTGGTGAATAACTGATCGACCACTCGAAACTGATATCCTGGATATATGAAGAGGTTTGTTGAACCCTCCCCCGCTACTGGCTCTTTTCCGTTCCAGGAGGCTTCAAGGGCCCTCACTACCGTGGTACCCACCGCCAGAACAGGTCGCCCGGATTCTCGAGCGTCTCTTACTTTCCGCGTTGTTGCCTCTGGAAGAAGGTAACGCTCAGCATGCATGGAATGATCTTCAACATTCTCACTTCGCACAGGCGAAAAGGTACCTAGACCCACCTGCAGGGTGAGCCAGGCGATTTCGATGCCCTGACTCGTGAGTTCTTGGAGGATTTCTTGTGTGAAATGAAGACCAGCAGTCGGCGCGGCGACCGAACCAATTCTCCGCGCATAGACAGTCTGATAGCGCTGAACATCCAAGGGATTGTCAGCCCGCCTGATATAAGGAGGCAGCGGCACATGACCATGCGCTTCAAACCAACATTCATCAATCGGTGGATTTACGCGGACAGTACGCCGATCAGGAGCTGGAGTTCCGGTAATACTCCCTGTGACATTGCCAGGAAAACACCAATGCTGACCTACCCGCTTCTTACGCGCATCATTTACGATGCAGTCCCAGTCACCATCAATACTCCGTTGTAGAAAAAGAAATTCGCCTAAGCGGTCATCGTTGACATTCCGAGCAAAGACGCGGGCCTTTCTCACTCGGGTATCGTTGAACACCATCACCGTGCCCTTTGGAATTTGGGATACGAAATCTCTCATGTTCAAGTGTACGGGCGCTTCATCCCCTGCCCTGGAAAGGAGCATCAGGCGACAGCTACCCCTGGTTTTCGGTGGTTCACTGGCGATGAGTTCCGCAGGGAGATTAAATGAGAAGAGGCTGGTCCGCATTGTGCTCTGGTTCACGGCCAAGATGCTTGTAGGCAAGCTCGGTTACCATCCGCCCCCGCGGAGTTCTCATAAGAAAACCCCGCTGAATCAGATATGGTTCATAGAAGTCTTCTAAAGCATCCAAACCCTCACCGATGCTAATGGCGAGGGTTTCCGCGCCCACCGGTCCACCGGCATAATGATCGATGATGGCGGCTAGAATGCGACGATCCTGTTCTTCGAGGCCTTCAAAATCGATATGAAGACGTTTAAGACCATGATCAACGATTTCAGCAGTGATTGTTTTCGCTCCGGCAACTTGAGCGAAATCTCGCATACGTCTGAGAAGGCGGTTGACAACCCGGGGGGTCCCCCGGCTACACCGTGATAAAAGCTGCGAGGCATCAACGGTGATACCGATGTCCAGAATAGCAGCACTGCGTCTGGCAATCTTGTTCAATTCAGCATAACCATAATAATCAATGCGAGCGGTGATGCCGAAACGATTGAAAAGAGGACTTGAAACCCGACCCGGTTTGGTGGTGACCCCCACCAATGTGAACGGAGGCACCGGTATACGCACCGTTCGGGCCGCTGGCCCCTGGCCGATAATCCAGTCCAGCTCGTAATCCTCCATGGCAATGTAGAGCATCTCCTCAATGGCGGGTTTGAGGCGGTGAATTTCATCGATGAAGAACACAGTTCTTTCCGGTATTGTGGAAAGCAGGCCCACTAAATCCTTGGGCCTCTCCAGCGCTGGGGCACTGGTTATTTTTATCTCCGAACCCAGTTCATTGGCCATAATGATGGCCAATGTCGTTTTCCCCAAACCCGGAGGACCACTGAGAAAAACATGGTCTAATGGTTCACTTCGATCCCGGGCGGCCATGATGAAGATGGACATATTCTCCTTTAGCTCCTCTTGACCCTGGAATTCGCGGAGATATTGTGGGCGTATGGTGTTGTCATTTTCGTCCTCACCGGATGCGGCTTGGGGACGGAGCGCGTCATTCATGAACTAAGCTCCACGATGGCCCTTCTCAGTATTGTTTTTTCCCTCTCTTCCTGTGATAAGCTGGCAATTTCACTCTCATTTAAGAGGGCAGTCACAACCTTACGGACACTTTTCATCTCATATCCCATAGCAACCAGGGCATCAATAACTTCTTGGACCTTTCCCTCACCATCTTCAACAGTGGCGAGCTTGCCCCTGAGATGAAGAACAATCTTCGAGGCGGTTTTATTGCCAAGGCCCGGAACAGCACTTAAGGTTGCTAAATCTTCGTTGTCCAGAGCCATTCGCAGCCGATCCGTGCTAATCCCCGAAAGTATTTTCTTGGCCAGTGATGGGCCGACACCGCTCACCGACAGAAGGGCGAGAAACATTGCCCGTTCATCTTGCTGACCAAATCCGTACATGCGCATCTGATCCTGTGTATGATGAAGATAAGTATAAACCCTTACCTTGTTCCCCAATGCCGGCATTCCCGAGAGAGTTGCCGCAGTCGTGTCGATGGCCCATTCGATACCACCGGTCTCAAGGCCAAGTTGTTCGGAGGATTTAAATGTCAATGTGCCGCTGATGCTGTTAACCATAGACTTCCATGATGAAGGAAAGTAATAGCAACCGCCAGTGCGTCGGCCGAATGATCGGGTTTCGGAATCTCCTTCAAACCGAGTAGAAGGCGAACCATTTCCTGAACCTGGTGCTTTTCCCCTCCGCCAGTTCCCACCACCGAATGCTTAATCGTGAGGGGAGAGAACTCTTTGACAATCAGGTTATGCTCGGCAGCCGCGAGAAGTATTACGCCACGGGCTTGGGCTACCGGCATGGCCGAGCTGGTATTCCTAGTAAGAAAAAGTGTTTCAATTCCCATACCCTCAGGTCTGAAGGTTAACATCAGCGCGACCAGCTCGTGATAGAGGGTACGCAATCGGCAGGCTGGAGAATCCTTGGATGCGGTAACAATCATCCCATGATCGACATGGCTGTGTCGTGTGCCTGAAGAATCGACAATCCCCCAGCCCGTCGAGGCCAGCCCTGGATCAATCCCCAGTATCCGGTGAGTCATTTAGGGCATCTCAAAATCGCTTGGAATCTCAAGATTGGACGCCACCGATTGGACATCATCAATGTCTTCCAACCGATCGATTAAACTGAGCACCTTGGCAGTGGCTTCGTTTCCTAGCGATACCGTGTTATCCGGTATCAGTGAAACCTCTGCACTGTATTGCTCGAAATTGGCAGCATGGAGGGCTTCAAGCACATTGGCGAAACTGGATGGATCGGTGAGCACTTCAATATAGCCATCTTCCTCGATAACATCCTCCGCGCCAGCTTCAAGCGCCGCCTCGAAGAGTAAATCGACATCGCAATTTTCTTTTTCGTAGCCGATAATCCCCTTGCGGTTAAATAAGTAAGTAACCGCCCCGGAAGAGGCTAGCTGTCCGCCTCCTTTGGAGAGTATAGCGCGGACATCGGCGGCCGTTCGATTCTTGTTGTCCGTCAGAACTTCAATCATCAATCCAACACCACCAGGCGCATAGGCCTCGTAGCTGAGTTCCACATAATCAACACCATCAAGCTCACCGCAACCCTTTTTGATAGCCCTTTCAATGTTATCCTTGGGCATGTTGGCCGCTTTTGCTTTGAGAACGACCGTGCGAAGCCTGGGATTTGCTTCTTCATCAGGGCCGCCCTGGCGAGCCGCGACAGTAATTTCCTTAATTATTTTTGTGAATATTCTACCCCGCTTCGCATCCGCGGCGCCCTTCTTGTGTTTGATGGTGGCCCATTTGCTATGGCCGGACATAGAAGACTCCTTGGGTAGTGACGCGAACGATTATCCCGCTGCTGGAAATTGAGTTATAAAAAGTTTATCATCTTCAAGAATGAGAGTCAAGATGAAGGCCAATGGCATTCCAGGGCGCAATCGAGCCGATCGGATTCGCCTGCCACATCCGCAAGTACCGATTCAAGAACATCCAACCCCCTCGCGGTGGGAGCAATGGCCCTTTCATCAATCCTGAGCATACCGGCCGAGCGCCAGCGTTCAAAAGAATGCGGCGCCACATCCACAGGATCGGTAGCGAAAATACTCCTGAACTGGGATATGGAAAGCCCTTCAACCGTCCGGAGAGCCATCATGAAATGTTCCAGCATGAGTTCAGCGGCGCTCAACACTGTCCCCTGAGCGGCATCTTCCGGATCGGCGAGCCACTTAGTGAGCTGAGGTGAATTTTCCAGTCTCAGGGCCCTGCCACTTCGATGGGGTAGGGTTGAAACCGCCCCTGGGCCAATGCCCAGATAAGGTTCCATTCGCCAATAGCGGAGGTTGTGCAAGACCCGGTTTCCCGGACGCGCGAAATTGGATACCTCATATCGCTCATATCCGCAAGATCGCAGTTCCTCTACAAGCTCCCGCCATTCTGTGAAAATTTCCTTCTCAGTCGGCAGAAGCTCCAGATCGAACGCATGAGCGGCCAGCGGAGTATGGGGCTCTACCGTGAGTTCATATACCGAAAGATGCCCCGGCTTATCCGCGAGAGCCCGCCTGACATCCTCAATGAGTCGATGAGAGCGAATCGCGGCATATGAATCCCGCTTGGAGCGCTTAGACGACGGAACGCTGATTAAACTCGGTAGCGCGGCCAGCAAATCCCGACTCAATCGGCCCTTCCAGATTTCCGCCAAGAGGCCATCGGCTCGCGTAATCGCTTCAGGGCCAGCAGGGCGTCCCAACCAGTTTAAGAGAGCCGCATCGTAGGTTTGGACACCCATGCTAATGCGATTGACATCGCTTTCCGAAAGCATCTTGAGAAAATCAGCACTGAGGGATTCAGGATTCACCTCCACGCTGAACTCTTCTGGAGAACCTATTCGACTGTGCAGCTTGCCAAGAAATGTATGAAAAAGATCGGGTGGCAGAAGGCTCGGTGTTCCGCCTCCGATAAAAACGCTGGGAACACAGAGAGGCTCATAGCGCTCCAATGCCAAATCCAGAGAACCCAATAGCATATCCAGGGTGTGAGATATCAGGGATCGACCGGCCCCAGTTTCACTGTAAAAATCGCAGTAGCGACAGCGCTTCAAGCAGAAGGGAATGTGAAAATACAGAGAAAGGCTAGTGAGGTTTGCCAATTTTCCGAAACGGCCAATAGACAAAAATGACTCGGCCCTTGAGTGAAGTCTCCATCAGTGGGCCCCAATAACGCGAATCGTTGGATGCCGAGCGGTTGTCCCCCATGAGAAAAAACTCACCATCCTCCAGCACCAAAGCCTCCATTTCGCCTGAAAGCGGCAACTCCTTTGTCCATTGTTGGGGGACCTCTGAGATTTTAAGATCGTATCCCTTGCCGCTTATCTCAAATTCGCTGATGAAGAATTCGTCCTCCGCGGATTTAACATACGCTATCGACTCCTTTAACATAATGGTGTCCCCGGGAATACCGATCACTCGTTTTATTGCCCGCTCATTCTCCCACTCCTCGCTCCCCCTTACCCGCAAGTTTGCTTTTTGAAAACTCACAAAGCGAATCAGAGGATTCAGAATACGATAATACCAAGGATTCTCACGCACATAGGGTGGCAAAAAAGTTACAATTTCACCACGTTCAGGGGGGATTTTGGGTCCTCCCCGGTCGTTGCGGAACCAATACGGTTGGGCGAGAAAACGGGTGCCTGATCCGTAATTGGGCCGCATGGATACCGTGTCCAATATCCAAGGCTGAACAAAAAATGTCGAAACCAGCAAGTAGAGGAGTACCGAAAAGAGAATTGCTCTTAGCATTCTTAGCCTCCGTGTTGCATGATTCCGGTGGCTGTTATAGGCATGTCGAGAGCGTGATATCATTGGATTTTGCCGACGCGTTTTAACGGCCAGTACTTGAACAGGGCCCGACCCAGAATTTTATCCGATGGAACCGGGCCGAAATATCGTCCATCAAGGGAATCACTGCGATTGTCTCCCAGCGGCAGAACCCAGCCTCGCGGGACATATATACCCCTCTCATACACCGCCGCCGCGCGGGCGGCATATTCAATGTGGGGGTAGAGCGCGTGGTGAATACTCGATTCCAGCCTCTCCATTTCATATTGGTCACTCACATTCCTTTTGAGAGATGAAAACCAGGGTGATGAGGCCCGATCAGCCGTCGCGCGTTCAACCGATAATCCACTTCGCTCCCATTGAACCACTTCGACAGTCGCCTTGAGTTTCTCATAGTATGATACATCCAGCATCAGATGATTGTCATAGCTGAGTTTGGCCAGGCTCTTAAATTTCTCCTCTTTCAGCAACGCATCCATGCCCATTGGCTGTAAATACAGCTCACCCTGGCGGAAGACAACACGATCCCCATCCTGCGCCACCTGGCGTTTAATCAAAAACTGATGAGCGGTGCCCTTGCCCCTTAACTTGTTCAGATCCACCAAAGACAAGGTTGCCATATAGAGAACTCGCTGCGTAATTTCATGTAAGAGGGAGGGACTCTCGTATTCGGGATTCTCAAAAATAATCACCTCGCTGCGGCGGGATTTTCGAAACCCCGGCAGCTTGCCAACTCCCGGCAGCAGCTCAGGACCGAAAATAACCTTATCCACGAAAATCCGATCGCTCCTGCTGCGTGAACCGGTGTACGGATCGATCCCGCCAATCAGGGTATTCCTCATCGACCCCGATGGAATCTGGTAAGCCTGAAGAAGGTATTGATTGAGAAGCAGTACCACCATAACCGCCCAGAGAAAGGCATCTACCCACTCGCGAGCTGTTCCTTTTAGGCGCTGTTTTCGCTTTTTCTTCTCAATACTCCGGGCCCTAGCTGTCAAAAGGCTTTCCGTCCATCTTTGGAGCGTGTCGAGAAAATCGTTGTCGTGTGGATTCTGGGACATCACCTTTTCTATCCTACCAATAGCTGGCGTCATTGACCACAGTATTATAGCGAATCTATAATCGCCTCATGTCGCCGCGTATGAAAATGGCGGAAGCGCCATCTGTAGATTCCATCAATGTGAAGTTGAAACCGGTATTCGGCATTTCCCCGCGTACTTACCTGCCCATTATCTGGGGTATTCTGCTCTTAGCCATTATTTTTCTCCTCCTCATCCTACCAGGAATACGCCGCAATGGAACACTGCTTACCGTTTTCAGCCTTCCAAGTGATGCCGCGGTGCTGGTTGATGACACATACCTGGGTACGGCAGGCGACGCGTTGTTTGTTCCAAAGGGCCATCGAACACTTAGCGTCAAGCGACCTGGTTTTCAGCCCTTTGTGCAAAAGATTGACCTTAAAGGGCGTATCTTCGCGTCTCGGATTTTCCCTCGTCGCGCATCCATAGTAGTGCGACTGCACCCCGAACCGGATATCGATCTCTTCCGCATCGGTTTTACCGAATTCGCCGCCTGGGCCGCTACCGGCCCTTCCAGAGAGCGCTATGCCATCCCTCCGACCCTAACCCGCGCCGCGAGAGACACCCTCCAAACCGACATTTCAGTGGACGCGAATATCGTGTTAGCCGCCCTCCCTCTTGCGTTAGATGAACGCCATCTGGCCGATATACTCCGTGCCCGATTCCTCCTCCAGTTTGACGGCAGTCCCGTTGGAATATCCACACTGGGAAACTTCATTCAAGATGTCTACCGGCAGCTTGATGCAAAGCCCGAAGTTCTACGGGGAATAAGCTCTCTTATCAATTCCGATCGTTTCAGCAACCTGGGAATCGACACAAAAACCCTGATGGGCGACACACGCGAATTCCAGCAACTCGCCGAATCCATTTACGCATCATCCCGAGTCCGGAGCGAAATCAGGACTTTTGGAAAGGAAAGCTTCATTGTCATACCGGCGCTTTCCGCACCCGTGGGTGATTTGGAAGTGGTATCGAATGGATACCTTCCCCGCGCGGGAGCCCATCCAAGCATCGCCAGCGTCGATGAATACCTTATAGGCATGAGGGAGGTCACCCAGAAGCAGTACTTGGAATTTGTTCAATACAATCCGCGCTGGCTGCCGGAAAACCGGGAAAATCTCTCATCTTCCAACCTTGTCGATGATGGCTACCTGACTGACTGGAGCGGCCCCAATCCCGCACTGGGTTTTGAAGACAATCCGGTGGTGAATGTTTCTTGGCATGCTGCCAGCGCCTATTGCGATTGGTTTACCCGGCAATATCTCGGGGGAACCGGACTCTGGGCTCAATTGCCCACTGAGGATCAGTGGGAAATCGCCGGTCGACTCAACCACAGTGCAAGCGATATTGCCGATACGAGCTTGAGTTTGAAGAGCGCCGCCTTGGCCGACAGGGGAATTCTCAGAATCCTTGGTATGGCTGGAAACGTCCGCGAATGGTGCGGCAATCCCTTCAGGTACAACGAAAACCTCTTTCGCTCATCGGAGGGGCATTTCTTTCATTCTGAGGGAGATAAAACGCTTGAAGCCCCGAAAAAATCGGTTCGCGGCGGCGCGTACATCGATGATAGCCTGCCCTACCCTCTTGCCGTCCGCGGCGGCCTATTTCCTGAGCAAACCAGCCCGGTAATCGGTTTTCGCCTTGTGCTGCTTAACGAAAAACCTTGAAGCCTGCCAGCCCCGCGGCAAGAACTGGACTTCTGATATCGCGAGTTGATTGACCAGAGCACAGCATGATAAGTATCCTCATCATCATGGCCGCCAACAGGAAGAAAAGAGCCACCGAGAAGGGGCTGCTCGGCAATAACCGCAAGGCGAGATTCCTTTACAGCATCGAAGACAGTTTGGAATGCGGTATCGAGCTTCAGGGCACTGAAGTGAAATCCTTAAAGGCCCGTCATTTCAGTTTCACCGATGCCTACGTGGAAGTCAGAAACCGCGAGCTCTGGCTCCGGAATTTTCAGATAACCCCCTACACACATGCCGCCCTGTTCAACCACATCGCCAATAGACCCAGGCGACTGCTCGCCCATAAAAGAGAAATCATGAAACTCGAAAAGCGAGTGAATGAAAAAGGCATCACTCTGATTCCCCTGAAGTTCTACCTGATTAAAGGCCGCATCAAAGTGGAAGTCGGCCTCTGCCGCGGTAAAAGATTGCATGATAAGCGAATGAGCATAAAAAACCGGGATATTCAGCGCGATCTCGATAGGGAGTATAAAACTCGCTGACAGGCCTCTCGACCGTTGGTTCCAATTGGCAGTCAATAAGACTGCTATAATCATTTGGTAGTGTAACATTTCTTGTGTCAAAAGGGAAAATGAGGCATTCCTCTTAGGTGAAA
>Ga0066192_1000007_pt1 | contig 108900 bp, 125 predicted proteins | sample WorMetvacBELIZE1_FD_58707 | JGI IMG/M metagenome (GOLD analysis project Ga0066192, IMG submission 58707) | Marine gutless worms symbiont microbial communities from Max Planck institute for Marine Microbiology, Germany - Olavius vacuus BELIZE.1... | ecosystem: Host-associated > Annelida >... | reverse complement strand
TCTGTATCAGGCCCTATAGCTAAAGCCTTTGCGCTCAATCCAATTCGTGACTTTATTACCCCTACTCCATCTCTTGTGTCGATAGAAGGAGACAGTAAAAGTGTATTCATTCCCATCTCTTTGTAGTTATGAGAAGACTGAAGCAAGTTAGTCGATTTACCTGCGTTCATTGCTGAATAATAGAAGTATAGAGACATGGTTTACCTGTTGTATTAAATTTTACCGACTTTTATGCCAGCAGCCTTGAGCCTTGGATTACATACTTGTTCTCTTACAAGTGTGTACATTTTTTGAAACCCTTTACCATGAGCGACATCGTAATCAGTTTCTGACTTCTCTGTGATTTCATAGAAGTAGTAATATTGCATTGCATGTACTATCTCGTGACAGGTCAGCGCCATTAGTTGTAACTTCCAGTTATCGGTCTGAAACCCGCCCATTACTGGATCTTTTTGTATATGCGAGTACTCAACAAAACCAGGCTTTACTGCCCTTCCCGTCCTGTTTATATAACAAGTCATAGCCAAACTTATACCACCGTAAAGGCCATATTTAGAACCACGATCTTTAGGATTGTAGCCACCCCAAGAACTTACACGAGAAGTATTCCAATCAAAGAATATTTTAGGTCTATATCGGCGCGGCATCGTCGGATAGTTACTCAGAATGACATCAACACACTCTTTAGCAGTCAATGTAACCACTTTTTCAGCCGCCTCTTTTATCTTGGCAAACTCAGACCGTTTATTGATAGTTGTATGCGTTACGCCTGTCTTCAATGTGTATTGTAAGGTTGGTATCCAACGTTCGATTTCTCGATTTTGCTCTTCTCTATTGATCTGGCGTATCCGAGGTAATAGCAATTTCAAGGCGCGTTCTTCAAAATCCATGACAACTGGCGGCCCACTGACTAATCGGTTCTTGTTGTAGAACTTCTCTGACATCCGCTTTTCGAGGTCTTTTGCTAACTCCCAATCATCGTTGCTGTCAAAGTCGTCAGTCATACCCCAAGTCGCAATGGCACGCAATACGTATGGTGATATTTTAACTTTCATAAGGTATCTTTGTTGTTATTATTTTTGGTTTAATATTTTAATATCATATTTCACTGAGGTCAATATTCCCAAAATCCTTGAAAGATACAGTAATATACTGTAAAATATTGTCAGATTTATCACTGACCTATAATAATAATGAAAACAGTTAAGCGAAGAGACATTTGGGCCTTGCAAGAGAGCATTGCAACGCAGGAAGAAATTCAATTAAAGGAGGTTTCTGAGCATGAATGTGTGAGTTTTGATATGTTCAGTCGTGAAATTAGGCGAAAATATCAAAGCTTACCTTTTAAACCAAAGTTATTAGGTCAAAGAGTATGCTTTTTCAGTAGGGGTCTTGATACATGTAAGTACAAGGCGTTTTTTAAATCAAAAGTCATGGGAATCGGCGCACTCACAAAGAGTGAGGACATCATTGCCTTTAATACATTCAAGGCGACACATCTAGTGTTAGATAGAGATGTTGTTGAGGAATTTATTAAGTTAAGGGTTTCATCCATTTCAATGCTGACTTTTAAACAAATCACGGTGATCGGCCATGCAGATTTACCAGAGCGAACAAAAACGCTGCTTACTTCCTGCCTTAAAAATCAAGATGAAAGGAGGTTGTCAGTAGTCGTAAACAAGAGTGACGATTATGAGACATAAATACCCTAAAACATACCACTTTGAGTGGTCAGACTGCATCTTTAATGACGACAAGCTTCTTAAGTCTCTAGATCACCTAGAAGGCATGGAGGTTGTTGTTTCAATCAAGATGGATGGTGAAAATACAACAATGGCAAAAACGTATTGCCATGCTCGTTCCGCCTACTCAGGTTATCACCCTTCACGATCTTGGGTGCTAAATTTTCATGGTCAGATATCCTACCTGATTCCTGAAAACCTAAGGATTGTGGGTGAAAATTTATATGCTCAACACAGCATAAAATACGACAAGAATAACCCATTAAAGAGTTACTTTTACTGCTTCTCCATTTGGCGACAAGATGATAATACAGCCCTATCATGGGACGAAACAGTTAAATGGTGCGAGAAGTTGGGCCTTGCCATGCCTGAAGTTCTATATCGTGGTGTCTTTGACAACAAAAAAATCTCAGAGATCTTCAAGTCACTTGATAAGACAAAGCATGAAGGCATTGTCGTTAGAGTTACTGGAGAGATCCCGTCTGAGGAATTCAGCCTTAAAGTAGGTAAAGCAGTTCGTAAAGACCACGTACAAACAGATACCCACTGGATGAATCAAGAGGTCATTCCGAACACCTTAGATACTCAAATTGATAATTGAATGATTGCGTGATTGCAGTGCATTCAATAACTTCTGTTTTTTATCACCTACAGGCGGATTTACTGGCCTTACAGATAAGTTAGCATTTTCAATTCTGGCTCTGTAAGACTCAAATCCGCCAACATCATTGACTGATTCCAAATCTGGTGCCTCTATACCCTCTCGAACTTTCATATCAACACACTTTCCAACACCTAAAGCTTCGGTGTATGCCGCATGCCAATTCTTGTTAGGAATTACATTACCGCCGCGATTCTTATTCATTATTATGACTATTTTTATTATTAGCTATAATAATGGTAATTTATTTGAAAATAAATGTATACAAGCCCCTACTCTTTTCAGCAATTTTTACTAGTTTAGTAGAGAGATTTTTGGGAGTGTGTATGAATTTAAAAAAATTGAACCAACGTTTATCAATGGATATTGAGCAGGCTTTGGCATTGAATGTTGAAAAGTGCAAAACAGTCGATGTTCTTCATAGTGCAAATGAAACACCTGCACGCCTTACATTTTCCGATGTATTGGTAAAACATGCTTCAAGGCTTGCTTACACCATCCGCCATGAACAAACAGCCAATACTCTATTGTCTATGTACACTGAGGGAATGTTAGATAACGAACCAAATTTTAAGAGAAAGATCGGCACACTGCTAAAGCAGCGTAAAGAAAACGATTCTGACTCCGTGCGTGTTTTGCTTTCTAAAGTAGCCAGGTACGACACTATAAACCTTGGAGAAATAAGACCAGTCGGCATAGATTATGTAAATCCTCAAGCTCGATACAAAGACACGATGAGACACCGAATCGATGCATTCCACCAAAATTTTTTGGTGGGCCATGTAGGAAACGATTTTAGTGATATCCCTGATAACTTACTTTTTGATAGGCTATCTGCGCCCTTCATGCATGAGCAGCTTCACGATAAAAGTAAGTCCTATTCTATAACCTTGATGGAAGCTGTTTTGCTTCACTGTAATGTTGAATTTGAATCTGAACTTCTCTCTGAAGCAAAGTCTATTCTTGCTTGACATTAATATAATATAAAATATATAATATTATCCTATGTTAAGGTAAAGAACTTAAAGGATAATAACAAATGAGCTTAGAGCGTATTGAGTTTCTACGTACTGAAATTACTAAACACGACCACTTATATTATGTAAAAGATGATCCTGTCATCGCGGATGTCGATTACGATATGATGATGCGTGAACTTAAGGATTTAGAAACTCAATTTCCAGAGTTTGTTACTGACTCATCGCCAACCATGCGAGTTGGTGGAGCGCCAATTGATGATTTTGCTCAAGTAGCCCATATTATCCCAATGCTTTCTCTTGATAACGCATTCAATGCTCAAGAGACTGAAGAGGCTATCAAACGCGCTTATAATGGTGCTGGTATTAATCTGAAACCTTCTAGCCTTAATCTAATTGCTGAGCCTAAGCTTGATGGTATCGCGATGAGTTTGACTTATGAGGATGGCATTCTAACTGTGGCTGCTACTCGCGGTGACGGTGTAACGGGTGAGGATATTACTCATGCTGCACGTACTATTCGTTCGATCCCTTTGAAGCTACATAGTTCAAAGTCAATCAAGCGAATTGAAATCCGTGGTGAAGCATTTCTACCGATGGTTTCATTCGATAAGTTCAATGATGAAGCATTGAAGAATGGCACTAAGCGTATGAAGAACCCTCGAAATGGTGCTGCGGGTACTCTACGCCAAAAAGATCCTCGAATCATTGCTGAACGTAGCCTTGATTTTATTCCTTACAGTGTCGGTGTGATTGAAGGTATAGATTTGCCTGAGAGTCATATGGAAATGCTTAAGCTATTCGTTGAGCTGGGTTTCAAGATTAACTCTGATACCAAACTGATCAATACATTTGATGAGTTTGAGCAATACCATGATGATTTGCTTTCTCGACGTAACGATCTGGCAATGGAGATTGACGGGATCGTACTTAAGCTCGACGACCGTAATCTGCAAGAGCAACTTGGTTACACAAATAGTAACGCTCGATTTGCAATTGCTCGCAAATTTCCTGCTCAAGAAAAATCAACTACCTTACTTAGTGTGGATACACAAGTCGGTCGAACAGGCGTCCTCACCCCCGTGGCCCGACTTAAACCTGTAGAATGTGGCGGCGTTGAAATCTCTAATGCTACCCTTCATAACTGGGATGAAGTAGCAAGACTCGATGTACATATTGGCGATTTATGTCTAGTTTCACGACGAGGCGACGTAATTCCTGCCGTTAACCACTGTTCAAGAGGCTCTAGTGCTGACTTACAGCAAAATGGACTGTCGTTTGCCAAAGTTGAGATGCCTACTGAATGTCCAGTTTGTGGTTCACCTGTTCACAAAGAAGAAGGTGAAGCAAAACTATATTGTACTGGCGGTGTTTTATGTGACGCTCAAGCTGTTGAATCAATCAAGTTTTATGCTGGCCGTGACCGTATGAATATTGAAACACTTGGTGACAAGCTGATTGAGCAACTATATGAAGCTGGATTGCTTAAATCGATTGCCGATATCTACACTCTATCTTTTGAACAATTAATTACTCTTCCTCGCATGGGTGAGAAGAAAGCTCAGAAGATCCTAGATGCCATCAACAAGTCTAAAAAGACGACACTATCTGTTTTCTTGTCATCTTTTGGTATCCGTGAAGTGGGTGAATCTGCGTCAAAAGACATCATGAAATCAATGAAAACGCTTGATAAGGTTCTAGCTGCAAGTGAACAAGATTTCTTTTCTTTACCAGGATTCGGTGATGTGATGTCAGCTAATGCTTTCAATTTCTTTAGCAATAAAGAGAATGTCGCTCTGATTCAACGCCTGATTGAGCTTGGCATTGATATCGAAGAGTTTACTGAATCTGATGATGAATCCCTATCTGGTCAATCTTGGGTGGTTACAGGAACGCTATCTACAATGGGCCGTAAGGAAGTAAAAGCATTACTTGAAGGAAAAGGCGCAAAAGTAGGATCAAGTGTATCCAAAAAGACTGTTGCCGTTGTTGCGGGTGAAAATGCAGGTTCAAAGCTTGAAAAAGCAAATGAGCTAATTGAACAAGGTTTTGAGATTAAAATTTTCACCGAACAAGAATTTATTGATCAGGTAGCTCAAGCCTAAAAACCATAACTGAGGGCAAGTTGTTTTGCCCTTTTTTCTATAATAATAAAAAGGAACGAAATCATGGTCTTTGAAAACAAACTAGAAGAAGCTAAACATGTAGTTGATTGGCATATGTTTAGTGATAAAACTTCAGACCCGAAAAATTCAGACATGAGTCTGGAAGAAGCCGAATCAATTATCGCTAAGAATTCAGAAAATGGGTAGGCTGTTAGCGCCACTTGTTGAATTGGTAAAAAACAACGCTTGGTTATCTTACCAAGCGTTTTTGATCACATCACAAGTTATTATCTCCTTTTATACCTTGCTAATGAATCAATCGGGATTTGAGCAAAACGTAATTAGTCTCTCCTTTGCAGGCTATTACCTACTCTCATTTTTCGTCCTTTTACTAGCTGGAGAACAGATCAAATCACCGAGTAAATCGACCTACTACATAAGTTGTTTATTGGTGATTGCTAGTTGCATTGTAGCTTTGACTGAGTGGGTTCCCGAATTTGTTTTAATGCCACTCTTGCTTTGTATGCTTATGGTAATGAAAGACGGCCAAAACATACACTCACTTTCCGAAATATCAAAAATCTCTAATGCAACTAATTTTACGAAGAAAGAGCTGATCTCTAGCTCGATGTTCTTATCAATGATGCTCTCTGTTTTATTGATGCCAACCCTTGGCAAGCTATTTGAGTCAAACGGCCAAGCTCAGTATCTCGTTGTACTCGTATTGGTAGTAATAGCTATGCTTATGAACAGGAATGCACCTAGTGGAAACTTGGAGGAAGCATCAGCGCGTGATGTATCGAGGCTTCCACTTACACTCCATAAGTTATGTGCGCTTTCCTTGCTTTGTAATTCCGTGGCATTTCTAACTCGATTTTTTGTTGTTCCTTTGATTATCTTTGAGGTCAGTGATGAGTATGGGTATGGAGAGTATGCGTTTAGCTTTCTAGGAGTCTTTCTAGCTTTTGCAACGCTTGTGTCGTTCGCACTTCAAAAGCAGCAGTCAGACGCTAAAGATGCAAGAGATATGGTCGTTGCTTACAGCATTGTCGTTATGGCTTGTATAGGTATGGCTTACTCTTATGATCAGATATTGCATGGGAATTCGTCAATTATGATTGTTATCTTTGCTTTAGGTATGTACCTATTAGGCGAGTTCTTTGGCAAATTATGGTCAATAAATTTTATGGCAAGCCTGTATAATGCTCATGAGAGCGATTCTAAGGGCGAATCATGCATTAAGTCATACTTGCACTGCTTTATGCTCTATAAGGCAATAGGAGGCTTTGTGGGCTTTGCTCTTTGCGGATTGCTAACTAGATGGCTAAGTGTTTTTGAGATGGTATTTATGGCAGGGTTCGTTAGCTTCTGTTATGGATTTAAATACTTAAGTAAACCTTCTCAGGCCGTGACCAATTAAAAAGGGCCATTGGCCCTTTCTTAGTAAACTTCTCGATTTGAGTACTGGTATTCCCACCAATCTAAGCAAGCCATGTAATCTGACCAGCCCTGATCTTCAACATTGCCACTTGAAAATGAACTTCCATTGATTGGAGTTTGAAGAAGAGTGGTAACGTCATTAATGGTTTTTTCTGTATTGTAATTTATGTACTGCTCTGTTTCAGCACGGTTTTCATCAACAAGGTCTTGGTGATAATTAAGTGTTTCGTTGTTTTGTGAAAGCATGCCTGAATACTTACTCATGATTTCATCGTTACGATCCATGTTTTTGTAAAAATCACCTTGTAGGTTTAATGCATCTTGGAACATGACATTCACCTGTCCCATTACACCGCTATCTATTCTTGAAACACGATCAAGCTTGGCTGAAAAAAAGCCTAATTCAGAATAGCCACGCATGTATTCTTCTGGTGAGCCAAAGACACTGCTGTACCCAACATCACGAAAATCACCGCATACAGCCATCATTTCTTGTCTTTTTTGCATGGTGTAGCCTTGCTCATCATCATAAGAGCTTGCTTGAGCACCACTTGAAATCGCGGCCAATACACCAAGGAGTAATAATTTGGTTTTCATAGTCATCTTCTTTTTATTGTTTTTTTCATTATGCCAAACACAGTTCAATGAAACAATAAATATATATCGTATAATATTGACTGATATGGCCCAATAAAGTAACTTATAGACTCCAATAAGAACAACAACGGAGTCTATATGGCATTAGTAATAACAGGTCATCACATTGAAGTCACTGAAGCAATTCGTGAAAACATCACTAAGCACTTTGACAAACTAAACGACCGTTTTCCATGCATTTCTCAGAAGCTGTCTTTTAAAAAAGAAGGTCATGAATTTAAAGTGACAGCCGAATATAAAACGGATTCCAAAGGTATCCATGTAGCCCAGGCGACCAATGAGAACCTATACCAAGCAGTTGGTGATGTTGTTGACAAGCTGACTCGCATGTTACGCGAGTCAAAAGAGAAGCGATAATTCTTCGTGTCCTACGAAGCCTGTTTGATTTCAAGCAGGCTTTTTTTTGCGCCAAAATCTTGTGATTAAGACCAGGCTTGCTTAGCTTTTTCGATAAATCCCTGAACCCAATCAACAACTCGTTCCTCAATCTGCCACTCTCGAACCATATCCCCCACCATGTCCATGCTTTCCTGAACCGACAAGTCATTAAAAACCATGTTATAAACGGAAAATAGAGTAAAACACAGGATAAAAGTACAAAACGAAAAAAAAACATGCTTGATGAGCTTGTATGTAATGAACATTGCCACTCCTTATATATTAAATAATAAATAAACAGTCAAGTGACTGATTTATAGCTCAAATTCCGAATAGATGATAAAATGTAATCATAACAATAATAATAATAAAGGATTAGCCATGAATATTCATGATTTTTTGGCGAGGCATCAGGAAAGATTTGAGTCTATGCCAGATCATTACAGGCAAGAGAATCAGCCTCACTATGACCACCTGACAAACCACCTAGAGACTATTGCTAATATCAACACAAGCATGCCAATAGCAAGTATCTCTGACATTGTTGGACTACTGCATCACAAAGAGCGCGGAACTCTCGGTCGCCGTGAGTATTTAGCATCGGTTATCCCTTTGATTGATAATGAACAGTCACCTGAAGTCAGAGAAGCAAGAGATCGAGTTTTAAATCACATTAGAAACAGCCCAATAAACGAATCTTTCTACGACGGGATTAGTTATGTTCTAAATCAAATCGAGAAGTACAAAGGCAATAAAATCAATTACCTACTTCTTGACATTAAGACCACCTTGAAAGACTTCAGTCCAGACTCCGATAATCAAAAAAACTTTATTGAGGCGGCGGTGAATACCGTTGATTTTTTCGGTAAGTATTACAAAGAACCTGTTATCGGCAGAAATAGAGAATCTACACTTTCAATGTAAAAAGGGCTGCACATTATGTGCAGCCCTTCTCGTTATGGCTTAAAGTTATCTCGCGCTGTTTTGTCGTTTCGAGGATCGTCTTTCCAATCAAAATTGAAGTGACTTCTTCTCAGCTTTATCATGTCACCATTGGGTCTGTGCCACACAATTCCTTCTGCATTAAGGTTTGAAAATAAGGCTCTCAAACCATCGAAGGAATAATCATTTATCTCAATAGTTTCAGTACCATGCTTCCAAAGCTGGTAACTATCAAGTTCGTACATATTTCCTTGGATCTTTGGCCCAACTAGCTCATATGTACCATCCGCTTTCACGGTTAATTCTTCAAATGCGATATTGAAGAATTTATCTTCGGCAGTGACAGGCACCCAATACGGAAAGTGCAATGTAACGTCAGCAGGCTTATTCTCTAACGCTATAGCACCTGCTGGTGGCTCTTTAAAGTGTTCAATGGGAGGCAGTTCAGTTTTATCTGATCTCTTCCATGCTCGAACATGCTTCTTCTGAAGAGCGCGATTCCAGCGCTTGTACAGGATACCATCTTTGATTAAAGCTGGTGTGCCATCATATTTAATTGTCGCGACACCATCTCCATTAAACACCCATTCTGCCTCTGGATTTCTCTCACGAGTTACCATTTGAACAGAACGTTCAACAACGAACAAAGCTTTAATTTTTTGCATAACAAACTCCAAATAGATTCAACAAGGGTTCGATTCCAGGTAGCCGCGCCTATTTGTAAAGTTCGAATCAATAATAACTGATATAATAAAATAATCAAGAAAAAACGCTCCGTATGGAGCGTTAATTACTACTTTATTTGATAAGAAAATCTTCGATGGATTTCCCTTCATTTTCCATAGCTGTAGCTATCGCGCTTGGTGTACGGCCCTGCCCTGTCCAAGTCTTGCGAACGCCATTAACCATATATTCATACTTCTCTGGTCGAGGCTTACGTTTGGATTTTGGCTTATTTCCCTTAGTTAAGGCTGCCACCAATTCTTCTGGTGAAATGCCTGCTGCTGTTATTTCTTTTGCATATTCCTGAAGTTTTGCTTCTTTTTCTTGCTGATTTTGAATCTCTAGTTCTCTTTGACTTTCAATTTCTGCAAAAACAATCTTCATATTGTTCGCAAAAACGGCAACATCTTCAAAGGGAAGTTCGCGAAGTTTTGCTCTTAGTGAACGCTTATTGCGTAGTAATTGATATAGATCGTTATTATCCATAATTGGTATTTCTCTGCATCGGTAGCTGATTGATGGTTCGGTAAGATAATAGATCACAATCTATAAATCAAATAATATCCATTATTGGTTATTAACGTGCATTATTTGGTTTGATGAACCTCGCCATTTTAGGCTGGGATCTGCTAAATCCTCTACAAAAGGCCCATCAATAATAACATCCACCTTCAATGCAATTTGTTCTTGAATTGGTGACAAATTACCAATGGTGTATCCAGTCCAGAGCCAAATGTCAGAGTCAGGAGATTCTAGCCTCACCCTGTTTATAAGCCTCAGAATTGACTGACAATTTTTTGGATGAAGAGGATCGCCTCCAAGTAATGACAAGCCTTTTCTCTTAATTCTTTTATCTTGAAGGTCTTGAATAATTCTATCTTCTAGAGACTTTGTAAACGGCTTACCGCTACTCGCGCTCCAAGTAGATTTTGAGAAACAACCTCGACACTTGTGTTCACATCCAGATACAAAAAGGGAAGCTCTAGTGCCCTTTCCATTAACAACGTCTGTTGGGTAATATTTATGATAGTTCATTGTTATTAAAGGCCCCTATTGGGGCCTGTAGTCATTAGTCACTGCTTGAAGGGAAATGTTTAACTCGAAGTTCAACCTCTGATTGTTTACCATCATTAAATGGCCTTGCATCTGGTGAACCTAAATATCCACAAACCCTTCTAGTTACTGAAACTTTTTGAGGGTCGTGATTACCACACTTCGGACAAGAAAAACCTTTCGAGGTGCAATCGAACTCACCGCTGTAGCCACACTCATAACACTCATCAATCGGTGTGTTTGTGCCATAATAAGGAACATTGTCGTATGCATAATCCCAAACGTTTTCTAGCGCTTCTAGGTTATTTTGCATATTTGGGAATTCCCCATAGCAAATGAATCCACCTGAACTTAACTCTGGATAACCTTTCTCAAAGTCAATTTTGTCCCATGGGTTTACTTGTTTCCTTACATCCAAATGGAAAGAGTTTGTGTAGTAACCTTTATCAAGAACACCATCGATTGGGCCAAACTCTTTCTCATCAAGTTTAGCGAATCGACCACATAGGTTCTCAGAAGGTGTACCGTACAAGCTAAATGCATAACCTGACTCATCCTTCCAACTATCTGTAGCTGCCTTCATATGTGCAATGATAGCCAGTCCCTTTTTACGTAGCTCTTCACTATCGTAAATATGATCGACTGCTCCATACAATGCAGTAATAGCCTCATGAACTCCGATATAACCAAGAGAGATAGATGCACGACCATTCTTGAATAGATCAGAGATATAATCGTCTTCCTTCAAACGAACACCAAGCGCACCTTCCATGTAAAGAATAGGAGCAACTTTAGCCTGAACTTTATCCAATCGAGCAATGCGAGTATCAAGTGCCTTACGGGCCAGCAGCAGCCTCTTATTCAAGATTTCAAAGAATGTCTTCTCACACCCTTTACTTTCAATAGCAATTCTCGGCAAGTTAAGACTTACAACGCCTAAATTGTTGCGACCATCATGAATCACCTCACCGTTTTCTTCATAAGGGTTCAGGAAGGAGCGACAACCCATAGGCGTTTTGAATGAGCCAGTAACTTCCACTAGTTTTTCGTAGTTTAAGATATCTGGATACATGCGTTTTGAAGCACACTCAAGAGCTAGTTGTTTGATATCGTAATTCGGATCACCAGGCTTATGATTAAGGCCATCCTTGATAGCAAAAATCAGTTTTGGAAATACAGGAGTCTTTCCATTAACGCCTAAACCAGCCAATCTGTTTTTCATAATTGACTCTTGAATAAGCCTAGCTTCCCAAGACTCACCTAGACCATAACCTATTGAAATAAATGGGGTTTGTCCATTTGCTGTGTGTAGCGTATTGAATTCGTATTCTAATCCTTGGAAAGCATCATAAGTATCTTTTTCAGTTCGCGCCTTAGCAAACCCTTCTACATCAGGGATACTCCATTCCTTTGCCACTTCAACGTGCTTGTCATAGGTCATGCGAACGTAAGGTGCTAGAACTTCGTCAAGGCGGTTCAGTGTTGTACCACCATACGTATGAGAGGCTACTTGAGCAACAATTTGAGCTGTAATGGCAGTTGCTGTATTAATGGAGCGCGGCGTACCAATTTCAGCATTACCCATTTTAAAACCATTAGTAAGCATGTTCTTTAAGTCAACAAGCATACAATTGAACATTGGGAAAAACGGTGCGTAATCTAGATCATGATAGTGAATCTCTCCTTTCTCATGTGCATCGACAACATCGCGGGGTAGAAGGTGAGTCTTCGCATAATGTTTTGCTACGATACCAGCTAATAGATCACGTTGAGTTGGAATGCGCTTACCGTCTTTATTAGCATTTTCATTGATTACATCTGTATTTGATAGATCAGTCAGACCTTGAATATCTTGCATCAATACAGTGCTTTTCTCGCGCTGTACATCTCGATCATGCCGATACTCTATGTAAGCACGGGCCACTTCAGGAAATTCAGATTTCATCAGCTCTTCTTCAACAACTCGTTGAATTTCTACTATTTCAACGCTCATACTCCCCATAAGACGAGCAGTAACATTTTTGGAAATCTTGGTAGGAAATAATGTAGCAGTAATGCCTACACTTTGAGCTGCTGCGGCAACAGCATTAATGATATGAACTTCGTCGAATGGCTTTCTTGTACCATCGCGCTTGATAACAATAGTTTGCACTTTTGCTCCTGAATTATTGTTTTTTATTATATTACTTATTTTAACAGCCGATATATTTTGTGTCACTTACAAAATTCTTTCCCTTGACCATATGTTGTACTTTCATACAAAAGAGACTACAACATATGAATTAGCTTTAAAGCATGAGCAGACGACTGAGATACAAACTCGACATTCTTTTCAACCAAAGGTTGAAGTTTTAATGGCTTTTTGCGATTATGACTTAAGAAGGAGATAAAAATGATTATCAAAGAATTATACAAGCAACTTGTACCAGGACTTGTGCTCCCCCCTTCTTGGTTTATAGACGAAGGTGTTAGCTATCAATTGCTGGATAAGTATGTTGATAGTGGTTGGCTAGTAAGAGTTTCTGAAAAAGGTGGCTATACAACAGTACACGATCAACCTAGTCTACTAGGACTTTGCGCTGGGTTGGAATCAGTGGCTCCTAGTATTTACCATCTTTCAGGTGCGCATGCATTAGTCGCTAATGGACTTCTATCAAGTACGTCACTTAATCCACTCATTTCGTCAAAAAACAAAGTTATCCCTAAATGGTCTAAAGATCTAAGTCGTTACGGTATTTCAATAGATAGAATGACTAAGAACTGTATCTATGATTTTGTTTTAGAAATTGAGACTAAGCACTACCCGCTTTCGACATTTTCATACCGTTGCTCAAGCAACGAAAGAGCGATTGTGGAGCTTCTTTCTACCTGCGAATCTTCCTCAAGTAATTACGTGAAGGAGACCTTTCGGATTTTTGAAGAAGTATTTCCCTCTTTAAATACTGTTAAGCTTCAAGCAGTTATCGATAACACCTCAAGCCAAGTTGCACTTCGCTTGTTAAAGCATCTTACACAATCTAAAGAAATTAACCTTGCTATTAAATGCAGGAATAACAAGCCTATTGAGATCGTCGCTAATGGGTGCTTAACACGGCCATGTAACTTGTACCTATAAGAAAGGGCTGCTTAGAGCAGCCCTTTCTTTTCAGTGAGGTGTAGCTAAGAAGTCAATTCATCTAATCGAGATTCCAAAGTGATTTCTAGCGCCTTGATGATAGGAAGAACTTCTGAGTCACGACCAAACATAATTTCAAGGGCCGTATCGACATCTTCGTCTTTTGCTACAACGCTAACTTGGTAGCCCTTTTTATTTGTAGTTAGTGCCTTAAACTTTATGAATGCTTTCTGTTGTGAAAGTTTTTGCTTCAATGCGAACAGGTGTCGAGCTGTTGCGTGTGGGCAACCATTAAACGATTTTGTGATGTTTTCAAGTGAGCGACCACGGATCAACAAACTGATAAGAATTGCGGCTGTTGACTGGTGACACTGATGCTTTGCGTGCTCTTTAAATCGTTTAATAGCAGATTTTCGAAGTTCTTTAGAAATAATCATTATATTGTTGCCTGTTTATTTTTCTTATTAAGTTGACAATATTATACTGAATAATAAATGTAAGACAACAGGATTTTGCCACGATACTAACTAGCCTTAAATCGAGAAGTCATTATCATGTTCAAAATCAGTATCTAACAACGATTGTAGAGTGCTAAATTCACTACTAAATCGCTTATCGTCGAGATGCTTTGCTAAATGCTTATGAGCGTAAGAACACAGGCTTTGTAAAGGGATATTGTTCTCAACCAATTCTTGTCGATTATCTTTAAAGAATTGTAGAAGTGCTGATTTGTTTTGAGCAATTGTACTAGCTTGAAGCCAAGGCTCATATTCATCTAGCTTGGTTTCAAGTTCATCAATCAATTCAACCCTTTTTTCGGCCTCATCATGACTAAGGACATTTCCTGTCAGTGAGTTATGAATGTAGATATGCTCAATATGAGAATGACGCACATAAAAGCACGGAACCCCTTGATAAAGAGATACTGATGCATCGATTGTTGGATCATTTGTAAATACATCTTCTACAGTCTTACCTACTTGGTTGGCAAATTCATGAATATTGAAATCTTCAAGAAGTGATTCATAGATACCCTCTTTTTGGGCAAACTCCAATAGGTCACTCAAATCTATATCTGTAGCTAATTCTTGGAGTTCATGTATGTCTTCTGACAAAGCGCTCGTGCATGTAGTAACCATATGAAATGACATAACTGTTCCTTTTATTATTTAGAATATTATAACATGCATAAACTAAAAAGGCGTGCTTTAGCACGCCTTATCTTTTCTACTCTATGTTGCGAGCTATTACCTGTTTACACGTATTGCATCACAAGACAGTGCATCTAACGCTTCATCATCACTTTTAGGAACATAACGAATGTTTCCAAGGTCGAATTCCACAGTTTCATACGTGTACATCAAGAACGCAGTGTCTGTCATAGAGAAATTCATACCGTCTTCCTCAAAACATGCAAGTGGGACTTTGATTGTAGTCCAGTCGTCTGAAGGTGCTGGCAGTTCACTTGAGATAGCAACTTCCCCCATACATGGGTAGCCACAGTGTGCTGAAAGTACCATTGATTCAGGTGCTTCTGAATGCATGCGGATGTCAAACTGTAGCGTCGAATCTGCATTTGAATAAGTATTCTGATCTAAAGTAGACTTGTCTGGTGTTTGCATAAACACTTGAGCAGCACTTCGGCCTTCAAACTCACCAACGTTACCCGCGAATTTTACATTAATCGCATCTTGTTGATGTTGGTAGTTAATTGGGTCAGTTGTTACAGAACCAATAGTTGTCTCACTACCATTGGACACTTCTACATCAGCCCAACCACTTGCATCACCAGAGATCTTAGCAATATACTCACCTGTTGCTGCGCGGCCAAAAATTTCCAGTGGGTATTCAGCCAGTGTTGGATCTGGTTCATCAATTCCACAACCCCAGTAGCGAGGATCAAGTGGCAACTCACTTAAGTTCTCTTCTGTAGCTTTAATCTCACTTGAACCAGAGTATGTTAAGCCGTATCCATAAGGGAATAGAGGTTGATGCTCACCTTCAATGTCTTGCTCAGTTGAAGGTGTTACATAGCCATCGATGTTTGGCGCATGTCTGTTGATTGCAGCAGAACATTTCAGCTTAGGCCAAGAGTAAGATAACTTACCTTTAAACTCTGCACCATTTTGACGGAACAACACATCTGTAATACCGCCAGCTTCGGTTCCAGGCAACCAAGCAGCAACGAACGCATCAGAATTGTTAATTTCTTCATTAACATATAGTGGACGACCTGAGTAGAATACCGTCACAACTTTATGACCATCAGCTTTCAATTGCTTAATGGTTTCCAAATCTTGCGCGTAATGAGATTTGATTGTCGAATACTCAAGTGTTTGGTTTGCTTTGATATCGCCAAGCATTTCAGCATATGGGTCTTCACCGATCACAACGATTGCAACTGATTCTTCAGGTGCTTGTGATGAATCCGTATAAAGATTCTCTTCGCCTACTAGGTCTTCAAGGGCCATTAGCATTGTTTGAGCGCCAGGGAAATCATCTTCAATTGTATTTCCATCACCTTGCCAGGTAATAGTCCAACCACCAGTTTGCTTGGTAATGTCATTTAATGCACTACCAGCTACGATGAATGACTGATCTTTTGATAGAGGCAAAATACTATTTTCATTTTTAAGTAGTACAAGTGACTCACTTACTGCTTGTCGAGCTAAAGCCCTATGCGCATCAGCACCTAATAGCTCTGCATCACCCGCATGGGTGCGCTGAGATGGCAGCGGTTTTTCCCATAAGTTTGCACGCATCTTGACTCGGAGTATACGTGTAACTGCATCATTAATTCTGTCTTCAGAAATGACACCAGATTTCACTTGAGCAATGACATTGTTGTAGAACGCTTTCCAATCGGCATTTGCAGTAACCATAAAGACATCGTTACCTGCATTTACAGCTTCAGGACAGTTACCACCAGTACAGCCAGTAATTTCCGTGTGACCATTCCAGTCAGTAACGATTAGGCCATCAAAGCCCATTTTTTCTTTCAGTACATCATTAAGAAGATATTTACTGCCATGAATCTTGTAGTTGTACTCATGTTCACCGTCTTCATTTTGATCGTAGTTCGCAGGATCATGCCAAGAGTTAAATGATGTCATTACAACCTGCGCTCCAGCATCCAGAGCAGAGAAATACCCCATAGCATGGATGTTTCGCAAGTACTCTTCTGAATAATGATTCTCACCACGGTCAACACCATCTAATGTGCCACCATCTCCAACCCAGTGCTTCACATTGGAAATAACATTATTCTGCCCTTTAAGACCTTCAGCACCGCCCTGAAGACCCTGAACCATCCTTGCTGCGTATTCATATACGATTTCTGGATCTTCTGAATAACCTTCATAAACTCGGCCCCAACGGTAATCACGAGGCGTTGCAACTGTAGGTGCAAATGTCCAATCTAGGCCCGTAGCAACAATTTCATTTGCTGTTGCTTGCCCAATCTTTTCAATAAGATCAGCATTTCTTGCTGCGCCTAGACCAATGTTGTGCGGGAACACGGTAGCACGGTATACATTGTTGTGACCGTGAACAGCATCTGTTGCCCACATAAATGGAATACGGAAGCCACGACCTTCATATGCTTCCTCTAGCGCTAGATAGTACTTATCAGATTCGCTTGCCCAATCTTGAGCTGAGGCGTACTTGTCTTCATTAGGCCAGCCACCGCCGCCATTAAGAAGAGAACCCAGTTTGTATTCTTTAGCTTCTTCAGGGGTGACTTCTCTAAGATCTGGCTGAACCATTTGGCCCACTTTTTCTTCTAGAGTCATCATGCTTAGAATATTAGCAATCTCAGTTTCAATTGCTTGGTCTTTTTCTACTTGGGATTCAATGACAGGCCAATCGGCAAAATAAGGGAGTTCGGTTTTTACAGGAGGATTTACAACAACAGAGTCATTATCATCTGAGTTACAGCCCGTGATCAGGGCAGCAAGCACGAGTGTGCTTAATATTGTTCTTTTCATTTATTGCCTATTTTTAGGAGTTATTGGAAAAACTGCATTTATTTTAATTACAAAAACAATTCACAAACAAGGAAAGAACCTTACATATTCTATGGTTTTATAGAAAACTGTGATTGGTTTTCAAACATTAAAGTAACTTGTGAAACAAAGAGACTTTTGTTGCTCAGATTATTTATTATATAAGATATGTATTTTTGGAATATGCTACCTAAACTTGATTATTCCGAATTAACATTTAACAGTATAAATCAAGCCATATCATAGGTGGTTATTTTTTAACCTCGCCATGGAGGCTAATGAATAATCAGGTATTGTACACATATCGTACAGTTCTACATGAGTTATCCACATCATTACTAACCGATTTAGTTGATAAGTTAGCAAACTGAATGTCTTGATTTATTAAACATATAATATTTGCTACAATTCTCAGACACTTTTTATAGGAGCTAAAATGTCAGGTAAAGTTGGGTACATATGCCCTATTAAGGGTTGTCCTTGTAAGAAAAAATGGTTCCCATCAATTACTGAACTTGTTCTTCATTTGGTTGAAGAGCATGGGGAAGAAACCGTAGCAAAAAGACTGAGAGTAAAGCCTGTAGAAAAAGCTCTCGAAGGAATTGATATCGGGATCGAAGATTCAGTTTATCCCAACACGGTCAAAATATTGAAAAACAATATCTTGACGACAACAGAAGTACTATACGACAAGGAATCTTTACGGGATTTTATAGAGAGAACGACTTCTATGGAATCTATGTTTGGATTCGAAATTGAGGTGATTTTTGCCACATCCGCCGTGACAGAAATTCATTGTATATCAATAGATTAGAAGAATAAAAAATGAATAACCCAATTTATGCGATAAAGAAATGCAACGTAGTCCAGCTAATCGAGAATGCACCAAATCATACTCCTTTTGCATTTGGTGATTGCGGCCAGGAGAAGCTAATTGATGGCTTAAACACATTGCCAATCGACAAGCAATCGCGACTTAACATGAGTTCTGTTGCAAACTACTTGGAAGACTCTAAAACACCAAAGATGGTAGGCGGTGCAAACAAAGGGATTGAGTGGGTAATTAGATCACTAAAACCACACAGGGAAGCAATTGGTAAGCTTTACCAATTTCCTGCATATTCTCATTCCCCTAAAGGGATTTCATACGACACGAAGAGAATTCATCTTGACGATGAAGTCGAAATCAAATGCAAAGAATGCGGTGAAGTTTTGCGACACCCAGGTACTGACTTTATCTACGTGCCAAGTCCTAGTAAGCGCATTATTCACGGTTGTGATAACTGCGGCACATACAAACCTCTATTTGAGCTTGAGGGAATCGATGATTCACATGTTTATCTCAGACTCTGTGGTGAGCAGTACTGGGAGGTTCAACTAACATGTAGCGTAAAGGAAATGGCATACAAGCATCATTGCAAATAAGAAAGGCCCTTACGGGCCTTTTTACATACTCAGTTCTGACTCATGATTCAATTCAAGCCTTTGTTTTCTGCTAACTTGAGCATTTGATAACGGAACTGGATTATCAACGCCTTTAATCTTAACAGAATCATCATACCTTCTTACGACGACTGCTTTTTTACCAAACTCAATATTATCCTGCATCTCAGGATCTTCATCTTGGTCATACACTAAAGTGACAATGTCACCAGGAAGTGGCTCATCTTTAATTAGTTCAGGAAATGCCCTGTCTAAGTTTTCCTTAAGATTTTTATAGACTTCGTTCGCTGAGGATTCTGACTCTTCGCGGCTCTCTATTAGCATAATCTCGGCTCCCCAACAGACGGACATGTCATTAGACTCAACCTCGAAAGCCGCATCTTCTAAACTTTTATAGATGCCATCGACGCTTAGAGCTGGAGAATGAAGCGTGACTTCCATAATGTACTCAGTCTCACCATCTTCAGTGACATCATAGATTTCAACATCCCAATTTAGCTTGGCATTAGACGTGACAGTGTCGCTTTTAACATCAAACTCCTTATCAAGTAACTGATAGTATTGCTTAGTATTTTCAAGCCTAAATCCACGACGAATATCCATCTGGTAAGCATCTTCAAACGATAAACGCTTACCAGTATCGAGTGCAAAACAGTTAAGTGCCCTTTCCCATTCAGAAATATCTGCATTGCGCCCCTTTAAGAAGGAATTTAAAATCTGTGTATCGCTCAATGAGCTTCTAAGCTTGTCTCTAAGCTCTTTAGACTCATATCTCTCATAGTATGCCTTATGCTGTTCAAGTGATTCTGAAGTAACCACAGGGGCCATATGATCCAAGAAAGCCTTAGTCGTATAGAAGTCCACTTTATTAATCAGGCCATCATTAAGCATTTTTCTAACAGAGTGACGACTGTACTTGTCCTTAGTGATGAAGGACAGTGCATCAGCAACAAGCTGACAGTTAACGTCTACACGATCAATTACTCTGTCGTCACGGTTTCTAATCCGACCAAGACAAGAGTCTGCTTCTGTGTAAAGGTGACAAACCAATTCATCGATATCACCATTTTTAACGAAGGCTGCAATACTATCTTTGTATACAATATTGGCGTCTTTAGGCAGCAAGATACGAAGACTTTCCTCACTAAACGATTTTACTCTACTATCAGATTTAACATGATCAAAAACATCATTTACAAAATAATTTTCAATAGAGCTATAGTCGTATCGATTCCATTTAAAATCGGTATTGTTAGTGAATTTTTCTAAGTAACCATCCATCAGGCTTGGACTCATCCACCCCTTCGGGAAGTCAGAAGTTGACATACCAACAATCTCAGCAAGTCTAAAATATGCTTTATGGTATGTATCGATTGTGTTCTCACTGTCTTGATGAGCCGATTTACATGCGATTTCAATTGCTTCGTTCCAAGCGGACTTAACAGGGTTATCTCCTGTATCAAACAGGTTGTCAAAATCCATATCAACAAGCGTATTCTTTATCAATTCGAACTCAGGTGTTCGATTTTGGTCAAACCAGAGTTGAGCCTCAACTTCGGCACTAGCTTCGATAGCTTTTATGTAGTTTTTCATAATATTTTTATTTTATCATAACATAAACATGGATTTATTATAATTAATAGTACCCTATAACATGTCCGAGCATAAAAAAAGACGCTTTAAGCGTCTTTTTCTAACTAAAGAGATTCTGTGAACGTTCGTGAAATTACATCCCGCTGTTGTTCTGGCGTAAGTGAATTGAATCTGACCGCATAGCCACTGACCCTCAGAGTCAGGCTAGGAAATTCTTCTGGGTTCTTGATAGCCGCTTCTAAAGTCTCACGCTTAAGAACGTTCACGTTTAGGTGCATTCCTGTAGAACTTCCTTTAATATCAGACACTTCAACAGGAACTTCATCGAAGTTAAAAGGCCCAAGTTCTGTCATGTTCACTTCTAAATCTGGATCAAATTCAGCTAGTGAAGCTAGACATTTAGCCATGCCCTTAGATTCATCATGTAGCCAAATAGATCCGATTAAAGTTGGATTTTCAGCCTCAGTTATACGTAAACCTTTTATCATTATTATTATCCTAGTTTTGGTGAATAGCTTGGCGAAACAATAGAAGAGTGAACAACATTGATTTCCTCAGCAACATGACGACTTGATTTCTATGAATGCCAAGCACTATTATAAAATCAATAATAACATCAAGAAATGTACTGATCCACATCAAGCCTTACTTATTTTCAGATAAAATACGTTTTCGATCTTCTGAATCAAGTGTATTTGATGGCACTCCCATTGCTCTCAATATTCTTGAATTATGACCATTTTCTTTTGCATCCTCAGCAATTAATGAAAACATCTCATCATAATCCCAAGTGTCGTTAATGATTCGATATAACTTAAACTTGTCAAATCCAGCCTTCTCTTGATTGACTATAGAAGTCCTCAGGCTGTCTTCAATCATGCACGACACAAACAGCGGTATGTCGTTTTGCTTGCAAACTAGAGCAATTCGCTCAATAAGTGGATGAATGTCTTGTTTATATATTTCTTCTCTATCCATAGAACTCTAATCTCGGTACTTTAAGGCTGGCAAGCCAGCCTTGTTAATCAATTGTCGAATGACGCTACTGACACATAGTGCAGATTGCCATCGATATTAATGGAAAATACTTGCTGGTTAGCCATCACAGCTTCAAAATGTTCAAAAATTTCTGCCCAGGCATCTTTTTCGGCATTGTGAACAACACCTCTTTCGTTTTCAGATAGTTCAATGAATCTCATCGATGCATCGTCAAATCTACCTTGTAGATCAATGTCAGGCACATTTTCTATTACTAGCTTTTCAAAATCAGGAATGGTTACTTGGCTAACAAGTGGTTGAATTTGGCCGTCACTAGGAAGAACATCAAAGTGAGCAATAGGCTCTACATTAGTCGGTAGTTCGTGATACCTAAACCACACATAATTTCGGTTATTAATTTCAGTTGTATGCGAAAGGTGCAAGTTAAGCAGACGACTATTGTATTCATCGAGATCGGTATACGTCTCGTTTGTTAAACCTGTTCGCGTGTTAATGAATTTCGGCTTTTCATGCTGTATCCAGAAGGAATGCCTTTGGTGTAACATCTCACTAAATTTAAGCTTTGTATCTGAACATGGTGTAGAGGTGCGAAAGTTCTCTATATCAGTGATGCTATAAACCCCTTTGGCAAGCTTAGCTTTGAGTTTTCTTTTGAACATCGATGCCCATTTGTTAGGACACTCACCATGTTGTAACCAATGGCATTGTAAGTCACCTGCAAATTGACGTGTACCAATATAGCCTTGTGACGAGAACCTATTACTGTGTATCGTCTTTACAATCATTGAATGGAAGATAATCTCCCCACTCTCTCCATAAACAGTAAGATGATCCCCATCATTTATCAGGTTGATTAGTTTTTCATCTTCTACTGGGCTATCAATATTGTTATGACCTTTAAGTACCCACTCAACGCCATCAACGCTTACATCATCATTTATGTGTAAGCTTCCCGAAATTATCAATTTTCACTCCAAGTTAATTAAAAAAAGGTAGCCAAATCTGGCTACCTTGAATTTATATCAGATATAATTACTTTTCAACAATTTCGCTGTTAGCAACTTTTTCTAATTTGCTTGTTAGTACTGTTGGGTCACTTGCAACTTGGCCCATGAACTTAGGAAGTTGGATGCCAGCTTGACCTGCCAGTTCGTGTAGCTGTGGAGCCATTGTAGCAAAGTCTTTAATAAAGCCCTTAAGGCCATTACCACCTTCACCATTACTGCTACCAGAATCCCACACTGTGATTTTATCGATTTGAATTTCTTTAATCGCTTCCATTTGGATTCGCATAACTTCTTCAATCTTCTCGATAAGAAGTAGGCTCGCTGCCTGCTCGCCAGATGCTTCAATAAGACTTGCATAACCTTCTGCTTTAGCAGACATTACTTCACGAATACCTTCAGCTTCAGCTTTGAACTTCATCAGCATTGCATTTGCTTCTGCTTCAGCTTCTTTCTCAATTGCCGCAGCCTTACCTTCTGCTTCAACAACAAGTTTTTCAGAAGCAATTCGTTCTTCAACAACGTCTGTTACACGACGAGCTGCAAGTTCAGCCTGCTCACGAGCTTCTTCAATGGCTTTACGAGACTCTTGCTCACGAGTTTGAGAGTCTTGGTCTAGTTCCGCTTCACGAATTCGCAGGTCTGCATCGTATTCAGCTTCTAGTGCTTTTGATACGTTTTCACCTTTTTTAAGATTCGCATTTTGCTCTGCGATGAAGATATCGCGATTAGCATTGGTTTCAGACTGAGACTTTGAAGATTCAGCTTGTTCTTGTACGACAGTAACTTCCTGCTCACGTAGAGCTTTAGCCTGACCGATTTCACCTAACTTTTCTTGTTCTGCAACGTCAATTTTCGCCTGCTGAATAGCAGTTTGTGCAGCTTTCTGGCCGATTGCATCTAGGTAGCCAGATTCATCTGTGATATCACGAATGTTTACGTTCACAATTTCAAGACCAATCTTAGCCAACTCTTCTGCTACAACGGTATTGATCTTCTCTTTAAAGCCATCACGGTCTTTATTGATGTCTTCAATTGTCATTGAAGCAATCACTTGACGTAGTTGACCAGTTGCAATTTCTTGTGCTTTAGCTCGGATCATCTTATGTTCTAGACCAAGAAGACGCTCTGCCGCACAAGCAAGAACTTCTGGTGCTGTGCTGATCGCAACAGTAAATGTAGAAGGCGTGTTCAAACGAATGTTATTTGAACTTAGTGCGCCACGAAGATCTACATCAAAAGAAATTGGTTCAAGTGATAGATACTCAAAATCTTGAAGCATAGGTACGATAAAGGCACCCCCACCGTGTACAGTTTTAGCTGACTTCTCACCGCCTGTTTTACCATAGATCACAAGCACTTCATTAGGCTTACAGCGTTTGTAGTACACTGTCACCATGATGAATAAGAAAATAACAAATACTGCTGGGACGGCAACGAATGCGATGCCTCCAAATAAACTTCCTAAATCCATTTTATTCCTCTTTTTATTAAATGGTTTTAAATTGTAGGTTTTTTAACGCTCACTAATACGTGTGCGTCATTCGGATCAGTGACATACGCTGCGGTTCCAGCGAGAATGTCTTCACTATCCTTTGTGTAAGCAGTGACATGACGGTAAGCGCCACGAGACTTAATGCGAATCTGACCAGATTCAATATTGTTTCCAGGAACCCTAATCGTAATATCGACAGGATCTCCAATAGAAAGGCCATTATCTTTAATCTCGCCAGACTCCGCTCTGCGAAGACTGAATAGTAAGTACGCAAAAATCACTGATAGAAAAGATGCAACAACGAATGCACCAATGTTCGCAGTGATATCACTCATACCTTGGTAATGAAATGCCAGCCAGGTAAAGCCAAAAGACATGCCAAAGCCCAATACGGTGTTAACTGAAAGAATGGAAAAACCATCACTTGCATCACCTGCTTCAAACTCACCTTCTGCGCCAATTAACATAGCAACCATTTTTAGGATGAACAGCGCACCACAACCAACACCCAGAATTAGTGCAATTGTATGCATTTTTTATCCTCTTATTATTAATATTATTGATGTGTTTTCAGGATTATCCTGCCAACGAAAACGATCATGTTATATATTGAATATTATGTAAAGCGTTTTTTGGACATTTCTAGAAAATTATCTATAAAAAACGACCAACGCCAGCTTTATTAAAGTTTATAAATATATAAATATTCTTTTCTTTTAATAATTATTTGAACAAATAGATACAATTGCTGCGCAATTAAAGATTCGATTGATGCGCTTACATCCTGCTTAAAAAACAACCTAACGGTTTAAGGATTTTTCTGATTTTCATTGCTTTGTGTTAACATCAAAATAAAAGGTTTAATATATGAAAGTTACCAATAGAGATATCCTTAATGGCATCGTTGCGAACACTGGTCGTTTCGTTCTAGTTGCTGATAGCTTTGATTTTGATAAAGACCAAAGACTGGCCCAACTGATCATTAACAAGGATGATATGGCCGCTGGCTATAACCTTCCTGACCCGCATATCAACGCAATACCGCTTCAAGAAATTTCACAAGACACGACGACTGATAAAACACTGATCTCCGCAGGATATGCACTCTACTTTGACGAAAAACTTTTACTAGGCAAAAGACCAAGCAACATTACTCACCCGAATAAATGGACAGTTATGAGTGGTCGATGTTCAGAGCTTCCAAGCGAAACAGGAATCAAAGAAGCCCTAGAAGAAGTCGTTGTAGAGGTCACGAATGGAACTGAGTTTGGTTTTGCATACTTTGGTAGTAGTGAAGAGTATCACCTAGCAATTGCAGAAACCGCTCTAAGTAATGTCGATTATGATGACAGAGCACGCGCTGCAAAGTGGATACATTGCGAACTTGAGACCATTTCTACTAACAATGAGTATCGAGTAGAGATTTATGATGAGCAATGCGGACTGCTTGATGTTGTTAGCGATGTAACACTGAGTTTTTGTGATAAGAGGATTACATTAGATATGGTGACAGAGAAGCGCGTGGTTATGCCAGAGGGATGGCGGTTCTCTAGGGCATGGTTTATTGAAAATGATGAAACCCAAGAAGCAAAGTTGCTGTCTGTAGACCAATGGCATGAAGTAGAACGCTCAGAAATGACTAATTGTGTTCTTTCAATCATAGATTAAAGTAGCCTTTTAGAGATCATCTAATAACTCGTTAATACCTTCCAAGGCATCGCTATTTTCAACTTGCGGTGCCAATTCCTAGAGCATCAAAAATATTTAATATAACAAATAAAATCTAGCCCTTTACTCAAAAATCCATTCGTGTATATTTGTCACTCAAACATAAGGTTTCAATATGCATAAAACCAAAATTGTAACATTACTGGCTTTGTTTTCACCCCTTTCGAATGCTAGCGTACACTCTATAGAATGTACTTTCGATTCAATTAATCAGCATGAGATTTTAATTACTAAGTCTACAAAGTTTCGGAATATGAGCCTGACAAGGATCTATACCATTGATAAAGGCGTCCCTTTAGATATCTTTGATTCTCTGTATCACGATGAAGACAATTCTACGGCAATTGGCTATACAATCATTAATGATGTTGGAGGGAGCTTAGTACAATCCATTGTTTTGGAAGATGGGTATCAACTAGAGAATGGGTCTGTTGGCCGAAAGTTTGTTTTGTCTCCAATTGAAATGACTGATGGGCCAATAGTCGATCAAATTACAGTATCGACTTGCGCATTTTAAAAGGCGTCTAAGACGCCTTATCGAATTCAAGTAGTTTAGTCATCTCAACCATAACCTTCTCTGAAAGAGCTTTATCTTCGCTCACAGCAACAAGAACGGCACTTTCTGTAACTTGCTTTTTAACGCCTTTGTCATCGTGCTCGGCATTACCATTTACCTTTGCATTAGGCACAAGATAGATACTGACTTCTTTACCTTTATCCGTAACTGCGATCATCTGAAAAACCGCTTTTTTACCAAAATTACAGTGGTTTACATATCTTACTTTCCAAGGTAAGGTATTGATTGTTTTGCCAAAAGGCGATAGTTTTTTATTGACTTCATCAACAGGAACATCACTTTGCATTTGGTCTGTAAGTGGTTTTGTTGTCACCATATGGTTGTAGGCAGTATCAATGACACTTTCTGCATGAGCTACAGGCGTTGAATTAAACATCAAACTTCCGAATAACAGTAAGACTCCAGCACAACTTGCGGCCATTGAACCCCAGGCAGGTTTCTTACTGGTAACTGGTCTTTCTCTTTCTGGTATTGAAAGAAGACTCGCTTTCAAGTCATCAGGGACATCTACGTTAAATCCATCATAGAGATCCTTTTCAAAATGGTCTTTCTTTTTCTTAAAATCAAAAAAGTTAGTAATGTTACTTCTGTCCGACTTGTTTTTGTTCATTAAACTCTGATCCCTTAATCAAAATTTGTTTTGCTCTAGCTAGCCTTGTACTAACTGTGTTTCTGTTTAGACCGAGCTGTTCGGCAATTTCTTCCACACCAAATCCATATAATGTTTGAAGCACTAGAGGTTCACGGTAATGATCTGGCAAATTAGCGATCTGCTGTTGTAAAAATTCCTTATCATTATCAAACCCTCCGTCAACCGAAAGCACCTGATCTTCTACGTCGATATGCTCATATTCATTGCGCTTACCTGCAAATCGACGATTATTCTCATTACGCGCAATTGTAAGAAGCCAAGACTTGGCCGACTCGTTATCTTTCAAATTATCTAGGTATCGCCAAGCACGAATGAAAGTTTCTTGTACCACGTCTTCAGCATCATGCTTGTTCTTTGCGAGCCAAAAAGCATATCGATACACGTCGTCACTGTAAGTTAGAACAAGCTCATTGTATCGCTGTTCTTTCGTTGGTTTTCTGAACTTAAGTGCTTTCTCTATTAAATTTTTCATCAAATGATTATTCGTATTGTTCTTCTTTGGATCATTAAACCCAAGATTGTCTGATTTAATTTCACGAAACTCAAAATTTATTATATATTAAATAATAAATAAGAGTCAATTGAAGCCCATTTTCAGTTTGAAACGTTTAGTTACATGACATTTGAAAATTATTGAAAGTAATCCTGAACGTCCAAGGTCTAATCGAGCGAACTGTAATTCTAACCTAACCCGATGCGGTATAACACCGAAAAATGAATAAAAGGAATATCATGGATACCAATTTACAATCAAAACTGCCACTGAGCCTACTCCTGATGAGAATAGGCATATTTGTCGTCTTTCTGTTTTGGGGCCTAGATAAGATACTTGTCCCTGAACACGCCGTTAAGGTCATGTCTGGATTTTATGGTATCGACATGTCAGTCAATGCGATGATCGCCCTTGGCGTTGCTCAAATGGGCTTTCTATTGGCTTTCCTACTTGGTATGTGGAAGAAATTCACTTACGGGGCAATCTTAGTACTGCATGCTGGCTCAACACTGTCGTCATTCGCAAAATACATCGACCCGTTCAACAACCTACTATTCTTTGCTGCGTGGCCTATGCTTGCTGCTTGTTACGCACTCTACGTTATGCGTGATTACGATACTTACGCAATTCATAAGTAATAAAAAGGGCGTCAAATGACGCCCTTTTTTACATTTCCATTGAATGCTGGGAAACATAATGTGTGACTTCCTCTTCACAGTCTCTCATTTCAAGTGACATCTTAAGTGCTCTTTCAGGCAACCCTTGCCTTTTATAGTCAGAATGCATCTGCTCTTCACTAAATGCCTTGATTTCAACGAAGAACCCGCCATAGGTATCAATAACCTCATTGGCCTCTTTTTCTGACTCGAACATAAAACCATAAGAGTTGGATTTGGAAACTGGAATTTCACCATGCTTTTTCAGCCAGGCAGTATCATATGCCTCCTGAAGCGCTTCTACACGATTTGCTTCTTTGAAGTATTCCTCATCGTTAAGTTCAAACATGTAGTCATCATTTTCTTCTGGTCGATTCATCATGTACTCACTCGACGCAAAATCGTTGAAAAGCTTTTCATCATAAAGATATGAGTAACCGATAAAGTAAGATTTTTCTTCAATGAGGCCAAGTTCAACAGCCCTTTCTATAGCAACTGTTCGCGCTGTTTCTTTCTTTGCAATCAAGTCGTCATAGGCAAAGTTTATCCCACTAGTGTAACTGCTTGGATCATCGCGATACTGACATATCACATTGAGCAAGTTCCCTTCAGATAGAATAACGTAGAGATCATTAACGTTCACTCCCTCTTCATACTGCCCCAAATAGAGATACGGGCATTCTTTGATTCTGTCAATCTCATCATGATAAATGAACTCAGAAACAGGTTTGACTGAATGCACTGGAACTTGTGATTTCCAATCAACTTGTTTCATTACAGTGAAATCTCCATTTCATTTTCACGGGTAAAGTCATGAGTTTTCACAACTTCAATCGCGTTAGGGTCAAAGATCACAGCGAAATGTCCATCATTAACTGTCGCCAATGTCATATCTGCATGCTCGGCACAGTGCTTTTGTGTAAGCTCAGCAAAGGTCTTGTTAAATGACTCATAATCGTTGCTATTAGTTATGACAGCAACGGCATTAAACATATCCTTTACGACTCCCCATAGATTATCGTTTTGGCTCATGATTTTATTCACGAACTCTTCTTTTGATTTAGACAGAGAGTAAACTTCAGTAAGGATCTTGTCCGCAGGGTCGTTATAGTCATGATAGCCATCATCTATTTCACAACGCCAATCATCAATATCTTCATAATCTGATATGTCGTAGTCAGAATAATCCAATGAAGAACTGGCTACCCCCTCCAAATGCTCATTCAACGCTTCAATTTCTTTTTCAGGATCTTCGCCATTCTCTACTGCAAGGACAACGTCATCTAACAACCCTCTAAAAGTGTCAATATCCCAATTAGCTTGCTCACGCACATGATTAACCAGTCCAGAAACAACTTCTATCCATGCCTCTTCGGGCACTGAAAATGGACAAGCTTTACTCATGTCGCTCTCTGACTCAACTTTAAGTCGATAAGCAAATTTACCTTGCGAAAACATTGCTGCTTTACTGAAGTCTGGGTCATCTATGAACGCATAAATCCCAGGCCCATAGGCATCAACACCGTTGCCAGAAACTCCTAGTTGCTCACCTTTCTTTTCATAATCAAAAAGCTGGAACGGGTTATCCTTCGTTATTTTCTCTGGAGTCCCATGTGTAAGATTATAAATAGCCATATTATTTGCACTTTCTTTGTTTTTATTATAATACTTATTATAGCACATAAAATGCATCTGCAAAAATTGAATAAAAGTGTTGCACCATTGATTTTTTGTGCTATATTAATTTACGAATTTTAGTTAATAATAAGAGAATAAAAATGGAAATTTGGAACGCAAGTTCACTGGCTCAAGCCCTTCCTGCTGAGTCTTTTTCTTCTGTTGTCGTAAATGACCACGCACTTAAAGTACAACTTAAAGATCATGCTGATCTAGAAGTTGCCATTGTGATCAGTGATAAGTACGTGACGGCACAGGCTGTCCTATGTCCTGTTGCTGCTGTTGAGGCAGTCACTGATGTTGACGAGTTCAACAAGGGCCTGCTTTTCGCGACGAAAGCTCTTCACCTATCTAGCTTTGCAATTGAAACTATCAACGACGTTGAATGCTACGTGATTCTTGCAGAGTTCACTTCGAGCACTATCATCGAGAATGTTCTAATTGAACTGAATACTCTTGCGGAAAATGCTTTTGAAGTATCTACTGAAATTTCTAACAAACAGGCATAACGCCTAATTTATAAGGATAATAATAAAAATGGGTTTATTTGGTAAACTATTTAGCCTTGGTAAACACGCTGTTGGCGAGCAAGAAAAAGCACTTGACGACAAGTATGGCGACAAGCTTTTTGAGCAAAACATCCGCGATTCAAAGGCCCGTCTTGCTAAAGCTGAAGAAGCTGTAGAAAAGCACCAGGCTTACGTTCGCGTTGAAGGCGCGGAAATCGAGTCTTACCGCGAACAACGTGAAGAACTTGAGTCCAAAATTGCTCAAATTCGCACTAAACACGATGCTCATAAAGAAGCTGGTGAAGATGAAAAAGCGGCTGAACTTCTTGAGCTTGCAAAACGTGCTCGTAAAGAAGTAACCAAGCTCGACAACAAGTACAAGATCAAGTTAGAAGCTTTTGAGCTTGCTGAAGAGCAACTAATTGAAAACCGCGAACTGATCTCTGAATACCAAGAAGAAATTGAGCGTAATGAACTTGAGCTTCAGAACGTTAAAGCCAACCAAGAGCTAATCAACATGCACAAGCAAGCTGATGTTGTTGGTGACTCTCTTTCGGGTAACGGCTTTGACAAGTCAGCTCTCGAAGCAACCAAGCGCCGTCAAGCTGAACAGCGTGAGCAGATCAAGATCCGCCGCGAGAAAAAGAAAGACAGTTCAAGCAACCTGAACTCTGCTCTTGACGATGCTCTAACTGACGAGTCATCTCCTTGGTAACTAGCAAATAGGTAACACTATGCGACGTAGCAATATTCGAATTATCTGGATGTTACGGCGTTTGGTCGAACGAATGACATGGCGAGTATTACTCGCCATTTATTTGGCCCATATGGTTATCTCATTCCTTCTCCTTAATCTTGCTGGCGAAGAAGTAACAGATAACCTTATACGCTTCATCTATTTTCATACTGTCACCGTTAGTACCGTTGGTTATGGTGATTGGAGTGCATCAAGCCCTATGGGCCAGCTCGCGCTCTCTCTGATCATAATCCCAACTGGACTACTGCTCTTTGGTGCCACATTAACTCGAATTGGTGAATCATACATGAATATCAAACATAAAATGATTACTGGCGATATCTCACTTCAGGGACTAGATGACCATATTTTAATTATTGGTTGGAGACCAGGCAAAACACGTCGCATTATTGACCTTGTAAAGCGTGAAGATAGCGTTAAACGCCCAATCGCTTTGGTAACAAATCAGCAAGAATTGGAACACCCTCTTCCAAATCAGGGTATCGACTTCGTTAAAGTTGAAAGCTTCATAAATAATGACGAATTAGACAGACTCAATTTGGAGCATGCTAGAAGCATTATTGTAAACACAGGCGATGAAGGAAATAACTACCTTATCTGTGTGGCCCTTGTAACGCGCCTAAACACGCTCAAAGGTAAAGGCTTTGAAATGCCTCATATTGTAGTTTATGCATCAACAGAAGACATACAGGTGCTTCTAGAGCAAGTAAGCGACAACATTGAAGTCATTAATGTATTCCAAGAGCATTTATTGTCACGTTCTGCCTTATTTGCTGGATCTAGTGCATGTACTGAGTCCCTACTCGACCCACACGCTTCAGCGAGTCAATACTCACTGACTTTGAGTGCTGACTTTGAAGCAACAACATTCAAAGAACTGCTAAACAAATTCAAAGCAGAAAAAAATGTATTAGTTATTGGTTACTCTCTTCCAGACGATCCATTGGGCCGAAAATTACGGTTAAACCCTGAAAACAGCGACATCGTCGGAGCATGTTTTCACATTCATTACATTGCAAACAATCAACTTCATAATATATAAGGAATAATAAAGTGTTTGATAAGTTAAAAGCCATCTTCAAAATCAAAAAAGAAGAAAAAGAAGGCGTAGTTCATGAAGAAACTGTTCATCACACTCGCCTTGCAACGAAAGGTCTTAAGGTAGGTTCTCTAGTTGCTATTGATTACCCGATGCTAGCTATTGAAGATGACCTTGCAATCAAGGTAGTTGATAAAGCAAACAAAGTTACAGGCATTTCACGAAACGAAGAGCGTGGGAATTATATTAACCGCTATTACCTTGAAAATGACACTTTCATCCAACTAGAGTTCTTTGGCGAAGATAAAGCTGAAGCAGTATCTAGTGTAATGATTTTTGACTATGACCCAGAGCTTTGTGAAGACCTAACTGACACTAACGAAGATCGCCTTTCATACTGGCGTCAAGTCATTGAAGAAGATTCAGAATTCAAAATTGGTGAACGTGTTTATAACCGTGTATCTCCACATGTACTTGGTGGTTTAGAAGTCGTTGAACTGATCAATGACGAGCTAAATACACTTGAGAATAATTTTGCAGTTTTCGAGCGCAATGTTACGAAAACCATGATTGAAACTGTAATTGTCAATGTAGAACAAGAAGTAACGCTAAATGATGATGGTGAAGTCATTGAACAAGGCGACATTTCAGTTTCTGTCGCTATTGGCGTGGGTATCCCACATGACTCACTAGATGTAAGTCGAATGTAATTGCAATTAATTTAATTTTTAGTATATAATAAGGAATAATAAAAATGTCTAATATTGTTGAAAATGTAGAACTTGAAACCATTTCTGAAGCTCCAATGGGTGAATTCACAATTATTGAATCTCTTATGGGTGTCGTGCCATTTCTAATTTGGTTTGGCCTAGCCATTGTAATGCTGGTGGCTTTTGTGAAAATTTACCTTTGGGTAACGCCATATCATGAAATCGATCTAATCAAAGACAAAAATGAGTCTGCGGCGATTTCTCTTGGTGGTGCAATGATTGGTTTCACACTGCCACTAACATCGGCAATGGATGGCTCCGCAAACTTAGTTGATTTCGGTATGTGGGGTGTCATCGCCATTATCGCACAAGTTCTTACCTTCTCTTTGGTTCGCATTGTTTTCCCGCGAACACAAGAACGAATTGAGAACAATGAACGTGGTATGGCAATTTTCTTGGCCGCGACGTCTATTACAGTTGGTATGCTTAACGCATCGTCTATGTCTTACTAAGAGGAACAGACGATGACTGCGAGAAATAAAACAAAAATAGCATTGGCTGTAACTGGTGTCACAGTACTAGCAGGTTGTTCGGACGAGCCAGAGGTAGTCTATAAAGAACCTACGCCTGAAATGATCCAGGCAGCGGTTGATAAATATCTAGAAGAACAAAACCGCGAAAATGAAGAGCTTAAAGCATTAGTTACTGAGCTAAAGAAAGAAGATCCGACAGTACATGATGCACGATACTCATACGTAGATGGTGAGCGAGTTCTTAAGGTAGTTCATGAAGACCCTGATGACTCTAGTCTTACTGAGTATATTGTCCCTGTAGCAACAGGAGCATTTGCTGGCTATACAGGTGCAGTTCTAGCTCAGAAAATGAACGAGTCTCGTATGATGGCATACAATCAGTGTGAACCGCATATCGTATATCCATACGATCATCACTGCTATAACCCATACATGCATCAGCAGTACAGCACAGGGACATATCGTGGTACTCATTGGCCGACTGTTGTATATGATGATTACGACTATTATAACGATACACGTCGTAAAGATTATCGAGATTACTCTCAGCGACAGGCGAAGGTTGCAAAAACCCAAGCAGCAACGATCCCAAAATCGGCACAAGAACGTGCTAAAGAAGTTAGAAAGAAGTACAACGACAACCGACTAGCGTCGAATAATACGAGTTCTAATCGTGTCTTAACACAAGACCGTAACAGTAAAAGTAACACTGTAACTTCTACTACCAAAACTCAAACAAGCTCTGGTTACACTGTAACTAGCAATACTCAAGCTAAGAAGACCAACACTTACAAGAAGCCTGAGCCAAAGCTAGAAACAAAACGAAAGGCATTCAAGCCGAAGAAAACGGTTAGGCGATCATCGTTTAGCTGGGGCGGATAAGAAAAACAATAACAGGCGCTCAATGAGCGCCTTTTTTAATAATAAATAAGAAGATTGAGATAATAATGACAAAACAACTACTTAAAGTGATCCCTGACTATAAAGAGCTTCAAGCTGCATGCCCAAATACTTCAGCGACCGCATTAATTCAGGGTGAAGACTGTGTACTAAATCCAATCAAAAATGAGTTTCGGTTTCCAGAGAACAAAGATGGTTTAACGCCATTTTACACGTTTACCGAAGACCAAGTAACAGAACTAAACATCGCATCAGAGAAGGTCTATAACTTAGTCGTAGACTCATTAGATTTCCTTTTCTCTGATAAATACAAACATCTTATTCCAGAATTTTTTGGTCGAGAGTTCATCAGTAAGTACCCAGAGTTTGTAGAATACGCTGCATATACATTTAAGAAAGAGCACCCTGCCATCTATGGCCGTTTTGACATTGCTTATGATTTTGAAGAAAAGAAAATTCTAGGTTTCTATGAAGGCAACCTTGATACCCCTACCATGTACTTTGACTCAGTTGTAATGCAAAACCACCTGATGAAAAAGCTTGGCATGGAAGATAAGCAGTTCAACTTACACCAGGAAAAACTGGGCAAGAATATCAATAAATGTATTGGTAGTGCGTCAAAACGAATCGCTTTTTTATGTGACACTACACTATTTGAAGATTGCATCACCACAGAGTTGCTGTTTCACACGATCAATGACAATACAGACCATATAGTGAATTTTGCCGACATGTTCTCGTTGGAGTACGACTACACTTCGCCACGTTATCCAGTGTTCACACTGGATGATATGCCTTGTGACTATGTGTTTGCATTGTATCCATGGGAAGATATGATCGTTGATTTTTATGATGATAGCATCAATCCTCTTAAAGAATGGCAAAAGTGGGCCGACAGAACAAAATTCCTAGAACCAGCATGGCGTTGGTTCGTGAGCAATAAAGGTATCTGGGCATGGGTTACTTATCTTAAAGAGGTGCTGGCGAAAACAGATGAAACAGTAGCAAAATATATTGACGAAAATGTCGATGCATTCAATTATGTTATCCCATCGTTCAATCATAAACCCAAGCACTTGAAAAACTTTGTAATGAAACCACTTCAGGGCCGCATGTCCAATAACATCATGTTTTATGAAAATAATGTAAAAGTTCATGATACCGATGGTTTTTATTCTGAAGATGACTTTATGTATCAAGAACTATGCCCTACTACTTCAGCAGATGGCGGCCAAACAAGCGCAATTGTTTGTACTTGGTTAGCTCCTTGGAACGAAGGTGGCCCTATGGACATGGAAGCAAGTGGCATTGCAGTTCGTGAGTTTACTGGAATGATCCTAAAAGTTTCTGAAGAGAGATTTGTTCCACACTTAGTTGCTGATGAATAACTTTAACCTTTGCGGGTAAATTACTAAGCCAATTAGCATAAATAAAACAGTTACATTGTCACATAAGGGGAGTTACCGACTGGTATCTCCCCTTTTTGCATTAAAAATTATTCAAACCATTTCTGGTCAATTAAAATGTACGTTTTAATTGGTTAGAAACACTCAAAACGTTCAAGTCTTAGCCAAGAACGGTGTTGCAGCATAGATGGCCTACCCTTTAAAAGCTTCATAAGCTTATATTCATCTAAACTCCTTAATATTACGTATAATAAGTGTTTTGTGATACAATATAGAAAAAGAAGAAGGTATAGAAATGTCTTTTGTACAACGCATGCAAGATAAGCGAAACGATCTAAGTAAGTCCCTAGAGGACAACCCAAAAAGTATTAGCCAAGGCCCAGGTGTTGTTAGAGTACTTTACGCGACCAACAAAGATCCGAATGACCCAACAAATGAACCATGCATGGTTTTTACCCATGACTTAAGTCGCGAGCTAAGCATTGATGAGATCGTCAGCATGATTGATGAGCGCCGAACAGAAAAAAATATGGCTATTTCGTTGACCATGAACCAACTAACTCAATATGCACAATCTGATAAAGTAGACCTTGTGAATGATGTAGTTGGTGCCTTAATGAGTTTTGAAACTACACTCGATACGTTTAAGAAGAATGTCATTGGAAATTACAATACGCATCTTTCTATGTTGACTCAGCACTTCTATGAAAGAGGTGTTTCATTTGACTTCATTCATAATCACCGCAACCAATTGATAGAAATGGCGAGGACGGCTCTACTTGTAAATATGGATTATGATGGCAAGTCACCTCTAACTACTTCAAAGCATATTGCTGATAACATGCTTTCAAAACAAGGTCAGAGAAAAATCTTTCAAGCCTCACCAGAATTTCGCGATACAATTAACAAGCTAAACAATGATCTAAATCGCAGCCGCGAAACATCTTTATCTATGTAATCAAAGGAGCCAGTTGGCTCCTTTTTTAATCATATACCCATATCAAATCCAAATAATTATAGCTATAATAAAGGAAAAATTTGAAACCAATCTATGAAACTAACAACAACTGAAGCAATAGAATTACTCCAAAATAATGATGATGTATGGGCTTTTGATTTGCTCTTTTCGCAGTCAAAGATGAGAATTATCAAGAACTTGAAGCCAGTAAGAATTCTTGACTTACATTTTGGCGCTTATACTAATTCAGAAATCGTCACCCATTTTAGGACTTTCGAACAACCTAATGTAAAGGTTCCAGCAGTTGATCTATATGACGGCAGAATGATTTTTACTCCATCGCTTTTCAGTAGCGAGGAAGAGTGTCATTCTGCCTACAACGATAGAATTAATTCCTTTGCAGACTTCATTGATGAAGACCGAATCAAAAGAAACGAAAATAGCTTAAAGCTAATGTCTTCTGTTCTAAGTCACATTAAAGTAATCAATTAATATATCTGGGCTGCCGTAGTGGCCCATCTCTCCAGAACACCCATCGACTACAATCTCGCCAACTGATTTTTTACCTAAAATGATTTCTTGAAATGCTTCTATTCAACTGATAAATTTGCCATTCTAACTTTTTAGTGTATATAAACACAGTATCAGGAGCGCATGGAATGACAAATGGAATTGTAACTTCTGATCATAACCAACATAGTCCATTCAATGTTCCTGTATCTAGACAAGAACGGTCTACCAAGCTTAATCCTGCAAGATCATATCTTCTTAGCCTTCAATCTGAGCGTAGCCGAATTACCATGGCCTCTTATTTAAACCAGATTGCAAAGCACTTGAATAAGCGGGATATGGACTCATGCCCTTGGCAACACCTCAATGAAGATTACGTTAGGTATGTGCTCGACCGCCTTACCAAAGAAAATAAGGCCCCAGCCACCATAAATACATACCTTTCAGCAATCAAAGGTGTATGCCGTGTAGCTTGGAAACAAAAGCTTATGCATGTCGAAGACTACATGGAGGTTAAAGATCTCAAGTCTATCTCAGGCTCAAGACTTAAAGATGGACGAGTTATTGAAGACACCGAGTTACGATTTTTAATCGATAGCTGCAAGCGATCTTCCAACATAATCAAAGGCATAAGAGATGCCGCAATTTTCTCATTACTCCGAGGATGTGGATTTCGTCGTTCTGAGCTTGTCAGCATAAACGTTACAGACAATATAGATTACGATAACCAGGTAATTCGAATTGTAGGTAAAAATAACAAGGAACGTGCAGTGCCGTATGGTGACTCTGTAAAAAGAGCATTAGAAGACTGGCTAAATGTACGTGACGCCGTCACTATTGATACCGAAGCTCTGTTCAGTACTGTTCACCGATCAGGAAAAATTTTAAACAGCAGGTTAAGTGACTGCACAATCTTTGACATATGCCGCGACAGAGTAAGAGAGTTTTCGATGGAAAAGATACGTCCACATGACTTTCGAAAAACCTATATCACTAAACTTCTAGATGACGGCAACCCAATTGAAGATGTTCAATTTCTCGTTGGACATGCTTCATCAGCTACAACAAAGGGCTATGACCTCAACAAGAATCGTAATGCAATACGTATTGGTAGAAGCATTCAGTTCTAGACTTTACTGTCGAGTTAATAACTAAGAACTTGGGCGCAAACCGTAGCCGTCCATAAAAAGATGGGCCACAACAATGTGGCCCATGAATGTTTTACTCACCAAAGAAAAACTTAATCTCTCGTTCAGCAGCTTCAAGGCTGTCCGAACCATGCGCAGTATTTTCTTCCTTCAGAGTTGCATATTTAGCACGAATAGTGCCCTGCTCAGCTTTTTTCGGATCTGTGTTACCCAGTACTTCTCGGTAAGCAGATACAGCGTTTTCACCTTCCACTACGAAAGCAATGATTTCACCAGAGGTCATAAAATCAAGAAGCTCACCGAAAAATACCTTATTTTCATGTTCACTGTAGAACTCTGAAGCTTGTTCGCGAGTTAAAGTTAGACGGCGAGCCTTCGTTACGGTCAAGTTGAACTTACAACGATTAATGTCGTTAAAGATAAAATCTTCAAGTTGTTGTTTTGTAGCATTAGGCTTAATCAGGCCAAGAGTCTTCTGCATCAGAATTCCTTAAAATATTATTCTTATATAGTGCTCAATACACACTTTTATTATACTTTTAATAAATCACATGTCAAACAGACATTGCCTTAACCCAAAAAGGCAAACCATCAGGTTTGCCTTCTCAACTTATGCTTGGTTGTCATTCTTAAACCAGGGTCTTGAGTCCAACCCGATTGGCAAGCCTTGAATCGTTGCTAAACTCTCTGTTCCAGTTGGTTTCATTTGCAAGTGTTCAGCAACTACAAAAGAGTTCAGTGAGCGAATAGACCGAACAAGCCAATCTGTAGAGCATGCTCTGAGCATTGTCGCCAACATTTGACCATTATCATCAAGCGTTATCTGGCGCTTTACTACACCTGAGATCATCGAGATATCTTCAAACCTATATAAATCGGCATCTTTAACAGACAAGTATGAAATTTTTCTTATTAGACCTGTATCCAAGATTTCTATTAGATCATCGCATTTGTACTCTGACACTAAGCATATTTCATCACCATCAACATAAAACCCATTAAACCATTTAACTTTGTTTATTTTGGGCATGATAAAGCTTAGCAAATAAGTTCGTTTATTTTTGGAACTCTTACTATTCCCTTTGAAAAAGTGTTTAGCAACCTCTCTCGTTGACTCACAATTCAAACTATTTTCGATACCTATATCAAGTGAGCCTAATTCAATTAACTCACCATAAGCATTGGCACTCTCCAGCAATCCTGTTAGTGCCACCTCTAACTTTTCATCACCGTAATTAGTTCGATACTTTACTGTGGTCACTAACGATTCTAGGCCGTCAAATGCAATTTTATTGGTAGACTTTACTTTATTTAATTGCGATCTAACTGGAACAGACCTATTCTCGATTCTATTAAAGAATAGCGCTAGCATCTCAGCGAGAGTAGGACTAATTTGAGTCCCTATATGAATTAGCTTATCCTTTTCAGTCAAAAGATATCCATAATCTTTTACAGAGATAGTATCATTCGTCGCATGATGAAAATAATTTAAAATCCTGACAATGCAAACAATCGTTGAATAATAATATCCTTGCTCTAACGAGATCTTTAGCACATCATCAAAATTTGTTGGACGATTTTCATCTTCTTTGCCTTCAAATTGCATATCAAGTAAAAAATCATAATCAAAAACTGGCAACATAAGAGCTGCATACATGCACTGCAACTTCGAAGCCGCTACACGCTTGCGCATTTCAGGTGCATCTATGTCTAGGTCTCTCGCAACTGAAGACACGATAATAGAGTTTACAATGGGAGTATACTGTTCTAAGAATTGAGGGTCTTGCTCTACAAGCTTCCAGAAACTAGCGGATATGGACTGCAAAGATCTAATGGGATAGTCGTTTACAAGAAAGACGTGTAGATAGGTAATTAAAGCACCATATAGGTCATAAGGAGTATTTGAAATTGAATCGAATACCTCTTGCTCTTCGCTCCCCAGATGGTAGTCATCATTTAAATTATAGTGCCTAGCAATCTTATCGATTGCCATCTTTGGATCCATATCGCTCTCCTACCTGACTTTTCTTAACTCTACGTCAATTTCACAATAAAAACATCATTTTATCTGCATTTAATAACGGTCTAGTCAACTTTTAATCAAAATACATGATGTTCACTTTATACCTCCATGTTTTATCGCAACGCCCCTTGTCAGGCATGCTCAATTGCACTATTGTGAACGTTGGCAGAGGTGCCAGAGTTGGGTTGAACTCGAACACTTATCTTAGAAAGACCAATTTGTGTGACGATAGAAATTACAATGGCAATTTCATATACCAAGCACATTAAATCAACCTGTGCTGTATAGGAAGAGTTATGCCAATTTTTACTAAAGAGCAGTATGCTTTGATTGTCCGATCACTTCAAAAGGACATAAAGCTTAAAACCGAATTTGACATCAAGTTGTCCGCAGTTCGGGAGTCACTATCAAAGGCTCTTGGATACAAAAGCTCAAATGGGCTTCTATCAGAGCTTCCTGTTACCATCTGTTTTCCAAATATAGGCTTAGAGTTACACAAAGAACTCTCTATTAGTCATGGATTAGACTACCGCACCAGTCTCTCTACATTTCCTTTTCCAAAAGGATTTGTACTTAATCAAAATGAGTTAGAGACGATTCTTAAGTTCACACATCCTCAAGATGTTGATGAGACAAGCATTGCATTACTTACCCCTTTAGTTATGCCTAATGGCTTGGATTACATCATTAATGGAAATATTGACTTGCTTCCACTTGGCAATGGTAAATGGCAGTCTTCTGACAAGAAAAATCTCCACGCCATAAGAACAATATTAGGCAAGTCCAATGTTGAATATTTAAGCAAACAACCGACAATTGATAGCAATAGCTTGCAGAGCGCATATCTAAGCCTATTGCCAGCCTTTGCTCAGTCTATTGAAAAACAGAATATCTTAGGCAAGGTAAAGTTAAAAATTCTAGAATGTTTGGGTTCCAATGCTCTCATTGATGTATCAACATCTTCTACCTTCTACATCACACCAGACAATGATGGAATAAGCCTTTTAGATATCCTCTATCTTCCATTAACCAGGGCTAAGGATAATCAATTAATCCAGAATTTCATTCTTGATTTCATCCCAACTGAGTTTATAAATGACCTACTCATTCGACAGAACTTTGAATCATCTGAGTTCTACTTCAATAATGTCTGGATGAAACTTTTGGGTGACAATGTAAAAGAACAAGGCAGAGCTAATTACGATTCGATATCAGACAAAATATGGAGTTATGAATCAAAACTATTAATAACAACTTTGTTTCTGAATCTTTGTGAGCAAAACAATTGGTTATCAGAGAAGATTTCTGACGTTATCTTGCCAACATTCAATGCAAATACCAACACCATCAACTACAGTTTTGAGTTATCTGATAAGAAACACCACGAAGTCATCTCTCGTGGCCCTGCGATTGTGGAATTAAAACCTTATAGTCGTGGTATCATTCAAGAGTACATTGATGATTTTTGTTCTTCGGTTGAAGAAACTGATGAGATTGAATCTATCATTGAAGACATCGAATCTGAGTACAATGAAACCGAGATTGAATACAATGAGTTTGATGATGAAGACCTTGAATTCGTTAAACGCTCGAAACTATCATCCCTTCCAATTCCAATGAGCTTACCATGCATCAGCAATGTTAAAAGCACCATTGACGGCAAAGCCATAATCTCAGGGACATTTTTTGATTTTTCTGGCACCTCTGGTTATTTCGACAACTTCTACACCTACTTTGATTTCTTCACTGATGACTTCTGCTATCTTTCAAATGCAGCGCGTCATCATGACGACTTGAAGCAAGATATGGTATTAGTTCTCGGTTCATTCAGCTACACAAATCTGGATGACTTCATTGAAGCATTAAAGCAGCTATGTGAGACGCTTGAAGTGGAAGTTCTTGTTCTAGACAATTTCTTCATCAAGAGCCACTTTCCAGCCTATCCACATAAGTCATTCAAAGGTCTTGAAGCTCAGTTACAAAATGCCCACTCCGACCTAGACAATGCCATAGCCAGTGTTGTCGATGTATCTGAATATAAGCTTGGCAACCAGACTTCAGACCCACTTTTTAACTCAGGCGTCTACTAAGATTAAGGCCCGCAATTGCGGGCCTTTTTACTTCTGATAACTGTCTACTGTCACATGTTTAATATTAACTTGGCTATATGAACACCAAATGCTAAAACAACCATCGATATTGAGAGCGAAACTGCTGTATTGAAAAGGTTCTTTGGAAAACTACAGCTAGCACATCCTTCCTCAACAAACTCTGCATAATCTTCATCCAACAAAATTACTTTCACTCTCTCAGAGTCCATATCAGTTATCCCATACAGATAAAGACGACCTTCTTCATCACTAAACAGAAGGTTTTGATCATCATTTGATATTAACTCTAGCTCTTTGTAGAGTTGTTCTTCTTTTGGTGCTTCTGGGTTTTCTGTAGTTAGCACCAGATACCAGCGACCTTTAATCCATTCCATTTTTCTACCGTTGCTAATTATTATTATTGAAGTTATTATATCAATTAAAATAAAAGGAACAAGTATGAACAAATATTCGATCCGAAATGGAGACTATGTATTCTCCAATGAAAGTGGCAGTAATATCATCCGAAGCTCATCAGAGATCGCTTTGCTATTTTCAATAGACAAAGACGGAACTGCCGTGTTTCACAAGCATGGCACCCCTGAATCGGTTGCTTCATACATGAAGCTAGCGACAGATAGGTATCGTCAAAATGGTTTTGAAGACATGGCAAATGAATTACAGATGATTGTTGGTAAGCTACCCGTCGATCATGTGAACAGATTAATTGAAAACTCCAGCTATGCCACCAAGTTTTTTCAAGAGATCACTACAGGAAAAATCTTGCCAGAAGGCATCTCAACATATCCAGATGTGGAGTTATAATGTTCATTGCAGATCCGAACATCATATCAGGCTGGTCTAATGAAAGGCTTTCTGAAGCTTATCTTCCATCAATCAAAGAACGAAATAAGCACAGCTTGAAAAATCTAAACGCTTCTGTTTCCTCACAGATGGCCCGTGAGTGCATGATTGAGATTGAGAAGCAAACTGGCATTGAACTCTCAATCAAGGAATTTCGAGATTTACTTGCTCTTTATCCTTATACAAGGATCAAAGTAGCCGAGTCAGGACTCGAAGTAGATAGCGAATGTTTGTCCTCGTTGCTCTTTATGCTTTCTCACTTTCTTTTATCTACGCGCTGGCCGATGAATGGCGACAAAATTGATATAGATGAGTTCGCGAAGAAACTTCGTGTAGCCGCTCAAAAAAACGGCTTTATCATTAAAGAATAATGTTCCTAGCTTGTGTTATTACCACATGCGACTTTCTTAGTGTTGCATGCGGTACATATCATTAGATAACGGTCTAGTTACACGCCATTGTGATTGCTACGCTCGTTGTCTTCTCTCATTGCCTGCATCAGATTTACCAACGCAAAATATGTCTTTTGCGACATACCACCACCAAAGGTAGGTGTTCTGAATCGCAATGAATCATGACCATGTTTTCCGTTCGTCTTAATCCAAATGTCTCCATCTGGGCCAGTTGATAACTCCAGTGTTTGAGCATAGTCACCTTCGCAATCATCATGAATACGCACTTGAGTGTCATTTGGAATGACCATTGCTTGTTTTTGTTCTGACATATATTTCCTTATTTTTGGTTTTTCAAAATTCGTTGTGCAAGCTGGTGATGTCTTTCATGGAATCCCAACTCAATACATGCATTTACTAATTGTTTATTGACTCGACCAGGCGCGGCCCTTTCTAACATGCTTAGCAATCTGTAACGCGAACGCCCTTTTCTCTGATTCACCTTTAACATATCGATCAAGACTTCGTCATCAAAGAGAGGGCCAAACAAGATCTCACTTGGCACAAACCTAATTGATCTTGGATCTTCCTGAACGGCCAGACTGTAGATTTCTGGTTCGAGCTTCACATTGCTTGGTTTGTGCTTCAAAAGCATAGGGAATTTTGTGAAATCCACTTCTATATGTAGCTGCTGACGTTTCACGACAGAAAGGTGTTTGTAATTGAAAGGATTCGCGGCCAACATCTCAGAGGCGTATTTATCCTTCACGGACGCACAAACACAACAAACTCGACACATTTCCAATGCCTTTGCTAAAAGGCTTGGGTCTATTAACTCACACTCAAGGAGCTGATTAACAAGCAACGGCTTATAGTAACTTTCCATATATCCATTAGAGGAAAGTAGCCGCGCTTGCTGTTCCATGGTCATGACAGGAAGTATCATTTCTTTGTAGTGCCAGAGATAACTTAAATCACTGAGAAAGTCTTCCTCAACGTCCGCATAAAGCTCGCTATCAAACAAAGCCTGATAATTTGCACACAACTCCAGATTGAGCTTAAAACTCTTATAGAGGCGCTGTAGAGGCGTATCGTCAACCTCAAACAACTGAGGCTTCATTGCTTTTGCTAAAAATTGGCGAATCGCTTGATGATCTTCTGCTTTATCCATATCAAATTGGAAGTAATTGAAGATGCCGCCATAGCGACTAAACAGTACTTCCATCACATCATGATTAAAGTCTGGTCGGTGCTTTTCTAAAACACGAATAACCTCATGTGGAGAGTCTGTTTTAACGGCTTGCTCGATAGCAGTCAGCACATGAAAAGACATCACTTCTCCTTCAGGTCATAGAAGATTGGTGACTTAGTAGCTTCGCTTCTAAGCAGCTCGGCTGATTCTTCGTCATAGCCCCAAATATTCGAATCATCATAAGTACGCTTTGGGCAAATCCACAATGGGCTAAGCTTCTGACCTGTCTGAATGTACTGCTTAAATGAATCCACTAGATGGCGTAAGGTTCCACCTTCGGAAAATCCTTTCCAGCGTCCGATGTAGTGTGTATAAATAAGCGTCCCAGTCGTGCTGTCTTGAAACCAAACACGCCCCCGCTTATCCACCAGCATTTTCGATGCTTCACCTTTGTAACTAAAAAATTGACGACCATTAGAGGCAATTAGCTCTATGAATGCATTAACATGCTTTAGTCTTTCATATCTTTCTTGTAGGTTCATGCGGCTTTCACGGCCTCCAGGTATCGCAAATTACATGTATCTAGTAAAACCTTGATATCCCCTACTTCAGTTTCGTTGGAGATGTACTTCGAAAGCTCTACCTCTAAGTATTCATAAACAAAGTCAGTTGCCTTTAACTCTCTATCCATTTGATAAAAGTTATCTTCAAACTGGCCGTATCGTGCCACGCCAACTGGATCAAGCAATGTGCCCATAGAGTTTTGAAGCCAAACATGTCGATGGGCATTTTTGTGTTCTGTTATCACATGACCTATCAATACATGAAAATCACTATAACCAATAGAAAGCAGCTTTCTTGAGATTATGTGCGCGGCTATAACATCAGCATCAAACTCTGAGCAGTCAAAAGAAATGGGTAGCATCTTATTTTCCGTTCTTATTTTTATTTGTTATAATAAATTAGACTAGATTTATAAGCGCTTGTCAAGATTTCTGATTGTTGGGGAGAGTAAGCCAGCAGACTAGTGTTCTGCTGGTTGTTAATTTGATAACGATACCTTAGATAACGGTCTAGTTAATGGTCGTATTTTTCTTCAAATACTTATCAAATGCTTGAATTAACGACCGATACGTTCGCTTTTGCTCGAATCGATTAGCTTCTTTATAGTTACCCTTTAGAAGAAGCCTTACATCTGATGCAAACTTCCTATTTTTATGGCCTTTAGACTTAACACTGACGACCGCAAACGTTGGACTTAGCTTTAGCTTTACCAAATCTGTGGCCGTACTTGGTATGTCCAACAGCTTTATAGTCGTACCAGGATAAATAACCATCCCATAACCTAAACCATACCGCTCTGCGCGAGTATTAATCTTTCCTGAGGCCAACTTTGCTCTTTTCGAAAAGGAAACCCCAGAATAGCCTGAATTCATCCAGAAGAAATTCATTCCAGCCGCCTCTATAAGCGATTGCTCAAGGTAGAGTTCTTCTTCCCCTTCATACTTGATTGTTAATTCAACATGATCACTATTAAACGTCCCTTCCGTTCCAAAGGACTGCCTGAGAACGGTTTTGGCTTTCACCTTATGGGCGTATGAATTTGGTAAAACCCAGATGTTGTCTGATACCTTTCGCCCGTTTAGCCTGACCATGCCATCTAAAAAAGGCCGTGTCTCTGGCGCAATTAAAGCAAATTCCTTTTGGCTAAGTTGCAGTAAAGCTACATGATTTTCGTGGAGCATAACCTCTCGCTTTCACTTCATAGTGTTTTAACAAAAATTATTAAGCGGATTATACACAAGTTCTTGTTCATATCTATAACTTTAAATAAGTGGGTTGGCTGCAAACAATGCACCTCAATCATTTATTATATTTTATATATACAATGAAATTTTGAGAAAGCTCTTAGTAACGCCATTATTTAAATTTGTTCGCAGGGGCTACAAAAGGTGATTTATTGCTTAAAATTTCCATTTAGTTTCAAAATTGTAATTAAATTAGTGACTTACTTCACATCATGTAGACCCACGATTTATGCATATTGAAATCAGCCGATATTAATACAAATCTCTGCAAACTTCTGTTTGTACGGGACTTTTATCGATTTTTAATTATATAACAAGGAAAAGATAGAGCATGAGAAATTCATTCTTAGCCAAATCTGTTGCAGTTGCATTAACTGCGGGTGTGGTTGCTGGTTGTAACAGTAATGATGACAATACGGTTATAGACCCAGGCCCAGGAACCGATTTAGACCAAATCCGCATCTACTACCAAGGTTCTCTTACAGATGCCTCCTATGATGCAACGACACTGTACGTTTGGAATGATCCCACTAGTTGTAATGCACATACTGGTGAAAACGCTGGTATGGGTTGGGATGACAGCCTTGCCCCTGATGGAATTGACTCAATTTACGGTGCATACTGGGATCTCGACGTCGATGGCAATGAAGCAAGCCAATGTATCAACTTTATTGTGAAAGACGGCCCTGCACAAACAGCAGACTTAGTGGCTGATTTTGCCAAAATGGGTTTGAATGATGATTTCTACACCCGCGAAGGCGTTGATATTGTAATGCCTGAGCTTGTTGAAGCACTGCCTGAAAATACGGCGCGTTTTTACTTTAAAGAAGACATTACGAACGAAACAGATTTAGTCTCGCATATTTGGAATGAAGGGACATGTCAGGCATACGCTGACGGAACTACTAGCTGGCCAGGCATTGCACCATCAGGTGTTAGTGAGATGTATGGCCCATATTGGGATGTTCCACTAAGCGACGTTCAAAATTGTTTTGAATTTATTCCAAATAATAAACATCTAGATGATTCTGGATTCCAAACAGGCAATCTGCTCTTTGACTTTGCAGAAACAGGTCAGTTAGGTAATGTCGCGTTCGTCGTTCGCTCTAATGGCGATTACGTATCATATGAGCCAGTATATGATGTAGAATCCGAGATCATCACAGGCCAAGCCAACGCCATCTTCACTGATGAAAAAACCTTAGTGATGAGCACAGATGGAATGGACAGTGTTGAAATTTTCTATTCTAAGGAAGCAACCATCAAGGTGGATCCAATAACAGGTGAAGTTGATGGCGCAGATGGTTCATTCTTTACTGACAAAACAGGTACGCCAGATTTAAATAACGGTCAATGGCATCTATCTTCCTTCAATGCTTTTGAATTTGACTATGAAGAGTCTGGAGTGGACATTAAGGATGCACTCAAAGGTCAAATGGTCGCAATCGCGAAGCAAGGCGATAAAGTACTTGAAGTATCTAAAGTTCAATTTGCTAAAGCGTTGGATGCAATATATGCAAGTGCTGCGGATACTGAAGCATTAGGCTTTACACTAAATGATGATGGTAAAGCATCATTTGCTCTATGGGCACCAACGGCGCAAGAAGTCAGTTTAATACCTTACAGCGATGAAAAAGTTGCTGGTGAGCCATTGGCGATGACATTTGATGAAGAATCTGGTGTTTGGAAATCAGGTGAAACTGAATTGGCACATGGTGATTTCTACAAATTTGAAGTGACCGTTTATCACCCAGGCGCAGATGCTCTTAATACATATCAAGTTACAGACCCATATTCACTTAGCTTGTCAATGAACTCAGAGCATAGCCAAGTGGTCGATATGAACCATTCTGACGTAACTCCATCTGGCTGGAATTCTCTGGCTCGCATTGAAGGTCATGGTGATCGTTCTAATTTTGTTCTGTATGAAGCGCACGTTCGCGACTTCTCAGCTCTTGATGAATCAACATCGCTAGAGCACCAAGGCAAGTACGGCGCATTCACTGAAACGGAGTCAGTACCTTACAAGCACTTGGAATCTCTTCAAGAAAATGGGGTAACTCACCTTCATTTACTTCCAATCTTTGATATCGCAACAATCAATGACGATCCTGAGAAGGTTTCTGATATTGATGAGCCTTTCTCTAAACTCTGTGAGTTAGATGGTGGTGTTCAAAATGATCCTGACTTTGGATCATATTGTTCAAGCCAGCAAACTATTGCTGAAGTATTCGAAGAAATGACTGTCCTTGATAACCAAGAGAACCCTGTTGTGCAGAGGCTCAATGGTCATGTTCGAAACGTCGATAGCTTCAACTGGGGTTATGACCCATTCCACTACACTGTACCTGAAGGTTCGTATTCTACTGACCCAGATGGTCTAGCTCGTATTAAAGAGCTACGTGAAATGATCATCTCTGTGAAGCAAGACATTGGCCTAGCGGTTGTAATGGATATTGTATATAACCACACGAATGAAGCTGGCACGACATCTAAATCTGTATTGGATAAGATTGTTCCATGGTACTACCAGCGCTTAAATGAGTTCTCTGGTAATGTTGAAAACTCTACCTGCTGCTCTAACACGGCACCTGAAAACTTGATGTTTGCTAAGTTAATCCGTGAATCTGTAGCGACTTGGACAGGCGAATACAAAATTGACTCTTTCCGTTGGGATTTGATGGGTCATCACCCTAAAGCTCAGATTTTAGATACGCTAGAAGCTGCTCAAGCAGAATATGAAGATGTTTACTTTTACGGTGAAGGCTGGGACTTCGGTGAAGTTACGGGTGATCGCATGTTTACCCAAGCAACTCAGATAAACTTATATGGTACTGGTGTAGGTACTTTCTCTGACCGTCTTCGTGATGCCGTTCGCGGCGGTAGCCCGTTTGACGAGAAAGAACTCCTACGTAAGAACCAAGGTTTTGGTAATGGTAACTTCGTATATCCAAACGATCTGCAAGACAGTGATACATTGGTCGGCGCTCTGCATCAAGCTGATACCGTTCGTTTAGGTATGGCAGGTAACTTAAGAGACTTTGAGTTTGTTGACAGTACTGGCGCAACAATTAAAGGCCATGAGCTGAACTACGGCGGTGCTCCAGCAGGTTACGCACAAGATGCATGGGAAATTCAGAACTATGTCTCTAAGCATGACAACCAAACTCTTTGGGACAACAATGCTTATAAGATCCCTTATGAAGCAGATGTAGAAAAGCGTACACGAATCCAAGCGGTTTCAAACGCAACTGTGATCTTTGGTCAAGGTATGGTGTTTAGCCATATGGGTGGTGAGCTGCTACGCTCTAAGTCAATGCAGCGTGACTCTTACGACTCAGGTGATTGGTTCAACGTCGTAGACTTTACTAAGAACGACAACAACTGGGATGTTGGTCTTCCACGAAGTGATAAAGATGGTCAGAACTACGAAATCATCGAAGAAGTGATAGAAGGTACTGGTGATAACGGCGTTGCGACTCCAGAAGCAATTGCACAGATGGACTCTTTCTACAAAGAAATGGTCAACATTCGCCAGTCTAACCCTCAATTGACTATTGGTGAAGGTAGCGAAATCATGCAACGTGTTGATTTCCACAACACAGGCCCAGATCAAGTGCCAGGCATGATTGTTATGTCAATTGCTGGAAGTGCTGATGAGCCTGAAACACTGGTCGTGATTAACGCTCGAAATGATGACAAAGTTTTCGATGGTTTCGATGCTACGGGTTACACTTTAGTTAGTGAGCATCTTGTTACTGGTTTTGATTCTATTGCAGGTGATACGTCAGTAAATGAAGATGGACTTGTTAGCATTCCAGCTTGGTCGGCTGCGGTATTAACTAAGTAATCTAAGAGATATAAACTCTAATAAATCAAGCGCCCCACGGGGCGCTATTTTGATCTATATCATTGATAAATAATGCATTTATAGTATTATTTCTTTGAATCCTATCCGATTCAAACATTGTTATTGGCCCATTATTCACGGGTTTCGTTATATTACTGTTCTTTCTATTTTTTGCTGTTCTCGTAGCAGCATTTTTTTGAAATCTGGTTAATTATTTTTATTAAAATAGATTACACATTTCATTCCTCAATAAGTTCAGTAAACGTTTGAATTTTTCTTAAAATTACGATATGTTTAAGCTTGCATTCTCACTAGATTGCAGCTTGTATGATTAAAATTAGTTTATTTGCAGTATTAGCTTAAGCTTAACTGCTGAAATGCATAGATTTTCGAGCCACTTTGTGGCTCTTTTTTTGCACAACGCATTGATATTATTGAATTAAATTGATATTTTTACGTAGTAGCTAACAAGGTACTTCGTTCAATTAAGACTATGTTGTCTTAGTTCAAATTTCCCTTAAATTGCACCTTGTTAGCTACATCCACCAAACTCCCCTTCTTTTTATTCTCTTATTTGTGATCACACTCTCAGCTCGCTAGTCATTTCCTCGATTTGTTTTTCCAATTAAGTATAGTTGAGTTGTTGTTTTAGAGCCTAGCGTTACACACTGCATATTTGCTAAGGCCATATGGATATAACTAGAGCAACTTAACGTGATATAACCGTTCCCCCTAGAGCAGTTATTGAACTACCAAACAGTCCGAGAATGTTATCTGGTAGTGTTTTTTCACGTTATTAGAACTAGCCTATGACAAAGACCGCATCACCTTGCGGTCTTTTTTTGATTTCTGATTTAGTTTTTGAAGTTAACCTGCTTTGACTATCCTTATCCTAAGCTTTATTATTAAAGAAAAAACATTCCCATGACTTTTGAACTTTTCTCATTTCTAATCTTTGTCTGTATTATGATGGTCATTACCTTCAAAGTTTCTCGTATCGCCACAAGGCACACCCTGTGTAAAGCCTTTCCTAAAACAATCACTGTTACCTTGAAAGACACCAAAAAGGTTAATGTGTGTTCTAGAAAACAAACAAGGCTTTATGTTTCAATCATCTCAGAGATATCAAAAAACAAACAGCTATCAGAAGAAACGCTTTCTGGCTTAAACAAGCTTTTATCTACTCAATCCAATGAGCAATAACTGAAACATTTAGACGGTCGCGAGTAACGATATTTCAGTTACTTTTGGATCAGCTCAAAATCTGATTGCTCTATTAGCAATTCAAATAGTGGCACTCGCTGACCATCAATCTTCTTTGATACACCGAGCACAAAGCTATCTCGAACGCGCACTGGTTTAGTTATCATTGGGGCCAAACAACCAGACATCACCATGGTCATCTTAGTAAGCTGCTTAACCTCGACGCCTGTTTTGTCTAGTTTAACCTTTGCCGATGTTACAACTTCATCAATATCATATGTTCGACACTCATCATGAATGGCGAGCGAACCATGAAAGTCAGTACTGTAATCCTGCTTCGCCTCTATATCGATTTTAGGGATGATTATTGATACTGGGCCACCAGCGACAATCAATTCATCCAAAAACTCGGCTGATAGCTTTCTAGACGCTCTGGTTGAGATAAATACCTCAAACTCAGAGTCATTCTCTAGCAGATAAGTATCTTGGTGCTGCGTCCCTTTCACACACGTTAACTTGAATGCTTCAAATGGCGATCCATCCAGTGTTGTTTCAACAACATCCTTACCAGGCGTTTTCCAGTTTGATAGTAACTGCGCAAATGCGGCCAGCACATAGCTCTCTGGGTCGGTTTGCGTTTCCATGCCCCACTCTTTGGTTTGGGCATCAAAAGCCTGCCCGTCACCAAAAAAGATATCGATGTCATTCTTTAGCTTCTCTACGGCGTCCGTCGTACCCGTGTCCGTTTGCTCTAGGAGATGTTTTGCCTTATCTCTTAGCACAAGGCGTATATTTTCTTCGTGAGCGCGATGAATGACTGCGCCAAGCGTTACATCTTTTCGTAATTTAGCCATTATTCTTCCTATTCTTAATCATGCTACTTAATCAAAATTACATTTAAATCAATTGGCTTCACTATACATTTATTATATACTTTATTAAAGTGATCCGATTGAGGTTGCTATGAATAAGATTAATAAGTATCTAGAAAAGCTTGAAACTTTTTGCGTGCCGAACACTCCTACGTATATGGTTTCGGAAGCATTAATCGAATATTACTACTTACATTCTTGCTTGGAATGGGAAGTCACCCCAACAATGGCAAAGAGAATGCTTAAGCAAGGTAATAAAAAAGGGTATTTTCGTGAGCTATTCGAAGAGCCGTATCTGAGTATTTGTTTAGACTATGATGTGATCCTTGAAGCTCTTAATGTCCTTTCTGAGTTAAAGATCTTGAAGAAAGCCTACTATGTTACTCACAGTTTTGGTAGCGCGGAAAATGCTCAAGAGCGTTTGTACTACCCACTAGAGATGCACCCTACCATAGATGCATTTCTTAAGGCCGAACCTGAATCAGCCATGATTAAGCATCCTGAAAAAGATGAGCTTATTAAGTGTAAAGAGCTGTATCAGCAATTCACAGTTAAAATGGACAGTAAACAAGGATTTTTTAATGGTTAATAATGACTACATTCATAATGCCTATGTAACGATGGGTTACGTCTCACTTATCGAGTATCATCGTAAAAACGAGACTTACAATCTAAAGCACAACCAAACACTTGTGTCTCATATGCGCGGCCTTCACGAGAACTACATTAAGCTTAACAATGCCATGGAAAAGCGATTTGCAGACTACATTCAAAAGCATGGCTCTCTGGAAGATTTTGATCTTCGAAGTAACTTAAATGAACTGTCTGTAGCAGCGTATGATGTCCACCATGGATATACTGGACTTGGCAAGCTCGCGACCAAAATCATAGAAACTTGTGACTTCATGAACGGTGAGCCTGAACAAAGCAAGGATACTCAAAATAAGCTGTATCGCGCACTGCTTATTCTTGAAGCCGCTTTTCCTCAAGGGCATTCGAGCATAGGTGAAGTTAAAGACTTCAAAGGTAATGATCTCAACGTCTTATTTGCTACACTTCGTAATGACAACCAGGCATTTGGACTTGCGGCTGAATACGCAGATGACCCGAAAACACGCGCTGAAGAGAAAACTCAATATAATGAGATGCATCAGACACTGTCTACTATTGAAAAGGCTATGTTTGGAGACAATGGATTCACTGATCCAGTATTAACCACTTCAGATAAGCAGACTAATCTCGTGCCTCAAGTAACGGAATTACTAAATAATTCCAAGTATAAGTTGAAGATTGCGGAAAATATGTATGATTTGCTGGCGCGTATGGATATTGATACGTTGGATACACTCTATTCATACGATGATGAAAGCAGCCAGACTGATGATCTTGAACTTCACAAGGAAGCGCGACTCGATATCGTTAGGCAAAGGCTTAAAGAAATCACAGCGATTGCGACTGAGCAAATATTGATTGAGTCTAAGACATCGTTAGATGACGCCACAGCAGCTATCGAATCTCTTCTCAAAGAGGCTTGTGAGCATGTTAAAAACCCAAGCGCCATCATTTCAAATTGTCGTGTCGTTGAAAGGCAAATGAAAAGATATGCTCTAGAACAGAATCCGACATTAAGTGAAGAGTCATCACTTACCCAATAACTAAAAAAGAAGTGGCATTTATTGTCACTTCTCTTCTTTTTTCAAAACTTATTACTAGAATAACCAAAACATAAGGATTTAAGAATGAAACTAACAACTCTGTCTGCCATTGCAGCATCACTAGTCTTGTCCACCAGCGTTTATGCCGATGACATTCTCAATGTCTTGGGTGAAGATATTTCGCCAAAAAAAGAGTCTGTTGTTGAAGAGCCGTCAAACAAGCCAAGCACACCAGTTAAGCAAACTAAACCTGCAATGGACAATGACATGGTTAAGATCCATGAAATTGTAGATGGTTGGAACTCAAAAGCCCCTCTGAAGGCGGGTCGAAACTACATGCTTAACAGTGTTGAACTAACAAAAACAGATATGCGATACCACATGGAATTTTTGCAAGGCACAAGCCAGGAGCAAATTGGATACATGAAAGACTACCAAGAACGAATGATCCCTACGGCTTGTAAAGACCCGTTGATCATGACATTGGTTCAAAACAATATCGATATCGAGATGGGATTTTATGAGTATGGTAAAAGCGAGCCTGCATTTACAATTAAGTACGACCCATCCGACTGCAACTGATCAATTCCAATAAGTGCCACACAGTATATGTGGCACTTTCATAATGGCTTAACGTTAAATCGAGTCAAGGCGAAGAACAACAATCGCACCCTTCACATCGTCAGATTGTGGCATTTCTATAATCACTTCAGAATCAGCAACTGGCCTCAATAGTCTTTGCACAGACACACCTTCAAAATTGATAAAGTCACTATAACCTGAATCCATTTTTACGCGCTCTGTAGAGTCGGCCTTGAGTACCGTGGCATCTATTCGTGAAACAGGCTGCTCAGTTCCATCGAGGGCTAATGGATTCAGCGATAGATCTAGCATGTAATTTCTGTCATCGGAGATCACCATCAATTCCAGATCAGATTCTAAGCTGCCTACCGACGACAACGTTTTTTCGATCACCTTTTGCCCACTGATTTGTAGCTCAATAGTAAGCTGGTCATTTGTGGTTACATTGGCTGCTACATGTGCTGAGCAAAAAGCAAAAGTTGCGACTAATGACATTTTAAAATTCTTGAGCATGATATCTTTCTCTTATTCTTGTAAGTTGACCGCAGAACTCTTCTTCAGTGAGAACGGTATAGTTCGGATCTGGCAAACCAATGGAGTGAACTAGCTTATGCTGTCCTGTTTTAAGCAAATCTTCACGAAAGCATGGCAAGCAAGACACTACATCATATATTCGTGTTATTAGCGCCTGATATTCTTCGGAATGACGACTTATCTCTTTGCCTTGCCAATACAGCATTTTGGTCAAGTACCACTTACGCTTCTTCCCTTTTCGCTTGGCCCTAAATCCCTCTAACAAACAAATTTCCCTTTGCCTTTCTGGATCAGGAAACTTCAGAGACTGAATCAAGCCTTCTATTGAACAACAAGGAACGCCGTCAAAGACAAAGGTTCGCGCCGTAAAGTTGGAAAGTCTTGACGCTAATTCACTATCTTTTGTCCCAACATCTATAGTCATAACGCACCCTTTTTATACATTATAATATTAAATTGTCAGCATCAATTCAACGACAAAGCTATGATATAATAAAAAGAAAAGTTCATTATGTTTATACCAAAAACAATCGAAATGCTCGGTATCGATGTTGATAGATACGAGCAAGCAAGAGATATGCTTAAGAATGGCGTGTCTCCTAAAGCCGTCTTCAAGAAAACCAGTTGTTTTGAGTCTCCTGATGGCATTCAAAAAATGGAGATAAGCGATGCCAAAGCAAGAGCTAATTCACCAATGGCAGAATATAACTATATTGAAAAGGAAAGACCCGCGCTTGTTCAACGCTACCATAACAATGAGATCAGCCTTGAAGATGCCCAGGCCCAACTTGAAAAACTCAATGAGCGCCGCAAATCTGCTATCTACAGGATCGAGAACGAAAAGCAAGGAACGCTGGGCTATATTCTAGATCATGACGAACTCTTTGAACGCTTACCAGAGCTAAGAAGCCTCCCTGTTAAAACATTCGATAATTCACAGAGCAATGTTGGTGGGTTTGTATCCAACTATAACAGCCAGTACTCCTTCGATAGAAAGATCACGTTAGGAAAAGAGCAGTATCAAAACCCTGAAAAGCTACTGAAATACTTATTGCATGAACTTCAGCATATCATCCAGATTGATAATGGCTGGTCTTCTGGTGGTAGCCCTGAAATGTTCTTTGAAAGATCAGATAAACCAGAGTACGAACAGCTTATTGATGAGACGGTGTCGAAGTATAAGGCGCTTGATTTTAAAGGCATGAGTCAACGGATCCTTGAAGAAGCGAAAACTTTGACCAATATGCCAAAAAACGATGTGCGTCTGTACCTCTATCAAAAGGTACTCACTGGTGAAGAGCAGCGCACTATCCGAGATTATACGATGATTGTAAAAGATGGAGAGAACCGCTTTGATAAGTACCGTTCTTTGCTAGGTGAAATTGAATCCTACTCGGTAATGGAACGAATTGGATTAACCGAAGAAGAGCGTCTTGAGCAAATGCCATACTCAGACCAAAAAACTCACTTAAAAACTATGATCCTTGGTGATAGCTTATATCTGACGAATCAACTACTTGATCAGTTAACACAAGAGGCAACCCGCTACCTTGACAACTCTGAGGTGATGGCCGTTAATTACTAAACTACCTATTAGGATAGTGTAACTCCTGTTTTTGCATTAAGTTAGCGCGATTTGTGCTAACTTTCTTTTTCCCTGCTATGCAGGAATTTAACGGCTTTCTTTTCTAGAATGTGCCTACGCTCACCAAAAGTGTTCTGAACTATCATCCTAAAATCGGTTAAAATGGCATTAATCCTTAAAAAAATTGGGGTTTAATATGCACAAAACCAACTCGCTTCGTGAAGGCGATGTTCTGCTGGTGGAGTACAGAAATATCGGCCTTATTGGCTATGATCACTACGGTATCTACAGTGGAAACGATACGGTTATCCATTTCCATAATGGGAAAATCGCTCAAACTAGCTTCCGTGATTTCATTGCTCCTGCAACCCTGAACGCCTACACAGAGCGTAAAGATGCGCTCAAATCATTTTGCATGATAGCGCGACAGAAAATTAAACACCTTCTTCCCGCCAATGCATCAATTGTTTACGTTGTGGATTTTAAATCAGGGAATCACACCAACTTTTCCAAAAAAGTGACACTGTATCGCGCACTGACATTAGTAGACTCCGATCTAGCTGCCTTAAGAGAAAATCAATGTGAACACTTCACCGCATGGTGCAGAACTGGCATGACGAGCCGAAACACAAAAGGCAAAAAAGAGGACTTAACAACAGGCGCTAAGAAAAATATCGTCAGAACAGTTGAAAAGATCAATGCTCAGCTTGGATTCCAATACTCTAGAAAATTGATTATCGAGAATTAACAAAATACAAAAGCATGAGGTCACTGTGTTTACTAAACAATCAGCTTCTGCTCAAATAGTATCTAACTATCAATGGAATAACCTAAAGAAAGGACTTCTGTGAATGCAATTGGAATACATCATCAAAACACACCCACAAGAGAAGTTTTACAAAGTGTCTCTCAAACGGGAAAAGACTGAGTATAATGACTATTGTGAAGTTGAAGTTTTCCATATTGGCTCATACTTCAGTACCTCCAGAACACGATTATTCTCTGTCGGTGACTTAAATAAATCCATAGCCAGAATCACGCTTAATGCCAAACATGGTAAATCTGGTCATGGTACATTTGGTATTGGGCCAGGCTCGGCGCTTGGCATGTTGCCAGGTGAACACCAAAACCAAGGCATTATAACGTTTTGCGCCACCCTACTTTTTGACCAGTTGCTCGATGAGTATCCAGACTATTCTTTTCACAGAGGTAAACTCTCTCATGTTGATGCTCAATCCGAGAAGACCAAACTGAATAGAAACAACTTCTATGAAAATTTGAACTTTCGCTTAGATTTTTCTGACTATGAAAAAGACATCACGGATCCGAAAGAATGTGGAAAGCATGGGTACTTTTATTGTGATGATGTCGCAAGCCTTCGCCGCGACTACAATAAAGAAAAAATTCAAGTGCTCACTGCAAGTGACTTTCAAATGCTGATGTTGCAGAACGCGAAGCTTGAAAAAGATGTCACTGAACTTAACCAAACAAACGCCTACCTTCGGGAAAGCAGGACAGATTTAGAAAAAATCATTGGCTCTCTTTCCAATTGGAGAATTGGACTCGGCGCTATATGTTTATTGCTAGTGGGTTTTACTGCCTTCGTTGGCTAGATGTGGTAAGTGAGGTGACATGAGTGACATGTCACCTTACCGAGCTTTATATCTATGACATCAATGTCTTCTACGTAACCACAATGCACACATTTTGCTTTAGCTGAAAACTCAACGATTTCACCCTCAAGCTTAAGACCCCTACTTTTAAAGTAGTTTTCTACTTTAATTTCAAACTCTTCTAACGCAGATAGCTTTATTGGTCTTTGACTGACCACCATCGATTGTGAGTGAATTTGATTGGTCTGCTCTCTTAGCTTCGCGATCAGCTGATCTAGTCGGCCTGAGCTTCTTAGCTGAGAAAGAAAGAACACAAAATTATTTTGAGCCTCTAGATCATCCAAGCTAAACACATCACTCTCACTTACATACAGCTCCCACAAGGCTCCTGACAAGCCTTTAGCTTCAAAAAGCAGTCTCTCATTGCCTAAAATGCTCAAAGCCCAGTGTGGTACGTCTGTGTGGCTCATTTCACGTCTCGATAGTGATTTAGTGACCAAGATATTAGCATACCATCGTCTAATTCACTAAAAAGAGGGTATCGCGAAGCCTTGTTTACAAATCAAGTGATGAGTTAACAAACATTTTGTACGATTCGCCATCAAGCAAAACCTTGATCACAGCCTTACTTTCCATGGCTGTCCGTCAATCGTATCGTAGTGATCGTTAGCAAACTTCTCAAAAACAACGGGCAGTTGCACTAATAAATCATTCACTTCAATGTCGTATTTAGGGATATCTTCCCAATCGTCATCCATCGACACAAGTGTTAGACCGCCATCTTTTGAATCGTTGACAATAAATCGCACCTTATCTTCCATCCCTACCATCTCTGCCTCGATGACAAGTGGATGATCGCGGAACAAACGGTATAATTCTGAGAATTGGCAATCAGACTCAAGCACAATACCATCCAGTCTAGTTACGCTGTAACCAGATTTGCCGCCTTGGAGCTGCGTAAAGACAGAGTAAGCAGGTTCAACACCTAATGTACCGTGCTTTGAAGTGAGGTGCGAAAAGCTTAAAGCATAATCGGTCATCAAAGACTCTTTATGTATAAACGGCATGATCCGCGCATCACTGTCGTCAAACTCTATCAGCGCAAGTGATGATAAAAAATCGGTAAACTGAAAGATAAGTCGTGACTCGCTGTTGTGCTTTACACCTTCAAATACTTTTAAGTCATCTTCTTTTCGATACACAAAGTTATGGCCCTCTGAGTTTACGATGACACTCAGCGACGACCCCATGTTCGTTGAAACCACCAGCGACATTGGACGGTTCGGAAATTTTTCGATGTAAGCGAGTGCCTGATCTTCGCTTTCAAAAACACCTTCATCAAACGGGGCCAAGAACCAAAGATTCGACATATAAACAAATTTAGCCAATAGAATCGCCATTTCTGGCTTAAGGATACCCACTTCTTTTGGGTCGAACGGGGATTTTGACTCAATTGTTGAGAAATCATAAACACCTGTTGATTTCAATTTAACGACGACTTCTTCCTCATAGGGACTCTGCGTATCTTCCGTCTGCGCATCCATCATCTGTTCCCAACTATCGAATTTTGCTAAAGACGCAAAGGTGTGACGAAACTCCGTAAGGTTCATGTTAGGTTTTTCTGATAAAGCTTTGTGAAGTTTTTCTGTCAAAGCGTTTAGTTGCAACTTTCCATTCAACATTTAATGCCCTTAGTTTGTCTGATTGATTCAGAAGTATTACGCCAGGTAGAAGCTTGTACCGTTAGTTGGAGTAACATCTTTGATTTATTTTATTTATTATATCAAATATTAATAGACAGTCAAGGAAGCACAAAAAAGACCAGTATGAACTGGTCTTTGGTTATTAGGAAATCTTAAGCAATCTCATCATGAGTTCTGAAACTGCTTTGAATATCTTTAATTTGTTCTTCCAAATGTTCGTTATTGCTTTCCCATACTGCTTTGCCATCTTCATCAATCGCGCAGACTAACTCTAACCTGTCTTTTCCAAAGCCCATTTTTGCGTCATTCAGAGGCAAGATAATTGCCCCTTCTGTATAAGCTTTGCTTTCGTAGTAGCAATGCTCAACACTTAGTTCACCATTGAGAACAATTGAGCCTGCAAAAGCTGGAGATGCCAAAGCAATAGTCGTTAATGCTAGAAGTTTTTTCATTATTATTCCTCTTATTTTTCCTGTAATTGTACAAAAAAAACACGAAGACTCAATCACTCATAATGGATATTTGTGCGAATGTTATACTTGTTGAGGACAATCCCTTCTTTAATCTTGGCAAGACAGCTACATGAGTTTTTCTAGTAGTTTCGCTCTTAAGTAAGCGATAGACCTCGCATGATTCGAAGATAAGTTTCTAACCGTGGTTTTATTTAAATGATCCAAGATCCCTTGCACAAGCTCACCAGAGCGGCTTTTTGGCTCTGACTTTACTTCAATCTTACAATCTTCATGAGAAGCCAGCTCAAATAAGGCAATCGAACAGTTTGAAACCTGCTCTACAAGAAGCTTTGTTCCAGAGACAAATCTATGGCCCCACCACTTTGGATCCGCTGTATCGATACTTACTGTATTCACTTTTCCCGATACTAGCCTTACATGCTTTGATAAGCTGGCACCTGCATAGGGGGAGAGTGACGCTGTCACCTTGGTGTTGCCAATCTCAAACACCTCACCCATTACTAACTTCTCTTCAGTAAAGTGGATCATTACGTCATAGTATTTCTCTTTCAGCATATCGCTAGAGCCATAATGCTTTTCCAATAAATACTTCACCTTTCCGATGTTTCGCAAAGACATATCGCCCAGCCAAACGTTGGGCAGGACATACTCTCCACTTATCGCGTTCAATTGCTGTTCAAAGCCAATTTCGTCAGGTAAAACGACCGCAAAGGCTTCATTGTTCAACTGCGTCAGAAACACATGGTCTTTATTAATACCCGACCTACGATTGTCTTGCATATCTTGTGCTTTTCACTTTGGGCTAAATTAAAGGTCGCAGATACTAACCAAAATTACTGGCAATAACTAGGCAATATGACGATAAACTTTCCTTGAAGCCTCTAAGGTATTGAATTCACGTTTTCGATAACCAAAAAAAATGGGCACAACATTGCGCCCATTAGTATTCGATAAGGAAGGTAAGCAGAATCGAATCTTTCGTCATTCATGACGGCCCCGCTAAAGCGGAAATGATCAATGTTCGTTCGCGTGTAGCTTTTCCCACTTTTCTTTGCGATCAGCTCTCAGTTCTCCACGATTGTTTAAGTAACGCTGGTACAAGACCCACTTTCCGAGTTTGACATCATTGACCTCAAAGTCTTTTGGTACGCTTGTGTGGCCTTCGCGCTCATTGAACTCCATGAGTAACTTAAAATTCGTATTCCAGGTTTCGTCTTTAAGATTCCACACAAACCCGATCTTCTCAAGCGCATCTACCCTTTCTGGCTTAAGCTGACCATCTGCGTGTAATGACTTTTGATTCTTAACCCAGCGAAGCAATGAAATACCCGATTTAGTTTTGGCATTCTCATCAGGGTGGAAGTGACCATGCTGTTTATAGAACGCTTTTAGTGCTTCAATGCCTTCAGACCATGCCGATTCAATGGTATTCCATTCAAACCCAAGAGCCTCAAGCTCTTTAATCCGCGCATCTGATAGATTTTTATCGCTGTATGTGCGTCTTACGCCATTCACCCAAGTACCAAGCTTGTGACTGGTCTTTGGACACTCATAGCCTTGAGGTACACGAGCATGGCCCTCTTGCTCCTTAAAATGCTTTAAGGCCGTTACACCATCGTTCCAGGCGGCCTCATTGGCTTTAAATGGAAAATTGATTTTTTCGAGTTTTGTATAATGCTCGATACTCATTTTTCCTTGTGAGTGTTTCTTTTGCTGTGAGTTAACCCAAATACCAAGCTTAATGCCTTCTGGGGTTAGGTAACTACGAGGAACTTTAATTGTGCCATTTGCTTCGAGGTACTTCTCTAACTCCTCAAAGCTTTTTTGCCATGTGTATTCAAGTACATCAAAGACAAAGCCTGATTGCTTCAATAGCTTTACTTGCTCTAACGTGAGCTTATTGGCCTTATATTTTTTTCTTTGACTATCGACCCAAATGCCTAGCTTTGTACCACAATCAGTCTCATAAGATCGCTCAATAAGAGCTGACTTATTCTCAAGAACATAGGTTTTAAACAAATCCAGTTTTGCGATCCAATCGGACATAACATTCCCTCTAATATTTTGAATTATATTAACACACAAAAAAGTACAATAAAAGTGTTTTGAGGTGGTTGCGCTACACTATGCAATTGGCCCATTGTCAGCAATCTATTATTTCAAGTGTGTAATCTTCATCTTGATAAGTTGGATGCAGATATCTGATATAACAAGACTGAGATTTCAACATAGGTTCAGCATTGGTGTAAATCAGATTAGATTTATCCGTAATGATAAGTGCGATATCACCTGACAGTTTTGTGATCCCCCAGTCTTCTGTTTGTTCATAATTTTTATTAATTCCATCCACCAGCGTTGTTATCGTGTAAAAATCAGACTCAGGATAACCGTATCTGAATATACACCGATCAAGGGCTGATTCTTCACATCCTTGAATCGGAATTTCAACTTTGGTGAAGCCTGCTGGTGGAGCATGATTTGTTATGTACTCACTATTTTCTAACCCGTTAATTGCAAGTTTAGCGTAACCAAGATCCAGACCCGACCTTATAGCTCCTGCCATTCCGCTAAGGGTCGCATTTCTTGCATCATCTTGCAGATTCAAAAATCTTGGAGCCGCAGTTACTGACAAAATGCCAAGAATGAGAATAACTATGATCAGCTCAATCAAGGTAAAACCAGAATTTCTCACAAAATTACCTCATTTAAAATGATATAACACAATCATATAAATAAAGATTCTTTAGTCAAATATTGCTCTAACAACTGTGATGATTGATGTGAAATGTGCAAAGTCTGCATTGTTGAACATTGCTTTTTTATAATAAAAAAGGACGCTTAAGCGTCCTTTTGTTTGAGCGATTAACCGATATTCGATTAAAGACCTTTGTATGAACAGTTGTATTCACCACTGTAGTCAAAGTTGAAGTAGTACTTTGTAAAGCCTTCAGTGCCTTCTTTCGTCGCAGACTCCTGAGTCGTAGAAAGACCTGTTACTTCGTTACCACAACGGAATGCTTCATCAAGTGTTGCAGATGAGAATTCAACCTGCTGAGTATTTGGAGCAACTAACTCAAACACTTTTGAGTTAGGGAACTCAAGTAGCATGTCGCCACCTTGCTCAGCAAGACGCTCATCTAGGTAGAATTGCACTAGCTCACGGTTGTTGTAAGCAGCATCTTCTTTAACAACTTCAGCATTGTCGATACCAGGGATACCAGAGTTCGACGCACGGTAGCTATTGGTTACGACGTAAACTTCACGGTCATCGGCAATTTCCATACCGTCGAAAGTAAGATCTTCTAGCTGACCATTGCTTGTTTCTGTGTAGTTGAAACCATTGATATCAACGAAGCGAGGCTCTTTTTCAACATTTACTTTGTACTTGATACGGCCTTCACCGTGCTCATCAAAACCACCAAAGAAAGTATCAAAGTTGTAGCCAGGGAACTCTTCTACTAAGAAGTTTTCGCCGTCTTGAAGAGGTAGGTTGTTGTATGCATTAGAGTTAATCCATTCAATCCACTTCTTAAGATCTGCACCAGTCATTTTAAGAGCTGCTGGGATATTGTTATCAAACACATAGATATCCGCTACAGATGCATTTGTAAACTCACCTTCTTGGATGTTAGTGTAGTCCTCTGCACCGTTTCGACCAGACTTAAATGGAGCTGATACTGAAAGGAAGATTGCGTCTGATGCAGCATCATCAAAATCACCTGCATCTTTCCACTTCATAAGGTGATTTAGCTGCGCTTCGTTTACAATTTGCATAGACAGATCAGGAACAACTTGAGGGAAGAAGCTGTTAATGTTTACATCAATCTCAGCGATTGTCGCGCTCATGTAATCAACTGTACCTTGGTGCTCTGCCGCGATGATGTCTTCAGCCACTACGTCTGATTGCTCAGGAATTAAGTCGCGAAGTTCTGATGTTGAATCTTCATGGTCTACATCCCAAGTTTTACCGCCGTCAGAAGAGTGAAGCTTAAGATCAATGACGCCTAGTTTAGAACCCCAGAAGCTTGCTTGAACCGCAGGGATACCGTTGATTTTGCCTAGTTCTGGATCAACACCTTCGATTTCGCCATATTCACCTGTTTCGTTAGGGAACATACGGTGATGGTGGCCGAATAGAATTGCATCGATACCATCGACGTAACCTAGCTGAAGCGTTGCGTTTTCGATAAATTCGTTGTGATCATCTTCCAGACCTGCGTGAGACAGCATTACGACAACATCCGCGCCTTCATCTTTCATCTTCGGCACGTAGTATTCTGCTGTATCTTTGATATCTGAAAGTACAACATTACAGTTTAGGTATTTTGCATCCCAACCCATAACTTGTGGAGGTGTCACACCGATCACACCCACTTTTACAGTGTGCATATTACCGTCGTCACCAAGATACTCACGATCAAGAATCACATATGGGTCATACATTGGCTCTGATGAGTCAAATTCACTCGACAACAGGTAATCTTCACAGTTTTCAGTAAGTTGAGTGTCGGCCTTCCAAACGTTAGCAACAACATATGGGAACTCAGCCTTCTTAATGACTGCATCTAGGAAGTCTAGACCATAGTTAAATTCGTGGTTGCCGATAGTGCTCACATCGTAGTCAAGGTAGTTCATTAGCTTAACTGTAGAGTGAACATTGTCTTCATGGTACTCAACACCAAGGCTTGATGAATAGTCACCCATAGGGCTACCTTGAATCATATCGCCGTTATCAAGAAGAAGACTATTAGGTACTTCATCACGGGTCTCTTGAATGACAAGAGATGTACGAGTAAAGCCATGCTCTGGCATTGGCGCAGCAGCGTTAGCCTCTTCACTAATGAAGTAGTTGTAAGGCATCATTGTTGCGTGAACATCGGTTGTTTCCATCAAACGCAGTGTCATCGACACATCTTGCTCAACAACAGGCTCTGATACAGATGATTCAATCGTATCATTATTACAACCAGCAAGTACCGCAGCCACTGTAGACACAAGCAGCAGCTTTTTAGTTTTCAATTTCATTTTTCTTATTAACTCCAAAATTTTCTTTCTATATTGAAAGAACGAAATAGATTTTATTTTATATATTAAAAAGTGTCACCCCCGTCGAATTTATTTTACTTGTTATTTTGAAAACCATTTTTGGTTAAGTTGTCGAGATTTTAAACAATCTTCTCAAGTCAATGTTAAGCCGTGCGATAACCTGAACGCTTATTGATCATTTTACCGTTTGCTATGTATCTATTCTGTTAAAATAATAATGTTTCAATGAGTGTCAGTAAATGTGAGCTACATCACATTTATTTGAGTCTCCATTACCTGCTTTCGCCTCACCTTAGTGAGCGGCGTTGCAAACAACATGTTTTATTATAACTTTTATATATCATGATTGAACTTTTCATTAGACAGATTCATTGAATTTGAAGGTGTTGGTATGAGAGTCTGTATGGTTTTTTTCTACCATTACTCTTTTGCTTTGAGACCCCATATCCATTCACAAGCTCACCAGGCCGACTCTGTCATATGTGCATGACTCAATTTCTTAATCTAATTTTAACTAGCATTCATCTGAAAAATTTCATTGGCACTATCGGTGTAAATCACCAAGAATGCAGCCCTACGCCAAGTTGCATTGATAACGCTTCAACCCAACCCAGCCCTGACAAAAAACACATAAAATCAGCAACTTAATAGTACTGACAAGAGCTTTTTTAATTGTTAAATCCGATTAGCACACAGTTTCTTACTCTAAAAACGAACACGAGTCCTACCATTGGCGCAGCGATTTTCATATTATCTTATAGATATTTTTTTGCGGATCGATTAAAACTATTTTATGTTTTAACTATAGTTGTATAACTCATTTGTTAAAGACGCCTGTGTCTTGAGGTTCAGTGAATATGGATAAACGTCATCATCGTGATAATGGTAATCACAAGAGGAAACGACAGCCTTCTACTCGAAAGAAGAAGGATACGACGACCAAAGAACTCGTAACCTTACTTGGTATCTCTGCTGTTGCGTTTAGTTCTCTCTTTTTTGTATCTCAATACTCAAAGAAAGAATCTTTCGATTATTCAAACCTAAAGGGCACACAGGTTAAAGACATAAAGCCTCTTGATGCTATCGAGAAATCACACATAGTATCTAGCTTTGTTCAAACTCATGAACTGAACGATACGCTGATTGAAGATTTCAGAAACTGTGCAAGCCATAATATTTATACTTTTGCATCTAGCATGTCACTAGAAGATGCTTTGCATAATTGTCTGATTGAGTACCGAGATCATGGAGAAAGCTTTGCTCAGTATTATTATGATTTGGATAATATTGCGATGCAGTTCAACTCTGATGACGGAAGTCATTTCAATTCCATTTCGGCCATTAAAGACAACATTTCAAACCCCGACTCTTTCAAGCACATCAAGACGAATTACTGGGTATCATTGTTCAACCAGGTTCCTTACCTGTATGTGAACACAACATTCACTAAGTTGAATTATAAGAATGTTGTGACTGAAAGCGTGGTCTCCATCAAAGTCGATATCGAAAATGGTGATCTACTAGCACTTGAAAAAGTCTTTGATGTAGCGACTCAACAAGACAATACCGATAAAGTTCTTGCTCGACTTTAACAAGTTGTTCGAACTTTTTATCCTGTGTAGCCTATGTGTTCCGATCCGATTCCATATTAAGCCTCTGAAGATTACAACATCTAAAACTTTTCTACAGATATAAAAAAGGCCGAGTAGTCGGCCTTAAAGCTATTCTCTCCAGTAGTAACTAAAACTTGGTCTGTTCCTTGTAGAATATCCATACTTTGTTACTTTAAGACCAGAAAGTTCGAGTGCTTTATACTGCTCAGTCTTTGAGAACTCCGTTCTAAGAGCCATATAAGCATGATCGCTATCGTAAAAGTTAATCGGCGCGACGAAACGACCTTTCAAACCAAGCTCTTTACGCTTTGCTTTTAGTGCATCAACCGAGATTGGAATTGAGCAGTTTACTCTCATGTCATTCCATGGATTGTGAACATTCTGCATTGGATCAAAGGCTTTATCTAAAGGCCCTCCTTCTCTTCCACTCTGTAAGCCCCACGTTTGAAGCTGCTTCGGCATTTTTTCTCTTGGAAGACCAGTAAGCACTTCTAAGTCAAATACGTTCGATACCTGAAGCTTAAAGCGGTACTCTGCATCTTCCACATTTGTTAGGTAGCAACGAGACAAAGGTTCTTTCTTTCGACGGGTTTTCAGAGCACGGGACATGTATGAAGGCTCTGGTGTCTTATATATTTCTACCCATCGATCATCAAAATCGAGATAAGCCGCATGCACTTGTCTCATGTAGTCAACATTAATAGGAACTAAACCCATCTCTGCGTGTTTTGGCGCATCTTGAATGATGAAAAATCGGCTATGATTCAAGCTAATGAGATCATCGATAAAGTTAGGAAGATTCTTCACGATGTTTCGTGCAATCCATTTTTGGATCTTATCTTCATTATCTTTATAGTCTTTGTTCACCAACTTCTGAATCATTGAGGCTTTGTTTTTGCGAGCAATGTAATCAGCTTGTAGTTGAACCTCTTCCTTAGAGCCTACCATAGTAGACGGCAGTGGCATTAAACCTACTTGTTTGCCTTTAATTCTCTCTTTGGCGAAATAGTCCATGTTTTCAGTATTTATACGCTCAAGCGATTTCACAGACCCTTTATCATCAAGATTTGAAAGACAAAGCACATCCCCTTTTTCTTTGTAGACTTCCATTGGTACATACAGACTTGATTCATCAATTTCCTTATCAAAAAGGTCTTCCATCCATTGGTTGATGTACACCGCTTTAGCCAGACTAGGATTCACCTTCTCCATGTGTTTACGTGATAACTTTTTGCCAGTACGTGTTTCTAGACCTGATTCCGCAACATACGTACTAGGTAAGTTTGGAGTACCAGACTGTTTATTCTCTAAAGCTAAAGGATGCTCTAGTCGATGACTAGAAAAATAGCCGAGTTTCGGTAGCGCCTTCCCATTATCTACGATCAAACTTTTGGCTTCATCCATTAGAAAAGTGAGCCATAATAATTGACCTGCATACATGTCTTTGACATGCCCCAAAACACGAAAACCTTGCTCTTGAGTAATGAGATCAGTTGACTCATTGTACTCAACTGTACGCCCATTATTTTCGAACTTGAGTTTCAACAACTGATATGGCAGATACGTATCCGATAGGCGATCTTCGTTGTATCGTTGGTTTCTTGAAGCCATAAAGTCTTTTGTTAAGGGGTTTCCATAGTTTGTCTTATCAGTAACCAGATAAATCTTGCTGCCACTTTTGACAATCATAACGAAAAAGCTATCTGAAAATCGTGGCTGCTGGATTAAGACCAATGCGAATCCATTTGGCATATATTGTGACTCTGCGACAAGTTCTTCCATGTTACTAAACATGAATATTTGCTCAAGCAGCTTCATTTCTGTGTTTGATTCAGGGGCCGCATCTGAAATAAGAAATTTCGAGTATCGAGAAAATTCTTTTTGAGCGTTAAGAAAGATATTGAAGCCATCTTCTGCGACAGACTCAATGGTATCATCAGCCGCAGCCGTACCATAAAAACCCACTGCTTGTTTACACTTGTCTTTAAAGCCTTCCATAACTTCAGCCAAAGGGCCACTTTTAAGGTAAAGCTCAGCTTTACTTTTGCTAAGTAAAGTTTGGTGAACTGCACTGTCATTATTAGAAATGGAATCTAAAGAGTATTGCCCACCTGACAGGTAAGCTGGCACATACTCTTTAAGCAGTAGTCCAACACCAAGGCCAGTTGGATCTTGTTCTATTACATATCGAAGCTCTTTGTTTGAGTTACGTAGTGAGAACTGGCCTGCAAACTCAACGTGACTTGTTGTGTCCATGACTTCGCGGCCTGTCAATTCTTCCCAAGCCTTTAGGGCGCGATCAGATGCCTCTTTCACCGAAAGAATTTCGTCTGACAAGACTGAATAGGCCAATTCAAATTGCTTAAAAGGTGGAAGGCTATTGAACAGAACCACTTGGTTTAGGATGTATTCAGGCACATCCGATTCACCATTCATATATGCAATATGGCTAGGGCGCGAGATCCCAAGGAGCTTGTACATCATATTTTCTGGCAAACCCTTCTTGGTTTTCCATGTAACAAGGTCTCCAAACTTATCGGCCCACTTGAGCATTTCAGTCTTAAAATTCATTTTTATTGCTTCCACCTCAAAAGATATATCATATACTGACATATCTTTTGGATATAATCAATATTATCGTTGTTATTTTGTTTGAATTGGCGATTCATCTGAATTCTGGAGTTCCAGATTTTTCTTCTGACACAAAAAAACCCCTTTCGGGGTTTTAAGAAAATCAGTTTTAGGCGAGTCGTTCTTCGAATTCATCTTTAACCTTAAACTTTCTAGCAACAAAATAGGCTCGATCAACCACACTGACTCCTGAGCTTTGTGGAAAAGCTTTCTTAAGCTCAATGCTCACTTGAGCCAAAGACATATCATGCGTTTCGTTCAATACTTGATGAAGTGCTTTTATGCTTTCTTTTCCTTCCTTTTCTGACTTAGCTGCTTTTGAAAGCAAAAATAAGGCAAATACAAGTGCCGCCGTTAAGCCTAAGAACAAAATGGGATTGGTTTTAAAAATCTCGACAATGGTTGTTCCAAACATTACGGAGGCATTCATCAGGATAAAAGCCACACCGAAGTATTTCAGTTTCTTAGATTTAGTGTTCATTATTATTCTAATTAGAAGGGTTGATTAATCATTACTCGCAGCAACCCCTCTTCTGAACCGCGAGCAACTTCTGTTCTCACAACAATACCTTCTATTTGAAAGCGTACTGCCGCGCCGACACTCCATTGCATGTCTTCATGCAGCGTCTCTAGATTAAAATCATCAGCAACTCTACCAACATCCACAAAAGCAACCCATTGCCACCAAGGGATCTGATAATAATCGAGATAAGGTATTTCATTAAGTGGCTGCCACTCTGGCATCACTCGATACTCTGCTGAATAATGGATAGCTGAGCGTCCATGAAAACGATTCCCAGTATAACTTCTTAACTTATAAAGACCACCTAAGCTGACTTGGTCATGCTCTGGTGGACGAGAGCTGTCCCATGTAGGCGTATCAGCTAAGTAGAAGTCAAATCCGATCACCTGCTTTTCAAAAATGTTTGATAGTGGGCCTATATCAAAAAATTGACTATTGCTAAGCTCCCAGATTGACCAGGTTTCATCACTTCCCCAATCACTTGAACCAAAGGTCAGGTCAAATGATGTATGTGACCCTTTTGTCGCAAGTCGAACACTATCTCTATTATCCCAATCAAAAGAAAGAGTAAATCCTGTTGAGGACGCATCTTCATTAATACTCTCAACCTCTCTCGATGTGTAAAAAGGACTAACTCCAAGAGTAGTAATTCCTGAATTAAATGGGAGAGAACCAACAACTTCTCTCCCAAAAAGAGAAATATCTTGGTCTGGCGAACTATTCTCACCTAATGGGAGTACGTACCTAAAAGAAGCTGTCAGTTTGGTTTCAAGACCATCGGTAATAACACCAACACCATCACTATCATTCTTACCATCTTCACCTAGATAGTAAGTATTCCCATTAAACCTTGCCTTTTGCGCTCTGGCACTAAACAAAAAATCATCGGTTAGCTTATAATTATTAGCAGAAAAAAATCCTACATAGCTTTCATTAGTGGAGTACAGCGCCGTACCAAACAAGACACCTTGATCTTGCCCTACACCTTTGGTTACACCCGCAACGCCAAATGTATGCTCCATACTTTCACTATGATAATAAAGAGGCACAATCACAGTGTCTTTTTCTGTTGATTCCACTTCACCAGCATAGCTGGGCATGCCACCAGCCGTTATAACCAAAGCTAAAAGACTCAACTTTAACTTATTGAACACGTTGATATATAGAATTCCTAGTCATATTTAATTATCACAATGGTGACACAAAGCCGAGTCAACAACAACTCCAATGAGCACAGAAGTCTAAGAAGACTTCTTAAAGTCATTACCAATCAATAACTTGAAAGACCCCTATCGATGTTGCACTATTTTTTTTGGGAACTTAACCAACCACGATATTATATCAAATATTAAGCAATTGACAAACTTAAGGAAACTTGTATATTATTCAAAAAATAAAGGAATGACATTATGCTCAAATACAAGATTGGAAACCTTGTTGATGCGTTCGTTTCGGGTGAAGCCCCTTTCGCAATCCATATGTGTAATTGTTTTTGCGGTTTTGGTAAAGGTTTCGCGCTTGAACTGGCGAACAAGGTTCCAGGCACACTAATTGTTGATCAATCAACAGTTAAAGCCGATAAAAATAAGCTTGGTACTTATAGCACCTATATTGAAGGTAATAAGATCTTTCTGAATTGCTACGGCCAATATCACTACCATATTGCTAAGAATGGCGAAACCACCTTACCTAACGGAAAGCCATTGCTGTGCAATTACAAAGCCGTGAGAGCCTTTCTCACTGCGATTGCAACAAATTTCAAGCCTCAGCTTATTGCGATGCCTTTGATTGGGTGTGGTGATGCTCACGGCGACTGGAATAAGGTCAGTAAAATCATTGAGACTGAGTTGGCTGAAAAAGGTTTTGAGGTCGTTGTTTACGTTCTCGATAAGAAGCTCATTCCAACTAACGGTACGGTTATCACATAATGGATAAGAAAATGATCACCATCTATGCAAGAAAAGACTTGGGATACCGTCGCGGCAAAATGATCGCGCAAGCATCCCATGCGTTAATGAAGCTCATACTTCAAAGTCTAAAATTTGAAAATAACGTTCTTCTCGCTTCGTCCAAAACTCATTCAAATCTATCCAAGGTTCTCCTTTCAAGGGATTCCGTTGAAATTGTATGGGTAGACAGCAAGGAGGCCCTTGAAGCGATTGAAATTGTGCATCCAAAATACTGTGCAAGCATTATCGATAATGGTAAAACTGAGTCCAATGGCATTCCAACATTGACTTGTCTTGCTGTCGATAACTCTCGTTCATTGAAAAAAGTAAGAGAAGTCACATTCAGTAAAAACAGTTACAACACAAAGCAACACCTTATTGTGAATAAGTCAGTGTCAAACAATAAAGAGTCTCAAATGGCTATTGGTGCCAAAACATCATGCTATGCTCTCTTCTTTGGCCTTCAAGGCAACGACAAGGACGGCTATAAGCTTGACCTCAATAAAGAGGTAAACGCTAATTTGTCAGACTGGCTCAATGGTGCTTTCGCTAAAATTGGATTAAAGATTACTGATCAAATGGACTCCTACACCTCATATGGTCAAGCTGGACTAAAAGGCATCGCAAGCTTTCATTCTGCACATTCTATTCAACACGACCTACATCCTCTCATCACAGCGATTGGGCCTGCATCAGTAGAAGAACTCGAAGGTGTCTCTAATCACTTTTCGCTTTATTGATTAGAAGGCAGCTTACAAGCTGCCTTTATTTTTGATAAAATAAATAAAAAAGTGTTTTTGTTATATGAGATTAAAGTCAACGGAATCCTTTAAGCAATTAAAGAAAAAACTCTACTCTGCAAATCTTGCGAAGAATAATGCCTCTATAGATGCAAGCTTAGAGTTACTATGTAACCATATTGAAAATATTGCACCTGCATTTCGCCGTAAACCTGAAGATATGCTTGGGGATCTCTCTGTGAATTTGATTTCCGACCTAAAAGACATTGCAGCGACTAATCAACAGAACCGATTTTTCCAGCTCGTGGGAAGGCACTCAAACTTGATTTCACAAAGGCAATATAGCCTTGCTTCAATGCTTCACAATCAAGGTGTTGACGACGATTTCATTTTAAACAATACGGGCCTGATATGGTGTAACGCCGACTTTGCCTTTAAAGGGTTTATTTTCCAACCTTTTGAGCTAAAAATTGATGCTGTAAACTCACTTGCAGAAAACCCATTTGGCAATGTTTTAGAGCTTAGGCAGTTAGTTCAGTCTCACCCCCTGTTTGATGCTTACCCTAAGCTTCATAGTGTTACAGTCTCCTTTGATTTGAAAAGTAGCTCAGGCTCAATGTCTGATGATGGAAAGCACATCTCATGTTCTTTAAATGAAATCAGAGAAGCAATTGCATCTGGGCCAGATGCGGTGAATGACTTTTTGATTGATATACTTACCCATGAGATACAGCATTTCGTACAAAGACAAGAGCCTAATTGGTCTCACGGTAACAATGTATCTGCAATCAATCCAAGCTCCCTTGATAAACAAATAACGGCTCATGCGTACCGTCTTTCCCAGGCCATGCCGAAACCAATGGTCGAAGTCGAGTTTGATACTTTTATTGAATCACTCAAGGAGAAATACGACCTAGAATGTAAGTATGATGCTTGGGATGATGATCTGATCTCCCCAGAGGATTACAAGAGGCTTACTGAGCTTGATGCTGAAGTCGAGAAGTCACCACTTCCTAATCTCAGATATAAAGCTCAAGAAAACTTAAGGGACATTAGAACCTACCTTAAAATGGAAGAAAAGTTCGATGCGCAAAAATGGTATGAGCGAACAACAGGCGAGATATATGCAAACTTTTGTATGGATTTTCATAAGTTAGCCGCGAACGATCACAATAAACTCCGCGCATTTTCTGACCAATTCAAATCCGTACTAAATCGGGAGTTGGTGCATATACACAGAGGTAATCAACACATAGATAAGGACATTGATTCCAAAAGGGAATCACTGGGATTTATTGATTTCTACGAAAATAGTCAAGCCACAATCTCACTCATAGAAGGCAAATCAGATCTTATGACTTGGCTTCATGAAAGCTTAGGCCACTACGTCTACGAAAACTTGAAAAACGCAAGCGCACTCCCTGATGCTCCTTCATGGGTTAAAGAGGCCATGTACTTGCTCGACACGCAGTTTTTTCAATACATGCAGGATAATAGAGCAAAGCACGAGTTATTTTCCGATGCCGTTGAGGAATACGTTTCAAGACCACGACTAGGTCAATCACCCGAAATTAGAGCACTAGCAGATCTAGTGAAGCAAGAACTTTCTGATTTAGGAAATTACCAAAAAGATGCGAATGTTTTGAAGTTTGATTCACACCAAATGAAGTACTTTGAAAGAGCATTCAACAAGGCGACACAAGAGCCTCAATATCAACCACAATAGAGAACATCATGGACAAACATAACGACCTAAAAATTCGATTAACCCAATCGTTAACAAAACTTGAAGAAGCTCAGTACCACAAACCGATGGGTGTTCAGGTTTACGAGGAACTATCCAGCACTCTAAAACTGTTCATGGTTTTCTTTGAAGAACTGCATCAAAAAGAGCTGAAGAATGAACCTATCGACCTGAAATATGTCGATGAACAAGTTAAGACGATGGAAGAGTTCTGTAATTCCCTAGATGAATTACTTTCACACTAAAAATTAAGCCCAGCATATGCTGGGCTTTTTTGTAATAGGAGATTAATCGCCGCAACTGCCACTATCACCTGATGAACTTGATGATGAGTCACTACCTGAGTAGCCGCCAGATGATGACACACTCGGCTCATAAGAAGGTGCTGGGGATGGACTAGACGCAGGCTCAGGACAGCTCATCGCAGCGCCTACCATTGCCCCTGCAATAAAGTCACTTCCACCATCATTATTATGATGGCTCAATGATTCATTTCGATGCGTTGACGGTTTTGAAGCAACAGTACGTGCGGCAGGTTTACTTGGCGCAGGTTTTGATGCGACTTTTTGAGCGACTTTGCGCGGCTCGTATTGATCTCGAAGGCGTTTATTTTCACGCTCCAGATCACCCAAATCAGATTCAAGTGTCGCAATCTTGTTTTTCGCAGTATCTAGCTCTTTCTCAAGAGACTTAATCTTAGCTTTACTACCAAATGAAAACATTGGATTCTCCTAAACTAAACAATAACCAGGTTATCTGGCATTGGTATTTGTTGGTTATTTTTAAAATTATGATTGTCGATAATTTTCTGAACGTACTCTCTTAAGTCACGCTCATTTGACACATGCCTATAACTCGTGTGAGGGCAGACAACACCCTTCACGTAAACATACATTCCAAAGCGTAACGACAACGCCTTTTCTTCCCTGAAAGCTTTACCAAGCACCACAGGGATCAAGTCTTTTCTACAATTGCCTTTTGTTCTTCTAAGTGTACTTATACCAAAAGCTTGGAGTCTAAGAAGAAACTTCTGATGTTCTTTATTTGTTGGTCGTTCCAGGTACTTTCTGCGGCCTTTTCGCTTCATCTTCCCACGCTTACCAAGATAGCGCTTATATTGCATTTTATTGTGTTTAGCCTGCTCTTTATGAGTAACTGGAACTCGATAATCCTCGCCTAATGTTTGGTAAAGATTAAACTTTTTCCTATCAGCTCTTGTTCCATTAAGACAAATGGCTGAATGAAGGGCATAAGGACAGCAGGTTTCATACATTTTCAACCAACCAAGCTCAGTTTCTACAAATGTATGGACAACATTAAAGCCAAAAATCACACGTATCGAGCGGTCAATCTTATTGATATCAGGGTCACTATACGTTTTGTTGTAGTGAGAGATGTTCTTATCGTAGCCATCAAGAAGAAGGTACATTTCTTCCCTTGAAAGATACTTATCAGTTTTAAATTTCGTCATCAATGAAGGTGCTCTTGTTCTTGATATTTCCAAATTCGATGATTGATTTGTAGTAAGTCATTTTTCGAAATTCGAGTAACTAGATCTTTTCTTCCCTTCCTTTGGTAGAGACGATACCAACTATCCTTCACGTTATAGACTATCTCTTTACTCTTAATCTTTGATTCTACATACTCAAGCAGTTCATCACGCATTACAATGATGTAGCTATCTCTAAATCCAAAAGCTATGTGCGTCTGCTTACCTTTGATCCAGCCGTCATAGCCATTAACATTAACAAACTCGACCCAAACAGCTTCATCATTTTGACTTCCTGTATGTCGCTTCCCCCTTTTTGGGGCTTTCACATCAAAACTAAACTGCTTACCATCGCGAGCGATGAAAAAATCAATGTGGCTTCGCATGTCTTGCTGTTTTGTCGATTTCGTGACTACGAAACCTTTCTTCTTAGCTAGATCTTCGAATAATTTTTCAGATTCTCGCCCTTCTTGAAATGAGTTTTTATACTTATTATTACCCATAAAGGATCTTTTATTATTTTTTGAATAATAAAAGATCCTAATTGATGATGCAACCTTATATAGTGGATATTACATGTAGTATCCAGGATCACTCTCTGCTCTGTTTATGGGCATTGAAAACTGAATGGGAAGCTTGCTTTTTGTTAGAGCATCAGAAACAAACGCCTGCGCAAATCGGATAATCTCTTTGTCTGTCATTGAATGTAAGTTATTAATTTTACATGGATTGTTCCCGAACTTTTCAAATAACTTATCAATAACAGTGTGGCGATCCAAATCATTCTCTTTTAATGGGCCATTATGCAAACGCAAATCGTTCAGAATCGTTGCAGTTTCTTTCATTGAAAAGTCTCTAGCTTTTGAAGCTATGAGTACACCAGAGATAACAGACGCCGTGATACCTATCGACTTTTCATCAGAGCCTAACATATCGACCATTACAGTATCTTGAATGGCTTTATCATTCATTTTCATATCGTAACTAGACTCGATTTCAACGATATGGATGGGTTCAGTAGGTACGGACGTAAGATCTTTTTCCTGAAACTTCATTGCTTCTTCTAGATCCAGATTACCCGCAATCTCCACTGCATCATTGTTATCGAAATCATGATAATCAACGAAATTGGCATAATCCTCTTTGTTTAATATCATCACCTTTTTATCACCAGCAAATGACTCGTAAATATCTGATTTTATACTGTTTTGATAATCAAGTGTATTGATATAAGTAGAGTTTAGTTGAGATGAAGCACTTAACGTTGTTTTGTAATCGTGAATATCACTTTCTGACTTTACACCTGATGATACTGACATACCACCAACCAGAAATGATACAGATAGAAGTTTGTTTACCAATTTTGGTGAATAGCAGCCTGAAGACACATTGCTTGTAAGTTGATAGCCATGTGCATGAAGACCTGACCTAAACTTTGTTGATAATTGCTTTAGTTTTTCTAACATTATTATATTCTTATCTTTACTTACATCTCGAAATTGGATGCTGTTTGCGCTATTATATATCAATAATTATACTTATAATAAAAGGAAGACGAAATGACACATTTTGAACGATTCTGCGAAAACCCAATGAATTGTGCAATACTAATTAGTTCAATAGGATTAAGCATAACACTCTTTTCTCTTGCCGTTTTTTAATATTTTAACATAATTAAATACATCATCAAACAAAGTAGCTTAAAATTTAACCAAAGATTAAAGTGCTAAGTTGAGTCTTCCATGTTTATTTTTATTATCTAAGGAAAATCATCAAAATGAAACATAACCATGAATATGTTTTTTTCTATACAAAACATGACTACCCATCACAACACAGTCCGCACGGCTTTAATTTTAAAGGCTTCCACTTCAAATCGTGTGAGCATTGGATGATGTTTCACAAAAATCGCGTCTGTGCTCTAGGCGAAAAGGCAACTATGGAGGATGTCATTGCCTTCATTGAAAATGACAAGGCCAAAAGAGGCCCTAAAGGCCATCCTACTCTCTTTGAACGCATCATTGATGCTAATACGCCTCAACAAGCTAAAATGCTGGGTAGAGACGTTAAGCCTTATTCTGACAGTGTATGGCATAAGCATCGCTCAAGTGTTGTTTATTACGGAAACCTACTTAAGTTCAGGCAAAATGAGTCCATTAGAAACGAACTGATCAAGCATGCAGGAAAAACATTTGTAGAAGCATCAGCTAAAGATCGGATTTGGGGAATTGGTATCGGGATTGATTCAATTGATATCAACAACCCTCCACACCCTTCAACATGGCGCGGTGAAAACCTTCTTGGAAAAGTCATGGATAAGGTAGCAATTCAAATCAGTAAAGAGTTTACGAGGCAGCAAACCTTAGAATTGTAAGCCCCAAAGATTTGTTAAGGCTTCATTTGCTGGCTGGTGGCCTTTGGCAGCCGCAAGCTGTAGAAGCCTTCTCGCTTCACTTTGCTCATGCAGAAAATCTAAATCATGATGAGTATTCTTACCAAATTAAACCAGGGCCTTGGATCTGCATTGCTCTACGAACTCCATGATCTGTTCTTTGTACCTTGATTCGCTGTATTCACTTGCATAATGGTGTGTCAAACGTTCATAGGCTTTAACACTGTCTTCTTCGATGATTAAAAGCTGCTTGAAAAGGCGATCAACGGCATGTTTATCAGAATATAACATTTTCTTTTCCAGATAATCATAAGTTGAGCCAAACTCACTTTTCAACTTATCGACAAACGCATCATGTGACCTTACTTGGTTCGATAACGTTGCGAGATACATTCGAGCGACGGCACTGTTTTCTTCGAACTCTTTCAACTCAGGCATCGGACTAACTGCATACAGCATTTCTTCACAAAGCAAATGCGAAACAACGTCATCACGAATACCTTCAAAATGAAACCTAGCTGAAGTGAAATCATTGCGACCATGAGACGTATAGATGTCATTCAAGTTTTCAGCAACTTCTTGGCAAGGCAAATCATCCTCTACGGATCTTGTTACAAGTGCTTTTAGCTCATTAATCATTGGAATCTTATAATTGAATTCGAAACTTTTATTATACAGACGTCACCTCCAAAGACAATTTTTTCAATATTTTCAAATGAAAAATTGACACCTTCGTCTGATTTAAACATTTTGATCAAACCTAAGACCATGCAATTTAGATTGTGTATATTATTTATGATAAAATTAAATGGATTTCTCAATAAAACAATAACAAAGAGATATTCTATGGCAAAAAGCAAACCACAACCAAAGCAAAAAGCCAACGATCTAGCCCAAAAGCCAGCTCTCGTAAAGAAGAAAAACCCTTGGACTACAGGACTAGCACTTAGAGACTTCTTTCAATTCAGCCCCCGCCAACAATCCTACGTCGATGCATATGATTCCGAAAAGTTAATTACTTGCGCTCTTGGCTCCGCAGGTACAGGTAAAACTTCACTCGCCGCTTACCTCGCACTTTGTGACCTTATGGATAAAGGCCATCCTTGTTCTCATGTTAGATTCATTCGATCCGTCGTACCTGTTCGTGAAATGGGTTATTTAAAGGGGTCTCAAGAAGAAAAAGAAGAGGTCTACAATATCTATCGCAACATTGTTAATGACGCATTTGGTCGCGGTGACGCATGGGACATTCTGGAGTTCAACGGATTCGTCAGCTTCTGCTCAACCTCGTTTGAGCAGGGAAAGACATATGAGAATACAAGTGTTGTTCTTGATGAAATTGGCAACATGAACTTCAAAGAAATTGACTTAATTGTCAGCCGACTAGGATTCAACTCACGTATACAGCTTTTGGGTGATTTAAACCAATCATATCTAAATAGCCGCAAAGAAGACGAGTGTGGGGTCAAACAGTTTTTTGAGATCGTTAAACATATGGACATTTCTCATATTGAATATTTCACTGGAGAAGACATAGTCAGGGCTGACCTTGTTAGAGATTACATTTGTATGAGAGATCATGTTCTTCATGGAGAACCCTTACCTTCCAATTACGGGTCAAGAAACGCATAAATATTATAAGGCCCTGCGGGGCCTTTTTGATTAATCATATTTTATTTGTTATATTATCTGCAAGTTGAAAGGGAATGACTATGCGTTTACCAATATCCTACGACAAACAGAACAATACAATTCATGATTTGGATACAAACCCTGAGCTAATTGTTGATGATTCTCAAAAACACTATGCAAGATTTTTTGACAATACACATCCAGTGATTCGAGACACACCAATCAATAGATTCTTTATTGAAAACGTTGGATCTGAGCTTGAAGAACAAAAAGTTGAAGACTTCGTTTTAAGTCTAATTGCAAACAAGAAAACCTACTGCCATCTTGATAATCATTTCATGACCGATGGCACAGAAGTTATCGATGGCTCACCTTCCGAGTATGGCTCTGTAAGCATAGCGCGTTTCGTATTGAGCAAAAAAAGGATTGCAGAGAACATAGGTGCCTTCATTGTGAGAACATGCAAAATCTATAGCTCGTTTGAAGACTTACTTAGTAAACTCAACATCTACACCTACCAAATGCTTGTAGAAGAAAGATTCCCTTTCTCTCACTCACACAACTGTGAGCATTGTGGTGCGCATATGGAATTTTGCTATAACATCAATTCAGGAAAGGTTACTAACCTCTCTAGTTCTGACCCGTGTACGCATGATTACGAAGCAAACCATGACCTTATTGAATTTGATGTCCACTTTCCAAGCGGTAAAGTTCTATTAGTGAATGGTATACGCGATTTACTATCTAGAACGGAAGAGGACAAGCTTATAGGATTTCACTCCGTTAATAATACAAAGAGCATGAAAAGTTATATCTCAAAATGCGCCGAGAATGGCATTGCTGAGTGTTTCTTGAATCAGTGCTATCCTGATATCTATTATCGCTCAAACAGCGTTACACTCGCGTATGGAGAGTTTATTGAGTCGGTCGAAGGCCACCCTAATAAGGTCTCAATTGATACAGACAGAAATTGGATAACTTTCATTGATTTAGAGGTCTTGCTTGAGATAAAGTCAGATCTTTGTCTAGATGACTTTAAAGATCAGATCATAGAGCTTGAACCAGGCAAATACTCTTTTAATCTTGATATCAGTCAGCAGCCTGAAGTTCCTGCTAAAGCCCAAAAAAGCTGAAACGCTTAAATTCCTGCTTCTCTATACAGCCTCATGAGTCAATGAGGCTTTCCATGCCAATGTATTTCAGGCCAATTCCATCATCTTCATGAGTTTCAAGCGTTAAATTTCGAAACAAGGAATCTATTTTATACATTGCTTCTGTTGCAACGCTCTCTCCGCGCTCTGAAACACACATTGCTGAAAAACTTGCCAATAATGGTGCCCCATACTTGATCAGATCATCTTTTACAGAGTGAAAGTCATGTGACGCAATATCTTCAAAAATATGAATGAAGATGTCTGAGTAACCTTTACTTCTATGCTCTTTTAAAATGTATATATGATTTAGTGTGAATTTATACAATGGATCTTCAATAACATCGGTCATCGTTGCTTCTGTGAGTAGCTTTCTTTCAAAAACAGCGACGCCAATCAGTTCCTTGTTAGACGTGTACAAGGTAAGAATTACTTGTTGAGATTGCCCTGAATCCCAAGTTTTATTGCTTATTGCTTTTTGGTAATCAAACACCAAAGCGTCAGAAGAACTCATGTCCTCTGCGATTTCATCTATGACCGATTTTAGTTCATTTTCGACAGGGATCGCGAAAGTAAACTCACCTGACTCTACATCACCACGAGCAAACATGTAAGGGATGTAATCCTCAAGTGAGTAGTCGCAAGATCCACAAAAGTTTGGATTAAGTAATTCCAATTTCACGAGTTAGTACCTATATTATTTTTATTATTAAACACATATAAAAACGACAGCCATAAGCTGTCGATTTGAATTAGCGATTTACTCTAGCTTTCAATAGCTTACCAGGTCGGAAATATACCGCCTTACGTTCACCCACTGATACTTTTTCATTAGATTTAGGATTTCTCGCCACTCGTGGATTGCGCTGGCGAACAGAGAAAGTCCCAAAACCTCGTACTTCAACACGTCCATTTTCTGCCAATACTTCTGTCATAGCTTCAATAACCGTTGAAGTTGCACCTTTCACATCTTGGTGATGCATATGTGCGAAATCCTTGTGGATCTCATTTGTTAATTCTGCTCTATTCATTTTATTCTTCGCTTACATTATAGGTAGACTGATTGCATAGCCATTATTATTGTTAATATTAACGTTGGCGATTGAATGAACTTGTTCTGAATCAAGTTCTTAACCGTTAACAGCAAAACTATACCTAATATCGCACCAATTTCAAAGTTCTTTAGTGTCGAAAGTTGCATAAAATTTAAACTGGAAAATGCAATCATGACAACTTTGTTCAATCCATAAACGATTAGTGCAGAAAACACCCCGTCAAATATTTCTGTGGTCTTATCTGTTTTCGATGCAAACATTGTGAGAGCCAACAAAAGGCCACCACTGATCATGATTGGATACATCGAATCCACAAAAAATGGGTACAGTCCTTTTGTGTATTGATAAATGAGACGACCCCACTCGAATTGAACACCATGAGGGCCATATAAGAACACAACAGGGATTGCTAACAATCCAGATATTGTGATAAACATCGAGAAAATCTTAGAAAATGAAGTCATTATTATTCTTTATTATATGAAAATTAAACATTTTCTAGAATGTTAACGTTTTTTGGGAAAACGGGCAAGAAAAAAGGGCCTAAGGCCCTTTATAAAACTTCAAGTTTAGTATGAGAGTTCAGAATCCATCGTTTTCTGTTTCGCCTTGTTCACTGCATTTGTAAAAGCTCTCTTAGAAATGCTGGTTAGTTCGGCAAACGGCTCGTACTTAACTTTGGCGCTTAAGTAAATTGGCTCTTTAAGCTCAATCGCTTTATCAAAGCCCACGGGCACAAAGAACTCATCAATTTTTTTTGTGTTCTGAAGGTCATAATCATCATAGTCACCTGACATCTTAACGCGAGCTACTTCGATTACGCCGCGATTCAATGAATCAACATGAATCTTAATAGCAGTAACATCACCATCTTTAATTTTGAAGCCGCGATCAAACTGGGTTCCACCCATAGATTTAATGCCTAACATTTCTGCGAGCTGTTCTCTAAGAGTAAAACGGCGTGGTTTTCGATATGGATTCTCTGGCACTGTGCGACTCATATCCAATGCCTGATCATAGGTGACTTCTTCAATTGTGCCTTCATTAATTCCAGAAAAGGTAATGTGGTAAAACTTCGAGTCATCACCACCTTCCAGGATACGTTCTTGAGCAGAGTTAAACTCACCTTTGCAGTTCAATCGATTCAAAAAAGTACCACACCCGTTACTCTTTAAGACGCCTATATATCGGTCGCCAGGACAAGCATCTTCCTTAATGAACTCTTTATCAATTTTATAGAAATCATCCTTGTATGACCTCAGAAACCGCCCATCTTTCTTAGCTTCAGACTCGTAAATTTTCTTAAGACTTTCGTAAATTTTCATTAAAATTCAACCCCTAAATCATTTTGGTTTACTTTGTGAGCTTGATAAGCCTTTTCTCGCTCGACGTATGCCTCCATATGGCCGATCAGTTGGTCTTTAAGCTGTGATAGCATTTCTATCTTGTCAGCATCCAGATCATTATCATGGGCCACCTCAACGCCATTCTTAGAAAACCTGATACAGATGGCACCCATGCTGTCATTTTCGCTAAGACTAAAGCTTTGAGCTTCACCTTTTAGGTACTTCACTGGACAAAAGTTGTAAGGCTCATCTTCGTGGTAGTCACGGATCTGATGAGGGGCATTTTCTGTGATCAACATATCGATGAGCATAGTCGTATTACGAAGACTCTCAGTTAGCGTATCAATCTCTTGCTCACCAATTTTAAATGTTCGCTTATCTGTTAGCTCTCCATCCAATACGATTGCGTCAAAGACCAAATTGACCAGCTCATCATTTGTCACACGCTGACAGGCATGAGCAACACTATTTGTAAATGCTTCATAGTCAGCCTCAAGCCCCATCTTTCTAATGAGTGCAGGCGTATCTCCAAATGAATCATTTGAGTCGATGATAAATCCAATTAGGATTTTTTCCATACGACTACGGCCAACGGAGTTGGTTAGCGATTCATGAAGCTTTCGCCACTCTGAGGTAGGTAATTCGATTTTAGTCATTGTTTTTATTATCTCAATGCAATATTATTACGTTTATTATATCACAGTTAGTAGATGGAAGAACCCATTAAGACTCTGAATCGACATTACATTTGTAAGGTAGCTCTCAGCCGAATTGGCCGATATCTGGAAGCAGATATCAGCCATCCTATAATCGGATGGAGTTTACTCAATGAAAAGCAACAAACGTGCTCAACGTCGTCACAATTACTCGCGCCTAAAATCTAAACGTATTCACAAGAAATATTGGGGCCGTTCCCGTGCAGAATGGACTGTGCAACAATTGGGATTGTTAACAAACACACCTAAGATCTGTTCGTGTTATATGTGCGGGAATCCAAGGAAGTATTGGAAGGAAAGCCCATTTCAAGAAAAGAAACTGTTGGAAAAGACTGACTGGGAAATTAAGAACTTGTTGAACACCTAATACAAAAAGCCGAGCAGATGCTCGGCTTTTCATGTCTAACTGACCTTGTAGTATGCGAGATCAATCCGATTTCTGTTCTCTTCAATCTCTCGGATAAGAGGCGGATGCTCAAACATAGCTAGTCCACCAGCAGCACTTGAAGCACTCGCAACCTCTTCAGAGATCGCATAACTAGCCGATGAGAACTCGGTCGCTCGAAACTTCATGATAGAGTCACTGTAAGTCAAGCGCAGCTTATTGTTCGACTCAAGCTCAACTATCAAACAATCAATGATGTGGTTGTACTGATCGCCCTCATGCCCTTCATGCATTGTATTCATTGAGTCTACAATGGCTATAACATCTTCAGGATGGTTGGCATTACGAAGTAGTGTCTTCATAGCTTGCTTCAAGTTCAAGCCTAAGTAACCATGAACCAGTGAGGCATAATCGAATTGACGGTTGTACATGACATGATTAGCAAAGCCCAAGAAATGATCAACTTTAAGGATGTTAAACAGCATTGAGAAGCCATAGAATCGCAAACAGGCCATATGAATAAACATGTCTCTGTCTAACTCAAGAACCTCTAAGCGGCCTTGGTCTTCAAGTTTGTCTGCAAGCTTGATTGCGGCATCACGAATAACTGCAAAATCTGATTGAGTCATGAATGTAGCGTTCTTGATCATCGCGTTATCACGCACTATTGCAGAGTTTGCTAAGTCATCCACCCATTCAAAACACTCGAAAAGACCAATTTCCTTGATCATTTTAGCTATGTTAAAGGTTTTGTTATTCTTAGGGTGCTTCGAGTAATACATATCGAAGAACTCAAAGTAAACCGAAGGGAAGGCATTAATTATATCAACCAGGCCCGTTACAAACGATGAACGAATCTCACCATTTATCACTGAACTCTGCATCAAAACAATCAGCTCTTCTTGAGCGCGAGCAGACATGCGTAGTCCAGTTGATGATTTTTTTGCTAGCAATGCAAAAAGAGGCGTTTCAGAGCGCTTAATGCTAACTGAGCTTACTCCAATCTGGTGATCAATCGCGTGGAACTGACCAGATATGGTTTTTCCTGAAGTTTGAGAAAGGTTGTTTTCAGAGATCGTTACGCTCGCAACAAGTACGCGATTGCAATACAACTGACTCAGTTGCTCATAGGTCAACTCATATGAGAAGTCATCGCCACTCATAATGTAAGTCAATGTTGTGTCCACAAACAGTTCGCTATCAAAAACAGTTGTGCTTGATTGATCTTCTGACAACGGAAGCACAAGTGACTTTGAAGACTCTGTCAGATTTTGCATAACAAAAGTATTTGGTACTAGTTCGCCTTCAATACCAATTGATTCTAATGCTTCGGAGACTTTCGCTAAGTCCACTTGCTTATGGTATGGCTTTATTACCTGAATAGAGAATGCTTGTTCAAATTCATTTTTCACTTGAACATGAATGGCATGGAGAACAACAGAATCATTTTGTGGTATATGCGCTCGATCTCCATCAACAGGCTCTTGGCGCTGTAGAAGAGGGAATTTGGCATCAATTTGATTAACGATTCTCAAAGGACTTTTAAACATAACTCAACCGAAACATTTAGTTGGAATGCATCATAAGTAATATTTATCGTTATAGCAATAGTTTTCTATCCATAACCTCTACTCTGGCGGCTTCTCTATACTGTCAGCTATTTCAACCAGTTCCATACTGACTTCCGCTGTCTTTATAGCCCCCTTTTGAACAACTTTCACCCATTCAGGACAGTTTTCTGCCTCACCTTCAATATCATCAATTGAATCAACCGAAAGCAGGCTGGTTAAAATTTGCTGATTTTTCTGGATTTTTTTCACGATATACCTCCAATGCACTTCCTAGTTCAGATCTCCACTTATCATAATGGCGAACTGCTAATTCACGACCATTTGTTCTGATTTTGTTAGCTTCTAAGTAGTGATCTATTACCCCTAATGTATTAGCTAACTCTCTTAAATGCCTTAAATATATAAGAGTTATACCTTTTATTGACGTCTCAATAGGCAACCCATGCTTGTGACCCCAAATCATTCCAGCTTTAGCCCTATAATTCGCAGATTGGATAGCAAATCTTAGTGCTTTATACTCAGCCTTTATCTCTGATACCACAGACTTATCGTGCAAATTGTCATGGTTTTTCAAAATTCTAGCAATATTTGCTGTATGTTTCTTCATTCTAATTACAGATTGTGACAGCTCTCCAAACTCACGCTTTAGCTTTGCTTCATATCGAATTTTTAGCGCCGACTCCACTCTTGCTGAAAAATTCAAATCACTGGTAATGGCATTGTGTATTGGCCTAGAAAACAACTCGCCACGTTCGAACCATTCACATGCCTTCAGCAGAACAGCTTCACACTTCTTCTCTACTGGTAACTTTTCTAGTTCAGTGATGATTGATAAATCGAACTCGCCCTGCTCTGATGACTTACCTGCTTTGTAAGTAAGGTACGACATCATAATCTTAATATCTTGCTCTTTAAGCCCCTTTTCACTAACACCCATCAAGAAGCAGATACCTCTTTTATTTCTATTAATGAAATCTAAAACTACGTCTTCATTCTTCATGGCAAAAAACCTTTGTTCCTTATTTTTATTATATCATTTATAATATTTACCTTGAATAATTTTGTATTGGTATATCAACCAGAAAATCTCCATTGCTTAAGATAACAATAACAAGAAGAAACTCATGGAAAATATTACTGTTCAATACCTAAATGAACTCGACGTTGCTGTAAAGTCTATCCATAGCCTTCAAAAGCAGCTTGAAGACTTTATTGAAGCACCCATTATCGATAAATCTTGCCTCACCCTCCTTTTACAGAAGAACGGTTCCAATTTAGAGCCGCCTTTTGAGGGGCAAGCCTTCCAGCATCAGATTGCATCACATGGGATCGCCGTAGGAGCTGGCTGTACTCTTGGCTTGCTAAGCGGAAGTCTGCTTTTAGCCGCAACATTTACTGGTCTGTCTTATGCCGCTTTTCACTTTAGAAAAGAGTGGCTATGTGATCGCATTGAGGGCCTACTTTACAGAAACTCCACAAAAAGACATCTACTCCAGGTTGCGGCCAGCATCAAATACCTTGATGCATTAGGCGTTAGATACAATAAAATTGAAGTCAAACAGCTCTTATTCAAAGCCCTAAGGTCTAAGCAAAACATCACACCTATAGAGCTATTACAACTAACTGCTTACCTTTGGTATGCTTTCGTTGACAATCCTGACATTACAGTCATGAGGCAAGAAGCATTTGACAGCCTGTATGTTCCTAATGAATTCTCAAAAATTCAAGATGCCGACGATGACCCTCAAGACATTGAAGACGAATACCTCAATCTACTACTCGATACTGACGATATGTTCGATACAGTTAAAGATGATGCAGATGAGCTTGAAGATCGCTTCTCTTCCCTGTTTGGATCTGTTGATAGCGTTGATGAACACCATCAGTCAAACCTTGATGGACTTAGGTTCAGGCAAGAACTCAATCAAACAGCAAATGAGAAGCTTAGTGATACATCAATGGAAAAAGCACTGAGTTCTGCTCTTGAAGAAAACGACCAAAAGCCAGAGGCTACTATCCTTGAGAATCCATTTGAAGATGATCAAACTCAACTTAATCAAAAAGAGAGCGTGCTTGTAGAGTCAACTCCTAATAAAGAACCTGAAGAAGACAAAACTGAGCCATCTACAGCGCCACAGACAACCGAAATTGTATTTACTGAGTCCAAGGCTCCTAGTGACAATTCGATCAATGAAACACAACCGATCACGGAAGAAAAAACTGATTTGCTTAACGCATCTCTTGATGAACTTCTTAGCCATGGTTCGCCTAGTGGAATTGACAATGATGATGGCAATGCCGAAACCAAAGAACTAGCGTCGGTAAATGAGCCGTTCGATCTAGAAGAAGAGTCAAATGAACCATCAGCTAGTGATGATTCATCAATACCTGATTTCTTATCAAGTTTAGACGCAGACGACGATTTACCTGATTTTGCTGAACCCGATAACACTGAACAAGACGATGACGAGGATGACGAATTCGGTGATAGCATCGACTCAGCAATACATGCTCTTGAAGAGGATGCTAAATCCAAACCTTAGAAAAATCCAACTTAAGCCAGCCTACCCGCTGGCTTTTGTTCAATTTGCCGCTCCATCATTGAATGCTTCATGAGCCATTCAGCCGCTTTTACTTCTGTTATTTCAACATCACCTATGCCGCGAGTTTCCTTATAGAGATAACCGCGAGGTGAAATATAAAAAACAAGTAGATCAATCTTCTCTGCTTTAGGCATTAAGTAGTTGATAGAAATTATCAGTCCTTCAGGTTTGTAGTAATTGACCTCGCCTCCTTGGGTAAACTCGTTCCGCGCCCTTTTGTCTTTAAATGTGTAGTACTTAATCCCAGGCAATATCATTGTGTGACTCCAAAACTGATGAGTCCTAAAACCTAGTAACAATCACATGAGAAGGCAATAGCGCATTACAAGGTCTTGTCTTTTTGAAAGAACTCCCTAAAGTAAGTCTCATGTTTACACGATGAGAATTTTATGGAAATCATTATCAATGGCGACTTAACCATCCCGTTTAAAGGAAGCTCTCAGGAGTTTTATGACGCCCACTTTTCTCGATTGAAAAGTAAAGCTGATTCCTTACAGATGGAGATCGATGATTATGTCAGCACACAGATAAGCTCTGAGTCTGAAACTGAACGCTTTGAGGGATTTATTGGCGCAATCTGCTTTACGATTGATGATGGAGATCTTAGCTGGGGTAATGATTTCAAAGAGAAATATCTCTTTATCAGCTCATTTTCTCAAGATGTCATTGAACACCATAAGGATGAAGTCTGCCCGTTGCAAATCAATAACGGCGTCGTATTTGGTATTGAGTTTTCAGATTTAAACGATATTTTTGTCAACGCTATCAGCATGATCACCAACACTGAGCATCTAGATTTGTTAAGTGAGCTGGAAAAATTAATTGGAACCCAAGAATCTGTAAGTGCTCTGGGCGACAAGTCCTTTCAGCTTCTTCTACAGCTTTTTGGTGCTGTATTAATGACACCGCAACTGAGCGTAGAGCTGCATCGCCAATTGCAGGCAAAGGAAGTAAAGCTCAATATTTCTGTAAATACTGAGCTTAAGGCGGAGCGAATCAGCTTTCTGTCAGAAACACTCCCAATCGACGACAGTTACCAACTGCCGACCATTCATTGATTGTGGCTCACTTTGGCTTGTATTGCTTTTTGTATTGGATACAAGCCGCTTAGAATTTCCGACATTGGTACTTCCAGAGCTAAGACCTCTAGGCTATCGAACTCATCTGTCTCACGATACTCAACCAGCTTATTGCTCAAATAGTCAGGGCTTTCTTCATGCCCAAATTCGTTAATGCACTCAAGTGCTTCAGGAGCATACTGCCCCTCATAATCACAAGTACGTTGTCCAAATAATACAAACACCTTCATTAACATTCTTCCTTATCGATACTCGAAAACTGATCCGTAAACATCAACCCTGTATGGTAACGACCACCAGGCTTAAAGAGCATGTAGCCATTCTTTTCAAACACATCATAAACATGCTGCTCTTTGTTACCTGTCAGATAATAAGGGCCATGAGACGGGACATCTGACTTAAACAACAAGCCATGCTTTAATCTAACTTTCTCTGGATCCGCACAAATCACATTAGATGACTCATAATGTGTAAAGTAACGAAAGCCCATTGTTTCTCTGAGCCAATAGCTCTGGCCTTTCAGATCTTTTAGACATACAGATGGTAATTCATCTCTGTCATCACGCTTTTCATAGTATTCAGGAAAGCATGGTTTTATAGAAAAGTACGCCAACTCATTATTTATGTATCCGAGCGAATCTACATAAAAGTGTGCATCACTAAAAATCTTATACGGACGAACAAGAATTCGATGATTTTCTGTCTTGGCGTCGAAGACAGTGCCAAAGACAGGCTCATCTGCAAATCGCAAAGAGTATCTTTCAAAGTTCTCTTTGTAATGCATCTCACCAAGCAGAATACATGTGACCGTGTCACTTTCATCAACCGTTATTGCATCAATTGAGTCAAAGTCACTTTCGACAAATGGGTCACTTTCAACAAAATCAGAACGGTACACCCTTTCGTAGTCTTGCTTATTCGTAAGGTATATCACCCGCCCCTGAGTTGCTAATACCAACCCATGTCTATTAATGATAAACCAATTGGTATCATCTTTTATTGCAGCAAGCTGGTAGTTATCGAACATCACCTCATAATCACCCCACTTATCAAAAAGGTAAAGGTGTTGAACATTAAGAGGAAGTCGGTACTCATCACAAAGATTCATTGAATCAATCACATCCAAAAAAGCTGGCTTGTGCATTTGGTGGTCTTTTTTCAAACTTACTGTGAAACCTGAGTTCTGTAACTCTATTGAGCACTTCTCATGATTGTAGCTATCTGTCGATTTGTAATCAGAAAACGCTTTTGACCATCGACTCCATGCATCTCGAATTTTGTTTAGCTCGATACTATTCACAAAGCTCACATCCGCATAGCGGCTGTAAAATGAATCGATGTCGGGTTCGAGTTCTGCCTGTATTAAATCTTTTAACTCCTTGTACTGGCATGTCGCATAGACAAGGTAATTCTCTGATAAGGCTGTCCTCAATATATGTGCGATCTCTTCACGACTGCACCCCTTATCTACCAGGTTTTCAATAATCTCTAGTGAATGCATCAATCTAGTTCTCCTGAACGCTCAACATCTACTAAGTAATCACCTTCCAACCAATTTCGACCGATTAATAATTTATAATTGAGCTTGCTTCGGTCGCGAAGATTTACTGTGACCTCTTTTTTCTCACCCTGCCAATTGAGGGTTAGGTTAACACCATAACGACGTTCAACTCCTTGTGCATTTCGAATCCTGCTAACTTTTACGATCTTTCCCGTATGCTTGGATTCTTCACCTAGCTCATTGGCCGTTGTGAATGAAACAGTATGTCCAATATGATTACGCATATTATCACTGTCGCTTTGCTCACCTTCTACAACCACATCAAAAGCATGGATCGAGCTAGTATTGGCACCAGTATCAATACGAGCCAAAAAGGGCGTATCTAACTCTTGAATATCAATGTACTCAAGTTCGCCTACGATTGATTTATCATTAAATTGAACCACACTCGCGTGTGTAAAGAATGATGATGCCATCAATGCAGCACTTAATATAAACCTTTTCATGATTTCCCTTTTAGGTTTGACGGATAAATGGATATCTCTACGCGACGATTAGACATACGGCCCTCGGACGTAGCATTTGAAGTTCTAGGCTCAATCGAACCCTTCTTGACCGCAACAATACGCTTCTTTTCAATCCCATACTCAGTAATATAGCTAAGCACCTCTTGTGCTCTTTGCTTACTAAGATCGGCATTCAGCCCTTTTGTTCCTGAAGAATCTGCGTGGCCTTTCACTTCTATATACGTAAGTTCAAAATCTTGCAAAATTTTCACTATCGAACGAATGGCAGGCTTAATTGTATGGCTCAACTCTGAACTACCACTCATAAAGCTCGTATTGTGGGAAAAACTCAGATCTAACCGATTATCGAGTCTTTCAATAATAAGTCCCGTACCGACGATTTCTCGCAACAATTGAGCTTGCAAATCATCTAATTGCGCTTGATAGATATTACTAGCTTCACCCTCACTAAAACATGCAACAATTTCTCCAGATCCATTAGATAACGTTGTTATGCTACCTTGGTAATCTTCGCACATCCCAGGCACACCAGTCGTCACTGGAATTTCGGGAATATCCTTGTACTCATCACCTGTAGATTGGCAACCAGCAAGCATTAAACCCGCAATTGCTAATGCGATTTTCTTGTTCATTCTAACCTTTTTGTTCTTAGTATTTTTGAGAAATGATAATTAACTTCGCTCAATATTATATCAGTTATTAATTGTAGGCAAACAAAATTCTGAACCTATAACGGTTTTACTCTTGTCTTTTTATCATAGGTTACTAAAGTAGAAGAACTTAAGAAATAGGAGAGATTCAATGCAGCTTAGCAATTCAACCGTTGATAAAGGCGACAACCAGTTTTTACGTCATGTCACCCATGAAATCATAAAAGACGGCGTTGTGCTAGGCAATGTGGCCCTGTCATTTTTCGATATCACAAGCGCAATAGATTCAAGCACGGCATGGCACTGGATCTGCCGTGAACGCCAATACCTATATCCTTTTCGCGGCTATATGTTTAACATCCACCATCCAATTGCAAGCTATTCCACTATGCTAGCTGACACCACTAATGAAAATGGTAGCGTTATGGTTATTGATACCATTGCACTAGATCCAAAAGTGAAACAGCACATGCAAGAGCTAGAGGTAGTTCTTACATGCTTACTTCACCATGAGAACGATTTTAAAGCTTTTATGATGCCCGACTGGTCGCTGGTGGGCCGTAAAGCAGGCATGGACACTCAAGAAACGCACAGGCAAATGCAAATGCTTGGCTTTAGTTCGTTTGATGACTTTGTTGGGATCGGAAAGCGTCAAGATATGCTCTTTGCTTCTGAAGATATTTTCAATGAATACGATGATACATCTTTGGATCTAATTGAAGTCAATGAGGAAACTGAGAACCCGTTTGGTTAAGCGGCCCTAACAATCTCTCTGTTTGATTTCGCAAAAACATTTCCAAAAAGCTTTTCTCTGTGAGCCATTGGTACAATTTGGCTTGCAGAGAATACGATAAAGCTGTCTTGCCCAGCATCCTCAATCGAATTTTCATAGACAATTCCATCAAAACCATGACCATTCATAAATTTATGGTACAAACTGTACGCTTCTTCAGTCTGTTCATACCTTAAAGTCAATTGAATCTGCTCTTGCTCACTGGCGGTCAATACATCCGTATGCCTTAGAACATCAACAAGACCCCATGTACCCAAGTCAGGCATTCTATAAGGATTATTTAGCAGCAACCCTGACTTTTTCATAAACGAATGATTAACCGCCCCCTGTACACAACGTAGCTGTGCTTCATTGCTTAATGACAAGTTAAGTTCGCCTACCTTACAAGTTATTGGCGTGCTGCTTATTTCGTTCATTAGCTTTTCATAAGCACGGCTATTAGGTTTGTTCTTGTATTCTCTTGAGACTTCTTCAAGCTCGGTGGAATCCAATTCCAGGCATACCCCCAGCACTTTATTCAAATCAGGATGGCTTACTTTACTAAGAACTAGCTGAGCCACTTTCTCTACTATGTTAGTCGGCTCTTGCTTCAAAAATCTCAATAAATCTGAATCTTGGTCAGGGAATTCATAACATTCAACCTCAACATCTGGGCCATCGAGAACTTTTTTCCTGTCTCTCGCCGCCTGCTCTGTTCCAAAGTGAAAACCTATGTCACCATGACAAAATGTTGTGTAGAACTCATCAGTAGCATGAAACAAACCTTGCGTGATTTTTGGCAATGACAGATCAATATAATCTTCAATATCCATGACCAGTCCTTCTTTGAGCGGCTTGATTAACTCAAGACCACCAGCCGATGAATACAAACTAATCGAGTCATACCCAAGTTTAGTAAGAGCAACTATATAGTCTGGATTACCATTATAAATTTCAAGTTCACCTTTAGTCGCCACATAAAACGGGGCGATTGACTTTACTAGCTTGGTTCCTGATGGTGAATTTGTTAAAAAACCATCACTGCGCGGGGTAAAAAGGAGTGGTAGACTGCCTTGTCTCGTTGATGAGTTTTGAAACCAATCTTTAAAGCATTTCTTTATCATTATTATTACTTCAAAAAATTTGGTTATATTATAACTTTTTTATTGACTAAGGGCTATTGATATTCTAACATACTCATATCGCGACACTTTTGGAAGTCGTGTGGATAGTGGGCAGGGATGTTCATTGCAAGGATGCTTGATTTATTGGGTATCTATTGAGTCCTTTTTAGTTTTAGTTGTATGGAGCCTGCTTATGCAGGCTTTTTTCTTTATATAATATTAGATTTTTGAACAATTAAACCTTAAGCATCTGCTTTATGTTTTCCACATCAGATTTTGTTAAGCCTGTACGACCATCTACATTGTAGGCGTACCGTTTGTCTGTGTATCTGTGAGCAGCATCATCAATGACAACCAGTGGCTTCTCCACACCAATCGAACTTAGTGCGTCTTTTAAATCTACGCCACGATTAATATCCCCACAAATAAGCCCCCCAACGACTTTCCCTTTAGGCCAACAACCAAATTCAAAAGCAAAAATATCATCGATCATCTCAGGGACAGACTTGACCGCAACTTCGTTAGAGGATCTAGCATTCAGTGACATGACCCAACTTGAAACACACACGGCCACACCATTTGTTTCTTTTAGAAGAGAGGCAAATTGTTCAAGGCACTCGCGGTGTGGTTCCCTAAAATCATAAGGATTAATCAAGAAACCAAGCTCAGATGTGTAAGACTTATACTGTTCTTCCTTAAGTTCTAGATATTTAGGGCAGTCCTTATATTGGGTTCGTAACTGCCCTACGCTTAAGGTGTTGTCGATATCAAAACCGAAGACTACATCGGCCCCAACAAGTTTTTCCCTAAATTCTTCAACCCAAAGTTGAACTTCAAGATTATTTTTATCCAACATTCAACTCCAGCTTCGCCTTTTTAGACTGATAGTTCGCGTTTCTAAACACTGATCTCGCTAATTCCACCGTATCAACTGCATCAGCCATCGCTCGATGACTAACAGCGCCCTTTTCAAGCCCCAGGTAAGACATTGCTTCTGAAACTGACTTTTCAGATTGAAGCTCATAGACCTTCATAAAGGCATTTGACAGATTAAGTGGTTGTCCCTGTTCAACCAATGGAACTAAGGCATGGAAATCACAATCTTGCTTTAACTGTCTAGCATCGTTCGTGCCCCATTGAAGCATTCTGAAATTTGGGTAGTCAGATAAGAATTCACGAAGCTTTAAAGCAACCTCTGGAAATGACTCAGCTTCGTTGACCATATCTTGAGTGAGTCCCGTGAAATCCATACAATTCTGAGTAAGCACTGGATTTACTGTCGGCTTCACCAACATTTCAAAACGACCAAGTTCCTGCTCTAAATTGCTGTCAAACGCTAACATGGCTACTTCCAATGTCTCTTTCTGGAAACTTGGCCCAACTTCAGTCGTCGCCTCAGCCATTGTCATTTCCAGATCTACAACTACGAAGTAATCTGTCTTTTCTTGAACACTTGTTACCTCTGATAAACGTTTAACCTTTGCTTTTAGTTGGTTTTCAGTAGTGTCAAAAAAAGGAAGAGCGGCCACAAGTGCTGAACTAACCATTTCCAGATCGTCTCTTTCCGTCAACTTGACTCCTTTCCCCTGCTCTTCCGCTTTTCGTGATAATTTTTCTACCACAGTAGATACTTGTTCAAATGCAGCCTCTGCACCCTGTTTCTTTGACAGCATTTCTTGGCACCATTCAAGGGCCTTTAAAACAGATAAAAACTGATTTCGCTTAAGCTTTCCGTTTGTGTCCAACTTTTGATGCAATGTCTCTTGCCATTGTTTTAATTTTTCTAGCATCTTTATGACTCCGTTGATTTTCTACTCATTTTTATTTATTATAAGAAATATAACTAATAACTTTGGACTTGTCATTCTATGTTTGAAAAATATTTTGAATTATTGAAGAAAGGCTTCTCAAGCCATATCCCGTCATCATTTTTTAACCATGCTTACTTGCATCTTGCAAAACACATTCATCGTGTCTTTGGTGAAGAACATCTACAGACCGTATTAGATGCTCAAAAGCCTGTAAATAAGCTCGATGAAGCCCTGCTTATCTTGTTCAAATGCACGGATGGCTCCAATGCTATTTATCAGCATGTTAAAAACAGTCAAAGTTCAAATAGCAGCACTGAAATAGACATTCGATCACGTAAGCACATGGCGAAACCTTGCTCTTACCGTCTTCCTTATGAGCAGGTGCCACCTCCAGGCTTTTTTGACATGAAAGGCGTCGAGCGTAGTAACATTACCCAGTTTACCATCAAGCTTCGCGAGTTAATGCCGTATAGCGCCACTCGTAACGCCGAAGAAGCACTCATCCTCATTTTTGAGTACTACTCTGAGAATGGCGGCTTGCAAAATGTATTCAAAGGTGACGATGACTATTTTCAAAAATCATTCCGTGTTTCTGATGTACTAGATACGGGCGATGGAGACATGGCAATCTGGAACCTTTTGCATGCATCTTGGCAAGCTCATGGACTTTTCAGTGCTATTCAAAACCAAGATCATTTTCATATTCAAAACCCAAAACTCAAATAAGACTAAACGATGGAAAGTATAGAGAATCTATTTAATAATTATAATAAAGATTACTTTAACGATGAACTTAATGAGATTAAATCATACCTCAATTTGACGTTTAAGTGGCTCCCCTTAACCATAAAAAGCACTGGTCGATTCATTGTTGACGGGAATACGGCGACGATAGCTGTTTCTGAGCGCTGTAAAGGCTCAGAAACACTTTTGCGTAACACTGTCGTCCATGAGATGATCCATCTAAAGCAGCGCCTATACTCGCTTAGAGAAGGCCGAATGAAGTATCTTGACCAACAACGCTTAGCGGGTAGCAAGCTATGGCAAAATAAAGGTCATGGTCATTACTTTCTAACTTGGGCCAACGAACTCAATAAGGCGCATCCAGAACTCAATATTACTGTTAAAGATAGCTCGACTACTGATATGGATTACGAGCTACCAGAAACACTATACGTCGTCGTTGTTACCCTCCACGAAGAACGTTCACGTATGTTTTCCTCACCTACTCGCCATATCGATCTTCAGAATATAGTTCTTGATGGGAACAGGTTATTTGGAGAGCAGTCTGTAAAATCAGTAAAACTATACTCCACAAAAGTAAATTCAGCAGCGACTCAAACAAAGCTAACAGCATCAAACGCTATTCCAGTTAGGTGTTCCAGCAAGCTTAATTTTGACGAAGATGTTGAAAAGGTAATAACTCATCAATCTTCAACACTACTTGATAGTTACCTTGTAACAAGGGAGTACGATTCAGGCTTGAGTACTCACTTTGAAGATGCCGTAAAAAACCCAAGGCTTACCTATGTTCGTTATGGAAGTTTTACTAATTTCCTATACTACATTTGCGAAGGCAATAAGGAATGGGAAGAAACATTCGACAACGGAATCGATATCTTTCTTGGTAAGCATCCTTGCGTAACCAAGGCCCATGTTGACTATGCATATCAATACTGGAAGAGAGCTGACGTGAATAGCATGCTTGAACACATCGCTAAACAAGTAAAGTCAGAGATAAAGAAATGCATTAATTGCCAAGATATTAATGGACTCAAGCACTACATCAAGGTTGTTACCTTTCAAGTTGGCTCTTCTAGAAGTCGCATTGGCAATACTTGTGCATATCTTAAAGAAGCCCACACCAAGTCAATGAAGGGAAGAACTAAGTCATTCACTCAAAATATGTTTGATGATGCTTTATCTCAACTCAAGCAAGAAAATCGAACATTTATTGAGTATGTCGCAATCAATCCCAATTGGCTTTACCTTGACAAGCAAGGCGTTCAAGACTTCCTTTATGAGCATGCAATAAACTGTGGCTTTGCCACAAATGGTAACGAGGTTCGTGCTGCTCTTGCTGCTTGGGAATCACCGACGATGGATATGCTAATGCATTCCAATAAAACGAGGCAGATTACCAATCAAATCATCAAGGACATAGACGGATTCTTTAGTGCAAGAACGCAAGCGTCTAAAGATCAAATCAGGAAGACGATCAATAAACGCCTTTCTGATACAGGCGAATTACTTAAAAATAAAGCGGATAAAGATGAAGTAATTGATGCCATTTGGCGTGAGGCGAAAAACCAGATTCTGATACAAACTCCAGAGCAGTACAAGTCAGAAGTAAGCAGAAAAATTGACTCTGTTAGATTCGCATGAAAAGAGGACTCATTGAGTCCTCTTCTGTTTTTTCTTATTAGTGGAGTGTTGATATGGCTTTTTCAAAAGGGACTATATTTGAGTCTATTGAGCGCTTATACCCTTCTTCACCAGGAAATGCTCCATCCCCATCGGGCCAACAAACAACACAAACATTGTCGAGTGATATTGAATACTTTTTCTCTGATTGGTTTGAGTAATCTACAGCCACACTCATCAAGTCACTCGAAACCGTTTTTTGAGCTTTAATAAGTGCCAAGTCATGCTCAAGGATGGCTTTAATCCTTGTGTTATGCCCGTCAAATGTCCAACCTGATTTTGCCATCTCGATCAAAGTGTCAATTATACGACGAACAACGGATGTTGGGCGTCTCACAAACACAAGTTCAGGTAGCCCCATTGAAGACAGTCCAACACTGTAGGTAAATACTGGCTCATGAGTACTTTTAGAATTAATTGTGATCAAGGCATAACCAACTCTTTCAATTTCGTACTCAATGTTCTCAAAAACTTTCTGCTTACTAGTACTCATGGACTACTTCTTCCTCAAATCGGTATTGTTGCATGATACTAGTAAGAAAATAAAAAAAGACCAACCAGTCAAAACCAGTTGGTCAGTATTTGTTCTTTCACGCCACTTAAAACTTCAACTGCCTTGCAGAGTCACGGGCCACTGCCTTTTCTTTCAAGTCAGCTCGCTTGTCGTGCAGTTTTTTACCTTTCGCTAAAGCAATATCCATTTTCACCTTATTTTTGTTCCAGTGGAGACTCACTGGCACACAAGTGAAACCCTTTTGGTTGATTAAACCAATCATCTTTGTGATTTCATGTTTATTCAAAAGAAGCTTTCGAATTCGCGTAGGATTAATTGGATTATGTGTTGCTGTCGATACTAATGGGTTGATATGCATGTTGGACACAAACACTTCTTCACCCTTGATAAAAATATGCGCCTCTGCAATGTTGACTTTGCCTTGGCGAATAGCTTTAACTTCCCAGCCTTCCAGTTTAAGTCCTGCTTCTAAAGGCTTTTCTAGGTGAAACTCAAAATTTGCCTTTTTGTTTTTAGTTATGTTCATAGCTTACCTCTATCCATTATTATATTTTTTATTAAGCAAAAGTCAATCAAATATATTATTAACTTTCAGCTTACAAAGAAGTCCTTTACGATGTTTGCCTTTTGTGTTATTTACGATATACTTCGAGAGTTATTCATCATTACTAATATTTCTAAATGCCTAACTCCGTTCGACTTCATTCTCAAAAAAGATTGGCTGCTCTATTCGTATCCTCTTTCGTCGTAGGTTCACTTCTATTTTTGACTATTTGCAGAACCATTGTAGAGAACGACATTATACGCTTACATACTCATTTTACAGACAATACACTGGCTTACACGGCATTGTTGTCACAAATGGATTTCGACGAGAACTTAGCGGTATCTCAAAGAATGTTCGATTTACATCAAGGAAATCCATTCATTGGTGATGTCGTCGCGGAATTTGAAGACAGCAAAGATAGCATGGTGATCTATGATAGCGGCTACCTATATGGCAATGTCATTAATACTGTTGCAGAGTATATTAGCCATGATCAAGATTTGATTGATGTGGCTGGTACGACTTGGACTGCGAATCATATGCTTTCTACACCAGAGTTACGAGCAGCTACGATCACTTTCAGCTCTCCACTAAAAGACCTGATTGCACTTTCCATCAAAAACCACTTGCCACTATTCTACATTTTAGGTGCATCTTTGTACCTAGCCATGTTCGTGACCCTGTTTTATATCAATCACCTAATTACCGTCTCTTACACGTTTAATCACATTTTTAGCAACGCTAAATACAGACTTAAAGCGAATGAATTGTTTACTGACCATGGTGAAAAGGCATTCATGCTTCTTCATAAGCAACAGGATAAGCAACATTGTGATGCAATTAAGTATAAAGGCGAACTTGAGGAAGTCCGCGAAAAGTCCTCAAACAAAATCCATGAGTTAAATGCCTTGCTTGAGGATATGGCAAAGCAAAAAGCAAACACAATTGAGCGCTCCATTACGACGTGGAAAAGCGCTCAGAATGATATACATTCGATCATAACTAAGTCCAATGCCATTTTTGAAATGCACCCAGATGCCAACGTCAAAGTAGTCAAAATCAATGAGATTTGTAACCGACTGCTTGATAAAACAAATCAATTACGTGATGAAATTCGAATTGAAAAGCTATCTGATTTGGATCCAATCGACTTTTTTACTGTATTGGAAACGATTTACGACAACTCAAAAGCAATAGGTCAAGAAAACGGTGTTGAAGTCTCTATCCATATAGACAAAAACATCCCTACCTCCATCGCTATTGATGACTCAACATTTATCAATGCGGTGTTAGACATCGTTACTGATCTATCTGAACATTCTGTGCCTTCAAAACTTACCATCCAGGCTCAAGATAAAGACAGAGCTATGTCTGCACGTTTTAGCCTTATGGAGAATGCTCACATTAGTCTTGATATACCAACCTCTCAAAATGTACGCTTCAAAAGATTTGACAGCGAAATTGAGATCATCGCTGACATAATTGCTTTTGAGAAACAATCTGTGAAACATAGACATTGCACAATGATGTCTAACAACATTACATCACCATTGTATTACCGCGAAGGGGATACAGAACTTAAGAGCCAGTTATCAATTTTTGAGTTTATTGGATTAACTATCACTCCGTTCACACCCGACAGCATGCCAGGCATTCTATTTACGTCTGAGAAGGACTTTAAACGCTTGGAGCAAAATGAAGAGTACGCTAGCTGCCTTATCACTAAACTAAGCGATACAGCGAATGAGGCCGCTGTTGTCACAACAAATCACAACAAGCAACTGATTTTGTCTTCAAAAGACTCTATGCATAACATAATAGAGATTCTTAGCCGTGCCAGCATTTATCTACAAGGAAACTTACTTTCTCATCATATTGTCAAAGGCAATGACTCAGAGGGCCATGCTCTGTTGAATCGTTTTCACCTCGACTTCGGGATTCATAAGGAAAAAACTATTACAGATTGCTGGTTTGTATCTGATGAGCTTGATGATGACTTAAACGATCTCTTGTCTGAATTTGAACTTTCACTGTCATTTCTTGATAACGAGTTTGCTCTTAAAAAATGCGCAAAGACAATGGCAAACGGTGAAATCAATCCATTTATTATAGCTTCTGAAAGCTTCTTGAACTTAAACAAGGACTTATCTACAAAGTTAGAACAATTTGTAGAAAAATTTGAACTAAAAGTCCTACTTGTAAGAGATGGAGAAAGTCATCATTCCGAGTTTTTATCTCGAACAAAAATGAGAGGAAAAGTTACAATACTTTCACGACCTTATACCTCAGAAAGCCTAACAAGACTACTGGTAGGGCAAGGCACGTTACACAAAAAGGTGGATCTAGATAACCATTACTAGTAAACTTTATTTACTCACAGAAAAAATAATATCAACCTTATGAATAAATTTGCTCATTCAAGCTTAAACGAGCACAAGAAGTACTCCCCCTTTGGTGTGCTCATTAGCTCAAATGCATTTTACCAGATCAAAGCTGCTTACATTGAGCCAACAGGTGATGCATACGAACTCAAAGCTATGTTGAGAGTCCGTTCTGATTTTAGATGGCATTGGATCCATGAAACTTTTTCAGATATCCAAGACGCTGCTGAACTTGTTGAAAAGCTAATGGATATGCATTCAGCGAATTTTCCTGAGCATCTGGATTTTTTGATGTTTGAAAAAGACCGTCTTGAGGAAGAGTCTCAGTCAAATTCATTTGCTGTTGATGGGTATCAGTATTGTTTCGAAGACCTCGTTTAATCTCTATCAATTCCAATACTTGCTAGTACAAAATTTTCACTGTTTCTGAACCATATTGTTTTTAAGACGATATCTTGCTCGTTATCATCAATATGCGCGGTCAAATTCAAGTTTACAACATCATACCAACTTGTGTGGGTGTAGTTTAAGACGGCGCTCTGAGCAACATGATAGCCAATAGTTTCAAACCACACATTTTCACTCTCAAACATAGATATGTACATATCCATCTCTTTCATGGTGTTGTACTGCATATCGATAAAGTCAGCCTTTACTGTAGGAGTAATAGAAGCACTTAACAGCTCAATCTCTTCAAGACTCTGGGGTAATACCCTTGAATCTCGAACTCTAACCTCACCATTCATAATTTGAATCAGCTCACCCACTTTTAGTCCAACATTGTAGTTGGAATGTGGATCTGCGCCTTGCCCAACACATGCATTTGCAACCACGAGCAATGCCACACTTAAACCTAATATATATCTATTCACGGCTATATCCTTGTAAGAACAGTGAATAATATCACACATATTAATTATGAGGAATGTTGGTTGAAGAATTTATATTATTCATTTAATATTGCGTGAAATGATCACATAAGAAAACTAATAATGAAAATTCTAAACAAAACGCTATTTGCAACAGCTCTACTTCTTCCAGCTCTTGCCCACTCTGCAAGCTTACAAGAACTTCAAAGGGATCAAGGCAATAAATTTGAAGATATCAGTTACACCAGTTTCGCGATTGAGTACTCAATGATTGAGGACACGGAAGGTGTGGGCCTTCACGCCAGCAAACTATTAAATGACTATATTTTTGCGGAAATCGGGTATGATGCCATCGAGAGCGAATACTCAAGCAATGAGAACCGCCGAATGGTCGGTAGTATCGGCGCTAGGCTTCCTGTTATGTTTCTTGATGACCTTACGGATATCTATGGCAAGGTGAGCTTTGAAAGCAATGACTATACCATCACAAAGCTTGATGATAACGATGAAACTGTAACACATGAAGACACCTTCAACTTCACTACATTTGAAGCAGGTTACATTACGGATATTATCAATGAAAATATTTTCATGAAGCTATATGGATCATACACAACAGAAGAAAGCTTTGATTCACAAGTTTCTTATGGTGTTGAGCTTAACTACCACATGACTCGTGGCTTTAGCATGAGCGCGGAGTATGCTAACAAACTAGGCTATGAGGGTGTGATTCTTGGGGCCAAATATAGTTGGTAATTCCAAATACGACAAAGGGCCTAATGGCCCTTTTTCTTTACTGATTTTTGTTACTGCTGAATATTAACCGTATTGGCTCGTAGCATTTCGATTTCAATGTCGCGCCTTAGTTCATGCTCAAAGAGAAGCTTCATGCTGTAACACATCATAGGTTCAACTTCATCAAGTGATAGCATTCTAAATTCTTCAGCTTCAGGGACTTCACTACCAAAATCATCGATGAACATACTCGTACATGTGAGTTTCGACAAGTCAATTTGATCAACACGAGCAAAGAATAGCCATAAATCTTTAAATCGGTTGTAATGATAGAGACCTAGTTCAACCAGGTTCACGGTATCTACCATAATTCCAGTTTCTTCGTGTGTCTCACGAATGGCCGTCTCCAATGGCGTTTCGCCTTCCGATTGCGTGCCCTTTGGAATATCCCAGTGTGAAAATGATGCGGAATGTAGCATTAGCATGCGATCATCCTTATCGATCATCACTATGCCGCAAGACAGTTTTTTTCCTACTTCTGTCATGGTTCACCTTTTATTATAACGTATTATTGTGAAACGAAAATGAGTTTGTATTTTATATCTGTAACATGATAAAGTCCAGATAATAAACACTATAATATAAAAATATGCAATCAACAATGACAAAATTTTTAAACTTTTTCAGGGAAAAGTGGAGCGTCTATAGAGAAGATGTGACCAACTTTTATCAAAACGCATTCGGCATCACATGCTTAACACAATACAGTTTGATTCTAATGAGCTATTTCAATATTGATGGGTACGCTTTAGCTATACTCAGTGGTTTATTTTTGCCAATAATCATAAGAGCTTACAGCAGATTCATTGCTTATGGCCTTACAGGTGTCGGTTCAATTCGCGACTTCATCACATGTGTCAGTGTGATCTTTTTATCTGCTTTCGTAAATGCAGAATCTTCTACAATCAATGAGTACGCAATCAAAGTTATTGGCAACAATGAAATTACGTCGCAGCTATTAGTCTTTATTGGACTTGTCTTGGTATCATTACTGATAAAGGTTCAAGAACTCTTAGTGCAGCCATTCAACAAACAATCAAATCTTCAAGGCAAGAGCTATATTAAACGGAGCTACATCTCCACCACTAACGTGGCTTATCATGAAGTTGGACACACTGTGCTACTCAAAAATAGCCTAGAGTACATCCCTGAAGACTTCTTGCTTGAAGTTAAGGACTCATCTGGCAGCATCACATTCATTTCTGAAGATGTTCTCAATAGTCGTCAATCTATGGAGTTTTTCATGCTTATGCTTTTAGGTGGGATCATATCTGAAGAAATGTTCGCTACAGCGCCTGTACGGGGAAGTTCGTCAGATCTGATTCGCTGGGAGGCGATTGCAAGAAACTACTTGCTGCATAGCTCAGAGAGCTATTTTTTTGCTTCACCGCAATGCCTCAAAGAAATTCAATACAATAAACAGCAACTTGAAAATCTTAAGAACAATCAAAGAAAGACTATTGAAGAAGTTTTTGAAGCAAACTCTAAGGTAATACACGAACTAGCAGAAGCAGCAATCCAAAAACAATCATTGTCATTGACGACAGTAATGCCCTATTTGGAAAAAGTTACTTTACCCCACAGCTACCCCAAAATTGTTGAATAAAAAAAAGGCTTCGTGAAATGAATCAACGAAGCCTTTTCGATGCTTGCAGTGCCTTTTAAAGCTACCTTTTCCCTTATGTGCTTTAAACCTGCGAGTTTTAAAAATTTTACTGGTCACAACCATTTTTAAAGCGTTGTCATTAGCCTTTCCACGGCCAAATTCATGCTCTATTTTAGTTTGATGCTTTTCCTTTACCATTTTGTGCCTCTGTGAGTAAAAAATATTAGATTTAATGTTATAATAAGTACTCATATTATAAAAAGAAGAATAGTTATATGAAAGATAACATCCGAAGAATTAAAGTTGCAAAATGCAACGTCGCATTTTCTGTAGATATCATTAACCAGGATACCTTAGGTGATGAAGGGAATACACCTGAAGCCTACCTACGTGCAATGGCAAAGGAAAATGCTGATATTGCCATTGAAGTTCTTCATGACCGTCGATGGAAACAAGACATCTTTATCCACAGTGCCACAAAGGCAACACTTGGCGACATTACTTATAACGGTGATCATGCCAACTATAAAGCAACTATCGAGATCCCACTAGAAATCAAAAATCTTTACGCTCTAGAGGGTAAAGAGCATGAAGAAATCAAGAAGGTACTCGATAAAGTCATTGGCGTTTCACCTGAAAATCGTATTTTGATGAGTCTAAATTCAATCAAAGAAGTATCGATTGAATCTGTTGTACACGCTAACTACAACAGAACCCAAAATAACGAAAATTCCCTTTCTATTTAACAACAAAAAAGGCGGCATTGCCGCCTTTCCAATCGCTTTGCGATTAATTGTTCGAGTTAAAGCGCTCTTGCAATCTTGCTTGCCATCGCTGGCACATACTTACCAGTGTGTTCCGCTTTCAGACGAGACATGATCTCACCGATTTGTTTTGTACCAAAACTTTCAATCAACTCTTTTAATTGCGCTTCAGTAAGGGTCTGTGGCAATAAAGCTTCTAGTTTGCTGTTTACTGACTCGAAAGCAGCAACTTTATCTTCCTCACCACGCTTTTGGTGATTTGCAATAAGTTCGTTGTTGTCACTTACTGCTTTGCGAATAGCTGCAATAACGTGCTCATCTTGTACTTCATTTCCAGATCCACCAATGGCACCAGCTTTATCGCGAGCTGTATTAAGTACCATGTTAAGTACTCGTGGCATTTGCTTGTCTTTGGCCTTTAGGGCCTCTTTACGAGCATTCATAATTTTATTAAGCATATGATTATTCCTTAGATGCTTTGGTTTGCCAGATTTATGGTTATTCGGCCTTTCGAGAAAGAATAGCTACCGTAGAATCTGCATTTGTTTTTGTTGATTATGTGTTAGCTCAAACACGAGCTTTTATTGAAATTTCTGAAGACTGAAGGCTGAAGGCTGAAGGTTGCATCTGTGCAAACTAAATGTCTTGCCGTTACTATGGCAATGAGCCTGATTTTTATGCTTTCGCTCTAAGAAGCGTCCCTTTACTTACCTCAGACGCAACATTTCCTTTTCGATTATATACTGCTGCTAAAGCACTAGCACCCGACACGGCTGATACTATATCAACACCTGTCCTTAAAATTGATGTAAATTCAAAAGCACTTGAGGCAGTATCCTTGGCATCAGACGCACCACTAAAAAAATCTACTGCATCCCAACCAAGTGAAATATTGGAGATAAAACCTAATGGATTCATGTTTTCAAACATCCTCTTTAATGTAAAAGAAGAATTTAAAGAACAATATGTCATTTTGCAATATTATACCTTAAATAATATGGGATGTTTTTTCTAATGTGATGTTTATCACATTACTAATCAATAACATTAGAGTAAAAAATTTTGCTCACAAATGCACTCCCTTGTATTGATATTTATGTCATTAAGGTTATGTTATATATCACTATTTTTATATAACCCATTTGACACAATATACATCACTCTGTATATTCTTGTTTAACTTGAACACCATAGTGTTCTTTTACTTCGTCAGTTCAAAACAGGGTTATAAAAAATGGACTCTGAAATCAATCTAGGTCTAAAAACATCAAGCCAATTCATAAAGCAACTTAACGCTTTCAGGCACCTAGTCAGTAGTGATATAAAACCGATACAAATGACAATTTTTTTAGAGGTAGCGACTAGTTCTTCAAGTCAAGTGACCCCTAACTATATTCAAAGCAAATATGGAATTACTCAAAGTTCCGCTTCTAGGAACTGTCGAGCGCTGACTTGCCGTGCATCTCCGCACCGTGACGGTTACAACCTTTGCCAATGGGCCTTTGTTGAATCAGATCATCGATACAAGTTTTTAGAACTTACCGAACACGGAAAGAATGTAGCTAATGAGCTAAAAATGCTTTTTAACTAAGATAATAATTACACCCTAAGAATCTGATTAATTAAAATTATTAAAGCACATTCTTAAAAAGTGGTGCTCGGCAGAAGAATTGAACTTCTCAGTCAAAAGTCGCGCACCGTTTCTTTCACAGGACTCTAACCTGCCATCTTTTGCACTGGAACATCACCGAGCAGTATTTGGTGCCTTATAGTGGGTTTGAACCACTGACCTCGCCCATACCAAGGGCGTGCTCTCCCAACTGAGCTAATAAGGCAGAATATTACAAAAAACACTTCTAAAATGCCTTTTGGAATATGGTTCCCCCTGCTGGATTCGAACCAGCGACCTACCGATTAAAAGTCGGTT
>Ga0066192_1000006_pt1 | contig 135481 bp, 127 predicted proteins | sample WorMetvacBELIZE1_FD_58707 | JGI IMG/M metagenome (GOLD analysis project Ga0066192, IMG submission 58707) | Marine gutless worms symbiont microbial communities from Max Planck institute for Marine Microbiology, Germany - Olavius vacuus BELIZE.1... | ecosystem: Host-associated > Annelida >... | reverse complement strand
TCCCAATCTTTCCAATACGGGTTTGCCTTCATCACCTATGGAAAAACTCTGAGAATCAAAGACGGTGATTCTTCCATTCTCAATGACATATGGATCATTGTCTTGAGCAAAACAGGACTCAGCCAACCCCGCAAGGGCCAGGAGAACAAGAACAACTTCAATCTTTTTCTTCAGGAATAACAAAGTATAATCCTCCTAAATTCTCATCAAATGTCGATGTATTTTCACCAGAACTCCCCTTGATCTTTTCATATGAATCACCCCTTCTGGGCATATAGGGGTCATCCATTTCACCTTTGAAATAGCTAACGCCGTGTTGACCTAAGGATTGATGCTCATCTTCATCCGCGCGCGGCTGATAATTCGGAAGCCATTGATGATAAGCGACTTCACCGGAAGCCATAACGGACATTGTCATTGAATCGTCATCAAAACTATTCATGTTAGTTTCTTTAATGGATACATCCTAGCGTTTTGACTGCTAGTTCGCAAGGGTGTGCTCCAGCTTTTTTATGGAGCAGACAGATTGTTTGGACATGATATTCCTTCAAGACTCATAACGGTCTCTGTGGCCTATGTGCTTGAACAAATTCGTTTTTTTCTCAATATTTTAGAGAAATTGCTTAATGAGGCTGTATATGGAGAAATCGTCGATATTGAGTGGTGATTTGTTTTCGTTTCTACGGGATTTGGAGGTCAACAACAACAAAAAGTGGTTTGAGGCTAACAAAAAACGCTACGAGGAATCGGTGAAATTGCCGGCACTCTCATTCATCTCGGCATTCAGTCCGCATCTTCACAAGATAAGTCCACATTTTCTGGCAATTCCCCGCTCACAGGGTGGCTCGTTATTTAGAATCTATCGCGATCTTCGCTTTGGCAAGGATAAAACGCCCTATAAGACGAATACGGGTTTGCACTTTCGCCACGAGGCGGGGAGGGATGCCCATGCGCCCGGCTTCTATGTTCATCTGGCACCCGATGAGGTATTTTTTGCTGCCGGTTTATGGAAGCCTGTAACGCCCGTGGCGGGAGCCATTAGACAGCTTATCGTCGATGAACCTGATGAGTGGACAAAGGTGGCGGTGGCCATGGACAGGGCACAGTTTCAATTCGCTGGAGATTCTCTGAAACGGCCGCCCAGGAATTTTGATGCCAAACATCCGCACATTCAGGACATCATGCGCAAGGATTTCACTGTGTCACTGGAACTGGATGAAAAGGCGGCTGTTTCGCCGGATTTCCTTGAACAAATTGCCCACTGCTCTGCTCAGGCCGCCCCGCTGATGAAGTTTCTTTGCCGCGCGGTGGATGTACCGTTTTGATTTCCCATAGGTTGTTCGCGGCGCTTTCAACAAACCGGAGATTTTTCATCGGGTGGAATCTATCAGGATGGATATTTCCGGATTGCGAAATTCGCCATCGGGCATTGAAGCTCATCGCGGGGAATCCTCAGAATCCTCGACAATGGCCTCTGCCAAATCCCGCGCCCAGCTTCTCACCTTCTCATCCTCAGGCGAGCCAGCCATCATATCCTGACGAAGGGAAGGAAGCAGCAAGCGCGCGTTGAGAATCTTCACCTTGGCCTCCAGAATATCCACAGCCTCCGCGAAGTAAGCATAGCGACTGTTCCCAGACCCAAATACCGCCACCTTAATCCCCGTCAGATCGAGTTCATCCATACTCCGCTCGAACTCCCAAAAATCCTGCTGCAAATCGCCCTGCCCATAAGTTGAACATCCAAGCACCACATAAGCATACTGAGTGAGCAGCAGGGGGCGAACTTCAAACACATTTTTGAGCACCGGCACGCATCCAAATTCCGACAAAACCTTTGCGATAACATCCGCGATGCGACCGGTTCTCCCCTTACTGCTGCCGTACACAATCAAAACTCCCTGATTCATCAAATACTCCCTGAAAAAGTCATATTACTCTTTTCGCAGAGTCTCGGTTATGAAACCACAAGCGCCATCTTGAGATGGGCATTCATGGATAGGGGCCTCTTCTCTCTCACCAATGGAATCCGCTATGCTCATCATCATGATCAAACGCCCCCTTATTCTCATCACCAACGACGACGGAATCGACTCTCCGGGGATTCATGCCGCCATCGAAGCCCTATACCCCATTGCCAATCTGATAATCGCCGCTCCCATTCGCCAGCAGTCCGGCACTGGACGCTCCCTCAGGGCTGAGCCTGACGCGGTATTCCAGGAGCGAACAATCAAAATAGGAAGCGAGAACATACAGGCTCACTGTCTTGACGCCTCCCCTGCCACCACTGTACTGCATGCCCTTCAATGCCTCTGCCAGGAACAAATCCCCGACATGCTCGTATCGGGAATCAACTTCGGGGAAAACCTTGGCACCAATATTACCGCTTCCGGCACCATCGGCGCCGCCATCCAGTCGGCCGCCTGGAACATTAAATCAATGGCGGTTTCCCTGGAAGTGCCACCGGTTTTTCACTTTCAGCATGGAAAGGTCGACTGGAGAACAGCCATCTGCATACTTCGAAAGGCCGCCAAGCTGTATATCGCGCGAACATGGCCTGACGATGTGCACATCATCAAAATTGATATCCCCGAGTGCGCCACGGAAAACACGGCCTGGCAGCTTTGTCGGCAGTCATTGGAGCCCGGTTGGTGGGGGCAGGTTCCCGACGCCTCCCCCCAATCTCCGGCAGACATTGCGATTGGGATGAAAGGACCCCGCCCGGGGAAAACCTGGAAGGAAGGCGATGATATGTCTGTACTGCTGGGCAAGAGAGAGGTGGCTATCACCCCGATCAGCATCGATATGACTTCCAATGCGCCCCTGAGTGAAATGAAGCGGGTATTTCTCCATTCTAGCGATCGATGCGGGCCGATTCACCGGCAATAAGCTTTTTAACTTCCTCCAGAGAAGCCATCGTGGTATCGCCGGGAGTGGTCATGGCGAGAGCGGCATGAGCGGCCCCATATTCAACCGCGGCAGAAGCACCCATATCGGCCAAATACCCATAAATCAGTCCCGAGGTGAAGCTGTCACCGCCGCCGACCCGATCGAGGATTTCCAAGTTGTCCCGTTGCCGGGCCTTGTGAAACTTCCCATCCTGCCAGAGCACGGCGCTCCAGTGATTGATTGTTGCGCTCACAACTTCACGGAGGGTGGTGGCGACGACTATGAGATTGGGATAAGCACTGTGAACCTGGCTGATCATCTTCTTGAAGCTGTCGATTCTGATGCCGCTGAAATTCTCATCAAGCCCATCGACTGCAAATCCCAGGCAAGCGATAAAGTCCTCTTCATTGCCAATCATCACATCAACAAGGGGCGCGATGCGCTTATTCACTTCGCGGGCTTTTTGCTGACCGCCGATACCCTTCCAGAGAGAGGGCCGGTAGTTCAGATCGTAGCTGATAATGGTATTATACTGTCGGGCGATTTTCATGGCCTCAATAACAACTTCGGCGCTGCTCTTTGAAAGAGCGGCGAAAATTCCACCACTGTGAAACCAGCGTATGCCCTCCTTGGCGAAAATATGATGCCAGTCCACTTCTCCCTTTTTGATTTCCGATGCGGCACTGTGGGCACGGTCTGAGACACCCCTCGCTCCCCGTATCCCGAACCCCCTTTCAGTGAAATTCAAGGCTTGGCGTGAGCATCGGCCGATGCCGTCGTAGGGCCGCCGGATCAGATGAGAGAGATCGACACCGCCCTGGAGCATAAGATCTTCCAGCAAGTCCCCGATGTCGTTTTCAGGGAGAGCGGTTACCACGCTGGTTCTCTGATTGAAGCAGCGCCTCAGCCCACGGGCGACATTGTACTCACCGCCTCCCTCCCAAACCCGGAAACTGCGCGTGTTCCGAATACGACCCTCACCGGGATCGAGCCGCAGCATCACTTCGCCTAACGCAAGAACATCCCAGCGGCATTCGCTTGCGTTTTTTAACTGAAGTTCGCCCATACTATCCTCCCTCTGGACTTCTATGAAGCAATTGTACCCGATTATCAAAGATTAAAGGGAATGAGTGTTTGCATGACCAGAGTCCCCACCCCACAGATGGGTTGCGAAATGCCTCATTCTCTCCTAACATGTCTAGGCTGCTATGACACCCAAAATCATTTACACGCTTACAGACGAAGCGCCAATGCTGGCGACTCACGCTTTTTTGCCGATTGTTCAGGCCTTCAGCAAAGCCGCCGGGGTGCTGGTGGAACAGCGGGATATTTCTTTGGCGGCTCGTATTCTAGCGGCATTCTCCGACTATCTGAGTGAGGACAAACAGGTTCCTGATGCCCTCGCGGAACTCGGAGAGTGGGTGAAGGACAAGAACGCGAACATCATCAAGCTTCCTAACATCAGCGCGTCAGTTCCACAGATTCAAGCGGCCGTGAAAGAGCTTCGCTCTAAGGGGTTTGATGTTCCTGACTATCCTGATGAATCCAATCCAGATGGCGCAAAAGAGTTGGAAACCAAAAACGCAATTCGCTTGCGCTACGATCGCGTAAAAGGCAGCGCGGTGAATCCGGTTCTTCGGGAGGGCAACTCGGATCGCCGATGCGCTGAAGCGGTGAAGATGTACGCCCGTAAAAATCCCCATCCGATGGGCAACTGGTCGCCCGATTCAAAAACCCATGTGGCGAGCATGCAGGAGGGTGATTTCTACGGCACGGAGAAATCGATCCGGGTGGAAAAAACAGGAAGCTACCGCATCGAATTCATTGGAAAGGATGATGTTCCAAAAGTACTCAAGAGTGAGTGCGCTCTGGAAAAAGGCGCTATTCTCGATGCGGCTGTTATGAGCCGCGCCAAACTCCGCGGCTTTCTAAAAAAGGAAAGCGACGATGCCAAAGCGAAGAATATACTATTCTCCATCCACCTGAAAGCAACGATGATGAAGGTGACTGACCCGGTGATTTTCGGCACGGCTGTATCGGTTTTCTTCGCCCCGGTTTTTGAAAAGCATGGGAGGGTGCTGGATGAACTCGGTGTTAAACCCGATCTGGGGATGGGCGATTTAGAGACGAAGCTGCTCGCTCTAGAGGAATCAAAGCGCGAGGAGATTCTTAGGGACATCCGACAATGCTACCTGTTGGGTCCGGATATAGCCATGGTGGATTCTCGACGGGGCATTAGCAATCTCCATGTGCCGAGTGACATCATCATCGACGCGTCCATGCCCGCAGCGATACGGAATTCGGGTCAGATGTGGGATGCAAAGGGAAAGGCAAGGGATTTCAAAGCGCTTATTCCCGACCGCTCGTACGCGGGTGTTTATCAAACGACAATCGATTTTTGCAAACAGCACGGCGCCTTCAATCCGGTCACGATGGGCTCGGTGGCCAATGTGGGACTCATGGCGCAAAAGGCCGAGGAATACGGTTCCCATGATAAAACCTTCATCGCTCCCGCCGAGGGCCTGATCCGCGCGGTTGGCGCTGATGGAAAGCTACTTCTCAGTCAGGAAGTAAAGGCGGGGGATTTGTTCAGGATGTGTCATGTGACTGACGAAGCGCTCAGCGACTGGGTGGAACTGGCAGTCCACAGGGCACGCACAACAGGTATTCCGGCCGTGTTTTGGCTCGATGAGAACCGCGCTCATGATGCCCAGATGATTATGGCCGTGAGCAAAGTTCTGGAAAACCTGGATACATCGGGCCTGGAAATCCCCATCATGAAACCATCGGACGCATGCCTGTACACCCTTGAAAGGACAGCAGCGGGCAAGGATACCATTTCGATAACCGGCAATGTTCTAAGAGACTATCTTACCGATCTCTTTCCCATTCTGGAACTGGGCACCAGCGCCAAGATGCTCTCTGTTGTTCATCTGATTCATGGTGGTGGTCTCTTCGAAACCGGGGCGGGCGGGTCGGCTCCCAAACATGTCCAACAGTTCCTTCGCGAAAACCATCTTCGCTGGGATTCGCTGGGAGAGTATCTGGCCCTAGCGGTTTCATATGAGCATTTGGCTGACCGCTTCACCAATGAGCGGGCCCGGCTCCTGGGAAAGACGCTGAACGATGCGACCGCGCTGCTTCTGGAGAACCGCAAGTCCCCTTCGCGAGTCACCGGAGAGCTGGATAACCGCGGCAGCCACTTCTATCTCACGTTGTACTGGGCAGGGGCTCTGGCCGAACAGAATGACGATATGGAGCTGAAAAAAAAATTCACTGCTGTTGCCAGAGAGCTGAGGAAGTCCGAGAGGGACATTGCCGATGAGCTTATCCGAGCGCAGGGTGTTTCGGTGGACATTGGCGGGTATTATCTCCCTGATGTCGAAAAAATCAATGCGCTGATGCGCCCCAGCGCGAGGTTCAACGCGATTATCGACATGCTCTGACGCGCATTCATTCTCCGATACGGCATACCCGGCTTTCAGATTTCATCTCGCTTATTTCATTGACAGCGCGCATGAACATATCTAAAAACACTCTTCGCGGGATGGTATAATCGCGGGGTTGACCATCAAAGCCCGTATCAGGATGTCGTCCAAACCTCTTTCCTCATGAAGGTTTCATCTCTGAGAGGACCTACCGAATACCCATGGATCGGCACCTCGGTATATTCCTCCACAAGTTTCACAAACTCTCTGGCTCCCGCGGGCATGTCATCCCAACACCGAGCATCGGCCACCTTGCCTTCCCATCCCGGCACGCTTTGAAGCACGGGCTTCACCTGTTCCAATTCTTCCACATTGGCGGGAAAAACATCAGTCTTCTCGCCATTAAGTTCGTATGCTGTGCACACTTTCAGCGATTCAAAACCATCATACAGGTTCAAATGGGAAAGTATGAAGCCATCAAGACTGTTCACCCAGCCAGAGTATCGCAAAGCTACCAGATCAAGATATCCAATCCGTCTGGGTCTGCCTGTCGTCACCCCATATTCATGACCCAGCTTTCGCAAGGTATCGGCTAGTTTTTTCTCTTCCCCATTCAGCATCTCGGTGGGAAAAGGCCCATTCCCCACCCTGGTTTGGTAAGCCTTCAGTACTCCCAGGCATTTATCAATTCTCCGGGGCCCCACCGCCGCGCCAATCACCGCTCCAACAGTCGTTGAAATACCCGAGGAGACATAGGGATAGGTGCCATAGTCTAAATCCAGTAAGGCCCCCTGGGCGCCTTCGAGAAGCACTTTTTTATCCTGGTTGGCCATCATATAGGCCGCCAAGTTTACTTTCATGGCGCCTAGTCGTTCCATAAACGGCTCCAGCCAATCCCGATCCGCTTGACTCAGCGCATTCCATACCACCTGATCCCAGAGATCGATTACCCTCACCCCATCCCGGGAGGCTTTTTTGCTGTAGGCAACCCCAATACCCCGACCCGTGGTTCCGATGGGCCGAGCCCGGAGTTCATCAACACGCTTATCCTCACACTTGTAGCCCGGAAGAACCAAATGGGCTCGGTCGGAGACCAATACACGCCCCTCCCACTCGATTCCCTGCGCCTGTACACCGGCGAGTTCCTCGAACATAGCGGCAAGGTCGATTACCATTCCGCTGCCCAGAATGACGGTTTTCCCCGGAGAAATAATTCCGGCGGGAATCAGGTGAACAGCGAATGTTCTATCCCCTATTTTGATGGTATGACCAGCATTAGCTCCCCCGGAAAACCGAACGACCAGATCGGCATCTTCCGCGAAATAGTCTACCATCTTGCCCTTACCCTCATCACCCCATTGAGCGCCTACCACGACAACATTCATATGAACCACCTGGAATTTTGACTTGTTGGACGCTTCTTGAATGATGTTGACAGTACGAGTATAGATTGCAAAGGCCCACTACTCTATCCTGGTGAAATGGATGTACTTTGGCAAGTCATTTTATATGGCAGAGTCATTATGAGCGCGTATTTGAGAGAAAAATTGAAAAGCGGATGAGAATACGCTTCTCATCAGTCTTCACAGCACAGGCTGAAATTACCCAGGCTTGTGAGCCGTAGCATCGTCCGGCATAACCGCGCACTGTACGCTGAGCTAATAACTCGCGTGGCTCGTGGCTAACTGTGCATACTCCGATAATCGCCAAAGTCCTCAGCATCATTGAGCACATTTCTTTCTGATGTTTTGTGATATCCTCTTGTATCGATCTGCTATCTGCTGGGCTCGGCGCGCCGCAAGTCCACTGTAGCGTTCAGGATGTTCATAGAAAGTATCCGCCTCAACTCCCAGAATCGATTTGAGCTTCAGGGTGATTGATTGCCACGCGTCGGGATTCTCGTTTTTCAGAATATCCCTCAGGGATTTGCCAGAGTCATCGGCTTCCAAAGTAGCTTTGCGGACCAGCTCATGGCCATCATCATACCCAGAGAGCGCCAGCAGTACGTAGGTGGGTTCGGCTAAATCACCTAGCCTTGCAAGATTTTCTTTCATCCTCCCGCTCTGCACCTTCAGAGCCTTGAGAATCCGCTTCATCCGGAGAACTGCGGCGCTAAAACCGGCAATGTAATCGGTGATAAAACGATTGGACGCTGAATTCGTTAAATCGCGCTGATGCTCGGAAATCTGATCCATGAAAAACGTCATAACCCGGGGCATGAAGGCCTTCCAGAGACTCTTGACATGCTCACTGTTCCAGGGGTTGCGTTTCTGAGGCATCGTGGACGAACCCACTTGCCCGGAGCCAAATGTCTCGATGACTTCTCCGATTTCCGATCGCTGAAGATGACGCAAGTCGTCGGCGAGATTGGCAATGATGCCGAATGCGGTGTTCAGCTCCAGAAGCAAGCGGAGCATGTGTTCCGGTTCCACCATTTGATTGGAATACTCCGCGCGCCGAAGGCCGAGATTCTCCAGATATTCCTCTTCCATGCTTTCAGGGTTTTTGCTGATTAGACTGGTGGCATTATAGGCGCCTACGGCTCCAGAGAGTTTTCCTCGAAGCTCCGCGGAACGCTTTTCCAATTCCACAATGGACTGGCCGAGCCTGGAGACATACTCGGCAATAGCGAATCCAAAGGTGATGGGAACCGCTAACTGCCCATGGGTTCTCCCCGCCTGGGGGGTATCGGCGTGTGCAGCGCTCACGTGAATGAGAATATCAAGCAGATCAAGAAGCAAAGGCAACACAGTCAGTCGCATGGCATCCCTGACTCTCATGGCCATGGCCGTATCAAGGATGTCCACCGATGTCGCGCCGAGATGCACCCAATTCTTCAGTTTATTCGGCAGATGTTTCTGTATAACATTAACAAGCGCTCGGACTTGGTGTTGGGTCGTTTTTTCTTCAGCAATGATCTCTTCGGGTGAGATGAGGCTTTCAAGACTGTCAACGGCCTGGATCAGAGTTTCATCGTTTTTCAGATGAGATCGGATATGGGTTCTCAGTAACGAGGCCTCCGCGCGTACCATATATACGATAGCCGCTCTCTCACTCAAGTACTCAGAGAGTTGATCGAACAGTGATTGATTGGCCAGCCAGTAACGGTGATCCAAAGGGGATAGGTTGAGAAAAAGATCGCGCCGCTCCATGCGGAATTATGGACAGAAGCACGGCAGCGTAGCAAGGGTGAGCCGCTCATAGTGCTTGACCAATTCACACTCAAGCATGTAGAGTCTTCTTGATTCCGCGCCTGTCGTATAATGGTATTACCTTAGCCTTCCAAGCTAAAGACGTCGGTTCAATTCCGATCAGGCGCTTACATTTAATTCGCCTCTACAGCTCCAGCGGTTTGATCAGTGAAAATTCATATACCGCGATACCCCATGAGGGAACATTCATTCTCCGGGGAAAAAAGTTGCCGTTCTGATTCTCTCATATTCCCTATCCGTGTCAATATCCTGAATAACTCCCGCGTGTTCCCAAATAATTTCCCGGTTGGGGAAGATTTTCAGCGCGTCGCGTACCGAATGGCCGTCGCCCGATCGGCGAAGATATTCGATAACATTTTGAGAAATAAGCACCGGATGTCCGGGTTTTCCACCATATGCTGGTCTGAGAACCCCGAATTCATCATCCAAACGCCCCATCTCACGAATTAGACGGCGATAATCTTCAGCTTCGATCAGCGGCATATCGGCCGGCTGAATAAATGCCGAGTCGCTACGGACATGGGCCAATGCTTTTCTCACCGTGTACGCCATGCCATATCTCCATCGCCTCACTCGTACAAGGTTTAGCTTTTCGATACCGCGCAACATCGACTCTAATTCGCGATATCGATAGCCCCCGGCTACAATTACCCGACAACCGGCATTTTGAGCCTCAAGAACGGTATGAACGAGCACTGTTGCCCTACCCCAGGTTAATCCTGGTTTCCATTCACCCATTCGAAGCGACCGTCCTGCTGACACTACGACACAATCCGGCACATTTTTCATTATTCTTAATTACCTATCTGTTAGTGTTCCCATTTTTAGTCTACAATTGTAATGTTATATGAACATTGCTGATATGCGTGTATTCCTAAACGAGCATGATCGATTTCTCATTACAACTCACGAATCACCTGATGCGGATGGCGTTGGAGCGGAATACGCGCTGTGTTCCACGCTCTTGGATATGGGAAAAAAGGCCTGCATCGTCAATGCCGATTCAACACCACCAAAATTTTCATTTTTTGACAAAAGAAACCTTGTTAGAGATTTAAGTCAGGTGGGGGCTATCCCAGATAATGTCCAGGACTGGTTTCTGGTTATTGTGGACACAGACCCAACCAATATCGGAGCGATGCGGCCTTCAGTAATAGGGGTATGCCAAGATATCATTGTTATCGATCATCACAATCCGAAAAAATCCATCAATGCTCGCGGGTATTTCTTACCAGATTCGTCATCAACTTGTGAGATGATATTCGAAATCCTTGAATTGATGAATAAAAAAATCAGCGAGGATATCGCGTTAGCTCTTTATGCCGGAATTGTTTTTGACACAGGATCCTTCATTTATCCGAAAACGCAGGCTCGCACTTTCAGAATTGCCGAAACATTGGTTAACAACGGGGTTGTTCCCAGAGAAGTATGGACCCATCTTTATGAAAACATATCCAAGGAAGCATTGATGCTGCAGGCATATGTTTTCCGTACGATAGAATTGCACGATGATGATCGTATCGCGTTTCAGACAATGTCTCGCGATACTTTGATCGCGTCGGGAGCCCACTATGAGGAGTGTCAGGGCATTGTCAATATTCCTTTACAATGCGCGCGTGTACGAGTCTCGGTGTTTCTAAAAGAGAATAAAAAAGGCGAGAGACGGTGTTCATTAAGATCTAAGGGTGAGGTAGACTGCTCTAGCGTCGCGTATCTTCTCGGTGGCGGCGGCGGACATACGACTGCCGCCGGCTTTCGATTCGATAGCTCTTTCATAGAAATACAAAACAAGATTCTTGAAATGGTGCACGGGTACTTCTAAAGATCCATGAGCTTAAGGCACACACAATTACTGTTATGCGCTCTTATTCTGTTTCCTCTTCTGAGTAATTGTAAACAATCGAAAACACCACAGTTCCCGCAGAACGGCGCCGTGCTCACCCCCCTTATGACATCAAGCGAGGGAAGAGAGCATGTTGACGCGAATTTGAGCGCGACGGGTCATCTAGGCGCTGTGCCCCTTGTCGACCTGGGCGATGGCTTCCGTATTCTGGCGCTGTTGGACATCAATCTCGATCTTGATCTCAATCCTGAGCAACCCGACGAACAGGTTATTGTGGCGCTTCCACTGAATAACCCTGAAGCCCCCCTGCAACTGCTGGTAGCTTCCATCAATACGAGAAAGAATCAATATGATATCGCATGGACTGAAGAACTCATTGTCAGAAATCTCACGGAGATTATTCTTCGCGCAGACGATCTGACAGGAAATGGGCGCAACGATATTATTATTACTGGTTTTGCCGAGACAGGAGAACATGTCACCGAAGTATTTGCCGTGAGTCAAGGAGGAAAAATTGCTGATTTTCAAAGAGTATTCAGCCTCAGCGCCCAGGGCAATATCGATATTCTGAGTGTGGATCGCTCTCCTGGCTACTACAGCGGCCTGAGCACGGACGTACCTTTTCGCATCAAGGTTCAAATTGAAGATCCTACCTCTGATACCGGGCTGGACATTATAGAAACAGTCTGGCAATGGAATAGCAGCGCCTTTGCTTACCAGCCGGGAGAATCGCGGGCAATCAAGACTGACAGGATTCTCGAAGAACGTTTGGAAGCCGTCTATTTGGGGGACACAACGGTCTATGAAAATTATCTCAAGGGAGCCTGGTATCTGGAAACGGGAAACAGTGATTTCTTTGTGATGCTCTATTTTGACCCTGGGAAGCGGGAAATCATGTTCTACAATGGATCGATACAGGAAGTGTTTAGCTGGGGTGGAAGCCACCGGACAACGGCAAAACGACTCAATGCCAGGATTACCAATGTCGTCATACCCAGCATTTCTCACATGTTTTCAGTCAGCGCCGAAACATGGGATCGCATTGAGATAGGACTGACGAGTGCGGCCTGGAATGGCATATACCGGCGTCTGGGTCCCTCATTGCAGGCTTTCTGGGGTACACAATCATCCCTACCGTCGATTGTCTCAGATATTTCTTTATCCGGTGTGTGGAGAACCAGTGATGCCGAAATTATTTTTGATCTTCCAAAAATCAGTTGGTTTGAGAACGCGGAGAGACGCCATGGCACCGCATCTCTATTCAATCTAGGCGATTCGCTGGTGCTCCAAATCCAGTTTATGAAGGTAAACGGATCGCTCGAGGAGTCTATGACTTGGAAGGTCGATTACACAGAAGACCAGGATGCAACCCGCATTATTCGGTCTTTATCCCTGACACCCGCGGAACTGAGAGTGGAAGGCCTGCGATCGTCTGGAACAGTTTGGCGACGATATGAACAAATTGAGGTGATTCCCGCCTCACAATAGCGCTTGAAAATCAACCACGCGTTCCTTGGTTTTGCCATCAGCATCGTTCACAAACACACGCCACAGATTCCCTTCCTGTTCAATCCATGCTGTGAAGCCCGCGCTTTCAAGTTTGTTACGGAGATTTGCGGCGTTTTCACGGAAAGAAAACGCGCCCACTTGTACCCACTTTACCCCTGGATTCAGGGGTAAATCAATGAAATTTCCCGGTGATACCCACTCCAAAACTCGGGAACTGGCAATGAAGTGCGCGGGGGTGCCCGGAAATTCGATTTCAAGCGAACGATGAGCTCGTTGATTCTGTTGTTGATTGCCCGCCGCCCCAGAGATTTTTATCATTGCCAACCATATCAGAGGGGACTCGATTGTACCGGTCTTCGCGATGTAGCCATCTATTTCATGCAGGGCAGCCTGTGGACTGTCCAATGCCGCTAATGTGAGCGCGGAGAGAGCGGCGGCCTCATCACGGACGAATTGGGTGCTTGCGGAAACTGACAAGCGTTCGGCATCACGCCGGACAGTTAGCAATTCGCCTGTTGAAAACAGAAGGGCTAGCGCCTCAAGATGCCAAAGCTCACCTGTAAAGCCCCCAATACCCGAAGCGATCTTGTAATGCGCGGCGGCATCGGATGGTAAACCCATTGAGGATTCCAGAGATGCCAGCTTGGCCCATACCGGATATGAGGAGTGGGGAGGAAGTCTTCTGATATATTTTTTGAGCAGGTTGATGGCATCAGTCGCGTTTTCATGAAGAGAGGCGGCGTGGATGAGCACATCTTTCGCCTCGGCGTTGCCGGCTTGTTCATCCAGCCATGCGATATACATCTCTCTCGCCCCAGCCAAGTCGCCAGAACGCTCAAGTCTTGCCGCGCGCGTCCATAAATCCTCGGAGGCTAGTGAACTCAATGAAAGAGACAGGAGGCTCAAAACCATAGAGTATCGGAGCAATGACGAGCACGGCGTCAGAATCCGCTTATTCCTGATTCTCCGTTGCCTCTTCGGCATTATTTTTCTGCTCCTGAGCCTTCCTTTTCTTACCGCCAAGAATCCGAGACTTCTTCGTTGGGCGCTCTTCTGTGGATTCTGTGGCGACATGGAGGGCATCTGCATCCTTGCGATCAGGCTTTCTACGCTTCCTGAACAACAGAAACGGTATTACAGAGAGAACGCCAATAAGATACATGACGAAAAAACTGACAAAGATAGGTATATCGTGCAGAATCCCCCCATCTCCGAACCAGAAGCGAATGCTTGAGCTGTGATCAATGTTGAGACCGATAAAAGTGATAATCACCAGCATAACAACAATAAATGCGATCAGTTTTCCAGGCATAGGAATCTCCCCTATTCAATAGTTATTATAGCCCTATTACCTCCAAAAAGGAATAGGTAAAAAGGCATTTTACACCAATCGACGGCGCGCCGACTCTATTGTGTTGTATAATAGCATGGCTCGGGTAAGAGGGCCGACCCCCCCGGGAACTGGACTTATGGCCCCCGCAACCTTCGATACGGCATTAAAATCAACATCACCCACCAGACGATATCCGCTATCGCGCGTCGTATCCTCAATTCTGTTCATCCCAACATCAATAACCACAGCCCCGGGTTTTATCATATCAGCTGTAATGATATTAGGCCTTCCGGCTGCCGCAATCACAATGTCTCCCTGACGAACCTTCTCAGCGAGATTGTGGGTTTTTGTATGACAAACCGTTACTGTGGCGTCTCCGCCTTCAGCCTTGCGGAACATAAGATTGGCGAGGGGAGCACCGACAATGCGACTACGCCCAACAATGACAACATCCGCTTTGGCGATCTCTACATTGGCAGCTTCAAGCATCTTAATGACGCCATGGGGGGTGCAAGGAATGAATCCATCCAAATTGAGAACCAAAGATCCAATGCTCATCGGATGAAAGCCATCGACATCTTTCTCCGGCGCGATCTTCTTGATAACGGTTTCCTCGTCCAGAGTATCGGGTAATGGCAGCTGAACAAGAATGCCGTGAATTCCCGAATCGGCGTTCAACTCCTCAATAATATCCAGAAGCGCATCCTGCTTTATTTCAGAATGCAGCCTGATATCTCGAGAAAGAATGCCCACCTTCTTGCAATCTCGCTCTTTAGCGTTGACATAAACCGTACTGGCCGGATTCTCACCCACAAGTATAACAGCGAGGCCCGGAACAATATCGTGGGAACGTAAAATCTCTACTTCATGGGCTAGTTCAGCACGCAGTTTAGCCGCAATGGCATTGCCATCAATTATTCGAGCACTCATATCGATGATCATAGTGAAATCTTCTCACATTGGGAATATATTGCTGATACTGCGTCATTGTGTTAGAATTTACATGTATTTTGAATCGAAGAGGTCCGTGTTTGCGCAGAGTCAGCTATTTACTCATAATCATGCTATTGGCGTTGAATTTTGCACCGCTCGGCGCCCAGGAAATCGATCCGCCTGATGATCCACTCCGCCTTCAGAGCCGGATCAATCAGCGCTCTCTGGGGGATCAGTCCTTCGCCATCGCCCTAGGCACCATTATCCCGCTTTTCACTGTTTTATTAAGCGATATTCCTGACATAGGTAAATCAAGCGGTGTTCACTCCACTCAGCTTACCGTGGGTGGAGTGGGCTCTCTTACCTACAGTGTTTACGCATCGCCGAATATTAAAATCGGTTTACAGCTTGCTGGAACATTTGCATGGGACATCAATCGAAACTCCCTGTATATGATACCCATCACTGTGAAAGGCTCATGGGAGTTTCACCCCTTTCACAGGCTAACGATACCGGTTCATGTGGCAATGGGCATCAATATGACGTCCTGGAAAGAAGAATTCACTGCTGATTTCATAGTCAAACCTGGTTTTGGCGCTTACTTCGATTGGAGTACCGAGTGGTCCTTCGGCGGAGATATCACCTATTGGTTTGTTCCTCAACTGAGCGCAAAGGATAAAAGATACAATTCTCTGGGAAATTTCATGGACATAAACCTGGCAGCGGAGTATCACTTCTAATGACACAGATGAAATCGGCAGTGCTGAATATGCTTTACATTCTCTTGGCGCTAGGGATGCTCATTGGCTGTTCGGGGGAGGGAATTTTCGCCATTGTCGCGGTTTCCGAAAAAATCGACGAGGGCTCGCTCCCGGTCGGTCTCAGTGCCGGTCCTGTTCTTAATATCACCCCGGATAATACGACGGCTAATTACCTGTTCTTCTCCTCAGGTCCGACTTTGTACTACAAGCATAAAAATGCTAGAAAATGGAATAGGACAAATTTGATATCCAATGGCGCGAAATGGGACGGTGTTCAGTCGATGGTGGCCGCCGAAAGTCGCATTTTCATGGCCTTGTACAGGATACGAAGCGGAGTGTATCAGGTAGCTCTTCATACACTCAACAGTTTTAGCGGTTCGTCCGCGACAATCACGATGCTCGACGATTCTTTGATGTCCTCTTCCTCCTCGGGATATAAAACAATACGACTATTCTGTCCGGATGCCGAGGAAACAACACATGCTGTATACGTCAATGTGTGGGAGCATTCAGGCACATACGGTAGCAGTAGCAGTTTTGTTAAATCAAAACTCTATACACTGGGGAAGGACGCGACGAATTGGGCGGCGAAATCGGTACTCAGCGGCACTGACACCCACCTCAACGGCTCCACTGGTCGGTATGTAACCGGTGTGGCAGACCGCGATAGCAGCAACTCCAGTGCAGCTGATGATATCAGAATTACAGCGACTTCGTCGAAATTCAGCACAACGGGCGGTCTGATGATTAACAGAGATGGTGCCTTGAAAACGTACGGAAATAGCGTTTCAACTACCGGCATTGTTTGGATTAACCGCACGTGGACTGGCCATACCTCCGGTCCGGGGGCCTACATCATGGCCGGGACAGCCGGAACTTTTCCGATTTTTGCCAGCACAGATGGCACAAACTGGGTACAGGTGGCTTCCACCTCAAAACTGATTACTAATTTCATCGATGTGTCAAACACCATGGCGGGCTCTCCCAGCGCTAAACATCTCGTACTCGCTGGAACCAGCAGCTATACGAGTATTGAAAACTCCCAAACCATCGAGGCCGCGGGTTATTATGAAATTGATGTCACAGATGATACGCCTTCTAACTGGAGTGTTAGCTCAGGATCGAATCTCGCTTCCGTCAATAATTATAGAAGCAGCACGCTGCCCAAAACCACAATTCTCTGGTGGGCTCGGCCTGAGAATGGGAATTACCTCTACGCTTCCACACGAAAAAATGGAATCTGGCGCATCGCTTTGAACCAGGAAGCCCCCTCATGGTCACGAGAATAACGCGTCAAGAGGATATCACTATAGCAAACCCAAATGCGTGCCGATGGGCTCAGAGGGCCGTCACCTTAAAAAGTCGACAATTAACGGCGGTGTTGGCAAATCAGATCGAATACATCCCTTAAATCAGGGTTTTCAGCGAGATAGTATTTCTCGATTTCATCATTGGTAAGACCTTCGAGTTCATGGCTCATATAATGAATCCACATATCATCCTTCGGTTCCTTCACCACTATTTTGGAACACCAGTAATCCGGAGTGATGGGCTGTTTTATCCCATGATGGGATATCTTATAGTCGTGAACGGCAACTTTCACATCGGCTCTCGGAAGGCCTTTTTCCAAAATGCACTCCACCAGATAATTGATGGTGCGGCCAGTATCGAAAATATCATCGATAAAAAGAACCTTATCGCCATTTCTCAGGTATTCCGGCTTGTATGTCCAACCATCAACATGCACTGAATGAACCTGGTGCATATCCGTATACGAGCGAGCGACCACGGCGGCATAGAGTATGGGCCGATCGCGCGTATTGACGATTTTGAAAAATTCACTGATAACGTTCCCCATGTAGGCTCCCCCCCTGAGTGATACATAGATTACATCGGGTATGAAGCCATCATTGAATATCTTCTTTGCTAAATTCAAAGCCGCATCTCGAACCTTGTCGCAGGGAAGGAAACTCTTGCTCATTGCGATACTCCTGGTTTTTTGTGTATGTTCACTGGCTCTCCATCACGATATACTAGCCAGCTGGCGGGTCTGTTCCGAGTGTCTCCCAGGGCGCGGTACATTGTAGCAAGATTGGTGATTGCCTTCCCGTCAATCGCAGCGATAAGATCCCCCGGTCTTAAGTCAATTGACTGAGCAAAGGTTCTAGGATAAACCTCGGCTACCAAAACACCGGTAATACTCTCGGGTATGTTCATGGAGACTCGAAGCTCAGGAATCAGAGGAGCGGCAACAAATCCCGGATAAGCCTGCCCATGCATGGTTCTGATAACTTCTTCGTCGCCTCGAATGCCCATCAAGGCACTCAAAGTGATGGGCTCACCGAGTCTGCTGATGCCAAAAACGGCCCGTTCACCAGGCGTTTTGTCTCCGATTTTATAGATCAGCTGGTTTTCATCTCCAGTCGGTTTGCCGTCCAATGTGAGGATGAGATCTCCAGGGCGCATGCCTGCCATATCACCGGGTGAGCCATCGAATACCTGGTAGACAAGTACTCCTTCTCCAACCTCGTAACCCAGTGATTCAGCGCTTTCAATACCATACACCCCGAGGCTCACACCCAGCCATGCATAGTGAACCTCACCGACATCAATGAGCTGTCTGAAGGAATTGCGTATATTGTTCACGGGGATGGCAAAGCCCAGACCGATACTGCCACTGTTGGGTGTTGTAATAAATGTATTCACTCCCACCATCTGCCCTTGAATATTCACGAGGGGACCGCCGGAATTCCCCTGGTTGATCGAGGCATCAGTTTGAATGAAATCATTGATATTCTCATGAGGGGCGTCCCGGCGGCCCAAGGCGCTTACAATCCCCGAACTCACCGATTGCTTATAGCCATAGGGGCTGCCAAACGCCAAAACCCAGTCGCCGACATAAAGCCGATCAGAATCCCCTAAGCGAATTACGGGAAGATCGACTGACTCATGGGTGAAGCTCAAGAGAGCCAGATCTTTTCGTTCGTCTTTGCCTACGAGAACTGCCTTCATGGTTGATTCGTCGTGCAGGGTGATGGTGATCTCTTCTGATGCGCCCACAACATGGGCGTTGGTAATGACATAGTAGGTGTTTTTATTGCGCTCAATGATAACGCCGGCGCCTAGCCCCTGGCTCTGATAATATTTTGGAGTGTTATCGGGCTGTGATGGATCTTGGAAAAATTCATTCCATGGATGCGCGCGGTCTTTTAGCGGTTCTACAACTCCTTTGGTATGTACGGTAACTTCAACTACTGATGGCATCACTTCAGCACTGATCAAGCGGAAGGCTTCTTGGACTCTTATTGCCGAGTCATAAGGGGTTTCCTTGAGGTTTTCCGCCATCACCTGTTGAAATGGGATCGCGGCGGGTTTTAACAAGGCAATAACAGCAAAGCCCGCCAAACCCAGTAGGAGTCCAACGAGAATGGCCAACGAAGTGGGAAAATGAATTCTGCTGCTCATCCGGCGCTCCATGAACTGAGTATTTCTACACCATTGTCGGTAATCAGAATACTATGCTCAAAATGAGCACTGAGGGAGCCATCCGATGTAATGACAGTCCATCCGTCTTCCAATACCTTTACCTCTGAGGTTCCAGCATTCACCATGGGCTCAATGGCCAGAACCATTCCGCTTCTCAGCCTAGGATTGACACCTTTTGAGGGGTAATAATTGGGTATCTGTGGATCTTCATGGAGGGAAAGCCCAATCCCATGACCACAGAAACTGCGTACTATGCCATATCCATAAGGCTCGACAGACTTCATAACGGCCTTGCCGATATCCTTCACCCTCACTCCAGGACCACATACGCTGATGGCGGCCTCAAGCGCTTGACGCGTAACATCCAGGAGTTTTCCTGTTGTCAAACTAATCTCGCCTACCGCATAGGTTTTACACGCATCACTAACATAACCATCAAGAATAACGCCGATGTCGCAGCCGACAATGTCGCCTTCGTTTAGTGGGGCGCCATTTGGTATGCCGTGGATCACCTGATCGTTTACTGATGTGCAAACAGATGCCGGAAATCCCCCATATCCCAGAAAGGCTGGAATGCCCCCACCGGATTTTATTGTTTTTTCGACCACTCTGTCGATATCCCGAGTACTCACACCGGGCTCAATAATCTCATCGAGTCGGGAAAAAACCGTAGTTAGTAAATCGGCCGAACTACGGATGGCATCCTGCTGCATCTTGTTTTTTATGATAATCAATGTGTTATCTCATTGAGTAGAATTTCACTGGCGCTATCGGGATATGGCTCTGGGATATCCCTGGCTTTGGCGGCGGATTCATTCAACCTCCCAGCCTTTTTAAGGGCTACCGCCTCAAGATAGAGCAGCTGCGCGCGATCCACTGTGTCTGGAATACTGGGGTTTTCCAGGGCCAGTGCGATATCTTCAAGAGCATTTTCCAAAAGCGAATCCGATTCTCTAGCCAATGCGGCATAGGCCTGGGAACGAGATCGTTCGCCGGCCCGTCCCATCGATTCGAGTTCCTTTAGGGACAACCGCAGATCTTCCCGTTCGCGCAGCAGATGCTCGATGCGGTCGTCAAGAGTTCCACTGACAGGATGAGACATGTCCACTGTTCTTCCTAGTACAGAGAGTATTCCTGTTTCCGCTGTGATATCACCTATGGATGCCCCATCGTTTGGGAAAAAACGGGTGGCTTCTGCTATTTCTTCCGCTGCCAGTATGGCAAACATCGCGCTATCATGCAGAGCTCGCCAGTTATGCTGTGAACGGGCCATGTGTCTGAATTGGTCGTAGTTATTTCTTTCGGTCGAATCACTGCTGATGAGATTTGCAATGGCCACTCTCATTTCAGCATCCGCGGCAAGTCTCCAGGCAAGAATCCAAGCTTCATCGGGATAGGATTTTCGATACCGATCGATGGCGATATCCAGAGACGAGATATTGTGTCTGGATGCCAGATAATCAAGAAGAAAGGTGACGAGGAAACGTCGATCGACACTCTGTATATCACTGTCAGGCGAACCTACAGCCTCATAAAGCTGCCAAAGTCGCGCTTCGTACAAACGAGGCGAAATGGCATCGGGATCAATTTGTATTGCCGCTATGGCGAGTACTGGATCGTCAACAGAGGATTTCGAAGAGCGTAGAAGACGTCGAGCAAGGGCGGGATTCTCTTCATAATGCTCCCTTGCCCACGCGGCTTTCACTTCGCTGCGCTGAGGAAACAATCTCAATGCTTCATCGAGAATCTCCCGCGCTAATACGATGTTTCCGGCTGAATGCTCTAGAAGGGCAAGATTAACCCACAGTTTCCAGGAATCTTCCTGGAATTCGACATCCTCTTTCTCACCGCGAAGCAGCTCTGTGGCTTCCCGCCAGGCCTCTGCCGCCTGGCTGCGTGCTTCAATGTCATTGAAAAAACTGAATTGGTCCCAATGAAGATCGCCCAGGAATTGTAGACTCTCCCAGCTGAGCGCTCGACGACGTCGGGCATCCTCCAAATAGACATCCAGCCAAGCGAATGCCTCTTCCCGATTGCCTGAGTCCACTGCGATAGTCGCCAGGGCCTTCATGACTTGCCGCCGTTCAATCAAATCACGGTCATTCCAATACCTTTGATTGTTCATTATGTGAGATGCTTCCCGAAAGGCCTGTTCAGGCCGGCCAGATCGCATGTAAAGCAGGGCAGCGTCGAAGGTAATTTCGGCTGACTCGGTTAACAGTCCCGTTTGGGAAAGAAAATCCGGATCGGAACTGAGCTCCAGCATGGAATTAAATGCCATGGGCTCTTCGATTGAAAGCAGATGAGACGAATTCAGGCGGACCTCCGATCTCAGAGCCGTCCATTGAGTTCCTTCTAAGGCCGGCAGATTCATCAAGGCGCGTTCATCATGCCCGCTTCGAAGGAGCCCCCATATCAGATAGGCGCGCAGATCTGTATTACCCGGAAGTATGGCAGCTCCGCGAGTGGCAATGGTAGTGAAGAGCCGATAGTCCTGCGGCTCAGCGTCCTGCGGGATGGCCGATGCGGCGATTGTGAGCATTGCCATCCAGTCTGAGGCTGTGGCTGCATATCTGGAAGCTCGAAGGATTTCCCGCTTCATGAGCGAAATGGAGCCTCTCTCCAATGCCTGCCTTGCTGAGAGAAGTGACTCTTCGAAAATCTGGTCGGATGGTGTTCGAAAAAGAAATAGCGCAAGACCTACAGCGAGGGCGATAATCAATAATACGGCAGCTAATATGGGTAGTATGAGTCCGCCATCCCTTTTTCTCATATGGCTAGGATAGAGTCGCTTTCAGTATACCGTCAAGAACACCGTTTACAAATCGATAGGATTCAGGAGAGCCAAACTGTTTCGCGATTTCAACTGCCTCATCGATTGTGACAGTCGCCGGAACATCTTTTTGGAATAAAAGCGCGTATGTGCTCATTCTGAGAATGGCAAGATCTATCCTCGAAAGGCGATCCAATGTCCAGGAATTGAGATTGAGCTGGATTGTCTGATCAATTTCAAGCAAATTCTCCAGCGTACCGGAAATGATGAGCGACGCAAATGTCCGTTCATTCTCACCTGGTTCTTTATCCAGCCACGCCATCGCAAGCAGCTCTTCGGTGTCAGAATGAGATTCTTCCCAGGCATATAAAGCCTGAAACGCGGAAATGCGGGCATGGCGACGGGTGCCCATCGAAATTATTGATAATCTCCAAAATAGTTGATGGCGGCCTTGTCTCGTAATTCTTTGATGATCCTCTGGGTAACTTCCTCAAATTTCGTTTGATATTTGAAAACGTATATACGCTGCTCAAGGTCGGCTTTTACTTCAGGATCATCCTCGGGGAGCAACTGCGCGGATCTTTTTTTCGTAATCTGAACAATGTGGTATCCAAGGTTAGATTTCAGCACCTCACTAACATCACCGACATCCAATGAAAACACCTTCGCAATGAAATCAGCGCCATATAGCTGCGTGCCAACCTGATCGCCTTCCATAAGCGGTCCGATCAGTCCATCGCGGGTTTTTGAGATCTCATCGTCAGATTCAAGGCGTACCAGATCGGTGAATGTCGCTGAGGAGTTCATAAGACGCCGATGAACCTCGTTAGCCTTGACCTGCTTCGCTCTGCTTGCTTCAGTTGCCAAACCCTTGGTTTCAAAAAAGATATGCTTGAACCAAACTTCATTGCCTACCACATATGCCTTGTAGTTGCGCTTATATTCAGCACTCAATTCCGCGGGTGAAGCGGCGGGAATGTTTTGAAATGCCTCTTGATCGCGCGAGAGGATGAATTTTTCCGCGAGTAACTGCTCTCTGATATCATTCTCAAAGTCTTCGACGCTGCCGCCCTGTTGTTCAATATACTGGCGGTACTGCTGATCATCAGTAAGAATGGCGCCAGGGGGGATGGCTCCCACTGACTGAAGATGCTGTGAAACAATCCTGATAGCAGCCTGACGCACATCAGCGGAGCTGACAACGATGCTCTTGTCCACCTCGGCGGCCTGGACAAGCAGCATGAGATCGATTACCTCATCAAGCACTTTTTTCTTCTCAGCGCTGCTGAGGCTTCTGCCCAGCTGTTGTTCCAAGACTGTGAAAGCCTGTTGGAGTTGTTTATTGGAAACCGGTTCGGTTCTTTCCAAGCGGACTGTCGCCGCAGCCATGTCTTGGGCCGATAGAGCCACCGCAACGCAGAATATCGAGAATGCTAAGAATATGCCTTTTCTCATGACCAACCTCTTCTGAAGGGGCATATCACGATGTCATTGGCTTGTTGATGTGAAGCCTTGACCCGATCGCAGCCGCCTCCGCCGATTTCACTAGGATATCGGATTTTTTGAGATACATCCCCTCCTTTTCCATGGCTTTCATCAACGATGACAGCACTCTCCTTTTCCTCAAGCCGCCCTGTGCCACAAATGCGTATGAGCGTTTTCCTGAAAGATGCCCGGCCGATCGAAGAAAGGCGACAAGCGGTTCAGGGATGAACTTTGACAACAAAGAATCGGCGAGAACACCAACAACGATGTAATCGAAAGGGGTGAGAGACACACCGACCTCTCTGCAAGCGTCAATCAATACAGCATCATGCCCCTGGCTCTGTATACCGCCTGACAGGGCCTTCACGATTTCGCGGAATGCTCTGTTGTTGCTTGCATCATAATGGACAACAGCAACTTTCAGTGTCAGCTCCTTTTAGGAGATAAACCTACGGTGACTCATCATCGGGTTGTTCCAAAAACCAGTTTTGAACTGTTTCAGCAGCCTGACGCGACTCAGCGATCACATTGTCCCTCCCGCCGGTTTTATAGGTTAACGCGACGACCAACGAAGTAAGCATGAATAAGACTCCGAGGATTGTGGTGATTCTTACCAGAATATTCCCGGAAGACGCGCCGAAAGGTGTAGCAGATCCGCCACCCCCGAAAAGTCCGCCAAATCCCTCACCCTGTTCGTCCTGTAGCAATACTGAAATGATAATCAAAACTGCCACGATGGCGAAGACAACAAGAAAAAATATACTAATAACGTCCAAAAAAACTCCCCTAGCGCCTATCTGTCAAAGGCGACGATACTCGCAAAAGATAATTCGTCCAGGGAGGCGCCGCCAACCAACGCACCGTCAATATCGACCTGAGCCATCAACTCGGCGACATTTGAAGGTTTCACGGAGCCACCATACTGAATTATAAGCGAATCGGCAACCGACGATGAGTATAGTTCGGCAATTCTTCCGCGGCAAGCCTTGTGAACCATTTGAGCATCCTCAGGGGTAGCTGTTTTTCCCGTACCGATCGCCCAAACCGGTTCGTACGCGATTATCACGCCCTGCAAGTCATCAACACCGTTCAGACCCTTGCCAAGCTGTTCAAAACAGACTTCATTGGCTTTCCCGGCTTCCCGCTCTTCGAGTGTTTCGCCAATACAAAGAATCACATCCATTCCGTGTGACACTGCCAATTTCACCTTTGTATTGATGAGGGTATCCGATTCTTGATATATCTGCCTTCGTTCGCTATGACCGAGTATAACTGTGGAAACACCCAATTCCTTGAGCATTAATACGGATGTTTCACCCGTGTGAGCCCCCGATTCCACCGATGCCATATTCTGCGCGGCAAGGCTAATATCCGATCCTTTGAGTACTCTCGCTACCTCGGGTATGCAGAGGAAGGAGGGCGCCACCATGATTCTCACGGAATCAGATTTATCCATACCTATGACCGCCTCAGCCAACACAGCGGCCTCAAACGGGGTTTTGTTCATTTTCCAGTTACCCGTGATAAGGTATTGACGCGACATCTTCTACTCCTTAAGCGTCATAACACCGGGAAGTGCTTTGCCTTCGAGATATTCAAGGGAGGCTCCGCCGCCTGTGGACACATGATCGATTTTGTGAGCCAGATTGAACTTATTCACCGCGGCTACTGAATCACCGCCGCCCACAACAGTAACGCCCTCACATTTCGAAATCAGCATAGCAATCTGTAGAGTACCATGAGCAAAAGCATCGAATTCAAAGACACCCATGGGGCCATTCCATACTACTGTTTTGGCGCTGGAAAGCAGCTTGCCAATATTCTCTATGGTTTTCACACCGATGTCCATTGCTATTCTGTCCTTAGGAATATTGATATTATCAACGCGAAGCGGGGCGGCTTTCTCGCTGAATTCCGATGCCACAATGTGATCGAGAGGTAATAGAACATTGACACCGATCTTCTTGGCATTCGCGAGGAAGGCACGCGCGGTGTCCGCGAAATCATCCTCGACCATGGACTTTCCAACACTGTAGCCTTGCACTTTTAAAAAGGTATAGGCCATAGCGCCACCAATAACGAAAGCGTCAGCCTTATCAAGCAGAGAATCCAAAACCGCAATTTTCGAGGAGACCTTGGCCCCCCCTATGATGGCAACAAAGGGTTTTTCGGGGTTTTTGAGAATTTTGTCGAAAAATGCACATTCCTTTTCCATCAAAAGGCCCGCTACAGATGGAAGAAGTTTTGCTACTCCTTCTGTCGACGCATGCGCTCTATGAGCGGCGCCAAAAGCGTCGTTCACATAGATGTCGCCCAAACGGGCCAGTTTTGCCGCCAGCACCGAATCGTTTTTTGTTTCTCCGCTGTAGAAGCGTGTGTTCTCCAGGAGCAAAATTTCACCTGGTTGAAGATTTTTCGCCAAGCTTTCCACCTCCGAACCGATAAGATCTGGCGCCATGATTACCTTAGAATCAGTAAGCTCTGCGAGGTGGTCTTCTAACTGCGAAAGACTGTATTCGGGCGTGCTCTTCCCACCAGGACGACCGAGATGGCTCATGAGAACAACAGACGCGCCACGCTTCAGGAGGTTTTTTATAGTAGGAAGGGCACGTCGCATGCGCGTATCGTCGCTTATAACGCCATCCTTCAAAGGAACATTGAAGTCGACGCGGACGAGAACACGCTTTCCCGCAGGATCGATATCGTTAATAGTTCTGATTGTCACAGATACCTCCTTACGCTCAAAAAGCACATTGAGAGGGAATGGGGGCTGGCATCAAGCAAGTTTTTGAGCTAAATCAACCACACGTGTGGAATAAGCAAACTCGTTGTCATACCACCCAATAACTTTCACCAAACCATGTTCCAAAACCATGGTGGATTGAGCGTCGAAGACGACAGAATGACTGTTTCCCCGGACATCCGAGGAGACAATAGGCTCTTCGGTATATTCCAGGATACCTTTCATCGGTCCATCGGCGGCCTCTTTCATCGCCGTGTTCAATTCATCTCTTTCCGCAGATTTGGAAAGTTTGACAACCAGATCGACAACTGAACCTGTAACGACAGGAACCCTCATGGCCATGCCATTCAAGCGACCGGCTAACTCAGGAATAACTCTCCCAATCGCCGATGCGGCGCCGGTTTGTGTCGGGAGTATGTTCGTGGCGGCCGATCGTGCTCGCCTAGGATCCTGATGGGGTTGATCAAGGAGTACCTGATCGTTGGTATAGGCATGGACGGTGGTCATCAAACCCTGCTCAATACCGAAGGAATCATGGAGAATTTTCACCATTGGCGCCAAGCAGTTTGTGGTGCAGCTGGCATTGGAAAACGCCGTGAAACTCTGATCCAGCATTGCGTCGTTCACGCCTAAAACAATCGTTTGATCAATTTCATCTTTCGCTGGCACGGTTAGAATTACTTTTTTTGCCCCAGCCGCAATATGATCCTTGTATCCGCCATTTTCTCCTTCGGCGCTCCGAAAAATTCCCGTTGATTCAATCACAACATCAATGCCCATTACACCCCAGGGCAAATCTGCCGGATTTTTTTCAGCCAGTATTTTCACTTCCTGATCGTCAACGACAAGGTAATCGTCTCGAACCTTTATTTTTCGGATATAGACACCATATGTAGAGTCAAATTTGAGCAAATGAGCCAGAATATCAGGGTTCGCGACATCGTTGATGGCCGCGATTTCGATACCGGGTCGCTCCCATGCGATTTTAAACACATTTCTACCGATTCTTCCAAATCCATTAATAGCAATTTTCATTATAGATCCTCCGAATCGCATTGGGGCCTTGTTCAACAAATATAGGCTTTATCAAATGCTATGGTCAAGGACACAGTGGGTTGAGTAAGCGCTTGGCCATCGCTACGGTATAGAGAGTAGGCGGGCTCGGAAGGCAGGATCCGCTGACAATGCGCGCTCGGGAACGTCCTCGGGTACCGGTAGAAGGAATAACTCATCCCCCAGGCTAATGAAATCAAAATCGCCCATTCGGGTGTAGACGCCCTCGCTAACAGGTTCAGATACTTCGACAATATCAACGATGCCAAGATAGTCCTCGGGTGTATAGAAGAGACCACCTTCCACGGCTGCCGGACGCGCCGCATCTTTTCTGATAACAATCCATGGACTTTGATCGTCGATGCTGTGCCAGCGCCCCATATTGAGAAGTACGCGATTGGCATCGATGGCAACGATTGCCATACGGCCAGGAATCCCCGAACCCAGGGTATCGGACAGCATATGAAGGGTATCGGACACCCGATTTTGACCGGTGCGCAGCTCGTCAAAGCGACCAAGCAGCTCTCCGGTTCTCGAAAGATAAAGCTCGGCTGTGGCGCTGAATGTTCGATCAGTTTCGGTGAACTGAACGAGAATGAAATAGTCTGTCAGGCCCCTCGATTCCTTGAAGGCTTCGCTGAAGTCTGAAACAAAGCGCAATTTCAGATTATAACCTGTCTTGTCCATCGTGATGGCGATGTTGGATTGACTGTCGAGGAGGTCGGCAAGGTACAACGCGAGAACATCTTCTGATGCTGGGTGTATCGGTAGAGAATTGCCTCTCCTGGTAATAAAGACTCCCATGCGCCAGGCTGTTGGATTCAAGGTCCAGGGATTCTTAACGCCCCACTTTTCAGCAAGGGAGACTTTTTCAGAATGAGTCAGGAGTTCCAGACGCTCTTTGAGAATCGCATTCTCTGGTCGGCTTGGGGGAATGTCCATCAGAGCAACGCCCAGGCTGTCTTTATAGTGTTCTTGAAATCCCATTTTTCTGAGTATACGCGTATAGGCCATCCACACATCCGGATCGTCTTTGAACAATAGCTTAGCCCGCCGATACTCGTCGTAGGCCCGTTGATAATGGAAGCTCTCTTCATAGAGCCCCCCTCTCGCAAGATGCCACGCCGCCGCTTCCTCCCTGTGAACTGTAAAACCCTTCGATGTGTTCATCAGAAACTCTTCCTTCAGCATTCTTGAAATCTCATCATCCGGATTTCTGTGAAGGAGCCGACTGAGTAGAGTTTGAGCTTGCTCTTCCTGGGCCAAATCTCTATGAGCGCGAGCGAGGAGGTATAAAACACTCGGTGAGTCTAATGCAGGCAGCTTTTGGAGCACTTTCAAAGCATTGGCAGGATCGCCATGCAGCAATGATAATTCGGCTTCAAGCAGCGCAGTCCGGGAAAATCGTTGGTCGTCATCTCCATTCAGCATGGAATTCGCCCAATGGAGATGTTCCATGGCGATATCCCATTCATCATAAAGGGAAAAATGCTCCGCGGCCTGAAGTCTCACATTGAAGTTGTTGGGAAACAAGCGTAATGCTTCGAGAATGGCCGCGTCAGCCAGTTTTTTCTCACGGGTTTCATCATATAAAGCCGCGAGCTGCAGTAATACCCGCCGATCGCCGGGGGAATACTGAAGACTTCTCGCGAAACCTTCATTCGCTAATTCCCACTGCCCTGTTATTGTGTATATCTCGGCGAGTCCCCGGTGGGCATCCGAATCATGGGGCCGTGAAACAAGCAGTCCGCGATATATCGCGATTGCTTCATCATAGCGGGTGAGTGCGGTTAGAATTCGTCCTTCGAGAAGTTTGAGACTCCGGCTATTCGCGGCATATAGACGCGCATTCTCAATTTCTCCGGCAGCTTCTTCGTACTCTCCAAGAAGAAAAAGGGCCTCAGCCATTCCCAAACGCGCGTCAGCATAGGCTGGATTCAAATGCAAGGCCGAGCGAAAGGCATCGACTGCCCGGTAGGGATTCTCTTGTGAGAGAGACTGGGTTCCCTGGAGATAATAAGCTCTTGCGTCTGCCTCGTCCTTTGCGAATAACAAGGATGCAACAAAGAAGTACAGGAGGCAAACGGTTGTTGCCGAAAAGAAAAACCGCCTTAGGATGCTCATGCGGACGCCTTTTCCTTGATAATCTTAACCTGCCTGATTTTGTGGCCATCAACCGCCTGTATGACAAAAACCAGCCTGTCCCAGGTCATTTTTTCGTATTTCCCCGGAATACGTCCAAAAAGATCGAAGAGAAACCCCCCCAGCGTATCGAAATCCTCGGCTGGAATGAGCAAACTGAGCTCTTCGTTAAGAACCTCCAGATTGACTCTCGCGTCACAGATCCATTCGTTCTCACCGGACTGGATAATTACTTCACCTTCGTTATCAAATTCGTCCTGTATATCACCGACAATTTCCTCTAGAATATCCTCCATGGAAATGATGCCGGAAACACCCCCATATTCGTCTACGGCAACGGCAATATGAACGCGACGTTGTTTCATCTCTTTCAGGAGGGAATCCAGTCTCATGCTTTCGGGCACAAAATACGCCGGTCTGAGTACGTCCGGTATGAGAACAGTTTCCCCCCTAACAAGAAATCGGAGAAGATCTTTCACATAGAGTATACCGATGACATTATCAATGGTGCTCCTGTAAACAGGGAAACGAGAATGGCCAGAATCCATCAGGTTGACAAATTCGTCGTCCATTTTCGTGTTCTCTGAAATAAAAACCGTATCGATTCTGGGTATCATCACCTCTTTCACAGTCGTTTCTGAGAGCTCGACGATACCTCTTACCATCCCCTTCCCATCTTCATCGAGACTTTCGAGATCTTCTGATTCGATGGGATCATCATTCCCTTTCAATCGAGCAGATAGAAACAGTTTTTTCAGAATGTCTATCACAAGCCGCCTTTCAATACTCTCCCAGTTTCGGACAGAAGTTCCTCCTGTAATTGAAGCATTCCCATTTCATAATCATCACTTGAATGATCCATCCCCTTCAAGTGCAGGATGCCATGAATAACAACTCTCCTGAATTCCAGGTCGAATGGGGTTCCCAGATTCCTGGCATTTCTCGCTATGCTTTCCAGCGATATGACGATGTCACCGGCTTCGAGCCGCGTGTTGCGCCTATGGGGCACCGGAACACCTTCATTATGCGCGAATGACAGTACATCTGTTGCTTTGTCAGTATTCCGCCATTCGCGATTATACTCACAAATCCCGCTATCATCTGTAATAACGATACCCATTTGCCAGTTTTTAACGCCGATTCGATCAAGTGTGGCCAAAGCAAAGTCAACAATTCCCTCGACGCCCTCAGGAAGATTCTCAATTTCCCGGATCAGTTCAACACTGTTCATTCTTCTTTGCCATTTTCTTTTGGATACTCAATTCGATTATGAAAGTGGCCTGTCAGAACATGGACAAACGTGTCCTTCACGATTTCCAAATCGCGTAGAGTTAAGTCACAGTCATTCAGCTCACCTGCTCGGAAGCGATCCATAATGAGATCCCAGACGAATTTCTCAAGTTTAGCTACGGTGGGTTTCTTCAGCGTCCTGGTTGCCGCCTCCGCATTATCGGCAAGCATCACAACCGCGGCCTCTCGACTTAAGGGACGCGGCCCACTGTAGGAAAAGTCCTCGGGGCTGGTGTTGGCAACTTTCTTCTCTTTTTGGGCTCGATCGTAAAAATATCGAATTATGCTGGTGCCATGGTGTTGTTCAATCACCGCCAGTACTTCATCGGGGAGCCTGAGTTCTCGCCCCTTTTCAAGACCTATTTTTACATGAGATTTGATAACAGCCGCCGACAACGATGCTTTCAATTCATCATGCTTGTTCTCCCCGGTTTGGTTTTCCACAAAAAACTGGGCCTGATCGATTTTGCCAACATCATGATAGTAGGCGCCGACACGCGCCAGAAGTCCATCGGCGCCGATGGCATCGCATGCGGCTTCGGACAGGTGGGCAACGTTTTGAGAGTGAATATATGTGCCGGGGGCCCGCAAACGCATGCGCTTAAGAATCGCAACATTCTGATCCGATAGTTCGAGCAAGCGAAAAGTAGTGGCGGTGTTAAGCACATGCTCCAGCAAGGGGAGGAAGGCCAAACTCAGAATCCCCGTAATCAAACCGTTGGCCGCCAACAGCAAAGACATGTTCATAAGCGCCTTGAATGGCAGCCGGATAAGAATCCCTGTTATCAATGTACCGAATGCCAGAATGAAAGCTAAGCGAGGGCCAGCCTTCAACAAACCAATTCTGGATTCGCGATAGCCTACGGCCAAGCTGCCTCCAATGCCGGCTGTCAATGTGATGAGTAGATCGAGGGCGCTCCGGTTGCTCATGAAAAATATAAGGAAGGCCATGAAGATGGATGAGAGAAGCGCAAGACGCCGATCTTGCAGTAACTGGGCCAACAGGAGAGTAAATAGTGCGGTGGGCATAACTGTTGAAACTGTTATATGCCCTGGAAACCTCACAAAAGTGATAATAAGTGCCGCCAAGAGCAGATAAGAACTACCCAGAACGATAGAAAATTGCTTGGCTTTTGCACTACCCAGTCTGATATCAAGAGCATGCGCTGAAATTATTCCCAATATGCAGAGAAAAGCCATGAATAGCAGAGGATCGATGAAATTATGAAATCCGACATTGCTGCGATCCCTAAGCGCACGCAGAATCCTCGCTTGTTGGGCCGTAACAACCGTACCGGCAGTCAGTAATCGCGTGCCTGCCACGAGACTTATCCGTATCGCTTCGGTTGCTTCTTCGGCAATCTTCCGGTTTTTTTCCGAGAGTTCTGTATTCCGATAGGCATTGGGTTCGGCGAAGTATGAAACCAATGCGGTCACAAATTCCAGATCGTCGGCATTGAGTCCCGACAGTTCGGTGAGCTCTCTTGTTTTTTCGGCAAGATTCTCGGGGGTTGTCAGTGAGTCTCGAATGAGCGGAACACGTTTTTCAGTCAGAGAATCGGAATATACCACCTCGATAACACCGGAGGCTGATGTGGTCTCCGAAGGGTCAAAATGGAAAATTCCACCTATGAGAAGGGTTTGTAAGGCGCTATGGGTAATTCTAAGCAGATGGTCTATTTCCTTCTCATCCCGAGAGAATTCGCGGTTGATGAGAGCCGCGACTCTTGGAAACTCCCTGCTCAGTGAGCTGAGAGCCTCTTCGGACAGCCGATTGGAGACAGATGGCTCCAGGAACGAGGAAAATCTGTCGAATTTACCAAGCACCTCATCTGTAATTTCGTTTCTAACTGTGAAAACCGTCGGCACCAGACTTCGATTCATGGCAAGGACACGCGATGTGGCAACGTCATCGATGAATTCGAAATCATAATCCAGGAATAAATCTTCGGAAACCAATTCACCTTCTTTGTATTTGAGTGCTTTCTCCCGTGATATAATGAGGCGCGCCTGATCGATTCCGATCAACATCAAAGAGCTAACGATCCAACCGATGAGAATGAATATCCAGCCCCGTTTGCCGAGAGCCGCCTTGTGCTTGCGCATACCTTTTTCAGCCCGGGGACTAGCTGTGGCTTTCGTAGGCATCAACAATCTTCTTCACCAGGGGGTGTCTTACAACGTCGTTAGAGCTGAACTCGCTAACAGCGATTCCATCGACATCCTGCAGTACTCGAATGGCGTCCGTAAGCCCCGAAAGTCCGGGGTCCGGTAGATCGATTTGACTGGGGTCTCCTGTGACGACAACCCGAGATCCTTCACCTAAGCGCGTAAGGAACATTTTCATCTGTTCAATCGATGTGTTCTGGGCTTCATCCAGGACAACATAGCAATTTTTAAGGCTACGCCCTCTCATATAGGCCAGGGGAGCCACTTCCATCTGCCCATTACCTCTTAAACGCTCAAGAAGATTGGGGTTAACAAGCTCTTCCATGGCATCATAAAGCGGTCTGAGGTAGGGAGCCAGTTTCTGCGTGAGATCTCCGGGGAGAAAACCCAGATTTTCACCGGTTTCCACTATGGGTCTGGTAAGAACTACTTTCCGCTTCTTTCGGGATAAGAGTTCCATCAACGCATGAGCCACGGCTAGGTAGGTTTTGCCGGTACCTGCCGGTCCAATGCTGAGTACAAGATCCATGGAAGACATCATTTTGATATAGTCTGCCTGTGGACGGCTATGAGGGTATATGCGGCGTGTACTCCCGGGGATTCCTATTGAATTTTCCCGAAATATCGTGATATCGGCATCATTGCCAGATTCGAGAGAGGCAAAAACCGACCGCACATGATGGCTGTTCACTGAATGCTCTCGATCTGCAATATCGGCCAATCGAGCGAGTAATCCACGAAAGAGCAGGCGAGATTCGTCATCGCTCGATTCCAGCAGAATCTCATTCCCCCTCGTTCTTACTGGATGGGCGAGAAGCATACTTATCTCTTGAATATTGCGATCGTTCGGGCCGCACACGGCGCCCAGTGTTTGTGGATTTTCAATAACAACTGTTAAACTAGTACTCAAAAACTCCTCTTCGCTGTTTCATCAGTGTAATTATACGCAAATATCGTGGTCAATGTTATCTACTGAATGAATCTACACTCCATTTTTCATCCTTTTGCTGTGTTCGCTGGTTAAAAACAGGAATGGGATTCCAGTTAACATACAAGCTGAGTGTGGATTTCCACTTATAAAGGGATGCTTCATCATCCAGGGCCGGCCACCCACTGTATTCTACCGTGAGATCCCAATTCCTCAGGTGGTGAACCAGATTCAGTTCGATTTGACTCATGTTGAAATGGGAGCTTACACGTTCCTGAGTGTTGAAGATGTTGAAAGAACGCAGCAAATCAACAAAAAAATTGTAGTCTTTATTGATTCCCAACTCCTCACGCCACCATGGAAAGTACAGATACATGCTCTGATTCGCCGACGCGAGTGACAGTTTGAGGTCCAAAAATTTGTGAATACGGAGTTCTTGAGACCATCGAAACTCCAGAACGTTTTTGGTAAACTGCTTCAAGTTGATATCCCAACTGATATTGAGGGTCGTTTTGGCCCTGATTCTGTGTTTCCAAAAGGGCGGAAGATCAAAATCCCTTTTGTATGAGCATCGGAGGGTATCGGGGACAAATCCTTCTGATACCCTTTCCCATTCATACTGAAGTTTGTTCCATTTGTAGGTTTTCCCATATCGAGCAATAAACCTGGTTTCAAACCCCCAGAATTGGAATAGCAAACTAGCATTGGAAAAACGGGTTTTCTCCGCATCGTACATCGCGCTTTGACTGATGCGCACCTCGTCCTTCCAACCTCTCCATGAGGCGCTCATCACCAATGGCTGAACGCTCCAGGCATCGTTGGTGAAGCTGTTCTGTTGGCTGAATTCGATACCAAATCCTTTGTAAGAGACGGCAGCTCTCTCAAGAATGCTATATCTTTCCTCCAACGGCGGGATGTCTGCTGAAGTAACAAGCGAAAAAGCAAATATCCCGGGTTTCCAGCTAGTTGTTGCCGACACCTCGTTCTGACGGAAATCATCCTTTGCGGATATCCAGGTATGTGTGTAGTGTGGACTGCTCACTGTCGCCCGTTGAGAAAATCTCCTGGAAAACAGATTCACATCATTATTGTAATTCACAGACGATTCGGCGAGGGATGGAGTGCCCTGAAAAGGTTTAAAATAAACGCTGAATCGGTTGTCCCAAAGGAATTTGTTGTACCTGTAATCATCAAGTTGAACTGTGTCTGTGATTTTGGCATTGCTTCCAAAAAGGTTGGAATGCTTTTGGAAATAATTCGAGAGGTTGGTTGAACCTGAAAGACCTGCTTTTCTGTTCCATAGCCCAACATCGTATGCAACATCCAATTGTTCTGTGGTATTCACCTTTGCTGGATCGAATTGAAAATCAATGTCCGATGGAATTTTCCAGCGCGAACTGTTGGTATTATCCTCAATATACAACTGACTATGGAGTGTGTAGTTCAATGCCGCATCAAGTAAATCGTCCTCAAAATCGATGGACTGTTGAAAAGATACGGCGCTTGGTTTGTCGGTTTTTTCACCCTTCGCTTCATTATGGATGTTCTGTTCCACAGAATGGGCAGGTGGGTTCATCCTCTTTCGAGAGAATGGGGGGGCTGCGCCACTAAGAGTTATTTTGAGATCGGGAAGAACAAGACGATCGGGATAATAGAAAAAGCGCGCTGGATTATAGGAGGCATCCGGACTGCCTGAGCCCTGTATGTCCTGGTTTGTTTTGTTCCTCCAGTTGAGCGACGTCTTGAAATGGTCCAAAGAAATTCTATTCAGCCAGGGATCCGTTTTAGAAAGCGTCACGGTTTCAGATCCGCTGATTTCCCATTGTAAATCATTGACAAGATCGGGTTCCTTGACATCGGTTCCCTCCTGACCGACGAGGAATGTCAGCCAATCGAAATTCTCCTTTCGATTACCAAAATCTTGATAATAAAACGGGTCTGAATACCAGCTTGTTCTGATAGACCATTCATGCCAAGTGAAATCTAAACTGGAACCCCACCGGAAGGGAAGTGTCGCTGAGCCCAAGTAGCTGTTGTTCCAATACGACCGTGTGGCGCCATCCTCATTAAAAAAAATACTGCCAGCGGAATCGATGCTCCGACTTACCCCAATGCTGGAGTAAAAATCCAACGAAGCGGATTGGCCTATGTGTGGAAAGCTCCCGAGGAAACCTGTTGCGGCACCCAAAGAAGTGTAAACATCCAGTATGTATTTCAGCGAATTCTCTCCGTCACCACCATCAGCATCGATTCCCGATCCCTTAACCATAAACAAACCATCGCGAATCAATTCTCTCTGAACTCCCGTGGTATCGCCAATACCCATTATGGAAAATTCGTTTTCCTCTTTTTTTTGCCCTAAGAGATACGTTGTTGTCTGTATGAAATATCCAACCCTGCTCCGAAAGCCAATAACGGGATTGAAGAGAAGATCGTTGCCTGATTTCCAGTAAAAAGGCAGATAGAACATCGGGATATGGCCGACATACAGGACTGCTCGGAGCAGGCCCCATTCATCGGGGCCGGTAATCCATATCTTCTGCGTCCGCAACGCATAATCGGGGTTTTCGACATCGTGACTCGTAATTACACCCTCTTTAAGAATCAGAATATTGCTTTCGGCGCGATGTATCGACTTCCCCCGAAAGAAAAACGTGACACTCTTCTCATCACGCGTCTGCTCCCGTTCGGAACTGCCCCGGAAGATAACTCCGGTCCAGTCGCTTAGCTCAAAGGTAATGCTGTCACCTGAAAAGCGTTCTACACGACCATTGGTATCAACAGTGTAGAGGATATTGCCCGTTGCGGTGATTGTGTTTCTCTGCTGGTTGAATACCACGGTATCGGCTTTGATCCGGTGAATCCTGTTGGTATCGGCTTCGCTAACGTTCATAACAACTTCCCCGGAAAGTCTGAGGAGGGTTTCAGAATCCTGGTTCGTGATGTTCACCTTGAAATATTCACTGCGCTGAGCCGACTCAATCACTATCTTTGTATCCGAACCCTTCGGTGAGTGCAATGAATCTGACTGAATCAAGCCGTAGTACCGACGCAGGCTATTGCGTAGTTGCTCATCAGATTCGTCATCAGGAAGACCCAGAAACAGACACCAAGCGGCCAATTCTTCGCGTTCCGCCGTGTTAATATCCAAATCAAGACTTCGGTCTATGAGTTTAGAGGAAGTTTGAACTGAGGACTGTTCTTGAGAGTGGAGATTCCTATCAGCCAATGCGAATTGGAAAAGTAGAAGCACGATCAGGATGAAAGGAAAGCGCTTGGAAAGCATGAGACTCCTGCGCAATCTCTCGTTGCTGCAATGTGAACACTCGCTAATTTTTCCAGATGGACTTACGTTGATTTCAGAACTTCCTTCAAATAAAATCCGGTATATGATGAAGATATCCCGGCCACCGTTTCCGGGGTACCCGTGGCCATGATTTCACCTCCCCTCTCTCCACCTTCAGGGCCAAGATCAATGACATAATCCGCCTGTTTGATTACATCAAGATTGTGTTCGATCATACAGATGGTATTGCCCCGATCGACCAAGGTGTGAAGAACTTCCAGTAGTTTTTTAACATCAGCAAAATGGAGTCCGGTAGTGGGTTCATCAATAATGTAAAATGTATTGCCAGTACTTCGCTTGGATAGTTCCAAGGATAACTTCACCCGCTGAGCTTCGCCGCCAGAGAGTGTAAGGGCTGATTGCCCTAGCTGTAAATAGCCCAGACCAACATCGAAAAGGGTTGTGAGTTTATGGCGTATCGAGGGAATGGCAGCGAAAAAATCATGGGCCTCTTCAACGGTCATGGCCAGTATTTCATAGATATTCCGGCCCTTATATCGAACCTCAAGGGTTTCACGATTAAATCTACGGCCTTTGCAGACTTCGCAAGTGATGTACACATCGGGTAGAAAATGCATTTCAATTTTTCGCTTTCCAGCCCCTTCACAGGCCTCGCATCGCCCCCCCTTAACGTTGAAGCTGAATCGACCGGGCTTATACCCCTTGGCCTTTGCCTCAGGAAGTCCAGCAAAGAGATCACGCACAGGCGTGAACAGCCCTACATAGGTGGCCGGATTCGACCGGGGAGTTCGACCGATGGGACTCTGATTGATACATATAACCTTGTCGATGTGTTCTATTCCACTGATGCTCTGATGATCGCCTACTGGAAGATGGGTGCGTCCGATGGCATTGGATAGAGCGGGAAAGAGAACATCCGTTAGGAGAGTTGATTTGCCCGATCCAGAAACTCCTGTGATTGCTACGAATTTTCCCAATGGAATTTTGATACTGAGATTTTTGAGATTGTGTTCTCGCGCATTGTGAAGTATAATGTATTTATCATTGCCAACTCGGCGCTTTTTGGGTACCTTGATTGTGTCTAAGCCACTGAGAAAACGGCCTGTAGGACTGGCGGTATCGTTTAAGATTGTCTTAAGTGTTCCCTGCGCGACAATCTGACCACCATGTTTCCCCGCACCCGGGCCCATGTCGACAATGTGGTCGGCGGTTCTGATCGTTTGTTCATCATGCTCTACGACAATCAATGTGTTTCCCAGATCTCTCAAGTGAATCAGTGTGTCGATAAGTTTCCGATTATCCCGCTGATGCAATCCAATAGTGGGCTCATCCAAAATGTAGAGAACCCCGACAAGGGAGGATCCAATCTGGGTGGCCAGGCGTATGCGTTGGGCTTCGCCGCCTGAAAGAGTGGCGGCCTCTCTTTCCAAAGTTAAATAGCCAAGTCCCACACTTTCCAAAAATTGCAGGCGGTCTCGAATCTCTTTGATAATCTGTTCGGCGATGTGTTTTTCAGTGTCATTGAGCTTGAGGGCATCAAAAAATTTCCGCGAAAGATGAACCGGCAACTGGGTGGTTTCAAAAATAGTTTTACCACCCACAAGAACACTCAAACTCTCCCTGCGAAGTCGGCGACCGCCGCAGTCCGGGCAGGGGTTTTTCGTCATAAATCCTTCAAGCCAATCCCGAATACCCGAAGAGGCCGTTTCCTTATAGCGTCTCTTCAAATCAGCCATGATGCCACTGTACGGTGAGTTGAATTCGAATTTTCCCGTTCCCCGACGATTAACATGGGTTACTTCGATCGATTCATCTGTGCCGTCGAACAAGGCATCGATGGTGTTCTCTGGAAGCTCATTCAACGGCGTATCCAGGGAAAACTGGTAGGTGTTTGCCAAGGCCGTGAACCAGCTGCGGTACCAAGTGGCATCAGGATTGTAGGGCGCCAGACCCCGCTGGTTAAATGAGAGTGACATATCGGGCATGATTAGCTCTCGATCGAACTCTTGGGTTAAACCTAAACCATCACATGTAGGGCAAGCCCCAAAGGGACTGTTAAAACTGAAAAGGCGCGGCTGGAGTTCCGGCAGGCTGAATCCACACTTCGGGCAGGAATTTCTTTCAGAGAAGAACATCTCCCTATCATCACTGCCATTATCGCCAACGACAAGAACGCTTAGCTGGCCATCAGCAATTTCAAGCGCCGTCTCAACCGATTCGGCCATACGTTTGCGACTCTCTGGCGTCACCATAATGCGGTCAACCACAATGGAGATATCATGTTTACGTTTTTTGTCCAGGTTGATCTCTTCGTCCAGGGATACTATCTCACCATCGATTCTCATCCTTAAAAACCCCGCCTGTTTGGCGTCTTCAAAGTATTTACGGTGCTCGCCCTTCTTCCCTTTCACAAGAGGTGAGAGAATCATAAGGCGCTTACCCTCAGAAAGTGAAAAAACTGAATCGAGAATCTGGTCTACCGACTGCTCCTTGATTGGGCTACCATCATTGGGACAGAATGGTCGGCCTATCCTGGCAAAAAGAAGGCGAAGATAATCGTATATCTCTGTAATCGTGCCGACGGTAGAGCGGGGGTTTCGGCTTGTTGTTTTCTGTTCTATGGAAATGGCTGGCGATAAACCTTCGAGATAGTCCACATCGGGTTTGTCCATTCTACCGAGAAACTGCCTCGCATAAGCCGACAGGGATTCAACATAGCGTCTCTGACCCTCGGCAAATATGGTATCAAAGGCCAGCGAAGACTTCCCCGAACCCGATAGCCCGGAAACAACGATCAAACTGTCACGGGGAAGTTCTAAATCGATATTCTGGAGGTTGTGTTCCCTTGCGCCCTTGATAATAATTGAGTTCAATTGCCCATCCTGATCATGGGGCTAAGGTGCCATGCGATATAAACGGCTCTGCCAACTGTTCTGTCGCCAGTCTACCCCATCGGCCAGCCTCTTTTTTGGGTGAATAGCTCCCGATAACAGGATCGAAATCGGTCATCAGACTCCAAATGGAGGCGGCCTTTTGAGAAAATCCTCTCGCGTAGAGCGATACAGAAAGCAAGTAGAGCTGTGGCCAGAAACCTGCCGATTCCATCCAGTCTTTCAGTTGGACATCTTCGGAATAGACGATGTCTATCAGTTCAGCAACACCATCGACATCCCCTGTGAAACGGACATCCCTATCCGGATGCTGGGGATCTTCTATCGGATTGATATCAAAGCGCCATTCTGGGTTTTCCTCTCGCAAGCGCTTAGAGGCGGTGCTGAGAAGCGAAAGGATTACTCTTGTGGAATGAAGCAGCGACGATCGGTATCGCCCCTCATTCCAGGCCATTTCACCAAGAATACTCCGAGCCGCTAAGGACTTATGGAGTTCATCGCGATAGAGGTAAACCAAATCATCCAAACTGCCCTCGGTTATCAATTTCATATACCGATGTTCTAAAGCAATTGTTTCAGGAGATGAGTATCCCTCCTCATTGGCGATTTCAAATAGCAAAGCCTCGGCGTCTCTCTCCATGCCCTGATTCATCAAAAGCTGCGCCAATGAATAAACATACTGAATGCGCTCCTCGGGTACTCTCAGATAAATCGCAAGGTTGATGGCTCTGCGAAACTGCTCTTCGGCCGCAACCAATTGACCCTGAGCCTCATAAATCCGTCCAAGCCAGTACTCCGCCTCGGGATAATCCGATTGTACTTCGACAGCCTTGAGCAGATAGTCCAACGCCGCTGTTAGATCACGTTCTTCAAACGCGGCGCGGCCTTGCTCAAGCAGAATCCATGGCGGATTCTCCGCAAAGGCGAATGCCGGAACAATCAGTATGAGGCTCAGAACGCAGTACCGATGCAAATTCATGAATATCGTCTTCTGGAGCAAAATCGTTTCACACTGACGCGACGGTGGTCGATCACAAAAACCACCACTAGAGCATGAGAAGGAGGAAAACCATCACAAACAAGGCGACCGTTTCGATGATACCGATTGCCATGAAGTAATTGGCTGTCCCCTTTCCCGTATCGGCAAGGGCATCAGCCGCGCCAGCGGCCGCTTTTCCCTGCATCAATGCCGAGAAGCCCATTGCCAGGCCGCCGAAAACGCCAGCGCTGAGCAGGGTGAGGGAATCCTGCGAACTCCGATTGATAAACAGCATGAGCAGGAAGCCATAAATGGTCTGGGTCAGCGGGGCGCCGGTGAACGCAACCAGCATGAAAGGGGCCGGTTTATTCGCAGCAAAGCATTTCTTCCACGCGCCCATTGACGCCTGACCAGCGGCGCCAGTGCCAAGCGCGGAGCCAACGGCAGCCAAGCCAAGCGCGGCTGCAGGTCCAATCAATCCGATGTTCATGTAGAAACTCCTGTATTGTTTCTCTCTTCCGATACACGCACCCTGAAAGGGTTATATTCTATCCCCGTCCACTCCATACCGAGTTGACCTGAGAATTCCAACATATTCAAGCGGATGCCGTGAACGACAACCGACAACAGACCCATGATGAGATTAAGCGCATGTCCAATTGCAATGATGACTATACCCAATGGAATCAGCCAACCTTCGAGCATTGGCGCCGCGAGATTATTGAAACTTGATGCAATATAGAACGATGACATACCAACGGCAAACAGCCTTATATAGGAAATAACGCGTGAAAATCCACTGATTGTATCCAAGAAAGTGGTAAAGGCGCCTCCAAATCCATTGATAAGCCCTCTTGCGAAGCTTATACCTCGCGATTGGGCGCCAAAGATAATGACCAGTACCACCCCCCCCAACACCATATATATGGTAAATTGAGGCAGTGTCACACCAATAACCAAGTTGAGTACGAGAAAATACAATCCGCCAATGACAGAACCCCAGCCTAGATCCGAGAAGGATTGAAGCGCAGGGAATTTTCTGAAGAAGTTCATCAGATTGGCCAATGTGAGTTGCGTAAGTCCGAGAAGAAAACACAGCCACATAATTGTTTTCTGTGGATCGGCTTCCACTTCGGGAAAAAGCTCGGGATAAGTTGCAATGCCGGGAACCGTCAATCTGCGCAGAAGAGGCTGTGAAGCTAAATAGCGGGAGCCGAACCAGTTACCGGTAATCGCACCCCAGATAATGGTTGCCATGCTTAGAAGGAAAAGAAGCTTTGTCGCGTCAGGAATAGCACCCCTTTTGTGGAGGCTTCTTACAGCCAATAAGAACGCGGCGAGAAAAAAAACAAGTCCATATCCTGCATCACCGATAATCATGGCAAAAAATATACTGAAATACGCCAAAAAATAGAGACTGATATCGTATTCACGATACCCTGGCAATGTGCCCAAAAAGCTAAACACAGGCTGAATAACCCTGATGAGTGGACTGTTTTTCACGAGGGTCGGAATGGAATCATCAGGCTCAGGCTCCCGCAAGAGCAAAGCCCAGCCTTCGCGTGAAGAGAGTATTCGAACACTCTCCACCTGGCTATCAGGAACATATCCGGTGAGCCAAACCAATGCCCCCTCCCCTTCCATGCCGGTTGAAAGTCTTTCAAACTCAATTTCCTGCTGCAATACAGCAAGATAGTGACTGAGCTCCAGGCTTCTCAGGGAATAGTCTTCAAGATGGCGCTTAAGCTCTTTGATTTCTTTTATTATCCCTTCTTTTTCCAATAGCATAGTAGAAATACTGCTCTCAGGTAGTTCAACAGCCCCAGATATGGGGTTTTCTGGAGCTTCACCGATGAATACTGCCGCGAAGTGCCGGCGTTTTTTCTTCTTCCGGAGGAGGTAAACCAATGCGGCTTCTTCTTTCATTAGCCGCATGGATGCTTCATCAGCATCAAACAGCCTGATGTTGATACCCTTGGAACTGAGAATCTTCACATCTGCCGGTTCGAAATCTCCAAATGGCCTCATAGAATCGATCTGAGCGGAAATCTGCGCCAATTGCCCATGAAGTCTGTTCAGGTTCTCATGAATTCGCCAAATATCATCGGCCATCTGATCGGTTGAATCTCTATCGAAATGATTAGCGCTCGTTTTAGGTTTTATGGAAGAATCCAGAAACGAAAGCGCGCCCACCAAATGTTCATGGGTACTGATCATCTTCTCTAAGTCTTCTCCCGAACCCTGAGGAAATGACTCGATATGGAAAACCCCCAACTTCCTCAGTCTCTTAAGGGCTTTTTGCACATCAGGCTCATGAATGACAAGTGAGGCTTTCTTCATTGGGACTATCATACAGCCATTCTTTCCAACCCCCGCTTGGCAATTTTTCCGCGTACAACTGACGCGATTTGCTGATCTCCAAGGTAAATACTGATTTTCTTAATGCGCTGTTTGGTTTCCGGTATCTTGACTTTTTCAAAGAGATTCACTCTCTGTGTTGTTATCCTTAGCTCATGGGCAAGCCGACGCCGCTGTTCCTGAAGAACTCTTAATTCAACATCGAGCAGCATTACCCTCTGCAGTTCCGCTACTGCCTTATCTACCCAAAGAGGCATGAGCCAAAGATCGTACGATACGGGGGCAAACCGAGCGCCTTCAAATATGGGAATACTGACACCGGCGATATTCCCGACACCTGTTATCACCTCATCAAGTACGAGCACGCTTTCATCTAGCCCAACATCTTCTCCAAACACTCCAATCCATTCACGAAATTCCTTTTCCAACGCCTCTTTCTCATTCTGAACAGCCAACTGACGATCTTCTACCCTTTTAATCTCTATTTGAAGCTGCTGTTTTTTAAGCATCAGGGTGGGCAAATATCGAGTGTACATCTTAAGCGCATCTTTTTGCTTTTTAAGATCGTTTTTTGTAAGTTTGACTTTCACCATGGGCCGCTACTCCTGATTAACTGGCCAAAATTGCTCGATGAGATTCGAGCGAAGTCCTGTTTCATCTTTTTCAAAACATTCCGATAATATCTTCCAGCCGTTATCGAGAGCTTCTTCTAGGGGTATGTTGACCGCGAGCTCCATCATCGATTCCTCGAAAAGCTCACCATATTTCAGAAGCTTCAAATCCCAGTTAGTCATCTGAAAGCCCATTGACTGTTTTTCAAGAGTATCTTTGAATGCGGCGTATATTTTGATCATGCCGTCCATCAACGGCCTGTGATCCTTACGGGTAAACTTGTTCACCTGTTGTTTGAGTCGGCTCAGTGAACCAAAAGGTTCAATGCGACCATTCTTGAGATAGTATTGCCCCTCGGTGATGTAACCGGTATTGTCGGGAACCGGATGGGTAACATCGTCTCCTGGCATAGTGGTAACCGCCAGGATGGTAATCGAACCCGCGCCTTCAATGTCCACCGCTTTTTCATAACGTGATGCCAGTTGTGAATAGAGGTCGCCTGGATAGCCACGGTTGGAAGGAACCTGTTCCTGGGTGATTGATATCTCCTTCATCGCATCAGCAAAATTCGTCATATCGGTGAGAAGCACCAAAACTTTTTCCCCATCCAATGCGAATCTCTCAGCGACAGCCAAGGATATGTCGGGAACCATCAGGCCTTCCACTACCGGATCGGCGGCTGTATGGATGAAAAGTATGGAACGACTCAACGCCCCACCTTCCTCAAGAGTATCACGGAAGTACAGATAATCATCGAATTTAAGCCCAATGCCACCGAGGACAATGAGGTCTACCTCGGCCTGTAACGCAATGCGTGCCAAAACCTCGTTGTACGGCTCACCGGAGACTGAAAAAATCGGGAGTTTTTGACTCTCAACGAGGGTATTGAAAAAATCGATCATCGGAATACCGGTTCGCACCATATTCTTAGGTATGATTCTTTTAGCGGGATTAAAGGAGGGGCCGCCAATAGAAATCAGATTCTCAACGAGACGAGGCCCCTTGTCTCTCGGTTCGCCCGATCCATTAAACACCCTTCCCAAAAGAGCCTCAGAGTAGGAAATCTCCATGGATTTTCCTAAGAACCTCACCTCATCCCCAGTCGAAACTCCCCGGCTGCCCGCGAAAATCTGGAGTGACACAAGAAGTTGGTCGATTTTAATAACTCCCGCCAATGACACACCGAACGAGGTATTGATCTGGGCAAGGTCGCCGTATTTCACATTCTCCGCCTTAACGATGATAACATTGCCGGCGATGGACTCTATTCTGCTATAAACCTTGTTCATTTCTCCAAATCCTCGAAGATTTTAACTGCATGGTGATCAATGCCGACTCGTTTGGCACTTATCATCTCAACAAGCTCCTTTTCGAGACGATTAAAACCATCACTCTGCCATTCTGCGCCGTTATAGTCGAGGAATTTCTGTCTGAGCTGATTAAACCATTTCCGAGCGTCCTCCTTGTCGTTCAAATCTAATTCGCTTCCCAGAATCTGAAGGATGAGCCGAAACACCCAAATCTGACGCTCGGGAGTAACGGCGGCATCCACCGGGTCGAAAGAGTTCTGCTGAAAATAGACAGCATCAAGGAATTCGCCTTTCTGGAAGATGATATAGTCCTTAAGGCTCGTACCTTCCTCACCAACCACCTTCATCATGGAGTCAATTTCCCCAGAGCGCCTGAGTATTTCATGAGTATATTGAACATGACTCGGCGGCATAATCCCTGGGTATTTGCTCCACGAATCCAATGGGTCGATTGCCGGATATTTACGGGCGTCAGAGCGCTCTCTGGACAATCCATGAAAAGCACCCACGACCTTGAGCGTAGCCTGGGTGACAGGTTCTTCGAAGTTGCCACCAGCAGGGCTGACGGTGCCACCAATCGTTACCGATCCTATATTGCCATCCCGCAGCCGCACAATGCCCGCTCTTTCGTAGAACGCGGCAATAGTGGATTCGAGATAGGCGGGAAAGGCTTCCTCACCTGGAATCTCTTCCAGTCTACCGGACATCTCTCGCATCGCTTGCGCCCAACGGCTCGTGGAATCCGCCAACAGGAGAACATCAAGACCCATCTGCCGATAGTATTCACCCAGAGTCATGGCAGTGTATACGGAAGCTTCCCGGGATGCCACGGGCATTGACGAAGTATTGGTGATAATGATGGTGCGATCCATCAGGGAGTTCCCGGTTTTCGGATCGGTTAGCTCCGGGAATTCCCTCAGAGTTTCTACAACCTCTCCTGCCCGCTCACCGCAGGCGGCAATGATAACAACATCAACATCGGCATGCCGACTGGTAATCTGCTGAAGTACCGTTTTCCCGGCGCCAAAGGGACCGGGGATGCAGTATGTGCCGCCCTTAGCCACCGGAAAGAAGGTATCCATAAGACGAACCTTCGTCACCATGGGCTCAACAGGTTTCAAGCGCTCTTCAAATATCTGTATTGGGCGCTTAACCGGCCACTCAAACAGCATGGTGAAGGTTTCGATTTCATTTCTTGAACTCGTGGCTTCCGCAATGGTATCACTGATTGTGTAATCGCCTTCAGGTTCAATCCTGCTGATAACATAATCATCGCGCAACGCGAACGGCACCATGATTTTATGTTCAAAAGGTCCTTCCGGCACCACACCTAGACAGTCGCCGGCATTTACACGATCACCCACTTTCACAACGGGGGTGAAGTTCCATTTTCGAATTCGATTCAATGGGCTCAAGTAGATTCCTCGCTCTAGAAAAAACCCCGCTTTTCGGGCAAGTTCGGGCAGAGGATTTTGCAGACCATCATAAACCTGTCCGAGCAGACCCGGACCAAGCTCAACCGCCAGCATTTCTCCTGAAAACTCCACCCGATCGCCAACGCCAATGCCGCGGGTCATCTCAAAAACTTGGAGCTGGGCTACCTCGCCCCGAATGCGTATTACCTCGGATTTGAGGCGCTTTTCGCCAACATGGATATATCCAACCTCGTTCATAATGATGTTGCCGGTTGTTTTGACAGAAACCATATTCCCATTGATTCCGATTACCAATCCCGTCGTATTCACGTGCTCGCACCCCCCGTTGGCAATACCGTCTTCGCGGCATCAAGCACCCGAGTATACAATTGCTGGTATGCCATGAAACCTTTTTCCTGCTCAAACATCATATGACGTTCAAGAATCTGGAGTTTCAGACGATAAGCCAAAAGGAATTCAATATCAAAATAATGGCCAGCGCTCAGTTCATCAATTTTTGCCCAGCGACATTCATCAAGGTACATTTCCGCCTCGAGTGGCGATTCCTTGGCCATGGCTTCATTTGCAATGGTAGAGCTGCCGAAGATATCAGGAGATTCTCTGAGAAACCCATCTGGGGCTGATCCCTGTTTTGCCGCTCTCATACGTACCAGCTCATTTCTCAAACTCATCTCCCACAAACGGTAGGGAACACAGATGCCAGACGCCGATTCGACATCAGCTTTGAGTGTGGTTTCACGTAAAGCATCGTAGTCCTTTATCCTCAGGTATCGTTTGCATACATCCAACATCTCCTTGCTTGTAATAGGCGGATGCTGATCCGGCCCTCTAAGCATGGGAAGGGATGCCGCAGGGTAATAATAAGCAGTCAACCGATACCCCCTAATCCGAAAACAATGATCTGAGGTGAAAGCTTAGATATCGACTCAATAGCTGGGCGATTTCCTTATCTGAAAAATCAAAAAAAGCGCTGCCATCCTTCTTGACTATCCGAAATCCCGCATCCAGGTCTTTGAAGGGTTTAATTTCCACCCCAGCGGACATCGTGGAAGCAAGCTTAGCCACAATTCCATCATGCAGTGCTTTCAGTTTGCTTTCGGGAAGTAGCACATCAAGGCCATCGCTCTCCGAATCAGCCAAACTCCCAATGGCTGATACCACCGCCTCCGAGAGCAGATCACCATCAAGGATGCCAGCGATTTCCGCGGTTAATACGTTATTGAATAAATTTTCTATCTCGGCTTTTAACGTGATAACAAGATCGCGACCGGCCTGTTTGAGGGCTTCTGTGCCATTGCGTTCGGCCCTCTGTGCTTCATCTTGCGCGTCTCTCTTGAGCGACTTCGCATCATCCTGTGCCTTGGCAAGAATTTCAGTCGCTTGGTTCTCGGCGTCAGCAATGATTCGGCTTGCATTTTCTTCAGCTTTTCGAATACCGTCGTCGTTGATCCTGTCAATCAATTCCTTAAGTTGAACGTCCATGAACCTTCCTTAGTTTTTTCTCATCGAATCATGATACCCATGGTCATTGCGGTTGTGCGCACCCCTTTAGCGGCCTAGATCTGAATAACCGAACCAAGGCTGAAGTCGCCAATGATTTTTAGCAAATCACCATCTCGCTCTAAGTTGAGTTTCCGATCCGGAAAAACTTCCGGGAGTTTTTCAGCAACGAGCCGTTCGATATCGCGTTTGATATTCTCCCGCACCTCTTCTGGAATATCTGCGAGCGTGGACATTCTCATCTTGATGATATAGCCCCTTCCCAATTGACTGCCAAACCCCGAAGTGAAATAAGCGCCGATATTGAACAGGCCATCCATGGCGACATTCGCCGTTTCACCTCTGGCAGCCCGGTTCGGATGCAACGGATAATCCGATCCGTAGTGGTCTTCTAACCAGTTATCTATCTCGTCGAACAGCCCCTTGAGTCGTTTTTCCCACGCGATGAGTTTCGGATGCTGCATTGCTAAAACTGTCTCCTTACCAAGCGACAACCCAGGTGGGGGGAGTCTTCCCGCTGAGCAGGTCTCTCATCATTATTTCTAACCGCGCTTCATGGCCAGATATTATTCCGGATGTTGCCGAATGGGGTTTGACTACCGGACGAAATCGAAACAGAAAGGAGGCATCCCCCACTGATTTTCTCATTAACGACGCCAAATCTCCCTCTTCCTGCCTGATATCCACATTGGGCATGCGAAGAGTAAATGTACCATTTCCAACCTGTTCATCTATTCTCATGTCCAAATTCAAAAATGCCGAAAGGCTCATGATGGAATCAGCCTGCAATTTGACGCGAATAAAACTACTGCCATCAGAATTGCTGCTGAACTTGTATTTCTTGACTGTTACTCCAGGGCTTCTTAGGCTCCGCTGGATGAAATCTTTTTCACTCAAGGGAAGAAACCAGGGTTCTTCGGACCCAAAGCCCCGACCAAAATCCGCGATATCAGCACTGAGAGTGTAATTCAGTATGGCGCTAACCCTGCCGTTTCTCTTCAATCGAATGTCTGTATCCACCCGCAGGCAGGAAGCAATGAGCAATACACAGAGAAAGAGACCTAAGAGTCGCACGTTGAAACCCATCTATCCATTTTAACCAATGCAACCGGAACGGTAAAGCATCACCACTGTGTGTTGTTCTCCAAATCATCCCGCATTCTGAGATAGCTTCTGTAGCGGTCTGGGTGAATTCGCCCGGCTTCTACAGCCAATCTGACGCCACATTCCGGTTCATGTCGGTGGCTACAGGGTTGAAAAGAACAGTCGCCATCTTCTCCATCAAAATCCGGAAACCACATCGACAATTCTTCAGGTGCTATACCATGAACATGTATTTCCCTTATGCCCGGTGTGTCCACCAACTTCCCAGAGTCCGGAGCGTCGAGCAGACGGGCGAAATTCGTGATATGGCGCCCCCTATCGGACTTCGCTGAGAGAGTACCCGCTACCAGGTCCAAACCGGGTATCAACGCATTGATGATGGTGGTTTTTCCAACTCCCGAGGGACCGAAGAGCACCATCGTACGATTCGATATCATGTCCTTCACCTTTGAAATTCCCTCTTTGCTAACAGCAGAACATAAAAGCACTTCGATGCCCAGCGACCTCCAAACCTCAACACGTTCGAGTATCCAGGGCTCAACACCCAAATCTACCTTATTGACAAGAATCGAGGAGGGAACACCGCCCTGTTTGGCGGCAATCAGAACCCGATCTACAAATCGTGGTCTAAACGGCGGCTTCGTGGCCGAAATAACGCATAGCAAGCCATCAAGATTGGCCGCAATGGTCTGCCAAGCTCCTCGTTTTCGATTCCAGCGCGCGAAGCGATTAACGCGCGCGTGACGATCGGTAATAAACCCCCTCTGTGAGTCCGCAAGGTCAAAGGACACCACATCGCCGGGAGCCAGGGGGTTGTAGGACTGTTCATCTTCCCTGAGTTGTTTTCCCTTGATTCGACATTCAAAATGCTCTCCACTCTCACTGCGGACATCGTAAATATTCTTTATGCCACTGTAGATGGTGCCAGTCATGCCAGTGTGCCCGCCCAATGTAGCCCATGAATTCGGGCAAAACGAGTATATCGCAGATGATCCTTCTCTTGGCTCGTCACATAAAAGCTATTTTCCTGAGCCAGAAAATCCGGCCCACTATCCGATTTTTCTTCTAGCAGCGATAATACGCGTCGCCCAACTCCCACGCGAGAATCCACTATAACAACATCTTCTCCCAATCCTTGAGCAATGAGATCGAGAACATAGAGAAAGTGTGTGCATCCTAACACCACCGTACCAACACCCGCCGAACGAAGCTCATTGAGAGCCGGTTCCAAAAGTTCCATGGCCCCTGGCACACCCTCATCCAACCATTGTTCTTCAATGAAGCGAACAATATCGTTAGCTCTCACCCGCATCACTTGCTTTTCCGGAGCGACGGCTGATATCAATCGGTCCAAATATGGAGAATCGATGGTTCTTCGTGTTGCTAAAAGAGCGATTGGGCGATTGCCCGTGAGTATCGCCGCCGGTTTTACCGCCGGGACGGTGCCCACTACCGGACAGGGCGAAACCCTCCGTATGGTATCAAGAGCTGTCACCGACGCCGTATTGCAAGCAATCACCAGCAGACGCGGAGTACCGACTGCAAAAATTCTCTCGACAGTGTCCTGCACGACACGGCGGAGCAGCTTCGCAGATAGCTCACCGTAGGGGAAATGCGCTGAATCGGCAATGTAGGAAAACGTCAAGTGGGGGCAGTTTGTTCTCACCCAATCCAAATAGGGCAGGCCACCGATTCCGGAATCGAGAAAAGCGATGGAATTATCAATCATCGCCAAACAGGTCAGCAAACGCCTGGCGCCCCTGCTCCTCTTGAGCAGCACGCTGTGAAGCTGCCCTTCCAGTACGCGATGAGGGGCGAAACCAGTCGCAGAAATTGGCCCTGTCTTTCTCCACTACCAGTTCACTGACAGGCTCGCGACAGTCATTGGCCGCCCCGGGCAGATAGTGATTACAATTGGTACATGTTTTCAATTCCTTGCCGCATTCGGCACATGTACTCGTTCTGTAGATCGGCGCCTCATATTCAGCACCACAAATAGCGCAAGCTGGCATGCGCTAATGGTAATCGGTAGACGCATACATATCAATTGCATAAACCATGATACTCACATATTATTTCGGTTGCTGTGCTATCTCTTAAAACATGTGCCCACGCTCAATGCACTCTTGTAGCCTGGGCCGGATCCGCGTATTGCCGAGCCCATCATCCTAATTCAATTTCCTGGGAAAGCGAGGTTGTGAATGAGCTTTCACAGAAGGTCGGAACATTCGAAGACTGCGATTATTCTGGAATAAACTTCTCTGCAGCCCGCATTGAGGGATGTAATTTCCTTTACTGCAGATTTACTCAGTCCATACTTCGGCTTTGCTCTTTCCGTGGAACCAGTTTTCACATGTGCCTTCTGGACAATGTAGATGCCACTGAATGCCAGTTTCAGGGAAGTCGAATGATGAGCGTTATGGCCTCCGGGTCGATATTCAATGCGGCTGATTTCACCGGTTCAGACCTCATCAATACGAATTTCATCGGTATCAATGGCCACAGAACCGTTTTTAGCCAGTCCGATCTTTTCTACAGCCGCTTCATTGCGGCGTCGCTGCATGGGGCCGAATTTAGAGACTGCAATCTCAAACAAGTTGATTTTACAAATGCGATTCTTCGCGGGGTTGATTTTCGTGATTCGAATCAGCAAGATTCCTACAATATACGGCTGGAGAACGAATGAGGATCATCAGTCATTTCCCAAGCGTCGGCACGAGTAATAGCTATGTAGTTGGCCCAAACGAGGGAGGCGCCGCGATACTGGTTGATCCGGGGAAAATCAATGTCAACCTCATAGTTGGCATTGAGGATAGTCAGTTTCACATCACCACTGTTTTAATAACTCATAGTCATGCCAATCATATCAGCGGCCTGCGCACACTGCTGAAAATATACGATGCAGAAATTGTCGCCGGGAGCGGGCATGTGATGAATTTCGAAGCGAGAGCTGTAACGGAGGGGATGACTCTTGAGCTATCAGGAATGCGTGTAGACGTACTGGAGGTTGAGGGGCATTCCGCAGACAGCCGGGTGTATCGAATCGGCCCCTACCTTTTCACTGGTGATACGTTGTCAGCGGGCCGAGTGGGCAGTGCATCAAGCAGTGCCAACAGAAAAATCCTTGTTCAATCGATTCGCCAAAAAATCTTGAGATTGTGTGAACACACGTTGATTCTACCGGGGCATGGTCCACCGACAACAGTTTTTGCTGAAAAAACGTGGAATACCGACCTAGCGCCCATAACACAATTCAATCAAGAAGATCCTCAGGCAACTTCATGCCGAGCTGATCCATGATACTGCAAAACCGGCTGGGCAACTCCGCGGTGAAGTTTTTCTTCCCAGCTCCCTGGATTTCGATGGCCAGTTTCCACGAATGAAGCATCAGTGTGGCATCGGGGAAGAGCGAATCTTGAACCCCGTAAATCGGATCGCCTAATACGGCAGTTCCCATTGATTTCAGGTGCACCCTGATTTGATGAGTTCGTCCAGTGTGTATTCTCAGCAGAAGCAATGCGTAATCAGCAGCTTGCCCAAGCAGCCTGTAGCGGGTGAGAGAGGTCTTGGCATGAGGAACATTGACCGCGAAAGTCTTGCGATCATGGGGATGGCGCCCGATGGGACTGTCAATTTCACCTTCAGCGTTCCTGGGAATACCCCGGGTTATAGCCAAATAGTGTTTTTTGACGCTTTGATCGCGGAATTGAGCAGAGAGGAATTCCAATGCCTGTGGATTTTTTGCTGTGATGATAATACCCGAGGTATCCTTGTCCAAACGATGAACGATTCCCGGTCGGACACGATCGTTCGGAAACAGTGTATCGAATTGGGCATATCTATGAAGGAGACCTTGTACCAATGTGCCATGCATATGTGTGTGGGCGGGGTGAACCACCACGCTCTGTTCTTTGTCAATCACCAACGAGTTATCGTCTTCGTAGAGGATTCTTAGATTGAGGGGTTCTGGCGCAATATCGCAAGATGGCGGATCCTCCCATTCGACAACTACCTTGCTACCCTCGGCGAGCCTCTTGGAAAGCTTCAGTTTTCTGCCCCCTAAATCCCGTATCGTGACAGATCTTCGGTCAATCTGACTCCGGGTAAACATTCCCAGTGAGGCAACAAAACAATCCGCCCTGATGGCGCCTTCTCCCTTTTCTCGGACGGTGAACACCTCACTGTTCATCTTCTGCCGCCTGTTTCGCCCGTTTATTGGTATTGATGATAAGATCGATAATGCCCATCAGCAGAGAAGCCCCCGCCGCTGAGCTGGCTATAATCAAAATATCCCGATCCGATCGCTGAGAGCCAATCGAGTATGAGGGATTGAAATTATGGGTCGCGGAGATTGAAAAGTCGTATATCAACGATGTTATCATGAAGGTGAGCGGAAAAGTGCCGATTGATATTATCTCAAACCGTCTGATATCGTGTGCCCAGAGGGGAAATTCCTCAGGATCGTATTCTTCCGGGGTGAGGGTTTTCGATTCAGGTAGCTGTTGAGCATGCACACTGTGGCTGTAGTAGGTCAGCAGAAGCATGCAAAGCAGGAATACCCGCCTCATTGTCGACCCCCAAATATCGCGGTTCCGAGGCGCAGGAGGTTGCTGCCCTCAGCCACTGCCCATTGATAGTCTGAACTCATGCCCATCGACAGTATGGGCTCCCCTTCAATGCATCCTGCAATGTTTTCATACCAACTGCGACATCTGGAAAAGCACCTTCTCACTATCCTTTCATCGTCAACGAATGGGGCTAACGTCATTACTCCTCGCAGTACCAGAAAGGGCATCTTGGCAATTTCCTCTGCGGCCTCTGTGAAATAAACAGGATCGACAAATCCAAACTTGCTCTTCTCCCCGGAGGTATTCACCTGCAGCAGCACATCAAGGGCTTTATCGATTGTCGCGCGATACCGAGAGAGCCGTGTGGCAATTTTCAGCGAATCCACCGAATAAACTCCCCGGTAGCGAGCGTCAATGGAAGCCGCTTTATTGCTCTGGAGATGACCGACGAGGTACAGCGGGTAGATAGCAGTGTCGAGAGATGCGAATTTTGACGATGCTTCTTCGACTCTGCTTTCACCAAAAATCGCAATACCGGCCTCTCTGGCCTCAATAACCTCTTCGACGCTCCGTGTTTTCGTGACGGCCATCACACGAATGGATGAGACATTCCTCGCGTACTGATTGGCAATCGCATCCAGTTTGTTACGAAAATCGCGCCAGTTATCCACAATCGACATAGCAGGATTATACCATTTTAGATGAGATGTGAAACTGAATACGAGAATCCTTGACAAAGAAAATTTATGATACTAGGCTCTTCAATGAGCTTCCGGGGTGGTCTGTAAGACCTGAGAGTACACTCATGAACCTGATCCGGGTTATGCCGGCGTAGGAACGAGGCTCTTCATGCAACCCCGAATCAATTTCAAAATTGAGGAATGGTTTCATGAAACCTAGCGCGCTGGTTTGTATTGCTCTTTTAGTATGCAGTTTTCCCTCCATTATTTCGGCACTCAGTCAAGAAGAAGCATCCGATGAAGTGACTCTCACGGTGTACTGTTATGACTCATTCAGCTCTGAGTGGGGGCCTGGTCCGGCAATCGCGGGAGCATTTTACCAATCCACAGGAATCAGGATTGTCTTCAACGCGCCCGGAGATGCCGTGACAGTTCTCAATCAGCTCATCCTGGAAAAAAATTCCGGACATGCCGATGTTGTTGTCGGACTGGATGAGAACCTCCTTGATCGCGCCTTGAATGCCGAGGTGCTCGCGGTGTACGAATCGGTGAAACTTTCACGCGTACCCCCCGATCTGATATTTGATAAAAGCCATCATCTTTTACCCTTCGATTACGGGCATTTCGCGATATGCTACGACTCACAGGTAGTAAAAAATCCGCCCACATCATTAGAAGATCTCACTTCCGGGCAATATGCAAAATCGCTTGTCATAATGGATCCGAGAACATCGACACCGGGACTGGGATTTCTTCTGTGGACTGTCGCGGCCTTTGGGGAACAATGGCCTGATTATTGGAGAGAACTCATTCCTACGATACTGACTGTCGCCAATGGATGGAGTCAGGGCTATGTCTTGTTCACAGCGGGAGAGGCATCCATGGTTCTTAGCTACGGCACCAGCCCGGCTTATCATGTTGAGTATGAGAATAGCCACCGCTACAAGGTCGCGGAGTTTTCCGACGGACATCCTGTTCAAATTGAAGGCATGGGAATTGTTAAGGGCACAAAGCATCGAAAGGAAGCCGAATTGTTTATTGATTTCATGCTGGGGATGGAGGCTCAATACCTTCTGGCAACCAGAAATATCATGCTGCCGGTAAATCAGGATGTAGTATTGCCTGATTCATTCAATGCCGCCCTCAGACCCGCAGAAACGATTGATATCGACATGAGGGAATTCGATTCTGCCCGCATTGATCAGCTTATCCGGCAATGGCGTGAGGTTTTCTAAAGCTTGAAAAAAATCTCCGGGCGGCTGAACACGGTAGGAATTTTTCTTGGACCCGCTGTTTTTTGGACTGGATTATTCGCTCTCCCCTTGTTCTTGGTTTTTACAAAAGCCGTAAAAAATCCGGGGGAGTTGATACCCGTTATTCTGTCCCCTTACTACCTGAGAATTCTGTGGTTTACTGTCTTTCAAGCGGGATTGAGCACGATATTCTCCATCCTTTTGGGTTTTCCCGGGGCCTACCTCATAGGGCGTCATCTGTTTCCAGGCCGGCGACTGCTTAAATCCCTCTCAACAGTGCCATTTGTTCTCCCATCCATATTGGTAGTTCTCGGTTTCATATTGGTTTTCGGGAATTCGGGACTGGTTAACACGATGAGAAAAGCAGTAGTCGGAAGCGAAGTTGAGCCCTGGAACATCCTCTACTCTCTCAAAGCCATTATTATGGCTCACACCTTCTATAATTTTCCCATCACTCTCAGAATTGTCGGTGATGCCTGGTCCGCCTTGCCGCAGTCCAGCTACAAAGCCGCCCGAAGCTTGGGAAGCGGAAGACTGCGAAGGTTTATCATGATCGACCTGCCCGCACTCGCGCCGGCCATACTGACATCGGCGATTTTTACCTTCCTTTTATGTTTTATGAGCTTCGCCGTTGTTCTTGTTCTTGGGGGAAGCCCCGAATTCAGCACCCTGGAAGTTGAAGTCTATCGACTCGTTAAATACCAGCTTGATTTCGATTCAGGAAGCATCCTGGCCCTTCTTGAATCAATGGCAGCTCTGATTCTTCTTGCTGTATATGCGCGCATGGTGAGGAAACTGCGCAGGAATTCACAGATGGAAGCCAATGGCGCGTCGGCGCGTACCCCGACAGCTTTGCGTGGAAAATCGGTAGTGCTGGCGCTCATCTACCTTATACCAACTCTTCTTTTCATACTGGCCCCCCTGCTGTCGATTTTCGCCCACAGCTTCGTTGTAAGAGCAACGCGCCTGGCGCCGCTTCATTTCTCCTTGAATCATTGGAAACGCCTGTTTGGGGCGGGAGAAGTGTCCGGTTTACTTCCCATTCTCTCGGCGCTTCGCACGGTCGTTTTAGGTGCGGTAGTGGCCATAACAACCACCCTAACAGCATCATTGGCGGGTTGGTATACCACAAATCATCATGGATGGTCTGTGCGTTTACTCAAAGGCATGATGTTCCTACCAATGGGAGTGAGTTCGATCATTCTCGGGCTGGGACTCCTTCTCATGGCGCATTGGATTCCCGCTAATCGGGCGGTATCTCTCGTGCTGCTCATGAGCGCTCATACGATGATTGCCCTTCCCTTCGCCTATCGTATCATCAGCGGTCGCATGAGAGAGATTTCCTCTAGAATACCCCAGGCCGCCCGTGCCGCCGGAGCGGGTCCGATCAAAACCCTATTCATGATTGTACTGCCGCTATCGCGCCCCGCATTGGTGAGCGTTAGTGTTTTCACTCTGGCTCTCTCAGCCGGCGAATTGAACGCCTCACTCATTCTCGCACCCGCAGGGTTCACCACATTGCCCCTTGCCATTTATCGCATGATTAGCGCCTATGACATCTTTGGAGCCAGTGCCCTGGGAACTTTGTTAATCGGGATAAGCGCGTTGAGTTTCCTAATTCTAGATCGCTATGGTGGAACAGAATATGAGCAGCTTTGAGCTCAGCTTCACCGATGTAAGGTTCACTCGAGGTGATTTTCATCTTGAAGCCCATCTCTCATTTCCCGCTGGAAAGCTGACGGTAATACTCGGCCCTAGTGGCTGTGGAAAATCCACTCTTCTTGATCTCGCCGCCGGATTTTTGCTACCCGAAGCTGGGCGCATTTTCGAAGGAAAATGGGATGTTACATCACTTGCGCCGGAGAAACGTCGGGTGGGAGTTGTTTTTCAGGATTACGCACTCTTTCCAAACCTCTCCGTGCTCGACAATGTGGCTTTCGGACCTCGGGTGAGGGGCAAGACGAGGAAGGAGGCTCATCGCGTTGCCAGCCAATACCTTGAACTATGTCACATGAGTCCGCTTTCCGATAGGAAACCCTCTTCACTATCCGGGGGAGAGCGTCAACGTGTTTCGTTGGCCCGAGCCCTGGCTATCAATCCTGAGCTTCTCTTACTGGATGAACCTTTTTGCTCACTTGATGCCGCATTGAGAAGAGAGCTAAGGAGGGAAGTTCGTCGCATTCAGAAGGAAACGGGAATCACCACGATTTTGGTAACACACGATCAGGATGAAGCGTTTTCTCTTGCCGATCACCTTGCCGTCATGAGAGATGGGTATATTGTTCAGAGTGGGAAGCCCATGGATATCTGGAAGAATCCTGTCGACCTTTCCACCGCACTCTTCTTAGGACGCAGTACTCGTCTGAAAGCACTCGATGTGGATAAGAATGCTTCGATTGTTCGCACGAGCGCTGGTATCGTTCGCATGGAATCTCATGTTGATTTTCCTGATACTCCCGCAACGTTGATTGTAAGACCGGAAGACATGCGACTGGCTGATAGTGGACCACTGGAAGGAATAGTTATTTCGGTAGAGTTTATGGAGGGATTATGGCGCATATGGCTTACAAGCGGAGAACCCGGAGATCTTCTTGACTGTAACTATTATGGCAATCATCCCCCCCGCATTGGGGATTCACTGCGCCTGGACATTGTCAAAAGTGCTACAAGAATCCTGCCAGGGCAGATTAATGAGCCTTAGTTCTCCCGCGTGACAACACTGGCTGTTCGTGCCTGAGCCTTGGAATCGTAGATATCAAGACTCTCGTCGGGTACCCAACCGGTAACGGATGTTTCGTGCGATCTCAACTCAAGCCAATAGGATCGTCCATCTTCCGTTCCGATTTTTGAAAGTATCTCAACAATGTCCCCCCTGCGCAGCAAACCTTTCACCGAAGAGCCAGCTTCGCTTGTTTCCAGCACTTTGAGATAGGGATGATTCACCACGCCCCATTGGGAATCTGCAGTAAGAATCGGTGTCGAAGGCAGTTCCACAGAAAGAGGGCTTGCCTCAGGTCTGCAGGCCATCATGGTCAAAAAAAACGCTATACCTAGCGTCGGGAGAATTCTTGTTATCATGAATCGGGCGCCCTGAGTTGGTTTATTTCATCACGAAGGACGGCAGCTTCCTCATATTCCATGTTTTTGGCCCTTTCAAGCATTTCATTTTCCAGCGCTTTGATAAGCCTTTTTTTCTGATTTGGGTCAAAAAGGTTCGCCGATTTCTTAAGAACATCGATACTCATCTTCTCCACCGCCCGTCTATCGTTGGTTCGGCGTATTAAAATATCCTGAATTTCCTTTTTAATTGATTCGGGAGTGATGCCATGCTTCCGATTATACTCAGACTGTATCATACGGCGTCGTTCGGTTTCGTCGATGGCCGTTTCCATTGCGCTGCTCATCCGGTCGGCATACATGATAACTTGCCCATTCGTGTTTCTTGCTGTTCTTCCTATAGTTTGAATCAAGCTGGTCTCGCTTCTGAGAAAACCAACCTTATCGGCATCCATTATAACCGTAAGAGACACTTCGGGAAGATCCAGTCCCTCTCTGAGAAGGTTAATTCCCACAAGCACATCGAACACACCAGTTCTCAAGTCTCGCAGAATTTCAACACGTTCAATTGTTTCCACTTCGCTGTGAAGATAGCGAACCTTGATACCCAGTCCCGTGAAATAATCGGTGAGTTCTTCCGCCATTCTCTTGGTAAGGGTGGTAACAAGGACTCGTTCATTCCTCTCCACCCTGATGTTGATTTCACTGTAGAGATTTTCGATCTGACCCACAGTTGGCCGCACCTCAATGAGCGGATCGAGAAGTCCCGTGGGACGTACGAGCTGCTCTACGATGGCCTTTGATTTTTTTCTCTCTTCCTTTCCGGGAGTCGCAGAAACATAGACAACTCTATCCAGGCGGTCCTCGAACTCTTGATAAACCATGGGACGATTATCCAGAGCTGAGGGGAGACGGAAACCAAAGTTTACAAGGTTCAGCTTCCGTGAGCGATCGCCTTCGTACATGGCACGCACCTGAGAGAGAGAGACATGGGATTCATCCACGAAGGTGAGGAATTCCTCAGGGTAATAGTCCAGCAAAACCTCCGGGCGCTCACCAGGTTGACGATTGGTGAGATGTCTACTGTAGTTTTCGATTCCCGGACAATATCCCATCTCCGATAGCATCTCAATATCGTATTCGGTTCGGGTTTTCAACCTTTGGGCTTCTACAATTTTCCCAACAGCTTCCAGATCTTTCAGTTGATCTTCCAACTCTTCCCTGATGGTTTCACAGGCCACGCGTACACTTTCCTCGGGCATTACAAAGTGCTTCGCGGCATATATGGTGGTCGTTTCCAGTTTTTTCAGTACTTTACCACTAAGGGCGTGAATTCGATGTATATCTTCCACCATGTCAAAATCCAGACTGATTCGATAAGCGATATCAGCGAAATAGGCTGGAAAAATCTCCAGTACATCCCCTCGAATACGGAACTTACCACGCTCTAAAATGGCATCGTTGCGCTGGTACTGCATGTCGATGAGATTCAGTTTCAGCTTGTGAAGATCAATCTTTGCGCCGCGATGAATCTGTAATTTCATATCCCGGTAGGTTTCAGTGCTTCCCAATCCATAAATGCAGGAAACCGTCGCAACAATAACAACATCACGACGTTCCATAAGGCTCATGGTTGCAGAAAGCCGCATGCGTTCAATTTCTTCGTTAAGACTTGAGTCTTTCTCAATGTAAAGATCACGCGAAGGAACATAGGCCTCAGGTTGATAGTAATCGAAGTAGGAAACAAAATACTCCACAGCATTATCAGGGAAAAAATCCTTGAACTCTCTATAAAGCTGCGCTGCCAAGGTTTTGTTGTGACTGACAATCAGTGCCGGCATCTGCATTTCTTCGATTGTTTTGGCCATGGTGTACGTTTTTCCTGAACCTGTAACACCTAAAAGTGTCTGGTGCTTCAGCCCCTCTCTGAAACCCTTCGCCAAGGATTGAATGGCTGCCGGCTGATCACCTGCGGGCTCGTATGGCGCTACAACCCTGAATTGTCGATTCATCGCTATTCTCCAGTTCTTTCGGCCAATGAGACATTCACTGACAGCTCCTTCCTTCCCCTGACCAAACGAATGGTTACCAGCTGTCCGGGGCGGGTTCGTTCCAGGGCGGCATAGAAATCCCCCAGTGAGCTAATGTGTTTGTCATCGACACCAACAATAATGTCTCCGCCCAGGTAGATGACATTGTTGCCGCTCCTGACCGGTCTGTCGGCAGAACCACCTTTAATGCCAGCTTTCTCTGCATTGCCCCCTGGACGTACCTTGGAAACCAGGATGCCCTCGGATACGCCCAGGTTCGCATAGCGCACCAGTGAAGGAAAAAGCTGTACGGGTTCGATATCAATCCACCCTCGCTGTACAATTCCATAGCGTATCAGATCGGGTACCACCCTGTGCGCTGTATCGACAGGTACCGCGAAACCGATGCCCACAGAACCACCTGAGGGGCTGTATATCATCGTATTCACACCGATAAGCTCCCCAAAAGAATTGAGCAGCGGGCCGCCTGAGTTTCCCGGATTGATGGACGCGTCCGTTTGTATCAGGTCTCGAATGACAATACCTCTGTCGTTTATCAGCGGTCGTCCCAAGCCGGAAATGATACCGGTCGTGAGCGTTCTCTCGAACGCGAAGGGATTTCCTATAGCCAAAACCTTTTGCCCCACCTGCAAATCCGCGGATGAGCCGAAGGGTATTGTTATCAAATTCTGATCCTCAGGGTTGAATTTGATAACAGCCAAGTCGTTTTCGGGGTCGCTTCCGATTACCTCACCCTCATAGAGTCTTCCATCGGCAAGAGTAATATTTACCTTGTACGCATTCTCCACCACATGATTGTTTGTAAGTATGTACCCGCGATTGTCGATAATAGATCCCGAGCCTGACGATCCTTCCCGGGGCACCGCTTCAAGAAACCAGTTATAACCCACTACCTCCGTGGTGATGTTCACAACAGCCTGATTATATCGTTCGTACACCTCGATATTTCCCAGCTCGTCGGAAGAAAATCCCCCATTGCCTGTGAGCTTCTTCTGGATATTGACTTCTGATCTTTGATAGTCGAAGGGTGCATCTGTGCTTGCAGTCTCCAGGCTGGTAGAGGGGGAAGTTTGCCTGGTCTTATCGGAGCCGAGACGAAAATCGATAACACCGAATCCCAATAGCATGATGATGGTGAGTAGTAATAGAGTCGTCAGTGTATGAATCAGTTTTCTTCTTCCGAAGTTCATAGCCACATTATAATTTCACAGGCGCAATCTTTGGAAGCATGATAGATTAGAATTACATGTATCTTAAAGCGTACGCCAGTACATATCCCGATCACCGTAACGTCGATGTTGTAGCGCTTCCAGCAAATCCTGAGCGTTGACATTTTCTCGTCCAGCCATATCCGCCAGGGTTCGTCCAACCCGCAATACCCCATGAGCGGCCCGGGAGGACAAGCCGAGTTTGCGAACGGCCTCGGTGAAATAGGATGGCGAATCCGTATCGAGAGCGACATAGCGATTGAGTTCACCGGGAGGAATCTCGGCGTTGCACTGCCATGCGCAAGCGGCATAACGGGCATTTTGTATGGCTCTTGCGGCCTCTACCCTTCCTCTCACGGTGGCCGTATCCTCACCCGATGCGTTCAGCAGTACTTCTGGTGAAACCGGTGAAACAGGTACCCGGATATCTATCCGATCACGCAAAGCCCCACCGAGACGACGCCAGTAACAGTGTATTTCCGGTGTTGTACAGACACAGGGGGATTCCTCCCGCCCCATATTGCCGCAGGGACAGGGATTCATGGCCATCTGGAGCTGAAAATCGGCAGGGTACCACCAGGCGCGCCCCGCTCGAGCCATTTCCACCCGACCGGATTCTAAAGGCTCGCGCAGGGATTGGAGTACGCGAGGACCAAATTCCGGGGCTTCATCCAGAAAGAGAACCCCTTTATGCGCTAGGGATACCTCTCCCGGGCGGATTCCAGCTCCCCCACCGATGATGCCCTCAACAGAGGCCGAATGATGAGGCTCCCGAAAAGGAGGACGACGTATCAGACCCGTATCGGCGCCCATCTTCCCGGCCTGGGACCAAATTCTAGATACTTCCAGAGAGCTTTTTCCACTAAGGTCCGGTAATAAACCACTGAGGGCTCTGGCGGCCATTGTCTTTCCACTGCCAGGGGGGCCAAAGAGAAGTAAATGATGCCCGCCGGCCGCGGCAGTTTCCAGGGCCCGACGCAGTAGCGGCTGCCCCTTGAGATCAGCGAAGTCTTGAATCGCCATGGCGCTAGCAGTCGCTGATGCCGATGTGGATGAATGATGGGAATCAGCTTCCGGGTTACCGGGCTGAAAACCCTGCCCCTCTATAAGACAGGGTAAATCCTGAAGATGATTGATACCCGCAGAGTACCCGCCGGGAAGTACAGACGCTTCTACATGGTTTTTTTGGGGAACGACGAAGTGATTTATCCCATGATTCAAGGCAGCTGCTGCTGCCGGGAGCACGCCACTGACTGCCCTCACAGAGCCATCAAGCTGAAGTTCCCCGGCACAGAGTACCGCGCTCAAGGAGGGGACAGTGAGTTGTCCTGAAGCCGCCAGTATTCCCGTAGCGATTGCTAAATCATACGATGCGCCCTCTTTGCGTATTCCGGCAGGCGATAGGTTAACCAAAATGCGATCAGTCGGAAAATGAAAGCCACTGCGCCTCAAAGCCACCCGCACCCTGTCCCGGGACTCCCTCACAGCATTATCGGGCAGGCCGACGATGTCCAGTCCCGGGATGCCGCGGCGTATGTCAACCTCTACGGATACTAAGCGACCTGAGTATCCACAAGCGGCGTAAGCGTATATTTTCATTAGGCCCCGCATTACATAACGGCAGCGCAGGTCTCATTACTTGAATATCAGCAAAAGAACTCCCTGAGTGGATGACAGCAAAAACCGGTGGAGCGGATACCTTGCTATCGGCTCGATTAGAACATCACAGGCGCCGGGCCAGCCTCTCATAGGAAACGTTTACATGACGTGGGCGACGCTAGAGCCGCACCCTTAGACCCCCTTTGGCTACTACCCCAGCCTGTAGAGGTTCGGATTGCACAAAGCCGGCTGTTTTGTAGCTGAGCTCGCACACAAGACCTGTGACGATGCCAGAGACAGAAAAATCGTATTGAAGCCTCACCATTCCCCGTCCCCCAAATCCGTTTGAACTCCCATTGTGCTTGTCGTAGTAATTCTTGTTAAACATATATTTTATCTCAGGCTGCCGCCAAAATTGCACGCCGAGATCTAGGCTGAAGTTTGCTCTAAGGGGAATATTCCAGGCAGTTATGCCGCTTCGCCAGGAGTTGTGAATTGTGCCATCCGAAAGCCCTACTTGAAATAAAACTACGCTGTCAAGGACTTTCAAATAATTATCCAGTATCAGCTCTGTTCCATACGGGGTGAAGATATATCGAAATTTCGGTAGGTAATCCACTTTCGATCCGAAGGGAATCATAAAAACAGGACCATGTGTTTTTCCGCGAAGCATGTATTCGGCGAATATACTGTAAAGAGCGTAATAATTCATGGGGTCTGTTGCCATGGCGATCCAGGCGTACGGGTGAAGTTTGTTCGCTGAAAATTCTTTAGTGCTATACAGTTCGTTGAGCTCGGAAACGTAATAATGTACATCGGATTGCTTTCGCGCCTCATCTGTGATAAGGGTATATCCGTTTATGTCGTTGTTGCTAAATAGATATACAAGGGCGTTCTGGTAACTTATAGTTCCACTTTGAATACTATTTCTGCTTATCACACGGGCCAAAATCGTACTGGCTTCCGAGCCGCCTACTATTGTGATGATTTTTCGCTGCGATTCTCGCTGCTGATCATAGGGTTCGCCTGCTACCCAGTCAGAGCCGTATATTGTTGGCAGCCTGTAGTCGAAGGGAGGAGGAGCAGTAAGAAAAACTCCCGTGATTCGTATTCCGGTTTCCCAATACCGAGCGCCATGACCGAAAATCTCGTGATTGAGGATGGGAAAGATCCAAAAACTGAGTGGGTAATCAAGAACAAAAATCTTCAGGAATCTCAGTCCGACATTGGCGCTTTTTTCCAAGCCTGAGCTTCCCTTGAAGAAATGACTGGGGATGAGCGTGTTCTCTAGATTTGCCCATAGTTGATGCGCGAAAGCGACATACTCGACTCCAGAGCGCATGTTGAGGGTTGGATCTATAAAAATATTATATCTGGACTCGGATTCCCCAAAGGAATATGACGTTCCGATAACAAGGAATTGAAAAACGAATAGCTGTACAATGAGGCATCTTCTTGCCACAACGCGCATTGTGTTGGGTTTCATCTTCAATTGTCAAGCATAACCTTGCCAACCATTCTTGTGTTCCATAAGTCATCTAAGAGACAAATCCCCCTTTTTCTTCAAAATTTCAGCAATGCTCTCTGAGTTTCTCATAAGCTGTGAGCGCGGAATACACCGCCTCCATCGGGCGGATTCCAGCGCTGCCACCGATACGAGTCTCCATGGAGGCCGAATGATGAGGCTCACGAAAGGGGATTCTGCGTATCAGAGCCACACTCATGGGAACATATAGGTCCTATTATCTGAATGTCAGGAGAATAGCTTCCGTTGGAATGCCACCAGCTGATTGCAGCGTTCATTCATTGAATTTCCTGAATGACCTTTCACCCACAACCAGCTGATTTCGAGCTTCTCATTCAGTTCTCGCAAATGGAGCCAAAGATCTTTGTTTTTAACGGGTTTACCAGCGGCCGTTTTCCACCCCTTGTCAATCCAGGAGGGCATCCATTGAGTTATGCCATATTGGACATACTTGGAATCTGTATGAATCTCGATTTTTGATTCGCAACCGTATTTCCTCATCACGAACTCAAGCGCGTGAATCACAGCAGTCAACTCCATCCTGTTGTTGGTGGTGGCGCGATCGCCACCTGATATCTCCAGAGGCTCATTCCCTAGGGCCATATTGCCCGTTTCCCCAATGATTGCGGCCCAGCCGCCGGGTCCGGGATTGCCTGTGCAGCCACCGTCGGTGTAAACTGTCAAAGTGTTAGTCATGTGTACCTCAGATTCTGTATCACTGCGAAGTATTGTGAAGAGAACATCTTGTCTCCCGACCGCTCGTCCCCGTGTTGCTGAACTCATCTCGAAAGTGCTTATGGATGAAATCAAGTACTCGCCAACTTGATGCGGTGGCTAACCCATTCCTCAATGCCCTTGAACACTCCCGCGAGTTCCGCCTGAGTTGATTCTGGGTTGTCTCCACTATCTGAGTGGCAGGATGCGTAGAATTTTATTTTTGGTTCGGTTCCGGATGGTCGCACCGTAATCAGGCTACCATCCTCCATGGCAAACTGAAGCACATCCGTAGTCGGCAGAAGGATGTTCTTCTCCTTCCTTCCATGAGATAGCGTGGTTGTTGTGCCATCCCGATAATCCATTATGGCGCTCACTCCAATGGCCGCGATTTTGTGTGGCGTGTCGCTTCTTAAGGAAGCCATGAGTTCCCTCATGATGTCCTGACCCTTTTCCCCCTCGAAATTCCTGCCAATGAGAATCTCTTGCCAGTATCCGAATCGGCTCCAGAGTTCCCTAAGGTGGTCCATCACACTCATGCCCCGCCTCTGATTCCACAATGCCATTTCCGCCGTCATAGCAGCCGCTGACACGGCATCCTTATCGCGAACAGCCGTACCCACGAGAAAGCCATAGCTCTCCTCACCGCCGAATACGAAGTGGTAGCTTGCCTCGGATTCAAATTGACGTATTTTCTCACCGATGTACTTAAAACCAGTGAGAACGCGGAAACTGGTGGCACCGTATGATTCGGCAATCCGGTTTTGCAGCATTGATGTCACTATGGTGTTAACAAAGGCGGGCTTTTCCGGAAGCGTGCCTGCCTCCTTTCTGGTTCGGAAGATATAATCGGTTAGCATGGCCCCCAGTTGATTTCCCGTAATGAGAATCCACTCGCCGCCCTGGGGTACAGCAATTCCAAGGCGGTCGGCATCCGGATCGGTGGCCAGAAGCAAATCAGCTTTTTCCTTCTGAGCGAGTTTCAAGCCCATTTCCAATGCCGGCGCAAATTCAGGATTAGGGAACTGTGTTGTGGAAAAATTGCCATCGGGTTCTCGCTGTTCCGGTACGGTGATAATCTCTATTCCCATTTCGCCCAACACCGATTCCACAGGTATCAGCCCCGCGCCATGAAGGGGCGTGTAGACTATTTTGATGCTCCCCCCTCGTTCTCGAACCAAAGTGGGATTCAATGACTGACTGACCACCATCTGACGATATGAATTGTCGATCTCCGCATCGATGGGGATGATGAGCTTTGAGTTTTTGGCTTCGGCAAGGCTCATGGTTTCTACCCGGCCCGAAACTTTTCTTACCTCGGAAATAATGCCTTTGTCATGGGGCGGTACAATTTGAGCGCCATCTGACCAAAAAACCTTGTAACCGTTATAGATCGCCGGATTGTGACTGGCAGTCACCATGATACCGGCGCAGGCCCCTTGCATGCGAACGGCATAAGAAAGCACTGGGGTGGGACGCAGTGATGTGAAGAGCCAGGTTCGTATTTGGTTAAACGCGAGCACCCGGGCCGCTTCTTCCGCAAAGATCTGGGAATAATTCCTGTTGTCATAGGCAATAACAACAGAGCGATCAGATTCAGGAACCTGTAACTTTATGTAGTTGGCCAAGCCCTGGGTGGCCCTGCGGATGATGGTGGGATTGATGCGATTCAATCCCCCCCCGATGACTCCGCGCAGTCCCCCCGTGCCGAAATCGAGTTCTCGCCAAAATCGGTCGGAGAGCTCATCGCTATCTTCATTTTCCAGAAGAATTCTTACCTCATCACGAAAGACATCATGCTCTTCTAGTGATAAATACTCGTTGGCTTTGACACGGATTTCATCAAAATCTTTCCCCATGCTGTTCCTCACATCTAGGAAGTCGGCCCTGCGCTTTCGATGGCGCTCAATAATTTTAGCATAGTTCTGAACCAGCAAGCTATATCTTCAGCCTGGAAAACCTCAAGCGGCGGCAAAATCGATGCCTGTATGCGCAACATCTTCATCGTTAACAAGAATATTCCCCGCCCACGGAGAATAAATCGATTGTTTTTTCCAAGAACGCTCTAATCGCCTCAGATAAGTTAGGGATTGTTAGCCTTAAGGAACACTGTTGTTCAGGGATTATGCCTGCTTGCCCGGGGTTTTGACTCGTCCTCCGGTGCCTCACTGCTTAGCGACACCCTTCTCCAAGGATTTTAAGGCTTTTTTTGCTTTTATTCTGATCTTTTCATCGGGGTCTCTGAGCGCAAGAGCAATGCCGCGGCTGGCCGATTCACTAGGAATTTCCGCCAATACTTCGATTGCTTCGCGACGTTCCTGGATTGCCCTGTGCCCCAGTTTCCGGATGAGGGTTTCGACAAATCCGGTTTTTTGAAGCAGCTCTGCGAGGGAGGAATTGAGTGTGGGTGATCTTTTTTTCAACAACGCTGCGAAAATTTCTTCCCCGTTCTCCTCCATGGCCACAAAAACCTCGATAATGCGATCGCGAAGAAGCGCCCCGGCCTTTTGATAATACTCAAACAGGGTCTGTATCGCCTTTTCATCCGTCCTACAGGATAAGGCAGCCACGCACTCCTGGCGCATATCGGCGCTGCTATCGAGAAAACGAAGCATAATACCAATAGATTCAGTGCTGCTGCTTGCCGAGAGTCCATCAAGGGCAGCTTTCCGCACAGCAAAAGATTCTTCGGGGTTGAGGAGAAGTGCTTCGAGCGCATCCAGGAATTGATCAGATCCCCCGATACCTGTGACATAGGCAGACTCCTTTCTAACCCTCTCTAGCGGATCTCGAAGCAGAGCAAGGGCTGATTCAGTGGCCTGAAGTTCCCCGGCATCCATGAGAGCTTTGAAGCATGCGATGCGGATATCCGGATCGGTATCATGCAGTCCCTCAGTGATTCTTCGGGAAAACATGCAAACATGTGGGACGGGCAGGCAGGAAATCAAAGCGGCCCGCATCTTGGCATCCGGTGTGGACAAAATATAGGCAGTTCGCTCCTTTAGTGTCTTGCTGTCCATGGCATCCAGATAATGGGAGAAGTCCTTAAAGAGATGCGCCGGCAGCAACGGCAAATTTTCTATTATGGTTTCTAAGGTGTAGTCCAGACGCCAGGATCCCAGGATTCTTAAAGCACGCAGTCTCACTGTGTAGGTAAATTGTGAACGATCCGCTTCGAGTATATCCAATACCTGTTGGAGCAAGAGGGATGGGGTGAGCTGGGATACTGCTGAAAGAAATGCTTCCTCGGCGGGAAATTTGGAATCCTTGAGAAAAGTCAACAGAACATCTCTGAAGCTCGCTGCTTCATCAAGGGGCAGCATGGGAAGTATGTAATCAAGAACAACTTTGTTGTGTCTGTGTTTTCTCAGTTCGTCTTGAACTTGTAATAGGGTTTTCCTATCTCCACGCTTGCACGCTAAATCCACCGCGCGGCGATAAAGTTCCCCCTTATCGGCATCCCGGATGGGAATATGGAAGGTGAAAACCTTCTCAGTAAGAAATGTAATCAATGAGGAATCCCCCCCCTCCATGAGAAGTTCCGCACCCAGCAATAGGATATCGATAGAATCCGCGCTCCGGATAAGTTCCAGAAATCCGCTCACTCCCACAGAAAGTGCTTTTGACAGAAGATCTTTTCTGCGATTCCAATCCTCGCGATCCTGCCGATGAGCCTCCTTGAGAATCCGTTTCAATCTGCCTGAATTCTCAAGAAATCTCGCTGCTGGAAGGCGCACTTCATTCGACGAGGCCGCCAAGGCGGTAATCGCGGTATTCTCATCTTCATTCGACCCGGCTGTGAGCAATTCCATGACATGGAGCAACTGGAGTGTATTCAACTGGGAGATATCCAGCTTCCAACGATCCGGAAAGGTGACTTCAATACGCTCCCTGGCATATCTTCTGACTTCCGGTACAGGATCGTCTAAAACCAACCTCATAAGGGATTGAAACAAATACTCATGATTTATGGCTCTTATTTTCTGGGCTACGATGCGACGAATAAGGGGATGCGGATCGTTGAAGCCCCCCTTCATCAATCGGTTGGTTTGTGCATTGTTGTCGGTTAATAGAATTTGAAATGCGAAATATCTCACCTGCCATTCAGGATGCACAGCGAGTTCCCGAAGCGATTCGGCGCACTGCGCGAGAAGCTCACCTGCCTTATGAACATCATAGGAACTTTCCCATGCCGAAAAAGCTACTTGCCTAAGCAGGGGTGTTTCCTGATTCTCCTTAAGCCAGTTACTGAAAACCTGAGCAATGGATCGATCATGAAGAGCGACAAGAAAAACCGGAAATAGACCCTCCCCCGATGGAAGTGCGAGCAGTCTTCGGGCCTCTTCAGCATTTCTGTGTCGCTTAAATTTATGAATAAGATGTTCACTAAGTCCAAAAAAAACGGCAGCCTGATCGCCTTTGCGACGAATCAACGCTTCAATGAGTGATGGCCTAGAGAGCAGTTTGGCCGTCATTCGTGGATTTTTCTCACCGTGAGTCATGGCAAGTTCTGCCATCCGCAATATGCGTGCCCGCCTGATAATGAGGACAAATAGAAATAAGAGAAGCAATAGTATGCCTATCGCAATAAGCAGTGGATAAGGGGGAGATGAACCAGCGATGCGCCGTATGAAAGAGGGGATATTACTCATCTGTGGGTTTCATAGACGCAGAAATCGCCAACTTTCGATACCGGATACGCGTTTCCGGGAGTAAGTCGCCTGCAGGCATCACGATATGATGATTTAATCATATGTAGCCTTTGAGCTCGCTGATTGCCGGAAAAGATTTGAGCTTCGCGATCGCCTTTTCTTGAATTTGTCTTACCCGTTCGCGGGTGATACCCAGCATTTTCCCTGTTTCTTCCAAGGTAAGCGGCCCCTCACCTGCCAAACCGAAACGAAGCTGTATGATGCGTTTTTCCCTCTTATTGAGCTGATCGAGTACATTGCTCAAGGTATCCTGAAGGGAAGAATGAAAGACCGATTCCGCAGGTTCCAGGGAATTCTCATCCTTAATCAGTTCAGAAAGCCTGGTAACATGCTCATCATCCACCGTCGTATCCAAACTTGCTGTCTCCTGCGAAAGCTGAATGATGCTCTTGATTTTGTCTTCCGACACATTCATGTAGTCTGCCAACTCAACATCAGTCGGTTCGCGCCCGAGATCCTGTGTGAGTTGCTTAGATACGAAAAAGGTCTTCTTGATTGTATTGAGCATGTGAATAGGTATGCGGATAACACGTGCCTTATCGGCAAGAGATTTGATGATAGCCTGGCGAATCCACCATGTTCCATAGGTTGAAAAACGGCAACCACGAGTATAATCGAATCGTTCCACTGCTTCGATGAGGCCAATATTTCCCTCATCGATAAGATCGAGAAGACTAATTCCCCGGTTCTGATATTTCTTCGCGATAGAAACGACGAGCCGGAGATTGGACTTAATCATCCGGTTCTTTTGCTCAAACAGCAGTTTCTCTGTTGTCGACCACTTACGCGCGAACAGTTCGGCATCCTTGATGCCGTTTTCCTTCTCTATCTCATATTCAGCCATTTGGGCTTTGAACTCGGATATTTTCTGACCAATTTGCTGTTCTTGATCAATGGTGAGTAGCGCATACGTTGAAATTTGCTTCAGATACAGCGCAAGGGGATCGGATTCCGAATGGGGCTCATGAGCATTGGCGCTACCGGTGAGAGCACTGGAATCATCGATTTCGGACATGAATACTCCAGGAAATCAGCCACGGGGCGCTTTGTCGGGGGAAACCGGGACTCCCTCCCGGAATACTGAAAAAATCATATCAAGCTTATCACCCCCAGGTCCCGATGAACCAAGACGCCCAATGCGACTACCGGCTGTTACAGTTTGGCCAACATTGACAAAAAGATCCTTGTTACCGCCGTAAAGATAAATATATCCATTTGAGTCCACCAGTACAACATGACCAAAACCACGGTATGGGCCGGTCCACACAACATGTCCCCGGGCAACAGCATGAACGTAGCTTGAAGGTTCACTTTCGATGCTTACCCCCACGAGTTTTCCCTTAAGTGGCTTCATTTGGCCCGCGACAGGCCACCATGGAACATCAGAAACCGTGGATGAATGGCCGGTTTGACTATCTACGCCAACAGTAATGAGCTCAGCGGCGGAATCTGAGCGCTCGATACCCCACTTAGCGACAATGAGAGTTTCTCCCACTCTCAGCACAGCCGATGGTTCTCGCGCGTTCATCGTGAGCAAAGTGTCAACATCAAGATTGAAGCGTTTCGCAATCGAGTAGTAGGTATCGCCTCTCTTAACCGTATATGTTTTCTTCTCGGATTTGGGAGCCACTTTGCCAGGAATCACAAGTCTGGCGCCAGCACGCAGTCCGGATGGATCGCTGATACCGTTTCTTGTCAGCAATTCTTTGAGCGTAACGTTGTACTTCCGCGCCAGGGAATACAGTGTTTCACCCTTCGCCACAACGTGTACAGTATCAGCGAAAACCGTAAAAACGGAACAAGTAGTGAGTATAATAACTGAAAAAACCAATCGCAAGTTGTCCGCCATACGTCTTAATCATCGGTAGATCGATGCTATGGATAAAAGTTAAGAAATGTTTCTAAATAAATACCCGCTTTTCCCCTCAAAAAACCCGATGATTGCCAACATTCAGGCTTTTCAGAGGTAATTGTCGGGCTGGTCAGATTTGAACTGACGGCCTCCTCGTCCCGAACGAGGCGCGCTCCCCCTGCGCTACAGCCCGTTGCTTAGAGGAAGTGTCGGGGATCAAACCCGCAATCTCCAATTCGACAGGCCAACGCGATTACCCGCATCGCTCGCCTTCGAACCGGAGAAACAATACTGAAAACGAAAAAGAGCGTCAAGCACGTTCAAGTTGACGCCGTTGGCGTGGTATGATATTTTCCTCTCGAGTTTCACTCAATTAAAGTGCGAAAGCTCAACCCATGGAAGGTTTTATGTCACCAAAGAACAGTCATAGCAGATTTCGGGACGAACCAAAGACTGAGAACAAGACGCTCAAGTACATCGGTTTGTTCGTTGTCACTCTCGCTCTCATCGGCCTGATTTTCTCTTCAGTCTACTCAGGGGCACAAGGGAGCATCAACAATTTAGTGTTTGGACGGTATGGCAACAAGACTATCCGATACACTGCCGAAAATTCCTTCGGCCAGGCGGTAAGTGATTCCATGGCATCATTCAATCTCAGTGTTGACAACAATAGCAGCTATTTCAAGAACATCCGATATTTCATTTGGCGAGACGCATTCTTATCCATCGTTTTCAATACCGCCATCGCCTATCACGTGGAAGAAAGTGGTTATGAGCCATCTTCCCGAGCCATTGATCGCCGAATTATCCAATCAGGTCCTTACCGTATTAATGGTGAGTTTGATGAAGAAGAATATCTGGCGACACCCAGGGCCACAAGGGAGGCAAATCGTGAAAAAGTACGTGAGCAGCTCATCCTTACCACGTGGAAAGAGGATGTTCTTCAAAACCAATACCACTCAAAAGGTGAATTGGCCTTCCTAGCAAACATGAGGGTCGAGGAACACTCATTTGATTATGTTAGCATTCCCTTTTCCGAATTTCCCGATGAAAATGTAATCGACTATGGCCGAACTCATTCTGATCTATTCACCAAAGTGCCGGTGAGCAGAATGACGCTTAGCGATGAGGAAGTCGCCGATGAGGTTATTCGGCTTTACAATGAACGGCAATTGGAGCTAAACGCCTTTGCCGATTTAGCAGTTCAATACTCACAAGACGCGTATGCGGAGGATGGCGGCAGCATGGGCGCCGTTGACTATTACCAATTGTCGGACTTGATTGGAAGTGAAAACACCGATGTGGTTTTTGCGGCAAACGAGAGTGAGATTATCGGTCCATTCAATACCGATTATGGGATTATGGTTTTCCGAATCGATGGCGCACAACAATTGGCCAAACCGGAAGAACAGATTGATGATGTGCGGGCATACATGTTGCAGAATGAGGTTGGACTTATCGAAGACACATTGATTGCCCGCGCCGAGGAGTTGAGGCTCAAGGTTCTGGCGGCAAAATCCTTCCATTCGGTTATGGAGGCGGAGGGGATCGAAGTTTCAAGGACACCGTTTTTCCCTGTGAATTTCGGCGGCGACAGTCTTATTGCCGGAAGTCCCGAGTCCTCTGACGATCCTATTCTCAGCGGCAGCGCTTCGTCAGAGGATTTTTGGGAAAAGACTATCTCCCTCGAGCACGTTGGTGATGTATCACAACCTGTCATACTGAACAATGCGGTTGCTCTTTTCTCGCTAGCATCATCGCAGACAAACAACGAAATCCCCGCCAACTGGAATCTTCTGGCGGACTATGAAATCGCTCGATCCCGAGAAACCGAATTCAGAACAGTACTTACCAATACTGATTCTAAGCTATTTGTTGACAACTTTCAAGCAACATACAATCGAATTTTTAGGAGCCAGGGATAGCATGCAGCTTCGGCACATTCATAGGTGAGCGTCAAAACCAGTATTGAAGATACTGGCCAAGGACTCACCGTAAAAAGTGGAACTCGATATCTATACTCCCGATATCAACCGGAAAAGCGGCCAAATCATTTGGCCATGCGAGCTCCGCTTGAGCACCGCTGCATCTATTATATTCCCTCTCCTTTGCTGGGTTATGGCCTGAGAACACTGACCGAGCGAATACCACAGGATTCCATCATTCTGGCCATTGAAATTTCTGAGACAATGATGGCACTTTGTTCAAAACACATACCGGATGATATTGTTGAGCATCCTTGTTTGATTCTCGCCTGTCTATCGGATCGCCAAGCTCTTCATACGCTGTTTTATCGGCTAGGCCCATGGAAATATCGCCGCGTTAGGCGGCTTGATCTTAATAGCGGCACAGATCTTAATCCTGAAATTTACAATCAGCTAGCCGATTTCCTGTTAGAAGACCTTTCCACCTATTGGCGCAATCGACATGCCATCGGGCGCCTAGGGCGGCAATGGATTAGGCATATCTATGCCAATTTGGCAGCTATGGAAAAAGGAAAAATAGATTTTCGCGGCTTTCAGCATTATCACTCTACGGGAATACCGGTGGTGGTTGGCGCCGGGCCATCTCTGGAAAACTCATTGGAATTCTTAAGGAAATGGAGATCTCATCTGTGGATACTGGCCACCGACACGGCTGTATTGACACTTTCTGATGCTGGAATCAAGCCTGATGCCATCTCTATTTTGGAAACACAGTCCTGGAACATGCTGGATTTTCACGGAATGAAATCGACTGAAATTCCCCTGATTGCCGACATCAGCGCCTATCCGCCATCGCTTGAGAGGACAGGAGGCGTATGCTACACCGTATCATCGAGTTTTGCCGAACTCAATTTCCTTCAAAGAATTGCCGATGCGGGGCTCGCGCCTTTCCCAATTCCACCTCTTGGATCGGTGGGTCTGGCATCAGTTGAAATCGCACTGAACCTAAGCAGCAATCATGCGCCGTTATTGCTCACTGGACTTGATTTCGCATATCAGCCAGGAAAATCTCACGCCAGGGGCTCTTCGTTTCATCGTTGGCAGTTATCCGCAATACATAGGCTGAATCCACAACCCGGATGGGAAGCATGCATGAACCGTCCACGACTGTATCGATTCAATGTCTGTGGTAAAAAGCTGAACACCGACAGCGTTCTTGATGGCTACGCGAGCTTGCTCAAAGACAGATATGCCGATCTGGGCCGCTTATCAGTTCTGGCGCCCGCCGGTCTCGATCTTGGGATACCAGTAATCAGCATTGAAGATGCCGAACGTTTGCTCATCGAAACCCCCGATACTCCGGATCCTGTCGATGCGACATCTCATCATTACCAGTCCAGTCCAATAGATTATCAAAGTCGAGCTTCACAATTTCTTGATGAAGAAGAGAATCGATTGAAACAGATTATAGAGTCGTGGAATGAGTATATGGTTCATGGGAATGATGAAAGCAGTCTGATAAAATCCTTGAGCAAGATGGATCATGTCTATGTTGACTTCCCTGATGAGCCTCCTCTACCCAAAAACGAACATTCATTTCTGGTAAGGGCGGTAGATCGAAGCCGGCGCCTTCGGCGCTATATTGAGCGAACGCGTCAAGTGTCGCTATCGTCGGTTCGAAGCACCGATAGAAACGCGGATTGAGGGAGTTCGACATTTCCCACTATTTTCATTCTCTTCTTGCCTTCTTTCTGTTTCTCCAGAAGCTTGCGCTTCCTGGAAATATCGCCACCATAACACTTCGCGGTGACATCTTTGCGCAACGCGCTGATTGTTTCCCTCGCGATGATGACACCGCCGATAGCCGCTTGAATTGGTATTTTGAACTGCGATCTGGGAATTTCCTCTCGAAGTTTTTTACAAACCTGTCGACCACGCCGCTGAGCATTCTCACGGAACACGAGTTGGCTCAGGGCATCAACAGGTTCAGCGTTCACGAGAATATCCATTTTCACGAGATCTGTCTTATGGTAATCTGTCACTTCATAATCGAAAGAGGCATAGCCCCGACTCACCGATTTCAGCTTGTCATAAAAGTCGAAAAGAACCTCCGCAAGAGGCATGTCGTAGACAAGTTCAACTCTCTTCTCGTCGAGGTAGGTCATATTCCTCTGAACACCCCGCTTGTTCATACATAAACTCATCAAGGAGCCCAGGTATTCAGCAGGTGTAATGATGGAGGCCTTGATGTAGGGCTCCTCAGCTTCTTCGATGCTCCCAGGATCCGGGAATTGGGATGGATTGTCCAAAAAAAATGGTTCACCGCCTTTGGGTATGATGCGATACCGGACAGATGGGCTGGTTAACACGATGTTAAGGCCGAATTCTCGCTCCAGGCGTTCCTGCACAACCTCCAGGTGGAGCAAACCCAGAAAACCACATCGAAATCCGAAACCCAAAGCCGCGGAGGCATCCTTCTCCCATATCAGGGAGGCATCGTTAAGCTTGAGCTTCTCCAGTCCCGTATGCAGTTCCTCATACTGATTAGTATCTACCGGATAAATCGAAGAGAACACAACCGGCTTCACATCACGGAATCCTACCAGGCTTTCCTTGGCAGGTTCCATGGCATCAGTAACTGTATCGCCCACTCTGATTTCCGAAATCTTTCTGATACCAGCAATAAACCAGCCGACATCGCCGGTCGCGATGAAACCTGTTCGCTTCAAGCTAATGAGAAAATCACCAGCTTCTTCAACCTTGTAATCCAAACTTCCGGCCATCATACGAATAGTCTGCCCTTCTTTTAACACGCCTTCAAAAACTCTGATATGGATAACAACACCCCGGTAGGCGTCATAATGAGAATCAAAAATCAATGCTTTCAGAGGCAAACTGCTATCGCCATTGGGGGCGGGAATATGCTTCACCAAGGAGTTCAGCAGCGCCGGTATTCCTTTACCGGTTTTCGCTGAAACCAGCATGGCCATGTCATCAGGGAGCCCCAAATCGTGTTCAATCTGATGGCGTACCATATCAACATCGGCGCTGGGGAGGTCTATTTTATTCACAACCGGAATGATTGTCAGATTGTGCTCCAGGGCCATGTACATGTTGGAGAGAGTTTGGGCTTCCACTCCCTGGGAGGCATCAATGAGGAGCAAAGCACCTTCGCAGGAACTGATGGCGCGACTCACCTCGTAGGCAAAATCCACATGTCCGGGGGTATCCACCAAATTAAGACGATAGGTTTTTCCATCGTCCGCGAGGAAACTGATCGATACGGCCTGGCTCTTTATCGTGATTCCCCGTTCCTGTTCAATATCCAATGAATCGAGCATCTGATTGTGAAAGTCTCTATCCGAAACCAAATCGACATGTTGGAGAAATCGATCGGCAAGGGTAGATTTACCATGATCGATATGAGCGATGATGCAGAAGTTTCTGATGAGCGACTGGTTTCTTGCCATGGCCGGATTATAGCGACTGCTCTTCAACGTGTCGACGAAGCATATGAAAACTGAACGACGTTAAAAAACCGTGTTGACATTCAAAAATGTGGCGAGTTGGATGGCCGAATCGAGAAAACCCGCTTTGCGGCCTTTAAGGACGAGTTGGATGGCGAGAACATCGTATTCTTCATCATGTATCCACCTTCTCAAACTGAAACTATCCCCCGCGGAAAAACTGGATTCATCAGCGATAGAACCGGGCAGAACAGAAGTAATTCGGTAGTTTTGCTTCAATCCAAATCCACTGATTCTCTCAACAACCAAACCAAAAAGGGGAGTGAGAAGGTGCTCTCGGGCATCCCTGGCCAGTGCTGTCTGAAGCGGGATTTCCGGGCGCACACCCAGAGTGACAATGCCCGTCTGACTTTCTCCCTCACGTTCCCATGTCAGCCTGGCAATGGTAGCGGGCATGTGGGATATCAGATATTGCTGTAAGGCCCGTATATCAGTGAATCCAATTCCATCAAAGGAAGTAATGATGTCGCCCTGCTTCAAACCGGTATCGGCCGCCGGAGATCCTGGAACAACATAGGTAATTTCTATCCGGCCACTCGTATCCCAGGCTGAGACTCCAATCCATGGCAACTTCACCTGACCACCGTCATAGAGCGACGCGAGCATTCTCTGGACATAGAAACCAGGAATGGCAAAATTGACTCCTTCATAGTTTTCAACACCCGCGAAAACAATGCCGATCACCTCTCCATCATGATTCAGCAGTGGTCCGCCGCTGTTGCCAGGATTGATGGGCACATCAATCTGCAACGATTCGGTTAATGGTTGAATCGATCGAGCGTAGGCAGAAACAGTACCCGAGCTGAGTGTGCGTGTAAGACCACCTGGAGAACCGATTGCATTCACTCTGGAGCCGAGTACCGGGCTGTTCTTCTCCGAAAAGCTGAATACATAGGGCACTCCTATTTCCGTTTTCAACAGAGCCAAATCGAGGTTCCGTTCCCAGCCTATCACCCTGGCAGGGATTCTTTCCCCCGATTCATCGTCAGTTTTTATATACAAGCGCGAATAGCCCTGATAGGTCGGATCAACTTCACTATCAATAACATGATAATTGGTGAGCAGATATCCCTGAGGATCAACAAAAAAACCCGATCCTATTCCCCGGTCCGGAATGCCCACATTTCCAACAAGTTTCATTCCGCGATTCACCCATACCGTAACCGTTCCGCGCACCAGTTTCGGCAGCAATCCGGGACTTGTGGAATTGGCATCGCCCCGCAGTTTCGCGGCAACCGCTTGATGCCCCAACGCTTCCAACTTGGCAGCCAAATTGGAGCGAGTCTCCTCATCCAGTTGCGAAATATCCATATGGGATTGAATCAACGACACAGCCGCACCGCTTTTCTGGTTCTCAAGATAATAATCGATACCGAGAAGGAACAGATCTTTTTCGGTAACTCCAGCGGTTATTGAATCCTCACCAAGAGCTTGGAATGAACGTAAATAAACCAGAGATCTTCGCCAATCACCGTCAGCCTGCGCGGCATTCCACTCCCCAATCAACCCATCAAGGGCCTTATTGTAGTAATAGCTTTTATATGCCCCTAGTTGTTTGCTGTTATAAATCAATGAGAGAGCCTTCAGGTTATCGCCATTTGCTATGAGATTGTCGATATGCTCTTGTGAATATATCTCGGTGAGATTCTCATCGGAAAATGGCTCGGGTGTAGAACGGCAGCCTAGAGCGAATAACATCGTCAAACTCATCATCAACAAGAGAATTGATATCGCATAGGCGCGTTTGATCCGTGTGACTTTCGGCATATCTGGTGTTTTCATCAGTATTCCCAAGGCGCCCAATCAGAAGTAGTCCAGGCCATCAAATCCTCAATCTCCGCCTGGCCAAACTGAATTTCCTCTACATTGATTGTTCCATCGGCGAATTGGAATCGGCGAATATCCATCCAACGATCCGCGTCAATGTCCCAAACCTGGGTTTCTAAGTACTTTCCCAAGGCCCAGTCTTTCAAATAGGCAGGCGTCCCCTTTAATTGTGGATCCCATGCCACTCCCACCACGCTGCCGTTTTCATATCGTTCATAGAGTTCCCAAATCCGTCGCTGAGGGAATTCAACATCGGCTCGAAAAGATATGCGGCCTGCGATGGGAAGTCCTTCCGCGTAAATGATTTCTCTCAGCCAAAATGGCCTTTCCCCAGCTCCTTCAGGATACTGGCGTTCGATGGCCTTAAGTGGATATCCTTCCGCAAGAAATGTGCGGGCCTCGGTTATAATTCCCTTTTCGGGATCTTCAAGCGTGACATTGGCCATGCGCACTCCGCTCCATAATTCACTTTCACGCCATTGAGGGTAGCGCAATGGCTTAAGATACCCGCCATTTTCGGAAGCTGCCCACTGGAAGCCGCCAGGGTAAAAGCTCAGATCCATACGAAGATTCTCAGCAACCCGTGAAACAGCGAGCAAGCGTGGGTACAGGCCAGATTCATATGTAAGAGTCATTTCTCCCTCATCAAGACGAATATAAAGGGGATATCCCCCCTCGTACGCGATTTCCCACTCATAAAGCCCATCTTGATTCGCATCAATACGACGGAATTCGGGGCGTCCACCGACCAAGCGCAGAACTTCTTCATCATAGCCGTCGTAGTTAGAATCGGCAGTCAAAGTACCGGTGTAGCCTGAGAGTTCATTCTCTCCCCCCGTTTGAGAAACCCGGCGAAGGTAAGATAAATCGCTTTTGAGAAATGATGGAATCTGGGCGACACTCATAGGCGTCGCATGAAGACTGCGCGAGCTGTCCAAGGCGTTCAGCAGATCTTCCGGCAGACGGCTGGCCAAAACCTTTGAATCTATCACCTCAATATGCCCAGAAAGCAGCCATGGAACAAGCGCGTTGGTCAGTTCCTCTTTCCATCGCTCCCAGGCGGAATCCAAGGTGTTAAGGGCCCAATCATCTTTCGCGGCCACCGCCAAAGCACGAAACGCAGGCAAAGCACTCAACGAGAAGGGGAGTTCTAAACTTTCCAACACCCGCGCGTCCTCTGTCAATGCCTCCCCTCGCTTCGCATACACTGCCGCCTCTTCGTAAAAGCCGAGGTATATCGCAGCGCGGCCCGCGGCATAAAGGAGAGCCGGATCGTCCTGATGACCAGCAGGCCAGCGCCGATAACGTTTCAACAGTTCCCGATAATCCTTTAGACGAAGCGCCTGGGTTGCCCATAGCCGGGCTCGAACTTCGAAATCAATCAAATCGCCCGCCGCGCTGGGTGGATAACGATCATCGAGAGAGCGGCCGAGCAATTCATAAGCACGACGTATTGGCGATTCTGAAGGATATCCCCGAAGTAAAAGAAGCGCTTCAAGATAAAGGGCATCACGTCCAGGAGCTTGAAACTCCCCCGCGATACTGATTGCCGCCGCGGCGTCTTCAAGATCGCTGATCCCAGGACTCTCAGCGGCGAGAATTCTCGATGCCCGCTCCAGCCACAGCCAGGCGATGAGCTCATCCGAAGACTGGGCCTGCTGAGTGTAAACCGGTGATATACTGACTAGAATGAATGAGAATAATATGAGCAATCGAAAACACCGCAATCTCCCAATTCCAGCAAACCAGCAAGCGAAACTCTTCACAATGAGATTCACCTCAGTTTCTTCATGATGAACCACTCTCAGGTTTCGAGGCGAGACTATTATCCCCCTTCTTCACTGCGATATCATCGTGATGACGAGGTTTCGCGCTCTTTCCATGCGCCATGCGCTTTCCACTCGGGTCTTTTCCACGCTTTGATTTACCAGAAAAATCCTCTACATCCTGGTGAGTCTCCTGCAGCGGCTCTAGGTTCCATATGCGCCGGATATCACCATCATCAAGTGTTTCCCGATCGATGAGCGCGTGCGTTAATGATTCTAAACGTTCTTTATTGTCCACAAGAATATCGCGAGCCGTTTGAAGAGCGTCATGGAGCAAATCGTGAATCATGGTATCGATTTGGTGAGCGGTATCATCCGAATAGTCGGCATGCTGAGCAATTTCTTTTCCAATGAAAATCGGCACGTCAGACCCGCCAAACGCGACGGGCCCAAGAGAACTCATTCCCCATTCGCACACCATCTTTCTTGCTAAGTCTGTGGCCTGCCTGATGTCATTTCGCGCGCCGGTTGTAATTTCCCCATAGATGAGTTCCTCTGCGGCAAATCCACCGTACAGTATTACCAAACGGGCTTTAAGCCAGCCAATGCTCCGGCTGTATTGGTCTTTCTCCGGCAAACTGAAGGTGACGCCAAGGGCGGCGCCCCTTGGAATAATAGTCACCTTATGAATAGGATCGACATTCTCTTGGAAATAGTGAAGAAGCGCGTGCCCTGCCTCATGATAGGCCGTCTTTTTCTTGTCTTCCTCACTCATCACCATGCTTCGTCGGGCAATGCCCATGAGTATTTTGTCCCTGGCTTCTTCGAAATCCACCATGGCAACCTTCTTCCTTCCAGCCCTCCCGGCAAATAGCGCCGCTTCGTTAACGATATTGGCAATATCGGCCCCCGAAGACCCAGCAGTGGCCCGGGCAATAAGAGAAAGCCGCACATCAGAATCCAGAACGATTTTGCTTGAGTGTATCTCCAAGATAGACTCCCGTTCCCGAATATCCGGCATGCCCACCACAACCTGACGATCGAAGCGTCCCGGACGTAAAAGAGCCGGATCGAGAACATCCGGGCGGTTGGTCGCGGCGATTATGATAACGCCGCTGTCCGTATCGAATCCGTCCATCTCAACGAGCAGTTGATTGAGGGTCTGCTCCCGTTCATCATGCCCTCCCCCATATCCCGCGCCCCGGGTTCGGCCAACGGCGTCAATTTCATCAATAAACAAAATACATGGGGCATTCTTTCGACCCTGCTCAAAAAGATCCCGGACACGGCTTGCGCCCACGCCGACAAACATCTCAACGAAATCAGAACCAGACATATGAAAAAAGGGAACGCCCGCTTCACCGGCGACGGCTCTGGCGAGCAGGGTTTTGCCAGTACCAGGCTGGCCGACAAGAATCACACCCTTTGGAATTTTGGCGCCAAGTCGTGTGAAGCGCGCAGGAGATTTGAGAAATTCCACCACCTCTTCCAATTCGTATTTGGCTTCATTCTGACCGGCCACGTCGGCGAATGTTATACCCTCCTTGCTGATATCGTAACGCTTGGCCTTGCTTCTTCCGAAGCTGAGAGCATTTTTTCCACCCCCTTGAAGATTTCGATACATCCAAATAATGAATCCGAAAAGGAGCAGGACGGGCAAGGACTGAAGGAGAATCGAACCGAATGAGACACCACGGCTATCGCCAGCAAGCAGTACTTGGCTCTCCTTGAGAGCAGGCAAAAGAGTATCATCGAAGTAGGGTATAATCGTGCTGAATTTCATTTGGCGATTATCATTGTCGTACCGACGTCCCTGTATCTCTCTCATGTCGAAGATTGTCACCGAATCAATATTCCCCGTATGAAGTTCAGAGATAAACTGCGAATATGGGATCTCAACGATGTGACGGTTCCTGGAGATCAGCATGAAAAGGAAAAACAGAGCAATGAGTCCAAACATTAGAAAGAGCGCCGCTCTATTGTCCATATTGAATTTAGGCTTATTGTCGTTTTTATCCGGCATCAGCTCCCTCTTTCGCTGGTTCTATAGAAATATAGACAATTTCCCTACAAATGTCATGGTTTTCCAGCACGGAGCGCGGCATATTCCTTGGTGAATCGGATTGTTGAGCGCCACCAAAATCACAGCTTATTAGCATGGAATTCGCCATAATGGTCTTCCCCGATCTGTCAAATTCAAGCACCAAAGGCCAACCTGTTTCAATAGCGATCGCTCTGAATTCTTCACTCTTGGGGGCCTGAGGTGTTCTCACCTGAATAAAAATCCCACCGAGTTTTGCCGAATACATGGGATTCACATCCTTTTTATTGAGTATGAGACGCCATTTCAGGTTTGAGGGCGCACCCTTCAATAGATCCTCACGCTGCAAGTCATCAAGGGCATGAACAGCTTCCTTTTCCCCTTCGGTGGCCACAACCAAGCCGTTTTGACATGTTAGGGTTAACTCCGGACTGTTCCAATCCCTTCCTTCGTTCACAGCTGTCCGGGCCGCCTTGAGAGCACGCCAGGAAAATCTCCTATCAGGTATTTCTGATGTATCAAGACGATTAAATGCATGCCAAATCGCCAGTGCCTGAGAATAGCCTGTGGCCCGCTTCCAATCGGATTCTTTCCAACTGATCCTCTCTTTAATCGGCCTCGCTGCCCTTGGCCATTCGCCATGCCGCGCTGAATGCTCGGGGAGCTCCATCGACCGCGCCCTACGAAGGGTTTCTAACGCTTCAAGCGACCTTTCACCCAAGGTGCCCAAGGCTGCGGGCCATCCAGGGAAGATGTCTGTCATCAATGGAATAAGCTCATTGCGGAAACGGTTTCTCCGGTATGAGTTTTCAGCGTTGCTACTGTCCTCAGCCCACAAAATCCCACGTTCAGTCAGATATTCACGGAGTTCTCGCCGTGAAAAACCAACAAGCGGCCTGCATATGCGCCCTGTCAGCTCTCGAATCCCCACCAAACCCTCAATCCCCGAGCCTGCTAGCAGCCTCATGAAAATGGTTTCAACCCCATCTTCTGCGTTGTGGGCGTAGAATATCCAATGGGCGCCAATTTCATCAGCATAGCGTTTGAGAAGATTATGCCTGAGAGTTCTCGCCGCCTGCTCAACTCCTCGACCGTGCGTGTGCCTGATACGATCTTCCTTCGCGGGCTCAAGAGTCTGGAATTCTACCAACCTCTGCTGGCATGCGCTTTCACATAGCTGACTCTCGAATTTCTCCTCTTCAAAACTCCGAATACCGTGAACCACGCGAGCCGCGGCGACTCTCAGTGGATATGTACGGCGTGCTTGATAAAGCAAATCCAGAAGAGCCATTGAGTCTCCGCCGCCAGAAAGCGCCACAAGACAGCTATCATTCTTCGGCAACTCCAATTTCTCTAGCGTTTTGAGGAAGCGGCGCTCAATGCTCATCCTGATGATTTGATTTCCAAATAAACCTGTTCCAATGACTGAAAGGCAAGTTGCTTCAAAGCAGTCGCCACGCGCGCGCAGCAATGCTCTATGGCGATAGAATCGGCGCCTTGAAATTCGCCAAGTACATGTTCTCGCGCCGTGCTTCCCGGATATGGGCGTCCAACTCCGATATACACGCGGTGAAAATCGCCCGATCCGAGATAATGAATCAGGGATTTCAGCCCATTATGACCGGCATCTCCCCCTCCCCTCTTCAAACGGCATTTGCCCGGATCCAAATCCATATTGTCCACAACAACAAACAAATTTTCCAGACTGAATCGGAGATGCCGTCTCAGAGCGGGCAAGATTTCACCGGAACGGTTCATATAACCCGCATACCTGATGAGGTACAACGAGGGATTTCCATCACACCCTGGCAAAGCGGTATACGAATAAGAAGCCAAAAACCGCCTGCGAAAAAACACCGGCGGCTCCTTCATCATCATATCAACAACCTGATATCCGACATTGTGTCGAGTGAACTCATATCGCGCACCCGGATTGCCCAATCCCATAACAACGAAGGACGATGTGTATTTACTCCTCTTCAGCGTCCAGGGTTTCTTCTGCGACGCCTTCCTCGTCAATTTCGTCACTTTCAACTTCCTCAACGATTGCCTTAGTATGGGTAATGACAGCTATCGTGAGTCCGGCATCGGCGCGCACTTCGACATTTTCGGGAATCTTCATGTCGCTAATATGAACTGAATCACCAATATTCAGGTTTGAGATATCAACCGTAAAAAACTCAGGCATATCTTTAGGCAGGCAAACAACTTCCACTTGCTCAATCTTATGCTCCAATATGCCGCCCTGGTGAACACCGATGGATTGGCCATCAAGGTGTACCGGAACCATGGTAGTCAATTTCTGCCCCGCGTGAATCGCGTAAAAATCAATGTGTTTTGTCATGCCGCTGAGAATATCACCCTGTGTCTCCTTGATAAGAACATCGTGGGCGGCTTTGTCGATTTTCAGATTAATAATCGTATTGCCCGATAGGTGCTGAAAGTGTGTGCTCCATTCTTTGGCATCGACACTCAGGGCTTTGGGCTCTCCCTCTCCATAGAGAACAGCGGGAATTTTGCCGCTCCGGCGAATTCTTCTGGCGGCTCCCTTATTGGAAGCTACGCGCTTCTCTACAACCAGTTCTATACTATTCATCATATGGTTTTCTCATCCTCCGTTTATGAGGGAAATCTCGTAGCTAGGACGGCAGGATTCGAACCTGCGAATGCCGGGATCAAAACCCGGTGGCTTACCGCTTGCCGACGTCCTATCGGGTTAGTGCTGACACTTGTATGGGGCTACCCACATCTACATGGCTTCATCATCCATCTTCTCATACTCCGCCAGTATCCGCTCCTGCAAAACGGTTCTGAATGCGGTATTGATGGGGTGAGCCACATCTTTATACTCTCCACTCTTTATCTGGCGGCTGGGCATTGCGATGAAAACACCATTTTCGCCCTCAATGACTTTTACATTATGGACAACAAACGAATCATCGAATGTAATGGTAACATAAGCCTTCAGTTTTCCGCTGGAGCTTACTTTCCTGATGCGGATATCAGTAATGTCCATGCCGTCCTCCTGGAACGCTTACGGAGATAGATTATAGTGACGCCGGTGTTGACAATCAAGTAGTTAATTCAGCAGGCGACAATACTCAAGCAATCTAACCCATTATGACGATATCGACAATTAAGCCGTTTGACTTCTAAAAACCGAATCTGACTCAAACCAGCGCTCTTCCAGCGCATAAAAATTCCGGGCATCAGAATCCATCAAACTGACAACAATTTCACCCCCATCAATCATTCGCCATGAACTCTGCTCCGATCGCTTGACTCCATTTCGTGTTGCGATTCCCATATGGTCTAACTGTTTTTTGAGCGCCACACTCAAACCCTGCATATGGATATGACTCGTCACCGTTCCTATAATCAGATGTGACGCCCACGAGCACTGAGGACCTAGATCGAGACCCAACACATTGATGGCGCCCCGATCTTCAAGGAACTGACAGAGTATCAGGGCATTACTTTTTGACATATCGTCCATCAAAATCCCTTCCCAGTATTACCGTAACATCCACGGTTTCGTCTCTGTTTTCTTCCTGCTGTGTGTGTATCTGCTCACAGTGAATGAGTTCGGCTACCCGACGAGCGGCGTCGGGATTTCCCCGCCGGTCCACTATTACAGTTCGCTCATAGTCCGTTTGCTCAGCGTTAGCTACCGAAACGATGCGGAAATCATAGCTTTGAAATAACTGAGATGTGCGCGATGCCAATCCGGTTATGTTCGTTCCATTGAGGATTTCTATTCTGACAGTCATGAGATCTTCGCCAGAAACATCGGCTCGCCCCAATGCTTCCTGTATGCGCTGAACGGTTTCCTTGATGAGCTTTCCATCATAATAGGGAAATAGTACATTCTTTCCATCGAGAGCTCTGCGATTACCCAGAACACCCTGAAGGACCAAACGATCGGTATTCAGCGATGCTAAAGCTGCAACGAATGTTGAGAGACTTCGATTATCAAAATCCGAGTTGATCAGATCAGAAAAATACGGAAAAATTGGTTTCGATAGAAGGTGCTCTGAGTTATCGCCGAGGGAACGGAGAAGAGACTGGGTGAGTCTATGCTCTCGTTCAGACCGTTCATCATTCATCTCTCCCTCGGGCCGATATTCGATATATGAAAGTGCCTTTGCTCCATCGAGACTCACACTGCCAGGGGCAAACAGATAGCGAACTTCGGCCACTACATCATCGATCGCGTTCGGAATGAATATGTCAAGCCCTCCTAAATGATCAACAAGCTTCTCAAAATTGTCGCTGCTAAGCTGCATGGAAAATGTGATATCATGACCCAATAGAACTCCCAATGCCTCACGGTATACATCGATATCCGTGGGTCTGTAAAGAGTTTCCAACCGATCTACCCGGTCAACAGAGCTAAGCAGTGTACCGGTTTCACTCGGTATGGCCACCAATGCCCCATTGTAAGTCCTGGGATCAAAGTAAATAACCTCTGTTACCAGTGGCTTTTCCCCATCGTCAATCACCAGGAGTATGCTGATGTTACCCTCCCCCTTCATTGCTTCAGTAAAAACATCAATCCGAAGGCTTAATACAATCCAGAGAACAAATCCCGCCATCAGAATCATGACAAGCGCTAGATACCATGTCGTGTTTTCAGGTCTTCGGATAGCCATAGAGTTTTCCTCTTCTAATGTATTCAGCTACGGCTGGCGGCAGCAAGTTTTCGGGAATTTGCCCGCTGCCAATCCGCTGACGCACTTCTGATGATGAAAATGGCCAGACTGGGTTTTCGAGACGAAGACAAGGGAAATTGAACGAAATTTCCGGGCCATCATTTCTTCGCGCCACAATGACAAGCACTTCTTTCAGGAGGCATTCTATTTCTCTCCAACTTGAAAAGTCAGCCACCAGATCATCACCGATAATCAGACCCGCTTTGCCCTCCACCCAGCGAGTTTTCTTTAATTCCCTAATCGTATCGATGGTGTAGGAAATTCCCCCCCGCCGAATTTCACCATCCCACAGCACTGCACCGGGAATATCATCGAGTGCCAGCGCAAGCATTTCCAGCCGGTCAATATCAGAGGCTCCTTTAAGCCTGGTTTTGTGGGGCGCCATAGCCGCTGGAACAAAAATCACGCGTTCAAAACCCCGTTTCAGTGTTTCCTCCGCCAAGAGAATATGGCCTTTGTGAACAGGGTTGAAAGATCCCCCAAGCACCGCTGCTTTCATCGCATCCGTGAACCCCTTTCGATGAAAAGTTCACGAAGCTCCCTAAGTCCTTTCCTGGCATATACGGATATTCCCATAACACACTCGTCGGGGAATGCCGATTGCAGCGAGGTTAAGCGTCTTCCCGACTCGTCTAAATCAGTTTTAGAGCCGACAATGATGCGCTCTTTTCTGCAAAGGTTTGGATCGTAACAATCAAGCTCTTCTTCGAGGGTTTTAATAGTCGCAAGAGGGTTTTCTTCCCCCAAATCAACCAAGAAAGCCAGAGAACCGGCACGGCTGACATGCTTAAGAAACTTGAAACCCAAGCCAGCGCCGCCAGAGGCTCCCTCAATGAGACCAGGAATGTCGGCCAGAACTACCTCAATACCACCGTGGCGGAGTACTCCCAATTGTGGTGTTTTGGTAGTAAAAGGATAGGCGCCCACCTTCGAGTTGCTGGCAGTTAATGCATTGATGAGGCTTGATTTTCCTGAGCTGGGCATACCCACCAATCCGATATCGGCTATGAGTGAGAGTTCGAGAACAATGTGTTGATTCTGCCCGGGTTTACCATCCTGGGAATACGCAGGCGCCTGATTTCGGGGGCTTCGAAAATGCCAATTGCCCAAACCACCCTTGCCCCCCTGGAGACATATCCATGATTCACCCTCAGAGACGATGGGGAAATCATGTAGTTTTTCTCCGGTTCCGAAGGCCCGGATGCAAGTACCAGGTGGAACGGGAATTACTAAATCACTCCCATTCGCTCCATGCATTCTGCGCCCCCGCCCGGGCATCCCATGCTGGGCCTTGAGCAGATGCTGAGCGCGAAGGCGCGACAGAGTATTGAGATTGCGTCGCGTAATGAAGATAACATCGCCACCCTTGCCGCCATCGCCGCCATCCGGACCTCCCCTCGCTGCGTATTTTTCTCGGCGAAATGAGACGGCGCCGACTCCACCATCGCCGGATCGGACCTCAAGTTGGGTCTCGTCGACGAAGATGGACATCCCAATTCAGCTTGCGGTTACGACAGAAACCCGCTTCTTACCTTTTTTGAAATGGTAAAGAACGGTTCCGGCCACTTTGGCAAACAAGGTATCATCCTTAGCTCGACCGACATTGTCACCGGGATGGATACGAGTGCCGCGCTGACGAATGAGGATTGTACCTCCCTTCACGGCCTGTCCACCATATCGCTTAACACCCAGCCTTTGAGAGTTGGAATCACGACCGTTCCTTGAAGAACCGCCACCTTTTTTATGTGCCATTGTTCATCTCCTCTAAACGCACTGAAATCGAACCGGGAAATTCTTCGTCGATGTCAGCCAAGGCTTGTAACAGGGTTTCGCTAACCCCGCCTAGCCACTCATCCGTACCTTGAGGCCGCTGGATAATAGCCAAAGAAAAATTCCCCGGCCTTGGCGCCGATCCTTCGACTGTCCACCCCGCTCGCGAAGCTAGCAAACGTGCTACGCTGCGAGCTAACAATGTCACGGCCGCGCAGGCGGGATCACTCCCCGAAGTACTGTATCCCGCATGCCCATGCAATTTCATAGCCCTGATACAACCGTTTCGATTCAGATTCACGACGATTTGCACCATCGTCCGATCCTTACGCGGTAATCTCGTTCACCTTGATAAGGGAGTATTTCTGCCGGTGACCTTGCGTGCGCTGATACCCCTTGCGTCTTTTGAACTTCACAACTTTCATCTTCGTGCCCCTTACAGTGCTGCCGACGGTGGCAAGAACCTTGACACCTTTGACATAGGGCGCACCTACCTTGGGTCCATCATTTCCAAAGAGCATCAGTACTTTTTCGAATTCTACCTTGTTGCCGACTTCTTCATCAAGTTGGTCTACCTTAATCAGGCTTCCCTTCTCAACTTTGTACTGCTTACCCTTTATTTCTACCAGAGCATACATTGATTTTCGACCCCTACCAAAAAATTCCTCGCTGCCGTTTGAGCGCACCGCATATATAGCATCAGCGGACGCCTATGGTCAAGCTTCAAGTGAACATTGATGTGCATCCTGGAGTAAAAATCGATTTCACTAAGGAATGTTTACATCGATTCGATGTAGGGGATGTTCAGCAGGCTGAAACCTCGCTTCAGGGTTGCCAATACGGCGCGAGCGAGGGTCATACGGCTGGCGGCAAGTTCAGAAGGCTCGGCCTTGGCAATGGGAACTTCATGGTAATAGCGACTAAAGTCTCGGGCAATCTCATAAAGTCCTGTGGCGAGAATCGATGGGTCGAGTTTGGCCGCGGTGCGTGATACCAGTTCCGGAAACTCCGCAATTTTGCGACTGAGTTCCCACTCATCATCCCTGTCAAGAAGTTTTGGCCGACTCGGTGCTAATCGAACGGCTTCTGGCGCCCGTTCTATCAAACCAGCCACACGGGAAACCATATACTGGAGGTAGGGGCCCGTATTTCCGTTAAAAGAGAGAGACTCCTCAGGATTGAAAATCATATTCTTTCTGGGAGAAACATGAAGAAGAAAATAATGCAAGGCGGCAATAGCAATTTTCTCGGCTGTAGCCTCCGCATCGTCTAGTATGGCTTCCCGACCCTTCTTCTGAATTTCCGCAAGCGCGAGGCTGGCCAATTGGTCGATTAAATCATCAGCATCCACGATGGTTCCCTCACGAGATTTCATCTTGCCTTCTGGCAAATTCACCATCCCGTAGGATAGATGCTCAAGATGATCCGCCCAGGGAAATCTGAGTTTTTTCAGAGCGTAAAAGAGAGCCTTGAAATGGTATTCCTGCTCATTGCCAACGACATAGATAAGTTGATCGAATGGCCACTGTTCATGCCGGCTGATAGCGGTGCCCAAATCCTGAGTGATATAGAGCGAAGTTCCATCAGATCTGAGCAGAACCTTGGTATCCAAACCTATATCGTTCATATCCAGACTGATTGAGCCATCTCTGTTCTTGATAAAAACCCCCTGGGCCAGCCCTCGAAGAACCTGTTCCTTACCCGCCAGATAGGTTTCGCTCTCTTTGTAAATCCGATCAAAACTCACGTTGGTTCGCTTGTAGGTGGCTTCTATACCAGAAAGGGCCCATTCGTTCATGATCGTCCAGAGTTCGCGGACACCCCTATCTCCTTTTTCCCAGTCTTGAAGCATTTTTTGAGCCTCAGCTTCCGCGCCCTTTTCCTTCTTCGCCCAATTTGAAAACTGAACATACAAATCGCCAACGAAACGATCGCTTTTAACTCCGAGACTCTCGGGAGTTTGTGAATGAGCAAATTTGCGATATGCCAGCATCGATTTACAGATATGTATACCTCGATCGTTCACAAGATTCACTTTGAAAACCTCGGCCCCTCTCGCCTTCATAATTCGCGCGCAGCTTTCTCCGAGTATGTCGTTGCGCAGGTGTCCCAGATGGAGCGGTTTGTTGGTATTGGGACTTGAAAATTCAATCATTACCTTGCGGCCACATAGTTCTTCACCATTACCCCACTCATCGCCGGCAGAATCGATGTCGCTGAACAGATGAGCGATTGTGGAGCTTCTATCGATATGGATATTGATATACGGACCGGCTGTTCGTATTCCGGCACCTTCACCCCCAAGAAATGTCGCTAATTCCTGAGCCAAAATGGGGGCGGATTTCCGGAAATCTCTGGCAAAAGAAAACAGAGGAAAAGAAAGATCGCCCATGTCGCTTTTCGGTGGCTTGCCCGCTATCAAACGATTGGCAAAATCCTTGCTGCTTATGTTAGCTTCGTCAGCCATGTGAGAAAGGGCTTCGAAAATTCGATTACTCCACAACTCTTTTATGTTTTTCACAATCGGATTCCTTGGTGCTGAAAGTTTGACGGTCAATATGATGGAATTTCAGGGAAAGGAAAGCCTCTCCTCGAGGGATATCAGTTCGGTTAATAGGTTGATACTCCGCTCAATGAGCTCTACCGCATTCTGTAGTCTCTTGCGAAACCTTTCAGATCCCTTGCCGGCGATTTCGGACATGTTCGACAATATGTCATAGGCGCCCCCACTGCTATCCAATATGTCTTTGAGGAGCCGAAGCATGACTTCCATCTCATTGATAAGGGGCAGGACAATGCCCTGTCCTTCGCGGTCGAGAAGCAAGACAAACTCCTTAAATCGCGTTAACGCATCAGTGCCATACTCCTTTCCCCTATTCAGGCTTGCAAGCCGCATCCCCCAATCCCCCTCGGGGCTAATACGAGCTTCGAAAGAGCGAATCTTATCAAGACTGCGAATGAAATGGTTAAATGTTCTTTCGAATTCCGCGCTGTTTTCCTTCTTGTAGAATTTCCCCTCAACTTTGATGCGATTTAGCATGTAATGAAGACGGCCAGGGAAGATATCCAGAAGCATAACCCGCGCAACGGCGAAACTGGCACCGTGTTTGGGTTGAGCAAAATCGGGAAAGTCAACACTCCGATAACCAGGTACCGTAGGAATTGCTTTCATGCCCCAAAGGGCGGCAAGGCTCTCCTGGATATTAAGATACCGGCGTCGGTCGAACCAGGCATCGTATCGGATATCCAAACGGTTTTCCCAGAATTTCTTGAAGATAGTAAACCAATCATCACCGGCCCTCGTTGACGAGGGAGTGTAGTGAACATCCCCTGCGAGGGTTTTAAGAAGTGTGAGCCAGGGAATATCGAAGTGCACATTCCTGATGATATCCAAGGCCGCAATCGCCCGGTCTATTCGAATGGTGAGTTCCTGCTCTAGCGGATGATTGGCATTGCCAATGGAATCCTGTAATTCAAGAAGAAACATGGCCTCCAGTAGAATGGCCGAAGGAGAGGTGTGAAAGCCGAAAAGCGCGTCCCCAAGTTCCATGAGAGGTGTTTTGACTTCTCCAAGAGAGGCACTGCCCATTTGCCCATCTGTCAAAACTGGGAATGCTTTAAGGATGCGATTGTAAGAAAAGCGAACTAACGTCATCATGCTGGCCAAGGTAGCAGTGTGCAATCTCATCCGTTTTCTTCGATCTGGAACAATGTTCGCCAATACCTCTTCGAGGGAAGCTCTTAATTTCTTCTTGACTTCCTCGACCGACAAGTTCGGGAACTCGGCGACTAGCTTATCCGGATTGGTATTGTTTTCCAGCTTTTCATGTATGTCATCAAATTCAAGCTTACCGATGAGCGCGTAAAAATCCGGTTTCTCCTTTGCCATTACCCGGGTTAAAGGACTCCGAAACACCTGTACCGCCGAATGGAGCTTCTCAATAATCTGAAATAAATGAGGATGCACCAGGCCCCGCCGGTAATCCACAAGCCCCGGTCCCATGCGGACAATTTTCCGCTGCATTCTCCGAAGGAGAAGTTTTTCTGTGTGCTTGTTTATTCCTTCCCCCGTGAAGAATCCCATCAGGCGTATATAGAGTCGTGTCAGTAGGGGTAGTTCGGCAAATTCCCGATCCAGGCGAACAGGCTCGCGAGATAGTATATCATCCGGACGCATCGCTGCCTCATTGGATGTCCGGCTTCTTCCAATTTTCAATAGCAATGATTGCCGTTCTTCGCGAGATATCTCTTTAGCAAGGCGGTCAAATACAGATTCCACGTTTGTTAGAATAACACCATTAAGCCATTACGTTGAAGGATTAGGTTTTGGGGCACGGATTCACCTTTTGTAATAGTCCCTAGGGGAATCGAACCCCTATTTGAAGAATGAGAATCTCCTGTCCTGACCGTTAGACGAAGGGACCGTTTTGCAGAACCGGGCCTACGACGATAAACTTCCCGGGGAGGACTCGAACCCCCAAAGGCAGAACCAGAATCTGCAGTGTTACCAATTACACTACCGGGAATCGAGATATCCGGAACGATTAAATCCGATACAAAATCTATATCAGGCCACGGGGGTGAGTCAAGCGCCTATAACTTTTCGTTTTCATAGTCGATCAATGTGGTTATCAGAACGTCGGGCAGATTATCTTGAAATTTCAAAAAGGGCAGTCCGATAACTCCAAAAACATTCTTCACAGTGGCGCCACCCTTCTCCAGTATCGACCGGGCCGCCTTGAGGGTGCCGCCGGTGGCAATAAGATCGTCTATGAGCAGTACCTCTTTACCCGAGGGAACATCGGATTTATGAATTTCAACCGCTGCTTCGCCGTACTCCAGCATGTAATCCTCCCTCCAAGTCTCTCCAGGCAGCTTTCCGGCCTTCCGAACAAGAATGAGTGGTATGCCTAAGCGATCGGCAAAGGGCGCGGCAAAAATAAACCCCCGGGATTCGATGCCAGCTACAGCCGCGACATCTGTATCCTGATAGATTTCCACCATACGTTCGACGCAGAAATGAAACGCCTCTGGGTTGGTGAGTATGCCAGTAATATCGAAAAAGAGGATTCCTTCCTTGGGATAGTTGGGTATTTTTCGGATAGCATCGTCGAGTTCGAATTTCGAATTCACATCCTTCTCCTTGTATATCAGGTTCGTACCGCGAAAAACATACCATCAATGTTTCATTCAATGCTATGGATAAGGGCGCCTAAAACCCGAAACACGGGCCGAAGCATTCAAATCGAGGGGGGAACACTCCCCTCGAATCAACTGATGATAGCCTAAAGCGGCAATCATCGCGGCATTATCGGTGCAAAGCTGCGTGGATGGAAAATACACTGTTAGGAGTGAATCCGAAGTCAAGACGCGCCGCAGATATCGATTTGCCGAAACACCACCACCCGCGACAACTCTCTTGATGCCAGTATCTCTTGATGCCTTCTTCACCTTTTTGACAAGCATATTGATAGCGGCCTTTCGGAAAGACGCCGCGATGTTTTCCAGGTTCTTGGCTGCGCCCTTGCGGCAAAAGTTATCTAGCTGATTCACTGCGGCGCTCTTCAGTCCTGAATAGGACACATCGTAGCGATGATCGCCCTTGTGAAGTCTGGGATTTGGGAATCGAAAGGCATCGGCATCCCCATTTTCAGCCAGGCGGTCGAGAGCGACGCCGCCAGGATACCCCATATCGTAGTGTTTCGCTACTTTGTCAAAAGCTTCACCACAGGCATCGTCAATTGTGGTTCCCATAACACTCACCGCATCCATGGAGTCAACACGACAAATAACAGTGTGCCCCCCTGAAACAATCAGACCCAAGTAAGGATAGTCGATATCATATTCCAGCAGTGGAGCAAACAGATGGGCCATGATATGATCTACCCCTATCCACGGTTTGCCCGCGGACCATGCGAGAGCCTTCGCGTATGAAAGCCCCACGAGCAGAGACCCGATAAGACCCGGTCTGTTTGTGACGGCCACCGCATCAATACCCTGAGCCAATGTAACTCCAGCCCTATTGAGGGCCTGCATCGTCACCTCCTCAATCCATTCTACATGGAGTCTTGAGGCGATTTCCGGTACAACGCCATTCCAGGGCGCGTGGCGTTCCACCTGGCTGGCCACAATGTTGGAAAGGATTTTTTTTCCATCAGCGACGACGGCCACCGAGCATTCATCGCAACTCGTTTCAATCCCCAGAACATTCACAAGCGATACCATATATAGTATCACCGAAACTGAAAAGCGATGTTGTGAGAATGCGCAGACTAGCTATTAAGGTATTCTCTAATCGGAGCGGCTTTAACGCGCAGTGTATTCAGAGCCCTTTTTTCTATCTGCCTGACAGCCTCCGGAGAAATTCCCATTTCCGCGCCAATTCTCTTGAGAGTGTATTTCTTGCTCACATTGAATCCAAAACGGTACATCAGTATCTTTCGTTCACGCTCTCTCAAAGTGTCAAGAAATCGCTTCGTATCCACTTTCAACTCCCCCTCCAGGAGCTTGCTTACAGGGCAATATGTGTGATCCTCAAGAATATCCAGGAGCTTAGCGCCGTCGGTATTGATTTCAGAATCCAACGAAACGGCTTTGTGTGCCAACTTCATCGTGGAAGAAACTTCGAGTTCACTCATTCCAGTGCTGTGTGCCAGTTCCTTCAACCTGGGGCGTCGGCCATTATCCTGAACAAACCTTTCAGACGATTCTGTAAGGCGTCTTAAGGCCTCTTCTTTGCGATGTGGCAGCCTGATAGACTTCCGCTTATGGCGCAGAGCCCGGATGATCGATTGTTTAATCCACCATATGGCATAAGTGCTGAAGCGTGCTGCTTTTCGGTAATCAAACTTCTCAGCGGCTCTGATGAGACCAAGATTGCCCTCTTGTATCAGGTCCATTAGCCCCATTTCCGGGCAGACGTAACTTTTCGCTACCATCACTACTAGGCGGAGATTCGCGTTGATGAGTCCATTAAGTGCATCTTTGTCTCCCTTCTCAATGCGCCGAGAGAAATTCAGCTCTTCTTCAGGGCTCAGCCTCTTGTAACGGCCGATATCAGCGAGGTAGATTCGCAGTTGCGTGTCCGAATCGTCAAAATGCGCTTTTTTCGTTTTCATCTGCCGATATATGAATCAAGTTCCGTGCCAAGAAGGGATTGAGATGAGTGAAGATACTTATTTCTTTCTATATAAGGATTTAGATGGAGAAAAAATTTGTGGGAATGATATAAATACTCATTATGTCTATTTTTGTATACGGAAAAAAGCGATTTGATACCCAACTATGAGCTCAGAGGGTGCTTCATGTGCTTATATCGAGAGCCGATCCGGGCAAGGCGGCTTCAAGCTGATCGTATATCATTTCAGCGATTCCTAAATCAGCCCTGCTGCTGATTTTCCTTGCATAATCGTCGTAGAGCATGTCTTCGAATAGCTTCTCACCGGAATTCTTCGGAATCAGAGTGTCATCAGTAAGAGTAGCCCGCATGGAGTCCAGCATTATTTTTACAAAAAGAGATTCGAATTCCTTACTGACTTCACGCAGCTTAACCGCGTCATTGCTCAGGGATTCTCGAGCCAGCTTTTCACTTTCCATAGCGAATCGAGAGGCATCATATGCTTGTTTTCCACTCATTGCTGGACTGATTCTCATGGCTTATCAGCTCCTCTTAGCGCTTAAGATTGTTGGCTGTATTCAACATGGAGTCAGAAGTTTGGATGGCCTTCGAATTCAATTCATATGCCCTTTGCGCCACAATCATGCCAACCATTTCCTTGACAACAGAAACATTGGAGTTCTCCAGAAACTTATGGTACACTTTGCCCATATCGTCCACACCGGGCCTCCCATGCTGGGCATCACCGGACGCCGGAGTTTCCACAAACAGATTTTCCCCAATCGCATGAAGACCAGCAGAATTTACAAATCTGTAAAGATCAATCTGGCCGACAGCAATCGGGTCTTCCTGAGAGGGTATTTTCACGGTGACGCGACCTTGTTGACTCACCGAGAGTGAATCAGGAAGATAATTGACAGGAAGTATGAGCTCAGGAATGAGTCGGTAGCCGTTTGAGCTGACAAACTGACCATTGGGATCGATTTTGAACGACCCATCACGTGTGTAGCCCAGTGTTCCATCTATATTCTGAACACGAAAAAAACCCTCTCCCATAATGGCAATATCACCTAGGGAATCGGTTTGCCTTATCGAACCCTGTGTAAAAATACGCTGTGTGGCCCCAATCTTGACACCGTGGCCCACCTGAATTCCCGTGGGTGTCACGGTACGTTCAGTGGCAGGTGTACCAGCTAGACGGGAGTTGTGATAGATAAGGTCTTCAAAATCGGCTCTCATCTGTTTATAGCCGTTCGTGTTGACATTGGCCAGGTTATTGGAAATCGTGTCTATGTTGAACTGTTGACCGTGCATGCCCGTTGCCGCAGTCCAAAGTGATCGCATCATCATAAATCTCCTAATACCGCGCGGCCTGGCCGATGAGACGGTTCAGAAGCGAATCGTGTGTCGCTATCAGCTTCTGATTGGACTCATATGCCCGGTTTACCTCAATAAGATTCACCATCTCGGTAACCGGATTGACATTCGAATTCTCCAAAAAACCTTGGTGTATGCCGGGACGCGCGGCACCTTCTAGATCGTATGCTTCTCCGCTGTACTCATTTTCACTCCAGAAACTGTTGCCCTGCTTCTGAAGAAAACGATTTCTGGGAAACCCCACCAGTTTGATTGTATCAACGAATTCAGGATCGGAATCGATGCTCTCTTGCTGCCAGACGCGCCCGAGTTTATCGATAACGATGTGATTCAGGGTGATGCGAATGATACCGTTTTCGCCCATTACCGGAAAACCGTCTTTGGTTTCGAGTATCTGCTCCTTCCCCAGCCAGAAAGAACCGTTTCGTGTGTAGCGCAATCCCTGAGGGGTATCGATTGCGAAAAAACCTTCATCATCCAGCGCTAGATCGAAGACATTTTCGGTTACCTTCAGCGAACCTTGCTCAAAAACCGTAAACGTTTCGTTATACTCGACACCCATCCCCAATTTCCCCACAATAGGAGCAACATCCACGCTTCCCCGGGGAAAACGGAACACAGCATTATCTTCAAATCTACGGATTAACAGTTCGGGGAATGCTTTATGAACAGAGGTATCCCGTTTGTATCCACTCAAATCCACATTCGCCAGATTGTTGGAAAGAGCATCCAGTCGATGCTCTTGAGCCCTCATCCCACTGGCTCCGGTGTACAGTCCTCTAATCATTATCACTCCCCGATATGCGAAGGTTTACAGTCGTTAATACTATGTTCGGAGTTCCTCAAAAGCGACTTAATGATTCGTTCATGTTTTTTAATACTCTGAAAGAAACGGGATAAAACCTTTCGCAAAATCTAAAAAGGTATAGAAAAGTCCTCAACCTGATTATTGTTCATTTACCAAAAAACTAGTCAGAAGGAAGACTATATGAAAGGATTTGCTCTTTTTTTATCCTATCCACAGCTTTTGGTTATATCTCGGTCGAGCCCAGGTTCAAATCAAATTATACCGCTAGTACGGTACATCATCGTAATTCCCACTCACCGCGAAGCGGCGAAAAACGGCATCGTTTGGCCGAACCTTTCGTGGAACTTTTATAGTCACACGCGTACCGCAAGCAGCACTGTCTACGGCGACATGCTCCCCATGTATGGAATCCACAACCACGGATAAACTCCCAGTGCTCGGGCCCTGTATCAGCAATTCATCACCCTCAAAGAACGTTGATCCTTGAACCTTGATTTCCGCCACACCTACTTTGCGATAGTAGTTCACCACAATTCCTACCGTTTCCTTTCTCAGTTCGGCCTGACTATTGCCGCTCCTTGACCAATCATTCAATGGGCGTCCCATGTAATACCCACTGGAAAAACCACGATTAAAAACCCTTCGCATATCGGCGGTAAGCCGTGTTTTCAGCTCCTTATAGTCATTGGAAAAAGTGAGGGATGGTTCCTGAAGGTTCATATGGTTTTCAAAATAATAATCAATTGCCTCGCGATATGCTCCAACAACTGTCGTGACATACTCAGGACTTCTCATTCGCCCCTCGATTTTCAATGAGCACAGACCGGATTGTATTATTTTTTCAAAAAAGGGCATGGTACAAAGATCGCGAGGGCTCATCACATAATCTCGCCCAATTTCGAACTCATCATCACCCTCCACATCCATGATGCGGTATTTCCGCCGACAAGGTTGAAGACAGGCGCCCCGGTTTGCCGATTCTCCGCAGGTTGCCTCCGACATGAAACAACGACCGCTGATTGATACGCACATGGCGCCGTGTATAAAGGCTTCCAGGCTGATATGTTCCGCCTCTTCACCCAATTCCTTTCGGAGATTGGTTTGGATTTCTTCGATGTGCCGCAAAGAGCATTCTCGCGCTAAGATAAAACGCCGAATTCCCTCATTTCTGTGATACCAAAGGATGGCCCTGGAATTGCTTACCGATGCTTGGGTGGACAGATGTACGGTGAGATTCCGCTGCGTAGCTGACTGGATAACCGCGGAGTCCCAACAGATAATAGCATCAACTCCCGCCTCAAGGGCGGCATCAAGAATGGAATCCAGTAAGGGATACTCATCTTCGTACACAATGGTGTTGAGTGTCAGATAGCATTTTGCGTGACACTCACGGCAATAAGCAACTATCTGCGCCATATCTTCAATAAGGAAGTTCTTGGCCCGTCTCCTCATATTCAAGCCGCTAAGCCCAAAGTAAACAGCATCGGCGCCGGCGTCCAAGGCCGCACGAAGACAGATGAAGCCCCCGGCTGGCGCGAGAAGCTCAGGTTTCCGAAAGTTCCTGTTGGGAGTTTTCAATGGCCATGGACTCATCTCGCTATTTTTTCGACCAGAATGAGGGAGTGAGAAGAATGAGTACCGTGTAGACCTCCAAGCGCCCTGCCAACATGGCGGCACTGAGTACCCATTTCACAAAAGGATGATAAAAGGCATAATTCATTGTCGGTCCAATTCTACCAAATCCCGGGCCTATATTGCCAACGGTTACTAATGCGGTCGAAAAACCGGTTATCAGATCGCTTCCGAAAAGACTCACTACGATGGTTACCAGGAGCAGACACATAATATAAAGCAGCATGAAGCCGCTCACAGAGTAGAGAAAATTTTTCTTCACCGGATTTCCATCAATGCGAACCAAGAAAACACCCTGCGGTCGGGCCATATAGCGCATCTCGTTCAGTGCCAATTTAAAAAGTGCCACGATGCGTATCACCTTGGGGCCACCACCTGTGGAACCGGAACAACCGCCGACGAACATGAGGATGAAAAGAGCGCTTTTTGCGGCTACGGGCCAGATATCGAAGTTGGCAGTGGCATAGCCGGTGGTGGTGAGAATGGACGCCGCTTGAAACCCGGCAAATCGAAGCGAGCGGCCAAATCCATCATATGTGTTCAGCAAAGAGATTGTGATGATGAGAACCGCGATCACATAAATTGCTAAATAAGCCTTCAACTCGGTGTTCCGTAGTATATCTTTGAACTTCCCTTGGATCATTTTGTAATACAGGCCGAAATTCGTTCCCGCCATCACCATGAATACGGTAATAACCCAGTCAACGTATCCTGATTTATAGGTGCCCACACTTTGGTTCTTCGGTGAAAAACCACCAGTGGCCAGGGTGCCGAATGTATGGGTTAGGGCATCGAATAGACTCAAGCCGCCAAGCATGAGCAAGAGGGTTTCGAGTACAGTGAATCCGAAATAGATGAACCAGAGAATCTTGGCTACCTGGGTGATTTTGGGAGCGATTTTATCCAATGTGGGCCCCGGAGATTCCGCTCTGACAAGTTGCACGCCCCCAACCCCAAGAAATGGTAGTATTGCCACGGTGAGAACAACAATTCCCATACCGCCTAACCAATGAGTGAGGGATCGCCAAAAGAGTATGGACTTGGGCAACGATTGGATTTCCGTGAGAATTGACGCGCCAGTTGTTGTAAAACCACTCATCGTCTCAAAAAAGGCATCGGTGAAAGATGGAATGGTTCCCGAGAGCACAAAAGGTATAGCGCCGAATGCCGAAGCGCTAATCCAACTGGCGCTTACCATGAGAAACCCTTCTCGAGTACGAAGATGATGATTCGCGCCATCGCTTGGGCGGGTTAGCCACCAGAGAATCCCACAAACGACAACCGCGCATATGATGGTGATTCCGAAAGCAAAGACGATGTGGCTATCATCCTGAAAAAAGGCAATACACAAGGGTACCACCATGAAAAATGCGATGAGTAGGAGAAGCAAGCTGATGATATGGAGAACCGGAACGAAACGGATCATAATCCACCAACCGCTTCCTCAAGTTTTTTAACCAATTCAGCAAGAGTAATCAGCATCGCTCGATCACCTTCCAGAATTTTCATATCCCCAACGGGAATCAGAAACTCTTTATTGCGTATTACCATCAGGATGAGACTGTTTTTGGGGAGCTTGATGTCCTTAATTGTTTTATTCAGCAAAGGGGATTGGTTGTCTATTGAGATTTCGATAACTTCAAAACCACTGCCAGTAATGCTGTGAATGCTACGAATATTGCCCTTCCTGAGAATGCGGAGAATGCTTTCCACCATGGTATCTGTGACACTGATGGTGACATCCACATCCATTTCCCGGGCCATCGTCACATAGGAGGCTTTTCTCACCAGGGCGATCGTTCTGTCCACCCCATGATTTTTCGCGTGGAGAGCACTGATAAGATTCAGTTCCGGATTGCCTGTGGCGCAAACTAATAGATCGTATCCTTCCAACTCGCCCTGTTCGGAGATTTTCTCATCTGTAATATCGAAATTGCTGACAAACGCATTGGGATAAGTCTCAACGAGATCCAGGCTAATCGCGTAATCTCTCTCAATAAAGCGAACACTGCGATTTGAAACTTTGCGCCGAAAACGCCCAGCGAGTTTTGCCCAGGTATCCGCAGTTGTGAAAGTTGCCCGATCATCGGCGATACCCAATAGGTATTCGGCAACATATCGTCCAATCCGACCGCCACCCGCGATGGCAATTCGACGAAGTTCTCTGCGTTTCAGTCCTGCCGCTTTGATAAGAGCATCGGTACCCTCATGATCGGCAATCACATAGAGCATATCATTGGTCTGAATGGTGGTTTCACCCGTAGGTATTGCCGGCTGGCCATTGGAAACGATCAAAGGAATGAGAAAATCGACCGTGAGGTTAAATCGCAAATCCTTCATTCTTTGTCCGATCAAAGCACAGTCAGAGTCGACCTTGATGGACGTCATGGCAAGATCGGATTCAGTAAAAGGACTGACTGTCCCAACGGCGCCATGCTCCAGCGAATGGATAACAGCCCGGGCGGCTTCGATTTCCGGATTGATTATATGATGGATACCATAGAGTCGACGATGCATCTTTCGACTCGCAGAATATGCGAAATTGCGTACGCGGGCCACGGTAACAATCTTTTTGTATTCGGCCGCTACCAGACCGCAAGCGACCATGTTAATCTCGTCTGATTCGGTTACACTGATGAAATACTCAGTTTTTTCGATACCCGCCTTCTTAAGTACCGGTATACTATTACCCTCACCAATAACGACCCTGCAATCCAAGCGGTCTGCCACACGCCGAGCCGCTTCGGGATCATTCTCAATAATGGTGACTTCCTTGTCTTCGTTTTCCAGTTGTCGAGCCAATTGCCAACCGACAAGCCCGGCCCCAAGAATGATAACACTCATCACGCGGAAGCCTAACCCGACTGATAAGGGATTGTCGAGGCGCCCAGCACACCCAACCAAAACAATCTGATTTCACAGAGGCCGGTAGTTTACCGGAATATTATCTACTCTTGGAGCGCGAGAACCGCCTGAGCCGCCGCCAGCCGTGCTATGGGTACGCGATAAGGAGAGCATGAAACATAGTTCAACCCCGCACGATAACAGAATTCTATGGATGCCGGATCTCCTCCATGCTCACCACATATACCAGTTTTCAGATCGGGTTTAACACTTCGGCCCTTTGCAACTCCCATGGTTACCAACTGTCCAACACCCGTGCCATCGAGAGTTTGGAAAGGATCTTCTTTGAGAATCTTCTTCTCAATGTATTCGGGCACGAAGGATCCCACGTCATCCCGACTATAACCAAAAGTCATCTGGGTGAGATCGTTAGTTCCAAAAGAGTAAAAATCGGCAAAGGGAGCAATCAAATCCGCGGTAAGGGCAGCCCGGGGAATTTCAATCATCGTTCCTATCAAGTAATCAATCTTGATGTCAGCTTCGCCTAGCACCCTTTCAATCACATTCTGGGCAGTATCCCTGAGAGTAGATAATTCGGCTGTGGTTCCAACGAGTGGAATCATTATTTCAGGAAAAACCTTGATTCCCGCCTTTGAGACACTCACCGCAGCCCGGAATATGGCCTCTACTTGCATGTCATATACCTCAGGATAGGTTATTCCAAGACGACATCCGCGATGGCCGAGCATCGGATTGAGCTCTTTGAGGCCTTCCACTCTGCGAATGAGCTCATCGGGGTTTTTATTGAGTTCCCTTGCCAGTTGACGGACTTCCCCCTCAGTGTGGGGAACGAATTCATGCAGCGGGGGATCCAATAAGCGGATTGTAACCGGTTTCCCGTCCATGGCTTCGAATATCCCCTTGAAGTCATTTATCTGTAGTTTGAGTATGGGTTTGAGGGCGTCCAGCCGCTCTTCCTTGCTTTCTGCGACAATCATTCTTCGGAAAGGACCGAGCTTGCTCTCATCAAAAAACATGTGCTCGGTTCTGGTAAGACCGATTCCCTCCGCCCCGAATTCGATGGCCTTGCGGGCGTCCTCAGGAAGATCCGCATTAGTACGAACCATAAACCCATCGGCGATTCCCGCTCGCTTCGCGCCGTGGCGGATTTCATCGGCCCATCCGAGAAGCGCATTCAATTCTCCTCCAAGACTGGGCTGCTCAAGCCCAACTTTGCCAGAATAAACTTCACCATCGGTACCATCGAGGGTGATAAAATCTCCTTCAGAGTATTTCGCATCCCCCACGGTGAAAAATTGGGATTGCTCATCGATAACAACTGCCGTGCAGCCAGCGACACAGGGCTTGCCCATTCCCCTGGCCACCACCGCAGCGTGACTGGTCATGCCACCTGTCGAGGTAAGAATGCCTTCGGCGACATGCATACCACCAATATCTTCAGGACTGGTTTCCCGGCGCACCAAAATTACTTTTTCGCCCTTTTCGACCCAGCGTTCAGCTTCCTCAGCGGTGAAAACAACCTTGCCGACCGCCGCACCTGGAGAAGCTTCCAGACCTGTAGCGATTGCCTTAAGTGTTTTTTTCGTGCTCGGCGCAATCATGGGATGGAGGAGTTGATCAAGCTGTTCGGAGCTTATTCGCCTGAGGGCCGTATTCCTATCGATCAAACCTTCGTTTACTAAATCTACAGCTACTTTCACCGCCGCCTTTCCGGTTCGCTTTCCAGTGCGGGTTTGAAGAAGGAACAGCCGGCCTTCCTGTATGGTAAACTCCATATCCTGCATGTCGGTATAGTGTTTTTCCAGGCGTTCTTTGACGGCTACCAACTGTCGGTAAACCTCGACATTGGCATCCTTGAGAGACGCGAGGGGTAAAGGTGTTCGGATACCAGCTACCACATCTTCTCCTTGGGCATTCATGAGATATTCACCGTAGAAGTAGTTTTCACCGGTAGAAGGATCGCGGCTGAAACACACTCCGGTTCCTGAGCTATCTGACCAGTTGCCGTATACCATGGATTGAACATTCACAGCCGTCCCGAGAAGATCGCCGATTTTGTTGATGGTTCTGTATTTGATAGCCCGATCGTTGTTCCACGATCCAAAAACGGCATTCACGGCGCCCCAAAGTTGTTCGATGGGCTCTTGAGGAAAAGCTTTGCCAACACTCTTCTCATAGACCGCCATATAGCCGTCAACCACCTTTTTCAGGTCATCGGCGTCAAGCTCCGTATCGTTCTGCACCCCCTTCGCCTTCTTTACGGCATTCAATGCGTGCTCGAAGTCATGATGGGGAACGCCCATCACAACATCTCCAAACATCTGAATAAATCGGCGATAAGAATCCCAGGCGAAGCGTACATTCCCAGTATTTCTCGCGATGCCTTCAACAGCCCGCGCGTTGAGTCCGAGATTGAGAACCGTGTCCATCATCCCCGGCATGGAAACAGCGGCTCCCGAACGGACCGATACCAGCAAGGGATCGTTGGCATCTCCCAGAGTCTTCCCCATTTCTTTTTCGAGAGCTCTCAGATTGTTTACTACCTGAGTTTTCACCTCATCGGAGTGGGTTTTGTTGTTCTTGTAGTAGAGTTCGCAAGCTTCGGTAGAGATAGTAAATCCCGGTGGAACAGGAATTCCAAGATTGGTCATCTCCGCCAAGTTGGCGCCCTTGCCGCCCAGAAGCTCTTTCATCTGGGCTTTACCCTCTGCTTTGCCATTGCCGAAATAGTAGACGAACTGCTTATTCATTGGCTAAATCTCACTTCTTGTCGTTTATCTACAACCAAACTAAATTATGGGCGATGGGATGTCAACAAAGCAGTTGCGTATCGAAAGAGGAAATTATCGATTGAAGGACGGAAGAGGGACTTGTTGTTGATTAGGCAGCCATGTAGTCGTACAGAATCTGACTTCGGGAAGGATGACGCAAACGATCGAGTGCCTTCTTTTCAATTTGCCGAATCCGCTCTTTCGTAAGGCGGTATCGGTCTCCAATTTCCTTGAGCGAGAGGGGCTTACGGTTTCCCAGACCGAATCGATGACGGAGTATGTCGGCCTCCTTTTCGGTAAGGGAACCGAGAACAGATTCAATATCGCTTATGAGAGAGCTATGAATTGCCTTTTCGTCGGGGCTCGTATGGGCAACATCCTCAAGAAAGTCTCCGAGCTTTGAAGAACCACGATCATCGAAAACAGGTGTATCCAGGGAAATCAGATCACGACTGATGGCTTGCAGCTCCATGACGTCCTGTTCCTTGATGCCGGTAATTTGCGAAATCATCGCATCGGATGGATCTTCTCCCATCTCATTAAGCATCACTTTGCGGGTTTTCTCAATCTGGATAAGCTCATTGGCCCGATTTAAGGGCAATCGAATCATCCTTGATTTCTCATAAATTGCCTTCAGAATTCCTTGCCGAATCCACCAAACAGCGTAGGAGATGAAGTGGTAGCCCTTGTCGGGATCGAAACGCTCTATGGCATTCATTAAACCGATATTGCCTTCGCTGATAAGGTCGTCCATCGGCAAGCCTTGATTCTGGTATTTCTTGGCCACATTAACGACAAATCTGAGGTTGGCCTCGACAAGCCGCGCTTGGGCCAGCTTATCGCCAGCTATGGCCTTCCGCGATATTTCATCTTCCTCCGCCCGGGTAAGCAGGGGGATTTTGTTAATCTCTTTCAAATATATGGAGAGAGTTGATTCGTCATCGTTCATGCGTCAGTTCTCCTGCACATAGCAAGCAAATCCCATGCCAATTATCGCTAATAATTAGCTATTTCATTATGATTCAATATTTTAAAAAATAATCTAACAAGAGAGAACTGCAAATTGGCAGGGATTGTGAAATCCAAAAAATAGCAATTGAGTCAAAATGATCCAATCAGACTTTTTTATGGAATTTCTGTGCCAATATGACGCAATCTGTACCTTCGATGCTCCCGATAGCATCTCCCGCGCCCAGTGATTGAGGATTTCATTCAAAAATCGGCCTTCCAAGATCCCACCAAAGCCCTGATTGCGCCCTCAACAACTACCGCATTGGAAACTCGATGATGACTGAATGCCGTACCTTCATATTATCCGAAAAGGGCCGAAAGGGCTTTTAAGGAGCAAACTGAAGGGATGCGGCAAACAGATATCTGATGATTCTTCCTGCTGTGTTTCAAAAAACAATGAGTCATAAGAAAGCAGCCGCTATGATTGATGTTTTTGCTTGACCACCATATTGGGTTTCCGTATATTCATCACGGGTGGTTGTTCGTGCGGCACTGCGCGATTGGGCAACCGCTACAATCAAACGATTTCGTGAGGATTCAAGATGACCGTTAAACCTCTGCAGGACCGAGTTCTTGTCAAAGTGGAGGAAGCCGAAACAAAAACTGCTTCCGGACTCTACATCCCTGATACTGCTCAGGAAAAAACACAAACCGGCAGTGTTATCGCCGTTGGTGATGACAAAGAATCGATTACCGTAAAAGTCGGTGACAAAGTAATGTATGACAAATATGCGGGCGCCACCGTTCAAATCGACGCCGTGGATCATCTCATCGTTAAGTGTTCGGATATTCTGGCCGTCATTAAGTAGCTCTCAGTTCCATCTGAAAAAGGGTTGTCCCGTTATGCGGCAGCCCTTTTTTACGCCTAGTGGCAGGTTCAGCGCGTCTTATTCCGTTACTCCCCGAATAGCCTTGACATATTGGACACGTTGATAAAAAGCGTTCCGTTTGTCATCTTCAAGACTTAAGAGGCTGTGAAATTCGGAAATCCTCGAGTATGAATGTGTTTCCATCCAATTCTTCAGATCTGCGAGTATGCTGCCGATGATGCCCACTCCCTTGCGGTACAGTACGCTGCAGAATTGAGCGACATTCCCCCCGGCGAGGAGCACTTTGATAAGATCGGCGGCATCATAGACTCCCGTGGAAGCGGCTATGTCTAATTCTGTAAGGTCGGAAATGATGCCAATCCACCGGAGCACAGGGCCGAATTCTTCCCGGGACGAGAGGGAATTTCCCGACTGGAGGATGAGTTTGTCAATGTCTATATCGATGTTGTAATACCGGTTGAAGAGTGTTAGTGAATTGGCGCCAGCTTTTTGAAGACGATTCACCAGGTGGGGAAGAGCACTGAAATCGTGGCCAATTTTGACCGCCAGGGGGAGTTTGACAGTTTTTCTGGCGATTTTCACCATTTCAATAATCTTGTTTTCCCTGTCGGCCGCGCTGGTTTTTACATCAAGAGCCACGGGTGAGAGGTTCAATTCAATGGCATCGGCTCCCACCCTTTCGATGCGCTCGGCATAATCCGTCCACCAGCGCTCTGAATAGCAGTTCAGACTGGCAATCACCGGAACATCCAGCAGAGCCGTTGACTCTTCAACCAAGCTCAAGTACGCATCGGGTTCCAGTATCATACCCAGCTGTGAGAGATACTCCTCGGCTTCCGGATGGGAGCTGACAACTCTCATACCAGAATTCTCAAGGCTCCCAGCGATATCCTCTTCAAAAAGCGACTTCAGAACAATGGCGCCAGCCCCCGCTTCGGCCGCCTTACACACTCCTTTCAGCTTCGCGCTGAGACTGGAAGACGAGAGAACAACGGGGTTGGGCAAAGAAAGACCCATATAGTGGGTGGAAAGATCAATCACCTACCTGCTCCCAAAATTGCCTATACACCCAGCCATCATAATCCCTCATGCCTCTGTGAGGCCAGAGGGGAAGGAAAAAGAAAACTCTCCAAATCTCGCATCACAGCCTCGGTGCGCTTAAGACTCCTGAAGCTGGGGGGAAGAGCCTCTAAGAACAGTGAACCATAGCGTTTGGAACAGATCCTGGAATCGAGAACGAGCACCGCTCCATGGTCGTCGCTTTTTCTTATCAGGCGTCCGAATCCCTGTCGAAACCGGATGAGAGCCTCAGGAAGGGTAAGCTCCATGAATGGGTTTTTTCCCTCTGCCGCCAGGAATTCACAGCGGGCCTGAGCAACAGGATTGGTGGGGGGTTTGAATGGAAGCCGCGTGATGAGGACCAGCTGCAGGGCATCTCCTGGAATATCAACCCCCTCCCAAAAGGAATCGGTCGCGAAAAGAACAGTGGATGGATGCTCTCTGAATTTTTTCAAAAGGCGCCCTCGATCATCCTCTCCCTGTGCCAGAAGAACCGGTGTGCCGATGGGAAGACGCGATCTTACCCCCTTAAGAGTTTTCTTCAATGTCTCATATGCGGTGAACAGCACAAGGGCATGACCACCTGAGAGTTCCAGGACTGTTGATATCGATTCAACCAAAAAAGATTCCCACTGAATGGATAACACCGGTGATGGCGCGTCAATCGGAACCCCCAGCATGACGCGTGATTGATAGTCGAAAGGAGAGGTAAAAACAGCCTCCAAGGGTTTCTTGGAGATGTGAAGCGCGCCCATGCGGGTTTTCCAATGATGAAAATTCCCTCCCAATGCCAATGTGGCGGACATACTAATGACGGTCTCATAGGAATCCCACACCAACTCCTTCATCAGCGAAGCCACTGATAGCGGTGAGCGGTGGCAAGCCAGCCAGCGAGTGCCATCCGGGCGTTTCTTCAATTCCATCCAGAAAACCTGATCTGGAAAATCTTCCCAATGCAGAAAGGAATCGACGAGCAGCAGAACTGCCTGCAATCCGGCTGCCGCTTGCCGGGATTCCACGGCCAATCCTTCGATTTCCATGTCGGAAGATTCATTTTCAAGAAGTTTCACCGCCTCGGCAAACCTCTCACTCAGTTCCATTAAGGCCGTTCTCAACGGATTCATGGACTCAGAAAGGCGTGTGGCGACAATGTCGGACTGCCCACTCGAAAGGCGGATTCGCTCTTCGCCAGCAAGGATTCGAGGCCCCAAAGCGTTTAAATTTTCAGCCATAGAGCGTGCCTTTTCAAGCAGCAAAGGTAATTCTCCGATGAAATGTTCACTTAAATTCGGGCATTGTTGAGCCAGGCGGATGAAAAGGCCAGCACCCTTTTTAACTCCCCGAATCAACAGGCGGTTGAAGAGTCGGGTAAGAGTGGGCAGGGATATCGATGCCGTAAACAGATCGGTGGCGCTCGCTTCGGCATGATGAGCCTCATCGAGAATAATGCGCTTGTATGCTGGAAGAACCACCGCCTCATCGGGACCTGCGCCATCCACCCGGACGGCCAGGTCGGCAAAAAGCAGATGATGATTGACCACCAGTAGAGAGGATTCGGCGGCCTTACGGCGGGATTTCATCAGAAAACAGTCCTCGAAGCGAGGACAATAGGAACCAGGACAGTTGTCCTTTTCGCAGCATACACGATCCCAGATTTCTTCAGATGCTTTGAAGGGCAGATCGGATTGAGAACCCTCGAAGGTGGATTCGCCCCAGCTGCGAATGCTGCGCATCTCTTCTTTGCCATGGAAGAGCTCTATCTGACCTGAAGCTTCTTCGAGACGTTTGAGACATAGATAATTGCGGCGCCCCTTTACTAGAGCCACTTTGATATGAATCCCAAGAATCTGGGCGACAAGGGGAATATCCTTGTCAAGCAACTGCTGCTGGAGGGCGATGGTAGCGGTGGACACGAGAACGCGTTCCTTATGCGTTGAGGCCCATTTCATGGCCGGCAAGAGATACGCGAGGGATTTTCCCACCCCGGTGCCTGCTTCGGCAATGAGCTGATGAGCCGTGTTGAAGGATTCACAGACGAGTCTAAGGAGTTCTATCTGTTCCTTCCGGGGTTCATAGGAAACAAGCTGCTTGGAAAGTTCACCCTGAGGCTCGAGCATGGCGGTCAATTCGTCGATATCGAGAGACTTGTTTTGACGGCTGGAAACCGCCTCGGTGATGACATTGATTCTCAGAACCTCATCATCGACGATGATAAAACTGATTCCCTGCTTGCCCAGAAAAGAGGCCGTGTGCCTATCCGCGCCGCTCGGATTCAGATTTCCATCGGGATACTTGTGAATAACGATGTGTCCACAAACCATGTGGGGAAAGAGGGCCGGCAGCATCTTGGCGGTTCCATGAGCTGCCCGGGAGAGTTCATTCACTATACCATCATCGTTAGCCTGGCCTACCCAGAGCATGGCGACTCCAGCAGGATTTTCCTTGAGAGAGTCGGCTATTTCATCCCTCATCCTCTCGATGATATCAGGCTGAATGAAGTGATGAGAGCGCATGCAAGGCCCCTCCTGTTCAGATGCGTATCAGGTTGCCTTCGAATGACCAACAGAATAGCTCCGGAAAAGGATGCTCGGCAACGGGTCTTGAAATCTCGAAAAGATTTGGGCGCATTCTTGACGACACGGGTCTTTTAAGGCTATTTTTCGCCAGGTAACGCCAACCCTAGGATTGTGAAATGGATCAAAAACATCCTGTTGCCCTGCTCGGCGCGACAGGCACCGTCGGACAAAAGTTCATCATTCTGCTACAGAGTCATCCCTGGTTTGTGATTGAAGAACTGGTGGCCTCTCCCCGATCAACCGGAAAAACATATTCGCAAGCCTGCTCTTGGAAACAAAACCATCCCATACCACCCCAAATTGCAAACAAAACCATTATCAGTGCCGGTAGCCCACTGAAGAGTCGCATACTTTTTTCGGGGATGGATGCTTCTGTTGCCGGTCCTCTGGAAGAGCAGTATGCCGAGAAAGGCCATTTTGTGGTATCCAATGCGAAAAACCATCGCATGGATCCAGATGTCCCCATTATCATTCCCGAGGTGAATCCCGACCACTTCGAAGTCACCAAACACCAAAAATACAAGGGCGCGATTGTTACCAATTCCAACTGTGTGATTATGCCGGTGGCCATGGTGCTGGCCCCTTTGCATAGCGCATTCGAAATCGAATGGGTTCACATCATGTCAATGCAGGCCATTAGTGGGGCTGGCTATCCGGGGATATCCTCCTACGATATCTTGGGAAATGTGATTCCCTACATCGGCGGCGAAGAAGACAAGGTGGAAACCGAATCTCAGAAAATCCTCGGCAGCATTATGGGCAATACTATCAAGCCAGCCGAATACATTGTGAGCGCCCAGTGCAACCGTGTGCCGGTTATCGATGGTCATAGCGAGTGCTTGAGTATCAAATTCAAAAAAAAGCCCACTTTGAAAGATGTCCGGAGAATCCTCAAGGAATGGAAAAGCATGCCTCAGGAGTATAATCTGCCATCGGCGCCTGCGAATCCAATCATTGTTTTTGACGATGACGATCGACCCCAGCCAGCCCGTGATATCTGGCTGGAATCCGGTATGGCCGCCTGTGTGGGACGTATCCGAGAATGCCCCATCGCTGATATCAAGATGGTAGTGATGGGGCACAACACAGTGCGCGGCGCGGCGGGCGCGGCCATACTCAATGCCGAAGCCTACCTCAGCCTGGGTTATCTCGACTAAGATGATTGTACTGAAAATCGGTGGCAGCTCCATGGGCAATGCGGCCCGCATGAACCAGGCTTTGGATATCGCGACCGCCCAGCTTGATGATGCGCCTTTAATGGTCTGTTCCGCCATGGAAGGAATCACCGATGACATCATTGAGGCCTTTCAATTCGCCCAAAAAGGGCAAACTGACCAGTCCGCCAAGATTGTTGACGCGATGAGGAGCACTCATCTTAGCTGCGCAATGGAATTTCTCGAAGGAGAGTTCCTGAAAACCATGGAGGCGGAGCTCATAGGTCTTTTCGATCAATTCGCCTCCCTTCTTAAAGGCATTGCTTTGCTCCGTGAGTGCAGCCTTCGAAGTCAAGACGCCCTTTTGTCCTTTGGTGAGCGCCTTTCCACGCGTCTGATTCACTCGCGTGCGCGGCAAAGAGGCATGGATGCAACCCTGCTTGATGCCCGAGAGCTGATACGCAGCGATGAAAAATTCACCAATGCCCATCCGGATATGAAGGAAACCTCCCGCCTTTGCCTCGAAAAGGTTCATCCGAAGCCCAATCGTCTGCTGATAACCCAGGGATTCATCGCTTCGAGTTCAAACGGGGTTACCACGACATTGGGGCGCGGTGGCAGCGATTACACAGCCAGCATACTCGCTGCGGCTCTTGGGGCTCGTGAAATTCAAATATGGACTGACGTTGACGGAATCATGACCAGCGATCCCCGCATCGTTCCCAATGCTGCCACAGTCCCCGAAATCAGCTATGAAGAGGCCGGAGAGCTGGCATTTTTCGGTGCGAAGGTGCTTCATCCGGCCACCATCCAGCCAGCAGTACTGGAAAAAATCCCCGTCGTGGTGAAGAATACCGGCTCACCTGAAAAAGAAGGAACCCGCATCGCCGCCTGCCCCGGAATTCCGGGCTTGAAAGCCATTTCCGCGAAAAAGGGCATCACTGTGCTGAACATTGGCTCCTCACGGATGCTGGAAGCCCATGGATTTCTTTGCCGTCTTTTTGCCATTTTTGACGATGCTCAAATCCCAGTGGATCTGGTTGCGACGAGTGAGGTATCGGTTTCCCTCACCATCGAAATGATTGACAAACTCCCGGGCATACTTGATCAGCTCAACGAACTTGGTCAGGTAAGCGTGGAATACGATATGTGCATCATCTGCATGGTGGGCAGAGAGTTGTGGAAGGATCCCTCTTTCCCATCCCAGGCCTTTGCGGCCATCACTGATATTCCAGTTCGCATGATTTCGCTGGGAGCATCCGATGTCAATCTTTCCCTTGTGCTGCCTGCCAATCGAGCCGATGACGCTTTGGCAAGGCTTCATAGCAGGTTCTTCGAGGGTGGCAGGCCCATTGGAGAAAGCCAGCAAGGAAATGCTGATGGGTAGTCAGTGTGCTAACCATAGGATTCCATGAAGGCCTGCAACAGAGCTATCAGCAGGTAGAGAATGATGCTGAAGAGCGATATCACAGCGTAAATAATGATTCTATCCAGATACAATCGGTTCCTCAGCGGGATGCTAAGCGCATATAAAAGTGAGGAAAGAAAACCAAAAACAGTACAGAGCCCCAGAATCCAGGATAGCATAGCAAAGAGAAAAAACAGGGTAGTATCGGTAAAACCCTGTAAGTTGCCAATAACATAGAAATACAATGTGAGTAGGGAGAGCGCGAACAACAGGGATGTGAATCTACCCAAAAAACTCGGCAGCCACATTCGCCTGGTTCGAGAAATTTTCCGTGCCATATCTTATATTATAACGCGCATGTGTAAAAGGGTCGATCATTGCCATACTTGCGCTTGCTGATTCATGGATTGTAGGCTATCTTAGATATCATAGCCTTCTTTACCAGGAGTATGTAATGCCAAAAACCGATGGCAGACCTGCCAAAACACGGAAAAAACATCCGGTGAGGGGATTCTTCCTGACGCTGTTGATTCTCCTCATCGTCGCAGCGGCTGTTGCTGGATTTGGATGGCTGCAATTGCGACTCGATGAGAATGATATTGCTGTCGTGCACACGAAAACCGGGGGGTATGAATCCAAAGTCGTTACAAATGGGGAGTTTACATGGCGATGGGAAGCGCTGTTGCCAACCTATCTCACGCTGCACATCATCAAACCGGAAAACCGGAGAGCAACTGTGAGCTCTCAGGGCACATTGCCTTCCGGAGATCTGTATGCCAAGGTGGCTGGCGAGGGGGTTTCCTTTGACTGGAAGATTAGCGCCGATATAACTTATCGACTGAATGTTGAAAAGCTGCCAAGCTTAATATCCGAGGGACATTTTGCATCGGATATTGAATCCCTGTATGCCGATTTTGAATCTGGATTGAAAAACGATTTGAACCAGATAATCGCGACCACGGAAGACACCAACCCTGAGACAACAATGCAAGATCGCCTGCTGGCCCTGGAAAAACAAATCGACTCCAACGCCCTCTCAATGGATGAGAACATAGAAGTTATTGCCGTCAATATCACCGAATGGAACTACCCCGATCCGGTCCTTTACGCGCGGGCGCGCCAGCTTACAATAGACATCATGAATGATCGTAAGGCAGTGATATCCGAAGTGGAAAATGCGGCCTTACGCAAGGCTGACGAGCAGAAAACTCATATTGATACGCTCAAAGAATACGGCAAGGCATTAGACGAATATCCGATTCTTCTCGATCTTTTCGCGTTGGAAGGCAATCCCGCCAAGTCACTGCTGCCGCCTGAAATCCTGCCAGAGGTTCAACAGTAGACAATTCGGATTCACCCGCTACTCTGGTGGGGCATTGAGTCGATGATATCCAAGACATCCTCTACGGGTCTAATTTGAATCAATCTCCCGGAGCGGACGTCAATCTCGGCTCTCTCGCCCTTAAGACGATTGCTCAAGCTAAAGGAGCCAGCTTTCCAATCCAGGCCGTCCAGCTCCCATTGAAGCCCAGAGGAGGATAGCGCCCAAGAACCGTTGCCCGCCGGAAAATATGATACCCTCATGCCCGCCTTTCCCAATATCGTGAAATTCCCTTCTACCATTTGAATTTCTTCGCAGGCCGTATACCACAACCTTGGAGGATTGTCGCCATCAAACAGTGAACGAAGTGCCAGGATATGATCCAATCTCCCTTCCCCGCCGCCAATGAGCACACAATTCTCACATCCGATTTCTACAAGTCGTCTGATGCCGATTTCGGTATCACTTTCGTCCTTGTCAACTGAATGGATTTCCACGGATTCGACAGGAAAATCATCCAACAAGGCGCGATTGGAGAGAGAATCCATATCGCCTAGCACTAAATCCGGCCTTACACCAGCTGCGAGGGAAGCATCCAAGCCGGAGTCAGCGGCACAGACAAAGTCATCAGGCTTGAGAATCTTGTGAATCAGACGGGTCGATGGGACAGTTCCACCGATGAATAGAATACCCCTCATTTTTCCTTCATCCTTTGCATCAAAACCGAGCCCATCCTCCATCAGCATGGAAAAATGGCGTTTGGGGACCTCAAAACTAGCCACGCTTCAGCAGCCAAAGACTGTCCTGAGCTCGATAACATCAGGAATCATTATTATAGCGCTTTTTAGTTGCTGTAACAATTTTGAAGACTGAAGAATAAAAAACTAAGCTGCTTTTCAATTCGGTCGATGCAAGAAGTATCGGATAAGGATGTCCGCTTAAAATCAACGCTGGTCAACATCAAGGAGGATGTAATGATCATCAATCACAACATGAGTGCTCTTCACGCCGCGCGTCGGAGTAAAATCAACGAAGGCAACACACTCAAGAGCATGGAGAAGCTCTCCTCAGGATTGCGAATCACCCGAGCAGGTGACGACGCTTCCGGGCTAGCCGTATCTGAAAAGATGCGCGCCCAGATTCGCGGCCTTCATCAGGCCAGTCGGAACGCCGCAGATGGTATTTCGTTTATTCAGACCGCTGAGGGCTATCTCCAGGAGTCACAGGACGTACTTCACAGGATTCGTGAGTTAGCTATTCAGGCTTCAAATGGTATCTATACATCTGAAGACCGAATGCAGATTCAAGTGGAAGTATCGCAGCTAGTCGATGAGGTAGATCGTATTGCCTCTCATGCCCAGTTTAACGGTATGAACATGCTCACTGGCCGTTTCGCCCAATTTACCGGTTTGAACACGGTAACCAGTTCGATGTGGCTCCACATTGGCGCCAACATGGATCAACGCGAAAAGGTTTTCATCGGCACAATGACTGCCGAAGCTTTGGGAGTGCGCCAGCTTGGCACAGGAGAGATTATCACCGTCTCCACCCCGGATAATGCTAATAGAGACATCGGTATCGTTGACGCCGCTCTTTTGAGGATTAACAAACAGCGAGCTGATTTGGGTGCCTACCAGAATCGTCTGGAGCATGCGATCGTAGGATTGGATGTCGGCGCCGAAAATCTCCAAGCTTCCGAATCCCGGATACGGGATCTCAACATGGCCAGAGAAACCGTTGAGCTGACCAAGAATCAGATTCTCCACCAGGCTTCCAATGCCATGCTCGCCCAGGCTAACCAGCAACCTCAGTTGGTTCTGCAGCTGCTGCAGTAGAGTTCTGTTCGGCAATCCAGTTTTTGATGACGAGCCCGGCCTCATCGGCCGGGTTTTCGCGTCCTTGACCCCCCGGCACAGCTTGGATACTTTCTTAGGTCAATGACTGATAATCCCATTCACATACCCGAGGATCTCAAAACCGTCATTAGAGTATTCAAAAAAAACTCTAAACAGTGCTGGCTCGTCGGCGGTGCTCTCAGGGACGCGTTTCTAGGTCGTGAAACAGACGATTTCGATTTGGCAACTGACGCGCTTCCCGAAGAAGTAGTGAAAATGTTTCATCGAACCTTTCCCACTGGCATGCGCCACGGTACAGTTTCCATACTTCTAGGAACTCATCAGTTCGAAACCACCACATTGCGCCGGGACGGGAGGTACAGTGATGGGCGTAGACCCGATGAAGTAAGCTATTCACAGAACATCCTGGAGGATTTGGCCCGTCGTGACTTCACCATCAATGCCATCGCGTGGGATTTGATAAATCACCGACTATTGGATCCTCACAATGGACGCGAGGATCTCAAAAAACATCTGATTCGAGCCATTGGAACACCCTCAGAGCGATTCCATGAGGATGCCTTAAGGGCAATTAGGGCATGCCGGTTTGCATCACAACTCAATTTCCAGATTCATCAAACAACTATGAATGCGATAGATGCCGCTCTCTCGTGGGTTCCTTCCCTATCCGCCGAACGAATCTGGGAGGAATTGAAGAAAATTCTCTGCTCCCCACAACCTTCCATCGCCTTTAATCTGTTCAATGAATCGGGTTTGCTCGCCATACTCCTGCCGGAATTGGAGGCCTGCGTTGGGATTAGGCAAAAAAACTCTGACGCTCGCGATGTGTTTCAGCACATGCTTTCTGTTTGCGACATGGCCGATTCAGGAAATTTCGCAGTGAGAGCCGCCGCCTTGCTTCATGACATTGCCGCACCATTGTTTCAGGGTGTCGATGCAGATGAAGAAGTTTCAATACATCAACATGCCGCAAGAGGTGCTGATATCAGCGATGGAATCTTGCGAAAATACAGGGCCTCCAACGCAGTGAGAGAAAGAATTACCAGGCTGGTGAGACAGCACAAGTTTTCCTACAGCTCAGAATGGACTGATGCCACGATAAGGCGTTTCATGGCCCGGGCAGGCTTGGATATTGTGGATGACCTTTTAGCATTACGTCGGGCTGATGTCTTGGCCAACGCAGACTGGCTGCCTGATGATGCTGAAAACCAACTGGCTGAGCTGGAAGATCGCATCCGTGGAATTTTGGCGGCTCAGGGAGTGTTCACTGTGGGAGATCTGGCACTTGACGGATATTCCCTGATGAACGAACTCCAACTCAAGCCAGGTCCTTTGATAGGAAGACTACTCAGGCACCTGCTAGACTGTGCGCTTGATAATCCGAAGCATAATGAGAAAGCTCGCCTTCTGGAACTTTCAAGAAGCTGGCTTGAAACGCGAGAATCGACTCATCCGAAAACAGAATTCTCTGACAGAAGGATTTCATAGGCAAGCCTGGCCGCTTCCTGCTCAGCATCTTTCTTGCTATTGCCCTGTCCCGGTCCGTAGCTATCTCCATGAACCTGAACACTCATCCAAAATTTCTTCTGGTGATCGGGGCCAGTTTTGCGTTCAAGAGTATAGCGTGGATATGTGTGAAAACGTTTCTGGACAAACTCCTGAAGCAAGGTTTTGTAGTCTTTTTGGTGCCGATCAGCAAGTACGATATCGATTATGCTTTTGAAATATCGCTGGATGAATCGCGAAGCCCTTTCAAAACCAGCATCAAGATACCATGCGCCAATGACGGCCTCCAGACTGTCGGAAAGGAGCGCCTTCTTGGTACGCCCACCAGAAAGTTCTTCCCCTTTGCCAACTCTCACGTACACATTGATATCAAGGTTCAAGGCTATTTGAGCAAGGGCATTCTCACTAACGACATGAGATTTAATGCGAGCTAAATCGCCCTCTGGACGATCAGGAAGTATCCTGAAAAGATAATCCGCTATAACAATCCCTAAAACCGAATCACCGAGAAATTCCAAACGCTCATTGTTGTCGATGTTCTGCGACGTTTCATTGGCAAAAGAGCGGTGACAGAAAGCAAGATCCAGAAGCTCGAGTCTTCTGAATCTTATCCCCGCCCTTTTTTGGAAGAGTAATAATTCGTCCCTCCGTGAAGAATCAACAGACGGCGTACTCAAGGATGGAACTCCAGGAACGCGAAAACGAATTCTTACTTCTCCTTCGATTCAAGCTGCTCTTCGATAAACGAGAGAGCGTCCTGCACTTTCTCGAATTCGGTGGCTTTCTCATCGGGAACGGAAACACCCATTTCCGAATCGATCGCGTACAGCAATTCGTAGGTGTCAAGGCTGTCGGCTCCGAGATCTTCGCGAAATCTCGATTCAAGTGCAACCTTATCTTTTTCTACCTCAAGCTTATCCGCGATCAGATCTTTCAGCTTTTCGAACAGGTCGGCATTCATATGTACTCCTTCGATTCAATCAACCCAATTTTTCAGGCTCGATAATCTGATTGCCTTTGTAAAAACCACATTTCGGACATACACGATGCCTCATAATTTTGTTCCCACAGTTGGAACAGCCTATGAGACTCGGGCGGACAAGTTTCATGTTTATAGAACGCCGTCGGCGGCTTTTAGCCTTCGATGTCCTGTACTTAGGTACCGCCATTACATCCTCACTAGTAGCATTTTGCGGTGCTCATACTATATTGACCTCCAATTTCCGTCAAGAGGCGAAACAATGTACAGAGCAACTAAATCTCGTTTCCGCGACGGGCCAGAAGAGCCATCTCGACAGTATGGGGAACCATGTGGGAGATATCTCCTCCGAGTTTGAGCAACTCTTTGATATTACTCGATTTCAGAATGAAGTACTTCGCTGCTGCCGGTATCATGACTGTTTCGATGCCTTCATCGAGTTGTTTATTGATTATTGATAATTCAAACTCATAGTTATAATCCGATGAAGAACGCAGACCCCGCAAAAGGACAGCGGCCTTCACAGAACGACAGTATTCCACCATGAGTCCTTCAAAAACTGTAACCGCAACATTTTTTAGGGACATAGCGGCAATTTCATCAAGTAGGAGCTTCTTTCGTTCATCGGTGGAGAGTAATGATGTTTTATTGTGATTGACAGCAACCACCACATCAAGAAAGTCAAAAATCTTCGCCGATCTTCGAATAATATCAAAATGACCATGAGTAGGCGGATCGAAGGATCCGGGGAATACGGCTTTAACCATGAAATGATTCTAAACTGTGGGTACTCGCATGGTCAAAGCTCTTACGATAAAAGTTTTTTGGTTTGACCTAAATGCTAAGCGTCCCCTAATATGAAAGTGTATGAAAATGGTACTGTCATGGGTTTTACTGTCATTTCTGCTGCTAGGAGCCTGTACATCGACGATGCCTGAACGGGATACTCCCATCACCACGAAGGTGCTTGAACCGTCGATATACCCATCTCAAAACCAGCAGCACCCGCCGATACGCTTTTCGATGAACACTTTCAACATGCAGGCATTCAGAGAAGTAATAGATATGATTGCTGATTTGGACTTGAAAATATCCCAAAGGCAATATGAAGGGTGGGTTAGTCATCTGTCTGCCAGCTACATGAAACACTATAATTCACCTGAGATGCTCCACACACTCAACCAGTATCCCCAACTCATGGATAATGGTATTATCCTTAAGGATTTAGAGGATTTTTTTCAGTGGGTGGTCGTACCCAGTCGCTCGCAAGCCATTTTAGAGGATATTGTGTTTTTTGGAGAAAATCAGGTGGTGGCCTATACCTCTTACGAAGGGAAAAAGGCAAAATTATATGAGCTTGTGAGATTAAATGGGGTCTGGAAAATCACAATATGAAAAGAAATGTGGTAATAATCTCTTCTCGCCGATATAATGAATGTAACTACAGGAAATTTTAAAGGAGCATTGCATGAATATTCGCTCATTGGGCTTCTTCGTCATCACGGTGTTGATGAGTTTGTCGTTATGGGCTCAGGAGTCTGAGCAAACTATCGAGGAACTCTATCTTCAGACTCCGATGAGAACTTTGATATTGAAAACAGTAGCCGAATCTCCCGACAGGGAATCAAAATCGATTGCGCTTGCCGACATTTTAGAGATGCTGGACAAGGGTGAAGAGATTGATTCTGAAATAGTGGCTATCCTGGGAGATCTGGCTGGCGAAAGCGTAACAAATGTCGTCATGGAGCAGGGTTATGTAACGAACGATTTCCCTGAAGTCCGCATGCTGGCAGTCCGTATTCTAAGTCAGATAGGAACAGAAGAAGCCGCTATCGAGCTAAGGTCAGTGCTGCTCAACGATCCTGAACCCATCGTGGTGGCCGAAGCTGTCCTGGGCTTATCCAGAATCGAAGGCATTGAAGATAAAAAGGGCCGAAACCAATCTTTGGCCGCGTCGATGTATTTACAGACAGCACTCAAAAAAGACAACAATGTCGCCTATACATTTCTCGAATCCGTCGAAATTGTCGCGCGTCGGGAAGGCGGAATCGATGATTTAATGGTTTTCGAAGAGGTCGCGAAAATCGCCGACGCCCGGCAGGGTTATAGTCGCGTTGTCCGAAACCGAGCTCATAAGCTGCTCAAAGACCTACAGAACATGTAATTCATTCTGTTCGACGCGAGATAAATCCCAAAGGCGCCCGTTAGCTGAGAGCCTTACGGTGTGTTCGTCCGAAGATTGCGACGCCACTCGGCAATTTCGTCGGGCTTCTCCCAGTCGATGCGCCTATGAATAATCAGCTTGAACTGCTGGTAGGCTTCAAGTTCAACAGCGGCAAAACTCCCCTTTCCAAGGTAGATGATTTTTTCAGCTCCCTCTTGGGGCTTTAATTTCTCGCGAACGCTCGCTAGCGCGCAATCAAAATGAACAGGCTCATTATCCGAGGGTCTGGAGATAGCGGATGTGATGTCCTGAATTGGCTTGTGGCAGATTGCACAGGGCAAGCGATCGGATTCTCGCGATGAAACAGACCGCCGCGCGGCGCCTGCGCGGCGACCACGGCGGTTTTTTTTCTTAGACTCGCTGCTCATGCTTATTCCCATCGCGACTAACTATTTCGTTTGACAATTTGATAGCAATACGGTTAATCGCAACCTGGAGATATAGCTGATCGTTGATTTTCACTTTCAACTCCTCCAGTTTGACAGGATCGGTTTGCTTTGCGATGCGTGCCATCGGAGCTCCTTCTCCCTAAAACGCATTCTTCCAATGATCTAGCTTCTCCATCCTCCGTGATAGAAAAATAAGATCGAAGCGTATGCGGCAACCGCTGAGTTCTTGATGACGATGTAGAAAAAGAGAGGCAACTTCGCGTATCTTCTCGCGTTTCTGCGAGTTAACGGAATGTTCGAGATTCTCCTTTCCCAAAACATCCCAGGTTTTTACCTCGACAAAGACGACGGTATCTCCCTTCCTCGCTATAATATCGACCTCACCGGGGCCTGATCTGAATCGTCTTTCAAGAATTTCGTACTTATTTTTCTCTAAATAGCATATTGCCCTGTTTTCACCATCAAAGCCCTTGGCACTATTTTTCACTGCCCGGCACTGTCTTCTGAGCCAGGCTATCGAATCCTAAGGCCCGGATAATGAAAAGTGTTTTGTCTGTGTGGAGATCTACTACCTGCCCCGAATTATCCTTGAATTCTTCTCCGGCACTGTCAATCAGGATAATCACCTCGGGACGAAGAGGCGCGTTTTCGCTCGCGCTCATAACCCTTCCGATGCTGCCATCGGAGAGGAGAACCAAGCCACCGACAGGGTATAATCCCACTGAACGGATGAATACCTTGACAATTTCGGGATCGAACCGCCTCTGGTTATCGCTGAGTATGGCCCGCATCGCGTCATAACCAATCATGGGGTGACGCCAAGGACGTTCCGAAACCATGGCTTCAAAAGCATCAGCGACCGAAATGATTCGGGATTCATAAATAATATCAGCCCCTTTGCGTCCCTGGGGATAGCCCTTTCCATCCCATCGTTCGTGGTGCTGGAGGACTATTTGAGCTATTTCATCGGCTAATTGAAGCTCTTCGCTGACAATTCTATAGGAGTGTAATGGATGTGTTCTCAGCGTTTTCAATTCATGGGGTCTAAGCCCTCGCTCCAAAGCGATAAGATTTTGGGGAATCCTCTGCATGCCCACATCATGGAGAATGGCTCCTGTACATAAATGATACAGCTTGTGTCGGGGTCTTTTAAGGGTTAGGCCAACAGAAACGGACAGTAGTCCAATACTGACGGCGCTCATGCCTAAATCCGTGGAATTGTTGCCGCTCATAAGAACTAGCCGGACGGCATCTACTTCTTTGTCTTCAACTTTCTGGATAATGGATTGAACAATATCATCAATTTCCGATTCGGCAACCTCTTCATTGTTCCGAATCCTGGAAAAAAGGTGATTCATTCTTTCTACCGTTTGAATATAAAAAACATTGAATTCGCCATCGGTGGGCAGCCCCCATATTTCTTCCAAGGTCTTTTGTGGCGCTACTGTCGCCCAGGCTGTGCCCTCTGTTTCCACCCGCTCAACTTGCCAATCCTGAAGACGTTTTATATCCTTATCTCTGATAGGCACTCCAGCCGGAACAAAAATCGTATCACTCTCTATGAAAACAGGATGGGTAAAAGTTTGTCCTGGTTCAAGATCGGAAACATCAATGTAATTCATCACATCCTCGAGTTTCGTAGACGAATTTGAAAATTTCAGCAACGGCAACCCAATACTTCTCGGGGACAAAATCAAAAGGCTTGAATGCCGAGAGAGAATCCGCTAAATCCGATGATTCTACAACGGGAACTCCACTTTGCTTGGCGATGCGGATCAGGGTGTCTGCCGACGAGCCCATCCCCCGAGCAAGCACTTTGGGCGCCGGATCGTCTTTGTCATAGCCTAAAGCGGCCGCTTTGGATTCTTTCATCCTCTTCTCTCCAGATCGTGAATCAGCTCTCCAATACCGGGAGTGAAGCCATCGCTTTCATCAATGGACGAAATTGTAGCATCAACATCAATATTCATCAAAGCCAATCTTTCTCTAAATTTCCGCCATATTGTTTTATCTACCTTTTCAATACTATCGGAGTGCACCGAAAGGCGTGTCCTGTCTAAGCCCTCAAGCAGAAACTCCAGGGTTCGATCTCCATCATAAACCGTCAGGGCGAGTGCTGGATTGATGCCGCGCCGAATTTTCCATACCATTCTTACATTCTCGCCCCCTAGCTGCCGGGAGTTGCGGGCAAAAACCCACTGGCCCGTTTTACCAGGCCTCGGGTTCAGCAGCTGCCATAAGGGAACTTTCTCGCCCGCATCATCCATCATCTGTTTAGCGAGAAGTTCCGGATTGAGCATATCCAGCCAATCTTTGTGTTTCTGCTGACCGCCCTGGCGGGTATCGCCCTCATGATCGGAAAAAAGCAGGTCTAAGCTCTCCAGAAAACCGGCAGTCGGATCGGCGCCTTTGGCCAACAACTCGGCATAGGTACGAGAAACTCTCAATGTTCGCCCTTTCGTGCGACTGAGTAGAGCGATCTTCCTTCCCACTTCACCTTCATCGGGAGAAGAGAGGCCCGCGCGGAAAAGGACTGCTCTGAGCATGGTTTGACGAGCGAAGGAGGGTGCCTGGGAGCGGCGGACAGATGCCGTTTTTGTTACATGGAGGAAAACCCCGCGAGGGGTTCTTTCCACCGAAGCTCTGATAAGCTGTCCTGGCTTGAGATTGAGATGACTGCGCGCCGTGAGTATCCGGCCATTCCAATGAAGACGCACTCTGCCATCGGGCAGAATGTCTTTTATACGGACAGTAATAAGCTCCCCCGAACGCATGTGCCGCCCTGGAACGACGTTGTGGAGCTGCAAATTCCCTCGAATAGCTTCAGACATATTCCTCTTGGGGCTAGCCAGCAGCTTTTGGTTTTTTACTTATGATAAGTTCTTTCACCTTAGTTGCTTTTTTACCAATTCGATAGCGCATATAATACAATTTCGCGCGACGAACTTTTCCTCGGCGGATGATTTCGAATTTTTCCACCCGAGGCGAATTGATAGGAAACACCCGCTCAACACCCACGCCATAGGAGATTTTTCGTATCGTCACTGTTCGGGAAATGCCCGTGTTGTTGACCGAAATAACCAAACCCTCATAAACCTGAATGCGGTCAGTTTTTCCTTCGATAATGCGGTAGTGAACCTTCACAGTATCCCCGATACGGAAGGTTTCAGCACCGTCTCTTAACTGCTCAGCTCCTATGGCCCTTATGATATCCATACTGTTATCCTTCCGACGTCCCTAATAACTCATCAAGGACACATTGTATTTCCTCGTCAATCCCATCAGCCCTCAAGAGATCGGGCCGGTTCATCAGGGTTTTTTCCACTCGTTTTCGGAGACGCCACGCGCCGATCTTCGCATGATTTCCCTCAAGCAAAACCTTTGGAACCCGAATCCCTAAAAACTGCTCCGGCCGGGTATAGTGAGGATACTCCAGGAGTGCTTGCTGGAAGCTTTCCTCCTCAAGAGACTCCCGTGTTATCACCCCATCGAGTAGGCGATAGAGAGCATCCACGATGACAAGCGCTGCAATCTCCCCCGAGGAAATGACATAATCACCAATGGATATCTCATCATTGACATACAAATCGATAACCCGCTGGTCGATACCCTCGTATCTTCCGCAGATTATAACAAGCTCGTTATTACCAGCAAGTTCCTCCGCCAGCTTCTGGGTAAATGGGCGCCCCGACGGAGTGGGAAAAACCACACGCTTACCCTTGGCTCCCACCGCATCCAATGCTCTCGAAAGCGGCTCGGGCTTCAAAACCATTCCGGGACCACCGCCATAGGGCGCATCGTCGCAAACGCGGTGTTTATCATACGCGTAATCACGAATATTGACAAGTTCGTAGCTAACCAGGCCGCGATTCACCGCTTTGGACATGATAGAATCATCAAAAAAACCTTTCAAGATACCGGGAAAAAGGCTGAGAAGAGTAAATTTCACGTCTATTCCATTATCCACAATGCATTCAGTACCAGAGTGCCATTCTCAATATCAGGCTCACCGACAAACTCGGTTCTAAAGGGCACCATGAATCGAGAGCCGTCAGGGGTTAACACCTCCAGAATTTCATCTGAAGATGAGATAACCGAGATTACCTCACCGAGGTAATTCGCATCATCATCAACCATTTTAAGTCCAATCAGATCGGCGATATACCATTCATCAGCCGCAAGATGGGCTCCCAATTCCCGTGGCACCATAATTTCAGCGCCGGAAAGGGCTTTCGCGAGTTCCGGAGAATCCACACCAACGAATTTGAGTTGACCAGCACCCTGATGAATACGAAATTGCTCGATTTCGTATTCTTTGGGTTGGCGGATATATCTGGTAGCAAGAAGCACTGATTTCAAACTGAAAAAATGATCCCATTCACCTGAATAACTGCTGAGTTTGAGCCAACCCTTCAGTCCCCAGGCAGTGCGAATTGTACCAATAGCGATGAGATCCACTGGTCAGATTCCTTATGAAACTGCCGGCTAGTCTAGAATTTCCAGAACAAAGCGTTTGCCATCCCTGCCTGATGTCGCGCTGAGTATCGTTCGGATTGCCTTGGCAATGCGTCCATGTTTTCCAATCACCTTGCCAATATCATCCTTGGCAACCTTGAGTTCAAGAATCGTCGATTTTTCACCTTCAATCATCACCACTTCCACCTCGTCTGGGGCATCCACGAGGGAACGCGCGATAAGTTCAATGAGTGCTTTTTCCATTTTCTGCCTACTTAACGGTAATGTTGTTCTTGTTCAAAATCCGCTTGACGGTAATCGTGGGGCGAGCGCCTTTGATGAGCCAGTCTTTAATCCGTTCTTCCTTTAGGGAAATTTGCTTATCGGCTGCCTCCTCAATGGGGTGATAATAGCCAACCTCTTCGATAGTACGCCCATCTCTGGGGGCTCGGGAATCCACAACAACAATACGGTAATAGGGGCGATTTTTCGCGCCCATCCTTTTCAATCTAATCTTAACGCTCATAACACAACTCCTTATGAGGAGGCTCCGTCCTTACGGCGCCCTTTTGGCCAATCCGCTCAAGAACTTCCCTGACTGTATATAACTATGCCGAGGGGCCTGTTATGCCGCCCATCAGCTGCTGCTGCAATTTCTTGCTTTTCGCCACCTTTTTCATCATATTCCGCGATTTATCAAAATTCTTTAACAATCGATTGACCGCGGCCAGAGTGTTGCCACTCCCATTGGCAATACGCCTCTTGCGAGGCGGACCGATTATACGGTGATTTCGCCTTTCTTCCAAGGTCATTGAGAGGATAATCGCTTCTTCCCTATTCCATTGTTTCTCATCCAGCCTGGATTCATCAATCTGACCGGCAACGCCGGGCATCATTTCGAGTATGGATTGCATACTGCCCATCTTTTTCATACTGCCAATCATCTGCAAATAGTCCTCCAGGGTGTAGGCGGACTTGGCCATTTTCTTCTGCAGCCTCTCGGCGTTATCAGCCTCCATGACATTCTGAGCTTTTTCAACCAATGTTACCACATCACCCATTCCGAGAATGCGGGACGCGATCCGATCGGGATGAAAAGGCTCTAGATTCTCAATCTTCTCACCAACACCGATGAATTTCACTGGCTTGCCTAAAACGCTTTGAAAGGAAAGCGCCGCGCCGCCACGGGTATCCGAATCAAATTTACTCAGGATAGTGCCAGAGAGGGAAAGAGCCTTATCAAAACTCAACGCGATATCCACCGCATTCTGTCCTGTCATAGCATCGGCCACAAGGAGTATTTCGTCGGGATTAGCGGCATCTTTGACCCGGCGAATTTCACTCATTAATTCATCATCAACATGCATACGGCCGGCTGTATCCACAATCAGCACATCAAACTGCTCTTTTTTTGCCTTTTTGTAGGCATTCCGCGCCAGCTTATCCGGCTTGGAATCACGCTCCCGGTAAATGGCCACACCCACCTGGTTCGCGAGAACAGCTAACTGATCAGCGGCGGCCGGTCTACTCAGATCGGCGGCGGCAAGCAATACGCGTCGTCCTGTGTTTTTGAGTCTGAAAGCAAGTTTCCCCGCCGTTGTTGTTTTGCCGGAACCTTGAAGCCCAACCATCAGTATAACCGATACGGTATCAGGACCCTTGAGTTCCAGATCTGCCCTACCCTCTCCCAGTAGCGCCTTGATGCGGTCGTAGAGAATTTTTACAAACTGCTGCCCTGGATTGACTGTCTTCACAACCTTTTCGCCCAAGGCTTCTTCGATTGTTCGATTAACAAGACGGCGCACTACCCTTAAGTTGACATCAGCCTCAAGAAGAGCCATCTTGATTTCCTCGACAGCTTCCCTGATATTGGATTCACTCATCCGGGCATTGCCCGACACTCGTCTGACTATACCGGAAAGGGTTTCGGTGAGTTTCTCAAGCATACATGGAGCCCCCGCGCTTGGATCTGCCCACTTTATACAAATCCGGTACTCGGTGAGTCAACAATTTACTGTCAAAAAAACTATCGGACACGGAAATAGTGTCTCTGAAGCATAAGGAGCTGCTCCTCAGCGCGTTCCCGCCAAGAGCTGAATGGCCAGGTACTTATCAGCATCTGATACAACTGGGCGGCGCGGTCCAAATCTCTCTCGCTCCCGGGCTCTGAGAGCATGACAGCGAGACGATAGATCCACTCCGGGCGGCGGTCTGAACCATCGAGATTTGCAAGCGCGTCCAGTATCTCCATACTTTGGCGCTCATAGCCCATCTGGGAATCGAAGACATTGAGAGCCGCCGCAAGAGTATCAACATCGGCGCCATCCTCAATGTAAAGCGGCAGCCAAGTCATGAGGGGACCCACGGTTCCCGAACTGGACGCCAGTTTCACGATCGCTTCCCGAGCGCGTCGTCCATCTTCATCAGGCTTGGAGGCGTCATTTTCCCAAAATTCGATCGCCTGATCGAGGTTGCCTTCCGCCACTGCATCAGCGGCAGCAAGGTTTCGAGAATCAGGATCAAGAGGTAGATTGCCGGAAATAGGATTTTCTGCCTCTTCTGGGAGAGGATTGCTCTCGATAAGCGGGTTCTCAGAAGCTTCACCCACCTGAACGGTACGTGTTACCTGCTCACTTCCACCGCTTAAGGGATCTTGTCGTTCAAAAACCAAATTCCATTTCCCTGACTCGGTGAACTGAAATCTAAATCCTGTGGAATTTTCATTCCGAATCCGCTCCATAAATCGCCAGGAGCCGGGAGTTGAACGATCGGAGCGGAATATCCACCCCAAACCATCGAGTGTAATGGTGAATTCACCCGGGCTATCCAGCAGCCGCGATGGAAACGCGCTAGCAGCGGCAGAATTATTTTGCAAAAAATCACTGGCTTTATTTGCTGTTTGTCCTGTTTGCTCAGGCGCTTCTTTTGTGGATGCTGTGTTCTCGGTGGGCGGCAGTGGAGCCGGAACTGGTTCTGAAAGCGCAGCAGCGCTCGAATCGACATCGACAGGCTGATCAGCGATGGGGGGACTTTCCGGTTGATCCATAAGCAAAGGATTGACTAATGAAGACTCGCTAAGTGTTGTTGTTTCATCTAAGTTGTTGCGGGTGACATCCGCCCGGCTGGGATTTGGCATCACTGGGGGTGCTTCCGATGTCTCAGGCAACAATGGCTGAAGGTCCATGGCATCCGATGGAGAATCGCTATCGTCTTTGATGTCGCTTAAGGAATCAGCGCTCTTTTCAGAAGTTTCGGGCGTTTCAGGTATTTCGCTTGTTTCAGGTGTCGCGGGCGCTTCCGATGATTCTGATATCTCAGATGTTTCGGTCGTTTCGATCGTTTCGGTCGTCTCAGGCGCTTCCGATGATTCTGATATCTCAGATGTTTTGGGCGTTTCGATCGTTTCAGGCGTCACAGGCGCTTCCGATGTCTCAGGCGTCGATGGGGGAAGGTTCATGGCTTCCGTTGGCGAATCCCCCTCATCATCGTTTATGGAGTCAGCACTCTTTTCATGAACAGGCGCCTCTTTGGCCGCGTTTTCCGGTGAAGTGCCGCAAGAGAACAGGATTGAGACAGTCCAGAATATGGCGAAAAATTGTTTCAAGGAGTCTCTCCACCATCATCGATTCCCAGCGAATCAAAAATAAGACGGTCGTTCTTTTCGGATAGGGTAGCGAGTCCCGCCTCCGCGGGGTCAATCCAATAAAATTCAACTTCATCCTGGCTCCAGTATCGTCCACTCCTGCGCAAAGGATAGATGATACCGGTTTCCTGGTTGCTGGTGTTGAGATAGAAATCTTCCATCCCGAATCCCGTGCTGCTCGCGAGAGCACGCTGCTCTTGGCGTAAACGCTCTCTTTCGGAATGCTGAGCGCTCCTGTCGCGAAAGTACACGCCTAGCACAATGGCAATAACAGCAGCGATTGTTAAAAGGGAAATACTGATAAGCATGATGGACAAGCTGCGCTTATCGATGAGACGTAACGGGTTCTTCATTGCTCTGCTCCTGCTCAATTCCGTCAATCTTCAAGCTTATAAGTCGAGATATTCCGGATTCCTGCATAGTAATACCAATAAGGGTTTGCGCGCATGTGACGGTTTTTTTATTGTGTGTAATCACCATAATCTGACTTTTCCGCCCAAATTCCATGAGAAGACTCCCAAAACGCTGGACATTGGCATCATCCAAGGCGGCATCAATCTCATCCAAAACACAGAATGGTGATGGTTTCACCTGATAGGTGGCAAACATCAGGGCAACCGCGCAGAGTGACTTCTCGCCACCAGAGAGTAAGGATATGTTTTCCAATCTCTTTCCCGGCGGCTGGGCGTAAATCTCTATTCCGGAATTCAACGGGTCATCTTGATCGGTTAAGCGTATCTCAGCCCTACCGCCTCCGAAGAGACGCCGGAACACTTCGTGAAAATGCTCCCGGATTTCCTTAAACGTTTGCATGAAAAGTTCGGAGGTTTCGCGGCGGATCTGCTCGGTTACCTGAATCAGATTTTCTTTGGCCTTTCGAAGGTCATCCAGCTGATGGGTTAGAAAATCATAGCGTTCAGATACTTCCAAAAACTCTTCAGGGGCCATCAGATTAACATGGCCAAGAACTTTCAGCTTCTTGCGTGTTGTGGCTAATTGTTCTTTTATTTCTTTTAACGGGCAATCGATGCTGTCCTTGAATTCCGCGTACTCGGCTAAATCCCGGGAGTTTCGGTCTTTGAAATTCTCAAACAGAAGGCGGATTTCATCCTCCACATGACTCATTTCCAGACGGATTTTTTCCTTCCCGATTTCCAGATGAGCTCTCTCTTCGTTCAGTTCAATGAGCTTTGTTTCACAACCACTCATTGTCTTGTTTTCAGCATCAATTCCACCTTCAAGTTCAGCCATTTCCAGCCGAAGCTGTTCCTGCTGTTTTTCCAATTCCTTTCTTCTAGCGATAATGGCAATCTCTTGTTCGTCCAGGTTGCGGATACGAGCCTCATCGGTGGCAATTTGCCGACGTGTCTCTTCAAGTCGTGTTTCTTCGCCCTCGGCCTCTCGCGTCAGAGAACTGAGGGAATCTTCGGCGGCAGCCGTCTGTGTGGCTGTCCTTGCCTGGGCAACCCTATGATCCTCTAGTGTATTCTTGGCCTTAGCAATACGGGAAAGCATGGCGGTTTTCTCTTTGGATAATTCGGCAATACGGTTTTTGAATTCTTTTGTTCGCTCAGCGGATGCCATAATTTTCACATCCAGATCGCGTTTTCTGGTGATAATACCTTCAGGGGCCAGGAAATCCTCAAGAAACGCGGCCCCTGAACCGCGGTAATCCGAAAAGAGATTTTTCAAAGAGTTCAGGGAACGCAAAACTCCCTGAAAATCCTCCGCGGCATTATCAAGAAGTTCCAGTGCCGCATCGCCCGAGGAAAGCTGTTTCTGGTCGATAAGCAGTCTAGCCCTGCCTTCCACTCGGATTCGTATTTCCTCCATCAGCTCGACGATGGAATTCTCCAAAACCCGCCGGGCGCCGCGGTCGTATCCTGAGTCTTTTAAACCCCGATCGAGTTCATGAACGATATCATCGGTGAGTGAGCGAAGTTTCTCCTGCAGTTCTTCTCGATGCTCTTCCTCACAAGAGAAGCTCTTCTCAACCCGCAAAGTTTCCTCCGCATTGCCCCTGAGCCTGTCCTCCGCGGCATTAATAGACTTCTGGAGCGTCGCGATATTTCTTTCAATTTCCTGAAGATGATCGCGAAATCCAGCAAGAGCAGTTTCGCGATTCCTTCGAAGCTCACTCAGAGAGCTCAAGGATTCGATCGCTTTTTTCTCCCTCGCGCCCGCCGCCTGGCGTGTGAACTCAGTTTCGTCGCGTCTCTCCCGAATATCCTCCAGATGCCTCTCTAGGTTTTCCTTCTCTAAATCCATGCCGTAAAAGCGTTTCTGGTTTTCAATGAGCTGACTTTCCATCTCGTTGACACTATCCAATTCAGTGGCCAAAGTGGCCTTTATAGCATCAACCTTCTTCATCAGCTTGAGATGCTTATCCAATTGGGATTGGAGTTTTTTGGATTTTTTCTCGTGCTTTTTTTCTAACTCTTTCCATTGTATGAGTTTAAGATTTCGATCCTGTTCGAATAGACCCTCTTTGAGCGAGCGATATTCCAGGGTTTTTTCGGTTTGCTTTTTCAAAGTTTCATAGCCGCGGCGAACTTCACTCAGAATGCTTTCCACCTGATTTATGTTTTCTTCGGTTTTCTTGAGCTTTCGTTCGGCTTCGCTGCCTTTTACCTTGTACTTTGTAATACCTGCCGCTTCCTCGAAAATATGTCGCCGTTCTTCAGGCCTGGTGGATAGAACCTGATCGATGCGACCCTGTTCCATCACCGAATAGGCGGATTTCCCCACACCGGTATCAAAGAAGACCTCACGAATATCCTTTAGCCGCACGGGTGAGCCGTTAAGATAATACTCGCTCTCCCCATCCCGAAAGAGCCGCCTCTTAATGGAAATTTCCGGTCGTTCAATCTCAAGGTGAGCAGCTTCGTTGGCAATTATCAAGCTGACCTCGGCCACACTGAGCGCTTCTCTGTTTTCCGACCCGCTGAAGATGACATCGTCCATCTTCTCCGCTCGCATACGCCGAAGCGATTGTTCACCCAGCACCCATTTGAGAGCATCCACAATGTTGCTTTTTCCACAACCATTGGGCCCCAACAGCGCCGTGATACCATCGGTTAGTTCAATAACCGTCCGATCAGCGAATGATTTAAAGCCTAGAATTTCGATGCGTTTGAGAAACAAAATTCCCCCATTAGTCGCTATTATATGTAATGCTCATCACCAACGACAACTCCAAAGATGAGCAGCCCATCCAGTTCTCTTAGCCCCGTAAGTTCAGTATGCATCAAGGAGTTCTTCCGGCGCGGATTTCAATGGATGGCCACGAGCAATCATCTAAGCGGATTAAAGGCGTCCATGTCTTTTTCACCTGTTTATGACATCCAATGCTTTTGACAAACTCTTCCTGAACACATCGAAAGATGAAACGGGCACAATAATGGACTCTCGGTACGTCCCTGTTGCATCTTCTCGCTTCTCAGTGAGCTGCAATGCCGGTTTACCCCGATGAGGCAGGCAGATTCGATATGACCGACGTCCGTCGCCGACAACAAGATTGCCATCGTCTATGGCTTCGCGGCAGCGAATCTTGTTCATTGCCCGCTCTAAAAAACTTGTAAACTTCTGTACATCATCTTCAAACACCACGAGAGACGATCTTTTGAAGCCACTTTCTGTTTTCCGACTCTCAACAATGTTGATGTATCGATCCATGAACCGGTTTTCCTTGACATTGAAGAAGAAGGTTTTTTTTCCCTTGTCGATGAAAAGTCTCGTTGTGAAGACCTCGCCTCGTTTGCCCATAGTGGGCTATCATAGCGGAAAGAGCGGCGAGTGAACAGCTGATGAGAAAGCATTGACTTTCGATTTGCTTCGCTTTTGCTTTTGTTTGGCTTATGTTTAGCTTTTAATTCGCTTTTGATTGACTTTTATTTACCTTCGCGCAGGATACGCTACCGTTTCAAGGGTGGGATGGCTTCTACCTTGAAAAATCAGTTGTAATCCCCCCATTTATGTCTGACGCCATTTGTAGAGGTTTCAAACTACCGGATTCAGCATCTTTGGAGGCACTCCCCCGATAGCTGAACTTGGTCGTTCGTTATTGTAAGTCCATAGCCACTGAGTCGCAAGAAACTGTGCTTGCTGGATTGATTCGAAGTTCATCAAAACCAGCCATTTATGCCGAATCGTTCCACAAAAGCACTCCGCGTTGGTTTGCCGGGATAACCACAAAAGTTCCCACGCGTGAGCGGGTTATTTAGATTCAAGCTTACGAATGCG